>ENA-UOJB01000272-UOJB01000272.1-human-gut-metagenome-genome-assembly--contig:-C48-NODE-272-length-65819-cov-14.093288_pt1 | contig 65819 bp, 70 predicted proteins | sample MGYA00242338_ERZ723885 | MGnify/ENA metagenome assembly ERZ723885
CACTCCACTTCAATAATAAGACCGCTTCCCGTAAGGGGAGCGGTTTTTGTGTTATCTGTTTATTTTCGGGTTTTCTGTCCTGCCAAGAATGAAATCTACGGACACGTTGTAGAAGTCAGCCAGGCGTATTAGGGTCTGGGTGGGGATATCGCGTTGTCCCGTTTCGTAGTGACTATAAGCGCGCTGGCTGCAATAAATCGCATTCGCCACCTGGGTCTGGGTCAGAAGTTCGCTTTCTCTTAGGTATTTTAATCTGTACATTTCAATTCTCCTATAATATTATAAAAATATTATAGGGCTAGAACGTTTTGGGCTATTGACAAATAGAGCATTTTGGACTATAATATAATAGTAAACTTATATGGAGGGTCAATTATGTACTGTAAATATTGTGGCAAGCCACTTTCTGATGGCGCCAGGTTTTGTGGCTTTTGTGGGAAAAATCAAGATACAAATAAGCGTAAGTTAGGAGAAAGCGATGGTTCAATAAAAAATCTAGCTTATACAGTAGTTTCATTTTTACTTCAAGCTGCAATAATTATTCTGTCTTTTACTGATGTGATAAAAATTTCATTTGGTGATGAGTTTTTTAAACAAATTTTACTGTTAAATGTATTTGACTTTTTTGATGGTGCGAGTTATATAAAAGACTTGGGAAGTCTGGCACCTGAATTGCGAACCTTATCAAACTATGCTTTCACTGCTGGAATTTTAGTTATTGCGTCCATTAGTGCATGCATTATTTATTTCATTTATGTTATTATGGTATATCTGCCAAATATTCAAATGAAGAACAAATGTAGATTCGGTATTGAATGCTACAAGTACTCAGTCGTGCCTAATCTGATTTATGTTTTGGCGGTCACTTTTATTCTTTTCTTCGTATCTTCGAAGGCTGGAGAAATAATTTCTGTTTTGCCATCAAATAAAATGATTGCAATTTATATTCTTGTGGGTATTCAGTTTATTGGAAATATTATTTTCACAAATATAGACAAACCAGCACTTGATACTAATGAAACTGATCAGTTAATTTCAAATGAGGAGCCTACTAATCCAGTATATATAGGGTTAAAGATAATGGGAATTGCGCTGGCAATTATTATATTTGTATTGTTGAATCTCTGGTTACATATTTTTTGAATTAAATATAAGAATATCCCCCGGCACGCAACCGGGGGAGTTGTTCTATTCAGAAGCTATTACAGCAGGCTCTTATAAAGCTCTGTGATCTCCTCAACGGAGGTATCGCGCGGATTGCCGGGTCTGCAAGCGTCGTCGTAAGCGGACTGAGCGAGGAACGGAATATCCTCAGGCTTTACGATATCCTTGAGGTTTGCAGGGATTCCAACGTCATGGGACAGCTGCTTTACTGCGTCAACGGCTGCCTTTCTGTACTCTTCCTGGGACATCTTCTCGGTGCCCTCAACGCCCATAGCCTTTGCGATATCGCGGTACTTCTCGCCGGTGCAGGGAGCGTTGTACTCCATAACGGTCGGCAGGATTATCGCGTTAGCAACGCCGTGGGGAGTATCATAAAGCGCACCAAGCGGGTGAGCCATGGAGTGAACGATACCAAGACCTACGTTAGAGAAGCCCATACCTGCAACGTACTGACCGAGCGCCATTCCCTCGCGTCCCTCGGGAGTGTTTGCAACTGCGCCGCGGAGCGATCTGGAGATGATCTCGATAGCCTTGAGGTGGAACATATCGGAAAGTTCCCATGCCGCCTTTGTGATGTAGCCCTCGATCGCGTGGGTCAGGGCGTCCATGCCGGTGGCTGCGGTCAGACCCTTGGGCATTGAAGCCATCATTTCAGGGTCAACGACTGCAACGACAGGAATGTCGTGCGGGTCAACGCAAACCATCTTGCGATTCTTCTCAACATCTGTGATAACGTAGTTGATAGTAACCTCGGCAGCGGTACCAGCTGTGGTAGGAACTGCGATTATCGGCACTGCCGGCTTCTTTGTGGGAGCTACGCCCTCCAGGGAGCGTACATCAGCGAACTCAGGGTTGTTGATGATGATACCGATAGCCTTTGCGGTATCCATGGAAGAACCGCCGCCGATAGCTATAAGGTAATCAGCGCCGCTCTTCTTGAACGCTGCAACGCCGGACTGAACATTTTCGATCGTGGGGTTCGGCTTGATATTATCGTAAACCTCGTAAGCAAGACCGTCTTTATCCAGCACGTCGAGTACCTTCTTGGTAACGCCGAACTTGATGAGGTCGGGGTCGGAGCATACGAATGCCTTCTTGAATGCTCTGTTCTTCGCTTCTACAGCGATGTTGGCGATTGCCCCTGCGCCATGATAAGATGTCTCGTTGAGTACAAATCTGTTTACCATGATAATTTTTCCTTTCTCCGTGGAGATTCGTATATCTGAACAGCTTATGCTGTTTCAGCCTTATTTGAGGTTCTTGACCTCAACGCTTGCTTCGTCAACAAGTACCTTAAGGCTTTCAAGCACTTCAACGTTCTTCTGTATTTCAGAATTGCAGTTCTTGAGCTGCGCGTTGATGCCTGTGATGGCTTTCTTGATCTCGTTCAGGGTATTTTCTACCTCGTTAGCCTGCTTGGTGTTCTTGTCAGCGAGAGTACGTACTTCCTGCGCGATAACATTGAAGCCTGCACCTGCCGCGCCTGCGCGCTTAGCCTCGATGGAAGCGTTGAATCCGATAAGCGTGAGCTGTGTGGAGGCGTTCTCGATAGCCTTAACAATGCCGTCGGTGCTTTCGACCGCCTTAGTGGAGGAAGCGGCGGATTCCTTGATAGCTCCAAAAACATTTTCAAGATCCTGGATATTCGCGACTACATCGCCCATGCGGCTGTCGATCTCACCGAACTTCTGGTCAACTGCCTTGACGGTATTTTCCTTGTTCTTCTGGCTTTCGATGGCGACAAGTCGCTCATATCCTACCTCGGACAGGGAGTTCGCCATCTGCCACAGCAGGTTCGCCGCAGCCTCTATCTGGCGCTTGGGGACGATCTTTACCTTTTTCAGAGCTGCTATGTATTCGTCCTGGTCGATCCCGAGTTCATCAGCGATCTTGCGGAACTTGGCTTCGTCGGGAGCCTCCGGCAGTACCTGACCGCCGATAAGGGAGCCGATGTGCTTGCCGTTTACGATGACCGGAGCCGCAAAGTCCATCAGACCGTTAGAGCAGTAGTATACGGAAGGCTTACCGGTGCGGCTTGCCTCCTCGCCGCCCTTGAGGTCGCAGCGGTTGCACTGCTCTGCGCCTACGCGTGACTTACGGGTAAGCTTCATGCAGAAATCTGTGAAGTTGCTGCCTTCGGTGACAGGACCGTTTTCGTCGGTCGCAAGAGCAGCCATGCCTGTAGCTGCTGCAAATGCGTCCTGTAAGTTCTGAAGAGTACGTCTGTCAATGACGTCAAGTAAGGTGATGTTCTCAATATCCATAGTGAGTTCTCCTTTTTATTTGATGAAAGCTGAAAAACAGTTCTCACTTTTTGTTTACCTATATTATACAATATCTCCACAAATAAATCAAGGGGTTTTCTGTAAAATCAAGCAAAGCCTATCTAATTTAAGATGAAAATTTTGTGAATGATTCACATATAACGAATAAGTGAAGCCATAAATCGGACAAGTGCGGCATATATATCTCATATAAGAAAGAAAAGGGTGATGACATGCGCAGAAAGAAAAACCGCTCCAGGCTGCTGCCATTCGGAGCCGGGCTGGCGGCGGGGTACCTTCTGACCATCGGCGTTGCGGCGGCGGGAGCGCTGGTGATGTGGCTGACCGGCGCGGACAGTTCCATGGCGTGGCTGACGGCGGTTCCGGCGGCGGCGCTTGGGAGCTTCCTCTGCGGCAGGACTGCGGGGAAGCAGCGCAGGCGCGGCGGACTTAAAACAGGCGCGGTCTGCGGGGTGCTCTACTGCGTTCCGCTGATACTTGCGGCGCTTCTTTTCGGGACGGTGCAGGGGATACTGCTCCCGGTGAAGGCGGCGCTGTGCATAGGCTTCGCAGCGGCGGGGGGAGTTTCCGGAGTGAACTCGCCCGAAAAGTGAAGGCGCTTCGTAAGTACCTGCTTGCGGCGCTCGCGCTGTGCGCCGGGGCGGGTATAGTGCTGTTTCCCGGGGAGCTTTCCGAGGCGGTGAGAGGCTCGGTCGGTGGCTGCCTGGAGGTAGTCATACCGGCGCTGTTTGCGTTTACCGTGCTGGCGGTGTACCTCCAGCGCAGCGGACTGTACCGCGTGGTCCTGAAGCCGCTGACCGTTCCGCTGTCGAAGCTCCTGCGGCTGCCGGAGGAGCTTTGCGCGGTGTTTCTGCTGTCGAACATCGGCGGATATCCGGTAGGGGCAAAGCTGCTGACCGGGCTTGTCAGGTCGGGGAGGCTCCGGCGCGGGGACGCCTCACGGCTGCTTTGCTGCTGCTACGGCAGCGGACCCTCCTTCGTTATCGGCACAGCCGGAATGCAGGTGTTTGGAAGCGCGGCGGCGGGCGGCATGATCTTCGGAGCGTGTATACTGTCGTCGCTGGCTGCAGCCGCGGTGGTTTGCAGGTTCGGGGAGCCTATACTCATTGACGAGAGCAGTTCCGCGCAGGATCTCTCAGCGGAGTGCTTCATAAGTTCAGTGGACGCAGGCGCGCGGGTGATGTACACGGTATGCGTGATGTCGGTGGCGTTTGCGGCGGTCACTGCGCTGCTGGATTCCGCCGGGATAACCGAGCTTGCGGCATGGGCGCTCGGAAAGCTCGGGCTTGGCGGGAATTCCGACAGGCTGCTCCCGGCGCTGCTTGAGGTCACGCAGGTGCGCGGGCTGGTTCCGGAGGGCGCGGCGGCTTCGCTGTGCGCGGCGGCTCTCTCGTTCGGGGGAGTCTGCGTTCTTATGCAGGTCGGGGCGCTCACAGGCGGGGAGATATCAATGAAGCCGCTGCTGATATCGCGGCTTCCGGCGGCTCTGCTCAGCGGTTTGCTGGCGGTTCCTGCGGGGAAGCTCACCGCTGCTGCGGAGGCGTATTCTCCTAACGCGTCCGGCGTGCCTGCGGCGGGACAGGCGTTTTCGATAAACGCAGGGCTGTCGGTATGCGTTCTGATTATGGCGGGTATGCTGATATTACTGGTCGAGGGCGGCAGAGCCACGGATTAAGGAAGTGCTGATTAAATCTGGTGCGCAGATTGCGCCGCAGATTTTCCGTCAGATTGTACAATGAGGACGACGCAAGGCTGTCGCCTTGCTAGGACGAATTGTGCAATATAACGGAAAAGATGCAAGCAAAATGCGTGCCAAGCCGTCAGGCGTGATTTAATCAGTGCTTCCTTAAATACGGAAATCATGCGGGAATTATTAAAGCGGACGGGCTGACAGCACCGTCCGCTTTTTATGAACAGAAATATGCCGAATCAGCCTCCGCCAAATTTTTGCTAATTTTCACACAGCACGGGGCGATTTTTATTGAAATCTGTTCCGGAATGTGGTATACTATAAAATGTATATGCATATCCAGACGAGCTATTCGTCACATAATTATATATGATGCAGAATGTAGACAGAAAGGAATTTAAATGACAAGATTTGAAAACAAGCTCTGCCCGGTATGCCGCAGGCCGTTCACCGAAAATGACGACATCGTGGTATGCCCTGTCTGCGGAACTCCGCATCACCGCGCCTGCTACAATGAAAAGGGCGGCTGCGGGGTCGAGGAGTGGCATGCTTCCGGCTTTGTGTGGGAGGGGCACCTCCCCGGTGAAGAGCCTGAGCCTTCCAACGGGCAGGAGGAGCAGTCCGGCGTTGACCTCAGCAAGCATGACGATACCGAGGGGCAGTCCGGAGATTACAGCGACCACCGCGCGGAGTACCCCGGCGGAGTTCCGAACGGCAGCTTCAACGCCTGCGGCCCGGACGGTCAGCCGGTAGATATTCAGGAGTTCCTCGACCAGATAAACCGCCAGACCATGGACGACACCCGCGGCGAGGACGGCGTCAGCGCAAAGGAGCTTTCCTGCTACGTCGGGAAATCCGTAATGCACTATTCCCAGGCGTTCGCGGCGTTCCGCGCGCCGGCGGCTCCGGGGCAGAAGAAGCGGAAGGTTTTCTTCAACCTCTGCGCCGGGCTGTTCACGCCGGTGCACCAGTTCTACCGGAAACTGGACGCCGCCGGAGTTATCCTGGTTCTGCTCGAACTTGCCTACTACGTTCCGACGCTGCTTTCCTTTGCCGGGTCGTTCAGCGCTTCGGTTGTGGGAGCTTTGCAGTTCGCCGCCAGCGGGCTGTATTTCGCCGCGAAGATAGCGCTGTGCATGTTCGGCGATTACATCTATTACCGCCACTGCGTGAAGCGCATAAAGCAGATCCGCGCAAATTACGACGACGGAAACGCCCCGGGCTACTACGAGGCGCTCAACGCAAAGGGGAGTCCCTCCTGGCTGCGTGCGATAATCTCGATACTTGCGGTGTACCTGCTACAGGCGATACTGCTGCTGTATTTTGTCCGCATGAACTCCGGAATGACCGGCACGATGATATGAAAAACTGCTCCTGCGGGAGCGTTCCAATAACAAAATCAAAAGGAAGAACAATAACATGAAACTGATAATCCAGATACCCTGCTATAACGAAGCCGAGACCCTCGACGTGACCATACACGACCTCCCCCGGCACATCGACGGTATCGACGAGATCGAATACCTCATCATCAACGACGGCAGCACCGACCGCACCGTAGAGCGCGCAAAGGAGCTGGGCGTACATCACATAGTAAGCTTCGTGCACAACCGCGGACTTGCAAAGGGCTTCATGGCGGGAATCGACGCATGTCTGCGCCTGGGCGCCGACATCATCGTCAACACCGACGCCGACAACCAGTACGCCGGCGCGGACATTGAAAAGCTGGTGCGTCCGCTGCTTGAGGGCAAGGCGACGATGGTAATAGGCAACCGCCGCACAGACTCCATCGAGCACTTCTCCCCGCTGAAAAAGAAGCTCCAGAAGCTCGGAAGCGGCGTTGTAAGAAAGGCGAGCGGCACCGACGTTGTGGACACCACCAGCGGATTCCGCAGCTACACAAGAGAAGCCGCGATGCGCCTTAACGTGCTCTCCGACTACACCTACACGCTGGAGACCATCATCACCGCCGGCGCAGACCGCACCAAGATAATGTCAGTGGATATCAACACCAACCCGGAGCTTCGCAAGAGCCGCCTGTTCAAGTCCATGTGGGGCTACATCAAGCGCTCCAGCGGAACGATTATCCGCAACTACGTGATGAGAAAGCCGCTCAAGACCTTCCTAGGAATTGCTGCTGTATTCGTGCTTGCCGCGCTGGTGCTTGCGGTGCGCTTCATCGTTTACGCATGCCTGGGCGAGGGCGGCGGACATATACAGTCCCTGGTGCTGATGGCTGTGCTTGCTATCGTGGGATTCCAGATAGGCATTTTCGGGCTTGTTGCGGACGCTATCTCCGGCTGCCGCAGGGTAATGGACGAGACCCTTTTCCACGTAAAGCGCATTGAGTACAACAACACCAACTCAAACTACTCTAACTACAATCTTTGCAGCTACAACAAAGAGGAAATCGACAAGAAATGATAAACGCTCTCAGACGTTTCTACAACAGCTTCGGCGACCGCGGCGTGATGATGGTGATCTTTACGGTGAGCGTCATCGTGCATTCGCTGCTTACCATGCATATGGAGCTTCCCGCCGTTAACCCCGACGAAATAGGCGTTGCAAGCGTTGCCGCGTTCTATTCCGGGCGCGACTGGTCGGCGCTGATGGGGCAGGTCTACTACTATTACGGATACGTTCAGGCTATTTTCTACGCGCCGCTGTTCCTGTTTTTCAGCAACTCCTACGCGCTTTACAAGGCGTGCCTGATAATGAACGGCGTGCTCATGAGCTTCATTCCGGTGATAGCTTACCATGTTTCCACAAAGCTGGGCGTTTCCAGGGTATGGCAGAAAATCACCGTGGCGTTCTGCTGCGGAGCTTACATCACATACATAGCCCACTCCAAGTTCATGTGGAACGAAGCCATATGCAGCCTGCTTCCGTGGGTTCTGATGTGGGTGATGTTCATGTCGATGGACTGCCAGAAGGACGCGCTGCGCGTGCTGTGGTCGGCCGCCGCCGGAGTTCTCTGCGCGGTCTGCTACGGGGCGCACTCCAGGCTGCTGGCTGTAGTTATCGCGTTCGTTATGACCGTGCTTATCGCGCGTATCTTCATGAACCGCAGGATATTCACCCTGCCGGTGTTCTTCCCGGCGCTTGCGCTGGGCTTCGTCGGGGAGCATTTCTGCAAAAAGACGATCCAGCAGCTGGTCTGGAACGGCAAGGCGAGCGGCAACACCATGGAAGCAGAGGCAAACCGCGTGCTGGGTCTGTTTGACGAAGGCGGATTCGGCAGGTTCGTTTCCACGCTGTTCGGACATATCTACACATTCATGACCTCCACGGCTGGTATCGGAGCCCTCGCCTGCGTGGTGTTCTTCATGCTCATCTTCGTTCGTATCCGCGAGTGGAGCAAAAACCGCGCCGGCGAGATGGTCGACGGCGTGAAGGTGTACGAGCCTACCTCGAAGCACACCTACAGCGGCCACATAACCATACTCGGAATTTACGCGTTCCTCGCCGTCGGAGGCTCCATGCTGCTTTCGGTGCTGTTCAAGTTCAATTCCGGGCAGATAAGCGCCATCAAGGATCTCACGATGTTCGGAAGATACACCGACAATGTGGCTCCGCTGGCGGTCATGCTGGTGCTGGTGTTCATGTTCCGCTACAGGCTGAGCGTCGCTAACATCGGCTGGGCGGCGATCGTGTACGCATATACCTGCTACGGATTCTTCACGGTATCCTGGCAGATGCTCGAAAAGGCGCGCGGCTACCGCGAATCCCCCATGCTGGGACTCATGCCCTGGCGGATCGGCGAGGACTACGCCAAGCCGTTCACCGTGGAAAGCTTCATTATAATGACATCCGTGGTGTTCACGGTGCTGGCGGCGTTCGCAGTGTTCACGCTGTGCACCCGCAAGCACGGCAAGGAACTGATATCCGGGCTGTGCTGCTGCCTGTTCCTTTACACCACGGTGTTTGCCGGGGCGGTTTACCTCCCTGCACGCGCCGAGGAGAACCTCGCAAAGACCGAGCCGGCGCGGCTGGTTTCCGAGCTTCTGTATAACGAGAGCGCGTCGCCGGTCATCGTGGCTTATAACATCGGAACGCGAAACGCGGGGCTTATCCAGTTCCTGAATCTTAACACCCGGGTAGCGATAATCCGCAAGGCGAAGAATCTCCCGGACAACTGCATAATCATAGCCGACGAGGAGGAGCAGCTCCCGCTGGAGCCGTTCAGCTACGACTACATCGGCACGGAAGGCGGGCTTTCCGTCTACGCAAAGGGCGAGACCGCCCGCGACTATATGAGATACAAGCGCTCCGCGGACATAACCGCGCTGGCGGAAGAAGGCGCAACGATACAAGCTCCGGCGCTTTCAGACCATTAAGGAGGCAGTAACTTTGACAGGAGAAAACGAACTTGAAAATATAAACGAAAACGCGGCTCCGCTGGAGGGGGCGGAGGGCGCGGCGGGTCCATCGGGCGCAGAAGGCTCCGACGTTCACCCGATATACGAAGTCCCGAAGCCGGAGGAACCGGAAGCAGCCGCACCTGCCGCTCCGAAAAAGGAGAGCGTGTTCCTCAGCGACTGGTTCCTTATGCTGGCGCTGTACGTCGTAACGCTTGCGATACACGTCCTGATGACGCAGGTCACGACTATGTTCAACCTCACCCCCGACGAGTACGCGGTTACTGCGGTTGCCGCATGGTTCAACGGCTACGACTGGTCGCAGACGGTGTCCGCCGGCGGCTACTACGGGTATTTCCAGAGCCTGTTCTACATTCCGGTGTTCTGGTTCGTTGACGACCCTATGATCCAGTACCGCGTGATGATACTGATAAACGGCGTGCTGATGAGCTTTGCACCGGTCATCGTGTACTTCCTCGCACGGAAGTGGTTCGGCGTGCGGAAGCTTTCCTCCGTATTCATGGCGATAGTATGCGGAATGTACCCCGCGTACCTGCTGCTCACTAAGTACACTTGGAACGAAACGCTGTGCTGCCTGCTTCCGTGGGTGTTCGCGCTGCTGATGTACAAGTCGCTGAAGAGCTTCAAGGATACGTCGCACAGCAGTAAGGCGGTGTTCCGGCAGCAGCTCTGGGCGGCGCTCGCGGGGCTTACCCTCGTTGCAGCCTACGCTACCCACGGCAGAATGATCGCAATGCTCGCCGCCGGAGTGGTTCTGGAGCTTGTGGTACTGTTCACGATGAAGCGGAAGGTGTTCGCGCTGAGCGGCTTCTTCTCAAGCGTTGTTGTGGGATTCCTCGCGGACAAGATGATCAAGGGCTACTTGCAGAATGTCCTGTGGCTCAAGGAGCAGTCCGACAAGGCCTCCGTGAATACCATCGAAAACACCCTCGGCAGAATATTCGACGCGGATCCTGAGAAGCTCATGCGCTTCCCGCAGACCCTGGTCGGACATTTCTTCTACTTTATCAGTTCCACCTGGGGCTTCGGAGCCATCGCGATGGTGCTGATAATCTCCGGACTGGCGATGTATTACGTCACCAGGAACCGCGCGAAGAAGGGCGCTGCTGAACTGACCGCCGACGGCAGGGCAAAGACATACATCACAAGTTCGCTTGCAATGTTCTGCTGGTTCGCTTTCCTGGTTATGGGCGCGATATTCGTGGTGAGCGTCGGCTTCAAGGCGACCTCAACGGTGTTCGACACCCGCGCCGATACAACGATATTCGGGCGCTACATCGAGACTTTCTTCCCCGTTGCGATATTCCCGGCGCTCATAATGATCTACCGGGGAAGGTTCAGCGTTATGCACAGCCTTGCGGCGCTTATCACCGCGGGCGGAATATTCGCGCTCACCGAGCTGCTGACCGTTCCGGCGGTCGTCGGCGACGGCACCACTGATAAGGGCGTAGTAAGCGCGATGATCCTCGGGATCACTCCGCTGAAGCTGGGCGAGGGTCTCAAGGACAAGATAACCGAAACGACATTTATCAAGATCATCGCCGTTGTAATGGCTCTGCTGCTTGCCGTGGTGATAATCCGGCTGATAACCGTGAAAAAGAACAGCAGCATGTTCAACTGGGTGACTATCCCGATGGGCGCGCTGCTTATGTACACCAGCCTCTACTGCTTCGACGGCTACACCGTGGTTCAGGGCAAGAACGCAAGCTACGGCGGAGAGTACGTCTCCGAGGCGCTCGAGATGATAGATGACAGCGGATTTGACGACGTACTCGCGTTCTCGCTGAAATCCGAGCGCTACGTAAAGGCGCAGTTCCTGTTCCCAGATATGCATGTGCGGCTTGCCTCCACGCTGAAAAAGCTGAATTCCCAGACCGCACGCCCCGACTTCATCATAGCCGACCGCGAGGATAACCTCCAGCTCTGGTCGGGCGACCTCTGGCTTGTCGGGGACGTCAACAACAATATCCACCTTTACGCCTGCACCAACGCAGCGCGTGAATGGTGCGAGGCGCAGGGTCTGGAGCTTTCCGCGCCCGCTTCCTTCGAATACAGCGGCAGGAATATTCCGTCGACAAGCTCAGTCACCAGGGACGGCGGCGCCGCCGTACTGCCGGAAGGCTCTGCGGTGTACACCAACTACTTCGCGCTCTACAGCTCCGGCGGCTTCACATTCACGCTGCGCGGAACCGGACTTGAGCAGCTTTCCATCGCGCTTACCTCCGACAAGAAGGCGAACAGCATCGATTACGAGATAGTATCCTCAGATGACGGCGAGATGGTGCTGAAATTCAATGCCGCAGCCGCAAAGACTGAAAACGTGCAGCTCAAGCTCACCAACCGCAGCGGGTCTCCGGTTACGGTCACATCGGTGAAGCTTACCAGGGATTCCGTGGCGCCGCTGATAATTCTTCCGGCGACTACCGCCGCCTGAGCGGAGGTACGCCATGCCGGTCATTAAAAAAGCAAAGCCTATGCAGCCCGCGCGCACCCTCTGCCTGGGATTCCTTATTATAATCACTGTGGGGGCGCTGCTGCTGTGGCTTCCGTTCTCGTCAAAGAGCGGCAGCACTTCATTCTTCGACTGCCTGTTCACCGCGACCTCCGCGACCTGCGTGACTGGTCTCGTAGTCGTGGATACTTACTCGAACTGGACGATATTCGGGCAGGCGGTCATTGCGCTGCTTATCCAGGTGGGCGGTCTGGGATTCGTGACGATAATCACGTTTTTCAACGTTGCCGCCGGGAAGAAGCTGGGCTTCCGCACCCTCGCGAATGTGTCGGACGGGCTTACTGAAAGCACCTTCCAGGGCGGACGCCGCATTTTCATCAGCATAATCAAGTATTCAATGATATTCGAGGGAGCCGGAGCCGTGCTGCTCTGCCTGCGGTTCGTTCCGCAGTACGGCGGCTACGGCGTGTGGATGGGCGTTTTCACGAGCGTCACAGCGTTCTGCAACGCCGGATTCGACCTGTGCGGGATATCCTCGCCGTTCGCGAGCCTCACCGGATATCAGAGCGACCCCCTGGTTCTCGTCACCGTTGCGATGCTGATAACCGTGGGAGGTCTCGGCTTCATCGTCTGGGAAAACTTCCTCAACATTCGTAAGGTACGCAAGCTCAGCCTGCACACCAAGGCGGTGCTGCTGACCTCCGCGGCGCTTACCGTCGGCGGAACGCTGTTCTACCTCCTCGCGGAATGGAACGGCGCTCTTGGCGAGATGAACTTCGGCGGGAAGCTGCTCAACGCGTTTTTCTCGAGCGTTACCGCCAGAACAGCCGGGTTCAACTCCGTGCCGATAGACGACCTGTCGGATTTTTCACAGCTCGGGACCTGCATACTTATGTTCGTCGGAGCCTCTCCGGCTTCCACCGGCGGCGGTATCAAGACCACCACGCTGCTTGTGCTGATTATGACTGTGGTTTCCTATATGCAGAGCAAGAACGACGTTGAGATCATGAAGCACAAGATAGACAAGCTGGCGGTCTATCGCACGCTGACCGTCACGCTGCTTTCGCTGACGGCTGTTATCCTCTGCTTCTCGGTGCTGTATTTCACGCTGCCCGAGGACGGCCGGGGAGTTCAGTGCCTGTTTGAAGCCGTGTCGGCGTTCTCTACCTCGGGACTTTCCGCGGGGATAACTGAAATTTCCGGAACACCCGGGCGTATACTGCTTATAATCACGATGTTCATAGGGCGCGTTGGCCCGGTGTCGCTGGTGCTTTCAATGCTTGTGAACTCCGCAAAACGCAAGAACATCGTTTACCCCGACGGGCAGATAATCGTCGGATAAATCACATGAAAGGAAAGCAATTATATGCAAACTGAAACCTTCACCCTGGGACCGCTTACGATGTACGTTTCCGAGGATCACCGCTTCGGCACGGACGCTTTCCTGCTGGCGTACTACGCGAACGTAAAGCCCGACAGCGTGGTTTGCGATCTGTGCACCGGCTGCGGAATAATCCCGCTGATATTCTGCAAGAACGTAAAGCCGCACCTTATCTACGCCGTGGATATACAGGAGGAAGCGATCGAGCTGCTGAAGATGTCCGTTGAGAAAAACCATCTTGAGAACAGGCTCCAGCCGGTCCTCGCCGACCTCCGCGAGCTGAAGCAGAGCCAGATCGGCTTTGAGACAATGGATATCGTCACCGCGAATCCGCCTTACATGACGAGCGGCTCCGGGTTTGAGAAGCTTGCAAGACCACAGGCGGTCGCACGGCACGAGCTGATGTGCAACATCGACGACGTGTGCTGTGCAGCGGGGAAGCTCCTGAAATACGGAGGTCTGCTGAAGATGTGCCACCGCCCCGAGCGCCTCGCGGACGTGCTGAACTCCATGCGCGAGAACAAAATCGAGCCGAAGAGCATTACGTTCGTGTTCAACAGCATTCTCGACAAGCCGTGGCTGTTCCTCGTGACCGGAAAGAAGGGCGGGAAGTCCGGCATGATCGTCGAGAAGCCCATGATACTGCGCAACGACGATAAATCCTACACCGAGGAGTACACAAGGCTATATGACTGAAACAGGTAAGCTCTACGTTGTGGGCACGCCTATCGGGAACCTTTCGGATTTCTCCCCGCGCGGCATAGAAACGCTGGAAAGCGTGGACTATATCGCCGCCGAGGACACCCGGGTAACGCTCCGGCTGCTGACCCACTTCGGAATAAAAAAGCCGCTTCTGAGCTACTACAAGCCCCACGAAGCGGAAAAAAGCGCAAAGATACTTGAGCTGCTGCACGGAGGGAACTCCGTTGCGCTGGTAAGCGACGCCGGAATGCCCTGCATTTCCGACCCGGGGGTATACCTCGTTCAGCGCTGCTATGAGCAGGGCGTCCCGGTGGAGTCCGTCCCGTGCTGCAACGCTGCGATCGCCGCCGTTGCGATATCCGGAATAGACACCGCGCGTTTCGCGTTTGAAGGGTTTCTGCCGGTGGATAAGAAGGAGCGCCGCCAGCGGCTAGCCGAAACAGCGAAGCTCCCGCACACGCTGATATACTACGAGGCTCCGCACAAGCTGCGGCAGACCCTCGCGGATCTCGCGGAGGCTCTCGGCGGAACGCGCCGCGCGGCTCTCTGCCGGGAACTCACGAAGCTGCACGAGGAAGTCCTGCGCGGGACCCTCGGCGAGCTGATACAGCTATACGAGCAGACCGACCCCCGGGGCGAGTACGTCATCGTGCTCGAGGGAGCATCTCCGGAAGAACCGGAGGAAATGTCCATCGAGCAGGCAGCGGAACTTGCAAGGGGCTACGCCGAGGGCGGCATGAAGCTGTCCGAGGCATGCAAGACTGCCGCGCAGGCGGCGGGCGTTTCCCGCAAGGAACTGTACAAATTACTCTCAGGCGAATAACGACAGGTTATTACAGAAAGGAACGTAATTCTATGAAAACTATTCACGAAAGAGTTCAGAAGAAGATCGGCCCTACCGCTAAGGTAGTTATCCCGATAATCGGCGCTGTGATCGTTGTCGCAGGCGCGGTGGCTTACATCTGCATGAAGCTCGCGGACGAGATGCGCTACCATGAGAAGTGGAAGGACTACGACGAATGCGGCTGGCACTGAACTGCGGATGCGGCGAAATTGAACAGTTCCTGGGGCAGTACTCGCACTTTGGCGCACCGGTGAAGGATCTGTCCAGGTTCGAGGCTCTGTGCCATAAGCTAGGCGACCCTCAGGATAAGCTGCGCTATATCCACATCGTGGGTACGAACGGCAAAGGCTCCGTGGCGGAGTTCTGCGCCTCATCGCTTGCCGCGGCGGGATTCACCGCGGGGAAATTTACCTCGCCCTATGTCCGCAGCGTATGCGAGCGCATAGCGATAGGCTACCCCGACGGGCTGTATGAGATCTCCTGCGCCGACCTTGCGCGGCTCCTGAACAAGGTCGCCGACGCAGCGGAGCAGTGCGGCGGTCTCGAATTCTCGCAGTTTGAGATACTTAACGCGGCGGCGTTCCTCTTCTATGCTGAAAAGCAGGTGGATTGGGTAGTGCTGGAAGCGGGTATCGGCGGCACGCTGGATTCCACGAACGTGATAAAGCAGCCGGAGTGCGCGGTTTTCACCTCGATAGGTCTTGACCACACGAAGATACTTGGCGGCACCGTGGAGGAGATAGCGCGTTCGAAATGCGGCATAATAAAGGGCGGTAACGCTGTTGCGGCACTGGATATTCCGGGGCCTGCGATGGAGGTTATCCGCGAACGCTGCGCACAGACTGGCGCAAGGCTGATAACTCCCGACCGCTCGGAGCTGGAGATACTGGAAAAGCCCGGGCTTCGCGGCAGCAGATTCCGCTACAGGGGGCAGGAGTACCGCCTGAACCTCGGCGGAGCCTACCAGGTAACGAACGCACTTACAGCGATAGAGGCGCTGACCTGCGCCGGAGTAACTCCGGCGCACATCGCGATGGGCATAGAGCGCGCCAGGATCCCCGCGCGAATGGAGCTGCTCCCCGGGGACATACTGCTTGACGGCGGACACAATCCGCAGGCGGCAAGGGCGGTGCGCTCAGCGCTTGAGGATTCCGGGTACGAGCGCCGGACTGCGTTCATCGGCATGATGAACACGAAGGATCACCGCGCGTTTCTACAGGAAATACTGCCCTGCTTCGACAGGGTGTATTTCTGCGACGGCTTCTCCGAGGGGGAGGTTCCTGCGGAGGAACTGCGCCGCATCTCCGGGCTTGACGGGGCGGAAATATTCCATTCTCCCCGTGAGGCTCTCAAGTTTGCGCGCCGCGACCACGAGGGCGGTCTGATGTACTTCGGCGGGAGCTTCTATTTTGCCGCCGCTGTGCGGGAATACCTTGTGTGATATCGAGTGCAAAATTAAAATGGGGCTGCGAAAACAGCTCCATTTTTCATAGTAAAAAAGGAGCTGCATGAAATATGCAGCTCCTTAATATTATCAGTACTCAACGCACCAGGAGGCTCTCCTGTGCCATGGGAGGTAATTTATCGGATTGAGGCGCATGCCGTTCATTCCGTTGAGTCTCACCTCGAAGTGGCAGTGGTTGCCGGTGGACTGTCCCGTGGAACCAACGTCCGCAATGACCTCGCCCATAGTTACCTGCTGACCTACGTAAACGTGCAGGTAGCTTGCGTGGCCGTAGACCGTCACCATGCCGTTCGCGTGCTGGATCATTACGCAGTTTCCGTAGCCGTAGTACCACGACGCCAGGATGACCGTACCGGATTCCGCGGCGTAGATAGGCGTTCCGTACGGCGCGGAGATATCAATGCCGCTGTGACCGTAGTATCCGCCGTAGCCGTACATCATCTCGGAGATCTGACCGCCGTCGCCGCCGACCGGCCACAGGAACTGTCCGATAGGCATGTTATCCGGTATGGTAGCGGTGACTCCCGCAGGCTTTGCCTTTGTGCCCATGGAGATTATCTCGGTCGTAGGCTCCTCTATAGTTACTCTCTCGATGACCTTGCGGCGGGTCTCAATGCCGTTGATGTAGGAAACGTTCGCGGTAACGCGCTCGGTTCCCTTTACGCCCTCCTGCACTATCGTGGAGGTTCCTTCGTAATGCGTGGAATCCTCGGTGTACGTGGTGTCGTAGGGAGTGCGCTCGTCGTAGGTCTCGGTCCTCGTGACGGAAACCGCAAGGAACGGCTCCTCCTGGTTTATCAGGATCTTATCGCCGATGAACAGCGAGCTGTCCATTGAGAAACCGGGGTTCAGCAGAGCGACCTCCTCCTCGGACATTTCGAGCTTGTCGAGTATGCCGTAGGGGGAATCTCCATCGACCACGGTGTAGTACGCCGCAACGCTCTTCTTAGAGGTGATGAGCTTTATTATCGAGTCCTCGCTGACGATACTTTCCGTAAGGTACAGCCCCGGCTCGTAGCTTATCTCGCTTTCAAACTGTACGGTCTCGTCGCCGCCCTCGCGGTACTGGTCGAGCAGGTCCTCAAGAGCTGCGTCTACGCGGTCTTTGGTTTCGAGCGCTCCGTAGAAGGAGTTTCCTATGTACATTCCGTATGCGTAGGAGATCTCGGCTCCCATGGATTGAAGCATTTTATCGGCGAGCTGGTATTTTGTCATAGTTGAGCCGTAGCCCACCATTTCAACGGTGTAGTCGCTGTTGAAGCTGAACATTTCGGTGTTGCTGTCGAGGTAGGTTATCCTCTGCTGCACGATTTTTTCCGCTTCAGTGAACACCGTCTCGTCTGAAACGTAGCCCATCAGGTCGCCGTTTACAGAGAGCCTCAGCGCGTAGGTCATGCTGTTGGCGTATGTCACCACGCTGAACAGGAACACGCAGCTAATTATCGGAAGCGCCCAGTTGCACAGCGTGACTGCAAGTCCGCGCTTTCCGAACAGAATGCGGCCTACCATGCGGAAACCAGCTATGCACGCCGGTACGATCCCGTCTGCATGGGCGCGGCGTATGTCGGCGCACCCCATTCGTAAAGCCATGCCGTACCTGCGGAACGGCGAGGCTATCTTCTCGCCGAGGATTTTCAGCCCGCTGAGTATCTTGCCGCCGAGCCAGCCCAGACGGCGGCCTATCGCGGCGAACAGCCTTGCCAGCGCCTTTCCGAGCGCGGCGAGCATGACCATCATCACCGAGAACAGGTATTCCCCGGCGGCTGACGTGTTGTCATATAAAGCGCCTGCGCTGACGCGGGTGCTCGTTGGATTTTCGTTGCTCATATTATCTCCATTACTTTTAACAAAGTACTGCGTTATTTTCTACACTTATGAAATATTATAGCACACTTCCGGAAAATTTGCAACCGCCTGAAGCGAATTCACGGAAATTTCAGACAAAACCGCCGGAAACGCGGTAATCAGCGCATTCCGGCGGTAATTTATCAGTTTTCTGAACTTTCGGAGCTTTCCGAATTTCCTGAGCTTTCCGAATTTTCGTCAGGCTTTTCGCCCTTCTTGTAGATCTCGCCGACCGGGTTCTGTACGTCGTAGACATCGTTGATATCGGAGATGTCGATACGCACGCTGAAGTCCATGACCTCTCCGGCGGCGGTGACTACTGAGCCGTCCTCGGTGAAGCTCGACGGATATCCCTGTTGGTCGATCTCAAGGGTCGTGGTCAGCCTTTCGAAGCTCTGGATATCCTCCTGCACGCCGGGCATTGAAGCGGAATTCAGCTTCTCCGGGTCGTAGGTGTAGGTGATGGATGTCGGACCGTCGCCGCTTTCGATTATCCCCGCGTTCCGGACAGCCTCCCCGGCAAGGAAGAACAGCCTGCCCTCCGCGTAGGGGTAGCGGTATCCGCGGTTGTACACGTTGTAGATGTACCCGTCGTCGTCGGAGCTGATGACCGTCCACTTCTCGTCCCCGGATTCCTTGTAGAAAAATTCCGCGCCGTCGCTGTACGCCTGCTGTTCTTCGCCCTGCCAGCTTCCCCAGTAGCTGAACACCATCTCGTCGTTGACGTTGAAATAAAAGCTGAACCGCATTATTTCATCGCCGGTGGTAAGGTCGGTCATGGTCACTCTGCCGCTGCTGAGGGTTTCGTATTTCTCTCGTGCGGCTGTGAATTTGTCGTAGCCCGCCGGGAGATTCGCTGCGCAGCCTGCGGCAAGGGAGATGGAAACAGCCGCGAGAACTGCGGCGATGGTCTTTTTCATAGATCCTCCGAAATTGCGTGTGTAAACGATTTACACTGCCTGAACAAATCAGGGCAGAAACCGTATGAACGGATCCTGCCCCTAAATCCTGATTCTTTGCAGCGAAACGCCGCTTATATGTCCCGAGTCAGATTACTCAGAGAAGCCGCTCTCTACGAGCTTAACGAGGCCGTCAACAGCGAGCTGCTCGTCGCTGCCGTCAGCGATGATACGGATCTTAGCGCCGCCAACGATACCGAGAGAGAGGATACCGAGCAGGGACTTTGCGTTTACTCTGCGCTCTTCCTTCTCGACCCAGATGGAAGACTTGTACTCGTTAGCCTTCTGGATAAAGAAAGTTGCGGGTCTTGCGTGGAGACCAACCTGGTTCTTTACTTCTACGTCTTTCATGCACATAGTTTAAAACCTCCTAAAAAAGTTCTGCCGTAATGCCGGAAGTGAACTTCCGTTGTATTATCTTTCTTTGTTCTGCACTGCCGTTATCTGCACTGCCGAGTTGGGATCGCAGCTATGTGCTGTCTTATCCCTTATCTCTTGGTTATAGTATATCCAAAAATGATTCAGCCGTCAACACAAAAATTGAAATTTAACACTTTTAACGCTGATTTTCAGTTTTTTGCAGAATAAATCAATTTCATTTCGCCCTGCACTTGTGAAGATTACACAAAAAACTTTCAACAAAATAATCAACATAAACATGAGTTTTCAACCAATTGCAGGATTTCTGCATAATTTCAGCCTTTTCGGGAAAAAATGCGCCCTGATGAACCGGGAGAATTTATATGCATTTTACACAATCGTCATATATAATACCTATTATAAGCCTGCGTATCTGAATTTCAATGCAACCTTTTCAGGGAGTTCCTGGTATTATATACAAATGCCCCCCACGAAAGGAGTATGGTGATTATGAAAAGACGTTCTGTTATAGCTCTGCTGGCGGCTGCGGCGCTGCTTACAGGGTGTTCTTCCGGCGGAAACTCTGTGGAAGGTTCGGCGGTTTTGACGGGTTCAGCGGGTTCAGCGGGTTCAGCGGGTTCCGTAGGTTCCGTAGGTTCCGCAAGCCCTGCAAGCTCCGCGGAGTACGGAACTCCCGGAGCTTCCGGAGCCGGCGTTTCCGTCCCGGATTCCTCTGCGGCTTCTGCTGATTCGGGTGGTTCAGGTGGTTCAGCAGGTTCGGCAGGTTCAGCAAGTTCGGTTAGTCCGGTTAGTTCCGCTGATTCAGCGGCTTCTTCTCCGGTTATGTCTACCGCCGCGCCTTCAACTGCTGCGCCGGAGCACTCCGCAGGTGAGTCGCCCTCAGACGACTACGCCCCCACCGACATCGGAGGAGTTAAGAGCGGTGACAGCGGCATGGCGCTGCCGGAAGGGGAAGAATTCGCGGACGCAGAAATGGCGGCGGCTGACGGCTTTGCAGATTGTCCCGAGCCGACAGACCCGTTAGTTCCGATAGACCCCATCGACCCCATCGGACCCATAGACCCGATAGAGCCTGAGGAGCCGTGGATAGACCCGCGCGCGGGACTCCTGACCGGCGGCGAGTGGAACGACAACGAAAACTGGGACTTCTGGAACAGCCTGTATTCCAGCAACAACTACGGCGCAGACTGGGCGGGATACCTGGAGACCTGGCGCACCGGAATGGAGTACCGCGCTGCTGTGACGGTCAGGGACAGCTCCGGCGCTGCGGTTTCCGGCGCGAAGGTCTCCGGAATGGGGACTTCCGCAGTCACCGACAACAAGGGCAGGGCGTACCTGTTCTGGGCAAAGTCTGAAATGTCCGGCGGCGCCGAGGAATTCACCGTGGAATACGGCGGCAGCACCCAGACGTTCACGGAGACGGTAAACGGCGGCATCGAGCCGGAATTCACGCTGGACGGCGCGGCTGAGCCCGTTCCGAAGTCCCTCGACCTGATGATAATGTGCGATACTACAGGCTCCATGGGCGATGAGCTTGAGTACCTGGTATGCGAACTTGAGGACGTGGTGACGCGTATCCGCAGTGAAAACGCGAATGTCCCGACCCGGATAAGCGTGAATTTCTACCGCGACGAGGGCGACGAGTACGTAGTGCGGGAATACCCGTTCACCACCGACCTCGCGGCGGCGGTAACGGCGATATCCGAGCAGACCGCTGACGGCGGCGGGGACACTCCCGAAGCGGTGCACACGGCGCTGAAGAGCGCGGTTTCCCACAACTGGGACGAGGATTCCGTTAAGGTGATGTTCCTTGTGCTGGACGCTCCGCCGCACGGGGACGTGCAGATAATCGACGAAACGGTGAAGCACGTCGGCGAAGCCGCTGAAAAGGGCATACGCATAGTTCCGGTGGCGGCGAGCGGCGTTGACAAGTCCTGCGAGTACCTGCTGCGGAGCATGGCGCTGAAAACCGGCGGCACCTACACGTTCCTCACCAACGACAGCGGCATAGGGTACGACCACATTGAACCCACCATCGGCAGCTACGATGTCGAGAAGCTCAATGATATGATGGTGCGGATAGTCGGAGAATACCTCGAGTGATTTTGCAGTAAATCCGATGTTGTGCTTTCAAAGGCGGCGGCGAAATACCTCCGCCTTTACACATTATTGGTGAACAAAAGGGAAAAATAACCTGCTATGGTTCTTGGTTTATAAAAGATTTTTTAAAACCGCTTGCAAAAAATCTGCAAATGGTGTATGATATAAGCAGGAGCGGTTTCCCGTCTGGGAAATCGCATGAATTATTTACAGAAAAAAACACACAAAGAGGTGCAGGAATGAAGGAAGATCTTCTCCAACAGATAGAACAGATGATGCCGACTTTCTCAAAAAGTCAGAAGCTCATCGCGAATTATATTCTCAACCACTACGAAAAGGCGGCGTACATGACCGCGCTCAAGCTCGGTAACGCCGTGAACGTCAGCGAATCCACCGTTGTCCGCTTTGCTATCGAGCTTGGCTACGAGGGCTACCCGCAGCTCCAGCGCTCGCTCCAGAGCCACATAAAGAACCGCCTGACCTCCATTCAGCGCATGGACGTTACAAGAAGCCGTATCGGCGACCTCGACCCCATCGAGGGAGTCCTCACCCAGGATATGGATAAGATACGCCATACCCTCGAAAACGTTGACCGCGAGGCCTTCGACAACGCCGTGAACACCATCGTGGACGCCCGCCGCGTCTACATTCAGGGCGCTATGAGTTCCGGCATTCTTGCAAGCTTCATGCACTACTATCTCAGGCTGATATTCGACAAGGTGACGCTCATCGGCTCCGTTGCGACCAGCGAGATCTACCAGCAGATGATCCACATAGGCGAGGGGGACGTTTTCATCGGGCTTTCCTTCCCGAGGTACGCAAAGAGCACCATCAACGCGTGCAAGTTCGCGCATGACTGCGGCTCCCAGATAATCGCCATCACCGACAGCGAGAATTCCCCGCTGGCGCAATACGCTCACACGACGCTGTGCGCTTATTCCGACATGGTTAGCTTCGTGGACAGCCTGGTAGCTCCGATGAGTCTTCTCAACGCGCTTATCGTAGCCGTTTCCAACCGCAACCGCTGCCGCGTGGAGCAGACCTTCCGCAAGCTGGAGACCCTCTGGGACAACAACGACGTTTACAAGAAAGATGTTTGATATACTGATAATCGGGGGCGGAGCAGCCGGAATGTACTGCGCCGCCCGCGCTGCTGAAACGGGACTTTCCGCCGCCGTCGCGGAGCACGGGAAATCCCTCGGGCGGAAGCTCGGGATAACCGGCAAGGGGCGCTGCAACATCACGAACAACTGCGATCCCGAGACCGTGCTGAAAAACGTTCCGCGAAACCCCAGGTTCCTTTACAGCGCGCTTTCGAAGTGTTCCCCCGCGGACGTGATGGAGTATTTCGAGGGGCTGGGAGTTCCGCTGAAAACCGAGCGCGGACAGCGCGTTTTCCCTGTTTCCGACAAGGCGGGCGACGTGGTTAACGCGCTTGAAAATCAGCTCCGCAGGCTGAACGTGGAGATAATACGCGGGAACTGCACCAGACTGGTTATCGAGGACGGCAGGTGCGCCGGAGCGTTGATCTCCGGCAGGGAAGTCCGGGCGCGGGCGGTGGTGCTCGCGACGGGAGGGCTTTCCTACCCGCTGACCGGCTCGGACGGCTCGGGGTACGCCCTCGCGCAGCAGGCGGGGCATACCGTCACGGAGCGCTCGCCGTCGCTTATCCCGATGGAGACCGAGGAGCGCTGGGTAAGCCGCGCGGCAGGTCTTGACCTCCGCAATGTTTCGATGAAGCTGATGTGCGGCGGCAAAGCCGTTTACGAGGATTTCGGGGAGCTTCTTTTCACCGCTTACGGCGTGGGAGGTCCCACGATCCTGAGCGCTTCCGCGCACATTCCGGCGATGGAGCCGGGGAAATACTCGGTTGTGATAGATTTAAAGCCCGCGCTGTCGGAAAAGCAGCTTGACGCGCGTATTCTCCGGGATTTCGGGGAGCGCAAGGGAATGCGCTTCGCGGACAGCCTCCGGGGGCTTCTTCCGGCGCAGCTCGCACCGGTAGTGGCGGAGCTTTCCGGGATACCCGCCGACAAAAAGGTCGACGAGGTCACAAAAGAGCAGCGCCGCGAGCTGGGAAGGCTCCTCAAGGGGCTGACGGTGCATATCAGGGGCTTCCGCCCAGTGGAGGAGGCTATCGTCACCAGGGGCGGCGTCTCCGTGAAGGAGATAAACCCCAACACGATGGAGAGCAGGCTGTGTCCGGGGCTGTATTTCGCAGGGGAGATCATCGACTGCGACGGCTACACCGGAGGATTCAACCTGCAGATCGCGTTCGCTACGGCGTACTCCGCGGCGCTCGCTGTTTCGCAGGTGTGAATTTTCCGACCGGAAATCGGCACTTGCGACAGTTTTTTTCACTTTTTGCGTGAAATTTCAATGAAATTGCAAAAAAACACTTGCAATTTTTTTTGAGGTGTGCTATAATAAATTGAATAAATGTAGGGGGTAGTTTCGCCTATTTACATTTTTTCACATTTCAGCCACTTGCATAGTGGTTCGTTCAGGTGATGTTTATGCCGGAAAAGCATATCGCGGCGGCGATCGACGGCCCCGTAGGAGCTGGAAAAAGCAGCATAGCACGGGAGGCGGCAAAGAAGCTCGGGTTCATTTATGTGGACACCGGGGCGCTCTACAGAGCGGTTGGGCTGTACTGTCACAGGTGTGGCACTAATATGAAGGATCCTGCCGATATCGCTTCCAGGCTGCCGGAGATAAAGCCCGAAATACGGCTTTGCGACGGCGTTCAGCATATTTACCTCAATGGCGAGGACGTTTCCTCGGAGATAAGGCTGCCGGAGATCTCGATGGCGGCTTCCGCGGTTTCTGCCGTGCCGGAGGTCAGGGCGGCGCTGCTGGGTATCCAGCGCGGTATTGCCGCTGAAAACAACGTTATCATGGACGGCCGCGACATCGGAACGGTCGTTCTTCCCAACGCGCAGGTGAAGATCTTCCTCACCGCCGCGCCGGAGATAAGGGCGAAGCGCCGTTACGACGAGCTTTGCGCCAAGGGTGTACAGACCACGTTCGAGGAGGTCCTCGCGGATCTCAACAAGCGCGATTACGACGATTCGCACAGGGCGGCGGCTCCGCTGAAGCAGGCGGACGACGCGGTGCTTGCGGATACCTCGGGGCTGGATTTTGAGCAGTCCTGCGAACTGATCTGCAGCTTAATAAAGGAGAAGCTCTGATGTTCTATTCGTTTCTCCGGAATTGCGCAAGATTATTCTACATCATCGTTTATCATATACATGTCATCGGCGGGGAGAATATCCCCAAGGAAAAGGGCGGTTACATAATCGCCAGCAACCATGTGTCAAACAACGATCCGCCTGTGGTGGGCATCACCTTCAAGGGGAAGTACACCTTCATGGCGAAGGAGGAACTTTTCGAGATAAACCCGATATTTTCGTGGCTTATTTCCAAGCTCGGCGCGTTTCCGGTAAGGCGGGGCGCGAAGGATAACACTGCGATCGAAAAGGCGCTGGAGAGCCTCGGGGAAGGGCGTATATTCGTTATCTTTCCGGAGGGCACCCGCTCCAAGGACGGCACGCTCGGAAGGGCGAAAAGCGGCGTTACGATTATCGCGGCGCAGGCTAAGGTGCCGGTGGTTCCGGTGTATATCCAGTACGGCAGGAAGAAATTCCGCCAGAATATCTACATCTCGATCGGGGAGAAAATCCCGGCGAAGCATTTCGACGTCGACATAAGCGACAGAAAGATGCTTAAGCAGGTAAGCTCCACGATAATGGACGAGATAGCGAAACTCCGGGAGAACATGCCTGATGTTGATTGAGACCGCGGATAAGTCCGGATTCTGTTTCGGCGTTCAGCGCGCGATAGATCTTACCGGGCAGGCGGCGGATAAATACGGCGAGGTTTTCACGCTGGGTCCGCTTATCCATAACACGATAGTTACCGATTCCCTTGAAAAAAGGGGAGTTCATATAGCCGCAGACGTGCAGGACGCGCAGGGGAAGCCCCTGGTGATACGTTCCCACGGAGTCGGCAGGGATACCGAGGAAAGGGCGCAGGCGGTATGCTCCGTGCTGCTGGACGCGACCTGTCCGTTTGTGAAGCGTATCCACAAAATAGTGTCGGAGCAGCCCGCAGATTCCACGGTGATCATTCTCGGCGACGGGGGGCACCCGGAGGTACAGGGCATTATGGGGCATGCGAACTGCAGGGCAGCCGCGTGCATGGCGCTCGATGAAGTCCGGAGCGTTCTTGATGAGTGCAGGGCTTCCGGCGGGGAAGCGATCCTCGTTGTACAGACCACCTTCGACCGCAGCAGATTTCTGGAATATTCGGAGATTATCCGGGAAGAATATAGCTGCGTGAAGATATACGATACGATATGCAACGCCACCTCAGAGCGCCAGGCTAACGCAGAGGAGCTTGCAAAACGGGCTGACCTTATGCTGGTAGTCGGAGGAAGGCACAGCTCAAACACAGGAAAGTTAGCTGAAATCTGTTCGAGATATTGCCGCACAGTGTTCATCGAGAGTGCCTCAGAGCTTTCCCCGCAGATCATCAGTGGTCTGCACTCCGATAGTATTATCGGAATAACGGCTGGAGCTTCAACTCCCGCCTATACAATAAAGGAGGTTCATTTAAAAATGAGCGAGATCATCAACAATAATGAAAATGAGGAGAGCTTTGCAGCACTGTTCGAGCAGTCCGAGAGCAAGAGATTATATAACGGCGCCAAAGTTAAGGCAACAGTTGTAAGCGTTAAGCCGAACGAGGCTGTTGTAGAGCTGGGTACAAAGCACACGGGTTACATACCCCTCGACGAGCTGACAAACGACCCCAACGCTAAGGTTGAGGACATCGTTAAGGTCGGCGACGAGATCGACGCTATCGTTACAAAGGTAGACGATTCTCAGGGTGTTGTATTCCTCTCCAAGAAGAGAGTAGATTCCGCGCTGGGCATGGAGAAGATCGCCGCAGCCAAGGAAGCTAACGAGACTCTCGAGGGCGTGGTTACACAGGCAGTCAAGGGCGGCGTGATCGTTGTAACTAACGGCACAAGAGTATTTATCCCTGCTTCCCAGACCGGCGTTCCGAGAAGTGGCAAGCTTGAGGATCTGGTTAAGAAGACCGTACAGTTCAAGGTAATCGAGATCAACGAGCAGCGCAACAGAGTTGTTGGTTCTATCCGTCAGGCTGCCAGAGAGGTTCGCGACGCTGAGAGAGCTAAGTTCTGGGAGAGCATTCAGGTTGGTCAGAAGTTCGAGGGCGAGGTTCGCTCCATCGAGGACTACGGCGTATTCGTTGACATCGGTCCGGTTGACGGCCTGGTAAGAACTAGCGAGCTGACCTGGAACAGAGTCGGCCACCCCAAGGACATCGTTAAGGAAGGCGACAAGATCACCGTTATCGTTAAGTCCTTCGACCCTGAGAAGAAGAGAGTTTCCCTCTCCGCTAAGGATCCGGACGAGAACCCCTGGACAAAGTTCGTTGAGGAGTACCAGATCGGCGATGTTATCAAGGCTACTATCGTAAGCATTACTGAGTTCGGTGCATTCGCACAGATCATTCCCGGCGTTGACGGTCTGATCCACATTTCCCAGATCTCCACTGAGAGAGTTACCAACATCAACAATGTTCTGACTGTTGGCCAGGAAGTTGAGGCTAAGATCATCGACATCGACACCGAGAAGAACAGAGTTTCCCTCTCCATCAAGGCACTCATGGAGGACAACGAGACTCTCGACGCTGAGTAATTCCAGCGGTCAGGCTCACAAGCTGATATTCAGATATCCCCTGCGAAACCGCAGGGGATATTTTTATATAGTCGTTAATTGTCGCAAAGTTCATGGAATATTTCTTCTGTTATCCGCATATATATGAAGCAGATGTAGATACATATATCTGGATACACGGAGGGGAAACAGCATGGATCGGAAAAAAATAATTACCGCCGCAGGAACCACCGCAGCGGTATTTGCAATTCTTGCAGCCGGGGGGACAAGCCCTTCAGACGCGGTAAGCGTCACATGGGGAGCCGCGCGTCACGCGGCGCTGCTGACCGCCGGGATAAAGCTCCCGGACAACACGACGGCGTTTCCGGCGCGAAACTCCATCTTTTCAGAGGAAGAACAGCCGCTGACGGAGGAATCTCCGCCGGAATGCACCGAGGCAGCCGAGCTTCAGCTCACCCTCGAGGAGGCAGAGCTGACAGCGGAGCAAACAGAGCAAACAGAGCAAGCTCCGGAATCGCCCCAGCCGACCGCTGTTACATCGGAAGCGCCGTCAGAGCCGTATGCACGGGTGATAACCCAGAACATTGCGGAGTTCGATGACGGAGTTGACCGCACCTCAGCGGGGAACAGGAGCGGTCCGATATACCGGAAGCACTACGGCGATTACGTCGGCGACGACTACATAGACCTCCCGGGCGGGGGAGTGGTGTGGAACTGCACCTCCGACAGCGCCGAGAAGCTGACCGCAGCCGCGGAGTCCCAGCCGGACATAGTGGTAACGCCGGACGTGCAGGAGCCGCAGGTGCTGATAGTCCACACGCACACCACAGAGAGCTACGAGCCGTACCAGCGCAGCTACTACGACGCGGAATACCCGTTCCGTACCCGCGACCCTGACTACAACATGACCCGGGTCGGGGACGCGCTCGCGCAGAAGCTCGCAGAGCACGGGATATCGGTGCTGCACGACGGCACGATACACGACTACCCGGCGTACACCGGCGCGTACGACCGCAGCGAAGTTACGATACGCGCCGCGCTCGAGGAATACCCGTCGATAAAGGTTATAATCGACCTCCACCGGGATGCGATATCCTCTGCGGACGGCAGCCGGACTGCTCCGGTGGCGGAGATAAACGGCAGGAACGCCGCGCAGTTCATGGTGATAACCGGCTGCGATGACGGAAGATTCGGCAATATGCCTGAATATCTCGAGAATTTCAGGCTGGCGTGCATGATACAAAGCTCGGCTGAGAAGCTGTATCCCGGGCTTGCCAGACCTATATTGTTCGACTACCGGAACTACAATCAGCATATTTCCACGGGGTCGCTGCTGATAGAGGTCGGCAGCCACGCGAATTCGCTTGACGAAGCGGTCTACTCCGGGGAGCTTCTCGGCGACTGCATGGCGGACGCGCTGTTAAAGCTCAGCGAATAGCCAGGAATAGCCCGGAGCAGTCGGACAGGTTTCTGAAATAGTAGTCGGCGCTGGCTTTGAGTTTTTCCTGCTGAGGCTCGCCGGGGTCGTACACCCCAACGGCAAGGAATCCCGCCTGCTTCGCGGTGAGGAGCGCATGGAGCGAATCCTCGAAAACCGCGGTGTTTTCCGGAATTCCGCCCGCAGCGCCTGCCGCATTCAGGAATATATCGGGCTTGTCCTTGCCGCCGTAGCCTTCGCAGGTCAGCAGCGCGGAGAAATACCCGAGCACCCCGAGACGCTCTAATGCGGCGCGCGCAAGGCGCTCATCTCCGGCGGTGGCTGCGGAAATACCCACTCCGCGCCGCGAGAGCAGCCCGAGAAGCTCCTGCGCGCCGGGTTTCAGCGGGCATTCGGCTAGGTAGAATTCCTCGATTCCGCGCAGGATATCCCGGAGTATCTCGTCGGGAGGCTCCGGCAGGGAATAGGCGGATTTCAGATACGCGCTGCCGTCGGTCAGGGTCATGCAGCGGAGCTTCTCGTCAAGTCCCGGCTCGGGAGTTATCCCGCGCCCGGCGAGGTAGCGCTCGCCAAGACCTTCCCATGCGGCGGTAGAATCAAGGAGAGTTCCGTCGAGGTCGAAAACGGCGGCTTTTATGCTGCGGATATCTCTCATTGCGCGGTCATGTTGGCGAGTATCTCGTCGACGTCTGCGGCGGCGGTCTCGTTGTGGTAGTAGGTCTGAATGGAGTAGAACTTTCCGTCCTGCTCAAAGGTGAACTCAGACTGACCCAGTATCAGCTCCGAGACTTCCTCGTCGGAGCACAGCTCAAAGTGGGAGAGGTACCCGCTCCTGCCTGCAAGCTGCTCCTCGCCGAAGCTGGAGTTCCTGATGTACATTCCGCTTGCCTGATAGCTGAATACTGCGGTATCGTGGTTCTGGCGTGCGTAGTCCCCGGCGGTGAGTATTTCGCCGGTGGTTTCGTCGGGGGTTATTCTGAGCGATGTGAGGGTCAGCACCGCAGTCCCCTCGGAGTTCACGGCGTACGCAAGGTAGGCTGTTCCGTTATCCTCGCACAGCTTCTTGAACGACTCGACGTCGGACGAGCTGCCGGAACCTGCGCTGTCAAGCACTATTTCGTATACCTTGTCGCCGACTGTCGCGGTCCAGTTTTCCGGGAGTTTCAGCTTTATTCCCGCCGCGGTGAGTTCGCTGCCGGATTTCGTCGAAGCTACGGAGGCTTCGGCGCTGCCGGAGCATGCGGTAAGTCCCGCTATACCCGCCGTAAGTAGTAGAGCCGCTGCTGCGGCGATGAGTTTTTTCATAGTGTTCTCCGTAAGTTATTCATGTAGTCTGGGTCCCGCGCCGGGCGTGCGGCAGCGTAAGGCGTTATTCCGCGATGATATCCTCGAAGGAGCCGCTGCAGGCTTTCGCGAGGTCTGCGGGGGCAAGCTCCAGCTGGGCGCCGAGTTTTCCGCCGCTGATTATCATTTGCTCGAAATCCAGTGCGGACTTGTGTATAACGGTCTTGTACTGCTTCTTCATTCCGATGGGGGTGCAGCCTCCGCGGATATATCCGGTCACGGCGTTGATATCCTTGACATGCACCATTTCAAGCGATTTCTCGCCGACTGCGCGGGCGCACTTTTTCATGTCGAGCTCCTTGTCGACGGGCAGGGCGAAAACGTAGTAGTTCCCGCTTTTGCCGACGGTGACGAGGGTCTTGAAGCAGCTGTCGCAGCTCTCCCCGAGGAGTTCGGCGATGTGTACGCCGTCGATGAATTCGTCGCATTCATAAAGGTGGACCTTATAGGGAAGCTTGAGCTTGTCCAGCATGCGCATTGCGTTTGTCTTGACTTCTTTTTCCTTTGCCATGGTGTTCTCCTGAAATATAGAAATAAAAACCGCCCCGCATTCAACAGGGCGGTTTGCTTGGGTCACAGAGATCAGATCTCGTCGTCTTCTTCGCAGTCGAGGGCTTCCGCGATGGTCTTGTTCTTGGTGAGGAAGAACGCAACCGCTGCGGCTGCTATTGTTGCCAGTCCGATTATCCCTGCGATAATTACGAGCTTCTTTGTCATGATAAAACCTCCTTAAAATCAGCGCTGATATCTTGCGGCAAGCTCCGAGATACCATTGTCGTTGGTAGGCTCGCCGATCGCGTTAAATTTCCATTCGCCGTTGTAAAGGTAGATCTCGCCGAAGATCATCGCGGTCTTTCCGTCGTAGTTCTCCGAGAGGTTATACCTGCACAGCTCAACGCCCTTTTCCGCGTCAACGAGGCGTATAAAGGCGTTCTTTATCATACCGAAATGCTGCTTGCGCTGCATAGCCTGGTAGATGTTCACAACGAATACTATCTTTGAATATGCGTTCCCAAGCTTCGGGAGTTCAACGAGTATCTGCTCGTCGTCGCCGTCGCCCGCGCCGGTCAGGTTGTCGCCCATGTGGTGGACTGCGCCGGTCTGGTGGGTGAGATTACCGAAATATACGACGTCCACAGGACCGTTCAGCTTGCCGGTCTGCGCGCTTATCAGCAGCGCGGAAGCGTCGCAGTCGATATCCTCGTGCTTTGAGAAAAGCGAGAACTTTCTGGGAGCCTCGTCCCAGCCAAGGCCTACTAGTATGGTCTTTAAGCCGGTGTTTCCTTTGGTAAGGTCGACCTTCTGACCCTTCTGAAGATTAACGGACATTATTTACCTCCATATTATATATAATACGCCGATTACCGGCGGGAAATGTGCTACTTATAATATACCACATAATTCCTAAAAAATCAAGTACTTTTTGTTGGAGGCGGGGTGGATCACTAATTCTGTCACATGTCTGAAAACCGCATAACAGAGCCGATGTTAAGTTTGGTTGACAGACTTCAAACGGAAATTGGTAGACATTCAGCGCCGATTGTGGTATATTTATAGCACATGGCATACAAAAACCAGGAGGTAATAATATGAAATTTTCAGAGAAACTGACAGAGCTGCGCCATTCAAGGGGTTGGTCGCAGGAGCAACTCGGGGAGCGGCTCGGCGTGACGCGTCAGACCGTCTCCAAATGGGAGCTTGGCTCCACTACTCCGGAGCTTGAGAAGCTAGCTATGATGAGCGACATATTCGGAGTCAGCACCGACGAGCTTATAAAGGGGGAGCCGCAGGAGGCTTCCAGACCCTCCGAACCCTCCGAACCCGCTGAAGCGATACAGGATACTAAACTGCTGAGGTACCGGCTGCACTTTGAGTACAAAAGCAGGCGGACCGTCCGGGGGCTTCCGCTGGTACATATAAATTTTGGAGCCGGAAGGTACACTGCAAAGGGAATTTTCGCTCTGGGTAACAAGGCGGTGGGAGTTGTTGCCGGGGGATTCCTGTCTGTTGGGGTGGTTTCGTTCGGGCTGATTTCTGCGGGGCTTCTGGCGCTGGGGACTTTCTCGGTTGGGGTGCTTGCATTTGGAGCGCTCGCGGCGGGGGTTATCGCGTTCGGAGGGGCGTCTGCGGGCTGGCTTGCTTTCGGCGGCTCAGCATGCGGAATGTACGCGGTCGGGGGAGCGGCTGATGCTTCTCATATCTCGTGCGGGGGATATTCCACCAGCGCTCATGTGGCTATCGGAGATGTTGTGCGGGGCGCTGTTGAAGTGAGCGCGTCAGCCCCGGCGGCGGAGGTCAGGGAGCTAATCATGAAGGAACTCCCGGAGACCCCTGGGTTCATCGCGGATATGTTCTCCGGAATGGCTGAGATGATGAGCCACTAGGGTGGCGCTGATATTCGCGGAACTCCTGTGCCGCCACATTGTTGGTGACGGGATTTATCGCATGCCCTGATGGGTTCATCGGGTGAAAAGAATAAAGCAAATGGCTTAACAATGCAGTACGAACTGCACGGTTAAGCCATTCTGACATATTGGTCGTTTGGTGGAGATGAGGGGAATGAAATTGCGGTTTCAAGAATGCCAAAGTTGTAATTCTGCAAGGTGTACAAACCGCATTGTTAAGCCAAATCGGAACAACGTGGATAAATCCGAGTTCAAGTGAAAAAATCTGTTTTTCGAAATATTCGGGGATTTTTCGGGGATTTCGGGGTAGCTCAGTCCGGGGAGATCTTATCAAGTATTGCAACGGCGCGTTCCTCCTCCCGGGGGTAGAGATGGCTGTAGGTGTTCCATGTCATCTGCACGTCGGAGTGCCCGAGCCTGCGCGCTATCTCCTGAATGTTTATTCCCTCGTTGACAAGCAGGGAAGCGTGAGTGTGCCGGAAGTCGTGAATGCGAATATGAGGAAGCCCGGCGGCTTTCGCGAACTCCTTATTGTGGTTCTCAATGGAGGTGTCTCGGAGGGGAGCTTCGCCGCCGCACACGCGGTAGTCCTCGCTGAACAGCCGGGAAGATTCCTGCTGACGGCGCTTGTGCTCGGCGAGTATCTTCATCAGCGGCGCGGGAATTTGGAGATTGCGGTAGCTGGACTTGTTCTTCGGAGGACCCTCGACATCGCCGCCCTTGAGCTTCTGCGAAATGCTCCGGCGTATGTGCAGGATATTCCCGTCAATGTCCGACCATTTCAGCGCGTTTATCTCGCCCTTGCGCGCCCCGGTGTAGAACGCGATACAGAAGAATACATAAAACGCCCAGTCCGTTACGGTCCGGGCGTTTTTCTTTGCTTCGGCGATGTACGCCCGGAACTGCTCCGAGGTGTAGTAGTGCAGCTTGTCGGCGGGCTTCTCGATTGCGTCGGGAGCTTTGAAGTTCCCGAGGGCGCTCAGGGGATTCCGCACAAGGTACTCCATTTTCACGGCGTAGTTCAGCATAGCTACGAACGCGGCGTATGCGTTCTGCTTTGTCGTGATGGACAGCTTTTCGTTGGCGGCGATGTCGTTCTTCCACTTTGCGAGGACCGGCTGTGAGAGCCTGTCAAGGCGATATCCTGCCATAGTCGGCATTACCCGGAGCCGCAGGTTCTTCATCGCGCTGTCGTGGGAGGTCTTGCGTGTTTCGTGGCTGTGGTAGACTTCGTATTCGTCGTAGAGCTGCTGGACGGTCATGCGTGAAACGGTCTGCTTCTTGTCCTTGTACTCGGCTATCAGGGACTGCTCCAGCGCGTTGGCTTCCGCTAGTCCGTAGGCGGTGCGCTCGATCTGGCGAGCCTTGCCCGCTGCGTCGGTGTAGTTCACTCGCACGCGGTACTGCTGCAAGCCGTTTTTCTTGACGCCGGTTTTGTTTACTGGCATGATTTTTCTCCTTTCTATGGCGTTCCCCTGTCCTTGTGGGCAGGGGAGACACTTTATTTATGACATATTCTGCATATTCCTTTGATTTACATATTCGTCAATGGAATCGCTGTACTTTAAAGAAAAATCTTCGTATAAATACGTTGACCATTTATACATTCGCTTCATACTGCTGATTTTTTTCAACCCGGCATTAACTGAAACAGGGAAAATTGAGCAAATCATATCAATCGTGACAGTGTTTAATCGCTTTAAAAGCTCTGAGATTATGGGTATAGGAATTAGAAATTCTGATGCAAACCAATGTGCTTCTATCTCTTCCGTTTGACCGTCGTTCATATGACCCATATAAATATGGCCAACTTCATGTAGAATAGTCCATGTTGTTCTGCAAGTACCCCTATTTCTTTCATGAAATAAAATGATATAAGAAAACAGCCCATTCCCTTTATCGATTACTATTGTGTATCCGTCTTGAAGCGTTCCTCCAAGCGTAATAGCAGCAATAGGACAACCGGTAACAGAAGAATAGTGTTCAAAGGTATCAATAGTGATATCTCTATCAAACTCTAATTCTTCTGGATACAGTGCTAATCTGTCAGACGACTGCATAAGACGTAGCTCTCTTGCGAGCATTTCCGCTTTTTGAAAATCCGGCGAGTTTCCCATTAATCCTCCTTATTGCCATTTTTGGCTTTTAGGTACATATCAATAGTTTTTTCAATAGCTTCAACTACAATTGCTCTGTCTTTTTCCGGTATGTTCTCCAGATGACGAGCAACAAGTTTAATATCAGGATAAACAGAATATTTATCTTCTTCTATCATCTCCCCTTTCCCCATCAGCCAATCTAGTGAGACGTTAAAATAATCAGCGATTTTCTGCAATGTGGCAATTCTAGGTACAGCCCTGCCTGTTTTCCAATCTGATAGGGTCGTTTGTGTGACCCCTGTTTCTTTCGCTACGCGATAAGCTGTAATACCATGTTTTTGTAATAATTGCATAAATCTTTCGTACATAATGACCCACCTATTGTAATTTCTAACAAATATCAGCGGTACTTGTAAAAAACCAAGCATTTGCTATTGACTAATCGTAAAAAACGTAGTATCATATACTTGTAAAAAGCAAAGCACTCAGGAAAATCCAACCGTTGATATATGATTAATTGGGATATTAGTAGTATATCACAATTCCGAAGTATTTTCAATAGTGTATTTGCACGAAAGGAGGGGCGTTATGTACAAGAAGTTTGTGCAACTGTTACAAGAGCGCGGAGTTACTGCTTACAAAATCAGTAAAGATACTGGTATATCTCAATCTACTTTGTCTGATTGGAAAACAGGCAGGGCGGTACCGAAGCTAGATAAGATTGTAACGCTTGCACATTATTTTGGAGTGCCAATCGAATATTTTATTGACAATAAGGAGGAAACAGCATGAATTTACAGCTTGTCAAATCCGACAAGTTCGGAGAAACCGAGTGCGACATCTACTCGGACAGTAAAGAGATGTACATGACAATCGATCAGATTGCCACCTGCCTTGAATACTCTAATGGCAGAAAGGGCATTGAGAATGTAATTGCCCGCAACGAATACCTCAAAAACGAGGAATTTTCAGTTACCCTCAAATTGAGGGCTACTGACGGAAAGCAGTATAACACCCGCGTATTCACCGAGGACGGCATATACGAGGTCACAATGCTTGCTAAGACTGAAAAGGCAAAGCAGTTCCGTGCATGGGTGCGCAAGCTTCTGAAATCTCTCCGTTCCGGTGAGGTCACGGCGGTCAAGACGGACAAACTCAACGAAATTAAGGTACGCGCTGCTGCCGACAGAGCAGCCGCAATGCGTATGAATGCAGAAAACCGCCGTCTGAAACTGCTGCTGGAACACCCGCATTTGAAAGACCTATCGCCGATAGCTCAGCAGACATGGGAGCTTAAGGCAGTCGAATCTGCTACTGGAACTGATGTTGGAAATTTACTTCCGGAATGCGGCAAGACATATCAGGCTGGGCAGCTCGCGGCTATGTGGACGAAGGAGTTTGGCGTAAAGGTTACAGCGGCAACGCTCGGCAGGCTTGCAAATCAGAACGGACTGAAAACCGAGGAATACGGTGTTACCGCAATGGACAAGTCCCCATACAGCAACAAAGAGGTTCCCTCGTTCAGGTATAACACTAAGGGCGCCGCAGAGCTTAAGCGGCTGGCTAAAGAACATTATGGGAGGTGAACACAATGCCAGTATCAACAGCAAAAGAACTGAAAGGCGGTGTCACTCATGGCGCATAGTTCACCCCTTACAGGCGAGTATTTACGCGCGTTCGAGCAGCACGCAACGAAGAACGACCCGAAGCGCGGCGGTGCAACGGTGCCATGCTGGGAGATCGTGGCGTATGCTGCGGATATCCTGGACATAGCCGCGCGGGAGCTGGGAGACAGCCTGGATATGTGCCGACTTGCCCGAAGTCTGGGAATAGGCGGGGTAGTGCTGAATAAGTACGTTGACATGCTCAAGCCCAGCGAAAAAGGCATTATCTTGATAGGCGCAAACGATGGAGAAGCCATCGTAGTTCTGCGGGAAACGCTGTGCCGCGCAGAAAAGCGCTTTACGCTGGCGCATGAGATCGGGCACTACTGTTTGCACGTCCGGAGCAGCAGGGAGGATTACTCCATATGGAGCAGCGCCGTCATAGAGCAGGAGGCGGAAATATTCGCGGCGGCGCTCATGTATCTGCTGGATCAGAGGGCAGCACAGAGAGCGGCACACGCCGCATAACGAAAGGAGGCGAACACAATGCCGTCAACATCAGCAAACGTCCGCGTACCGCAGATAACATCTCTGGAAACTGCGATACGTCTGTACTACCAGCGCATAGAGCTTTCCAACAGCGACATCAGGGAACTTTTCGGGAAACTCGCGCCCGCGACCATCAAGAGCCTGAAAAACAAGGCTCTGGCGATAATGACCGAGCGAAACACTCCGGTCTGGAATGCTCAGCGCGTGAACACCGAGATAGCCTACGAAGCCTGGGGGCTTAACATTGCCGACCTGGAACGCAGATTTAAGAAGCTGAAAGCTATGGAGGTTCAGGCGTGAAGAAGTACATACCCTACGCAATAGCCGCCCTGGTGGGCTTCCACCTGCGCTGGCTCGTATCTACCGCGAACGGCTGGAGCTACTCCATGAACGGCATGGACATAGCAGTTGCAATCACTTGCATTATCATGGTGTGGTCGTTCAGAGGACTGCTCCCGCAGAAAAAGAAAACCCGCCCCAGAGCGAGCGCTCGGGAGCGGCAAAGACAATAATAGTTTATCACAATGGTATTGTACCACAGAAAGAGAGATTTGTCAAGATGATAAAAATAACCAACCTGGAACTCGAAAACATCAAGCGCATAAAAGCGGTGCAGCTCACCCCGTCGGAGAGCGGTCTGACAGTCATCGGCGGGAACAACGGCCAGGGCAAGACCTCCGTGCTGGACGGAATAGCCTGGGCGCTGGGCGGCGACAAGTTCAAGCCCTCGCAGCCGCAGCGGGACGGCTCGGTAATTCCTCCGCACCTGCGCGTGACCCTCTCGAACGGGCTTATCGTAGAGCGCAAGGGCGACCGGGGAACGCTGAAAATCACCGACCCGAACGGCGGCAAGGGCGGTCAGCAGCTCCTCAACGAGTTCATCGGGCAGCTCGCGCTCGACCTGCCGAAATTCATGCAGGCGACCAGCAAGGAAAAGGCGCAGACCCTACTCCGGATAATCGGCGTGGGGGACAAGCTCGCCGCCCTCGAACAGCAGGAGCAGAACGCCTATAATCAGCGCCGCGCCGTCGGGCAGGTCGCCGACCAGAAGCAGAAGTACGCCGACGAGCTCCCGGACTACCCCGAAGCCCCCGCCGAGGAGGTCAGCATTTCCGAGCTGCTCCGCAGTCAGCAGGAGATACTCGCGAAGAACGGCGAAAATCAGCGCCTGCGGCAGAACCGCGATATCTGCGAGCAGGAATTACTCCGCGCCCGGCAGGAGTACGACCGCGCCGCGGAAGTCCTCGCCCGCGCTCAGCATGCAGCCGAAACCGCCCGCAAGTCCGCCGCCGACCTCACGGACGAAAGCACCGCCGAGATCGAGCAGAGCATTCACGACATCGACGTTATCAACGCGAAAGTCCGGGCAAGGCGCGAGCGCGACCGCGCCCTCACACAAGCCCAGGAGACCCGCGAGCAGTACAACGAGCTGACAGCGAAGATAGAGGATATCCGCGCGCAGAAAACCGCCCTGCTGGACGGCGCAGACCTCCCGCTGCCGGGACTTTCCGTGCAGGACGGCGAACTCACCTACAACGGCGCAAAGTGGGACTGCATGAGCGGCGCGGAGCAGCTCCGGGTATCTGCGGCGATAGTCCGCAGGCTGAACCCGCAGTGCGGTTTCGTCCTCATGGACAAGCTGGAGCAGATGGACGCCGCGACCCTCGCGGAGTTCGGGGCATGGCTGGAGCAGGAGGGCTTGCAGGTGATAGCGACCCGCGTCAGCACCGGCGGCGAATGCAGTATCATCATTGAGGACGGCTATGCGAAGCCGACTGAACAGCCTGCAAATACAGCCGCTACAGCCGCGCCGACAATCACCAGCGCAGGCACGGACGCCGCCCCGCAGAGGGCAACCTGGAGTAAAGGAGTATTCTGATGGATTTCAACATTTCAACCGGAAAAGTACACACCGCTGTTAAAACGGTGATTTACGGCGCGGAGGGTATCGGCAAAACGACCCTCGCGGCGCAGTTCCCAAGCCCCCTTTTCATCGACACCGAGGGAAGCACGAAGCAGCTCGACGTAGCGAGATTACCCGCGCCGTCAAGCTGGGAAATGCTCCTCCAGGAGCTGGATTTCGTGATAAGCAAGCGCCCCTGCGCGACCCTCGTAATTGACACCGTGGACTGGGCGGAGCAGCTCTGTATAGCCGACCTCTGCGCGAAGAACGGCAAATCCGGTATCGAGGATTTCGGCTACGGCAAGGGCTGGGAGTTCGAAAAGGAGAGCTTCGGGAAGTTTCTGAACAAGCTGACGGAGGTCATAAACGCCGGGATAAATGTCACGCTGACCGCGCACGCGGCGCTCCGGAAGTTCGAGCAGCCGGACGAAATGGGAAGCTACGACCGCTGGGAAATGAAGCTCGGCAGCAAGACCACGAACAAGATATCCCCGCTGATAAAGGAATGGGCGGACATCGTGCTGTTCTGCAACTACAAGACCGTCGTAGTCCAGACGGACAAGGACGGCAAGAAACACAAGGCGCAGGGAAACCGCCGCGTGATGTACACCCAGCACCACCCATGCTGGGACGCCAAGAACCGCTACGGGCTCCCGGAGGAAATTCCGATGGAGTACGCGCAGATAGCGCAGATCTACGCGCCTGTTCAGCCCCTTGAAACTCCGCCCGCGCCTGCTACGAGTACTTCCGCGACGGACATTCAGCCGGGTATTCCGCAGAGCCTTGCAGACCTTATGGCGGCGTCCGGAATTACAGAACAGCAGATTCGCGCAGCGGTCGCGATGAAAGGCTACTTCCCGGAGGACATGCCGATAAGCGCCTACCCGGAGGATTTCGTCAGCGGCGTTCTGGTCGGTGCGTGGAAGCAGATTGTTGATTTCATCAACGAACAGAAATACCCGTTCTGATTTTGCAGTAAAATGCAGTATTTTACATGCTAAACTCGGTCAGGGAGGAAAGAAAATCTCCCGATAAAATTCATAGGAGGACACCACACAATGTCAGAAATCATCGAAAGAGAATTAGGCTGGGACGACGAAATATCCCGCGAGAGCGACTTCACGATAATCCCGGAGGGCGACTACGACTTCACCGTGACCGGATTTGAACGCGGCAGGCACGAGGGCAGCGAGAAGCTACCGCCCTGCAACAAGGCGATAGTCACGCTGTCGGTAAAACTTCCGGACGGCTCGGCTGCGACGTTGAAGCACAATCTGTTCCTGCACACCCGCTGCGAGGGTCTGCTCTCCGCGTTCTTCACCGGGATCGGTCTGAAACGCAAGGGCGAACCCCTCCACATGAACTGGAACGCCGTCACCGGAGCGGCAGGGCGCTGCCACATCAAGGTGCGCACCTACACCAAGCAGAACGGCGAGACCGGACAGTCCAACGACATCAGCAAGTTCTACGAACCCGGAAGCCCTGCGCCTGTCCAGACTGCTCCCGCGCAGTATCAGCAGACTTCCGGTCAGCAGCAGGCTTCCGGTCAGCCTACCGGAGTATTCACTCCCGGAAAGTGGTGATATCCCATGGCTGAAAATCAGATTACCCTGCTTGACCCTGCGGAAAGCACAGCCCCGGCTGAACCGGACACTCCGGCTGCTCCTATGCAGCTCCGACCCTATCAGAACGAGGCGAAAGCCGCCGTGCTGGAACAGTGGGAGCAGGGCGTACAGCGCACTTTACTGGTGCTCCCGACCGGCTGCGGCAAGACGATAGTTTTCGCGAAGATATCCGAGGACTGCGTGAAGCGCGGCGAGCGCGTACTCATTCTGGCGCACCGCGGGGAGCTCCTGGAGCAGGCGGCGGACAAGATACATAAAGCCTGCAACCTCAACTGCGCCGTCGAGAAAGCCGAGGAAACCTCCCTCGGCTCGTTCTGGCGGATAACCGTCGGGAGCGTGCAGACCCTCATGCGGGAGAGCAGGCTCGCGCGGTTCCTGCCGGATTACTTCGATACTATCATAATAGACGAGGCTCATCACGCCGTCTCCGACAGCTATCAGCGCATTTTACAGCACTTCAGCGGCGCGAAAGTCCTCGGCGTGACTGCGACCCCCGACCGCGGCGACATGAAGAATCTCGGTCAGGTGTTCGATTCCCTGGCGTATGAGTACACCCTCCCCCGCGCTATCCGGGAGGGCTACCTCTGCCCGATAAAGGCGCTGACTATCCCGCTGAACCTCGACCTCACCGGGGTTTCCGTCCAGGCTGGGGACTTCCGCGCCGCAGACCTCGACACCGCCCTCGAGCCGTATCTCTATCAGATAGCAGACGAAATGCTCCGCAACTGCGCCGACCGGAAGACGGTGGTGTTCCTGCCGCTGGTCAAGACTTCGCAGAAGTTCCGGGATATCCTCAACGAGCGCGGATTCCGGGCGGCGGAGGTCAACGGAAATTCCGACGACCGCGCGGAGATACTCCGGGATTTCGAAGCCGGAAAGTACAACGTGCTCTGTAATTCAATGCTCCTCACCGAGGGCTGGGACTGCCCCTCCGTGGACTGCGTGATAGTCCTCCGCCCGACAAAGGTGCGCGGACTTTACTGCCAGATGGTGGGCAGAGGAACGCGGCTCAGTCCCGGCAAGAAAGACCTGCTGTTACTGGATTTCCTCTGGCATACTCAGCGGCACGAGCTGTGCAGACCCGCGCACCTCATCTGCGAGAGCGACGAGGTAGCGCAGAAAATGACGGAGAACCTCGCGGCGGCGGGCTGTCCGCTTGACATCACCGAAGCCGAAGAAAGAGCGGAAACCGACGTAGTAGCTCAGCGGGAGGAAGCCCTCGCGAAGCAGCTGGGCGAAATGCGAAAGCGCAAGCGCGCGTTAGTTGACCCGCTCCAGTTCGAGATGTCGATACAGGCGCAGGACCTGTCCGGCTACGTTCCGTCGTTCGGCTGGGAGATGTCCCCGCCGTCGCAGAAGCAGCTTGACGCGCTGGAGAAGTACGGAATCTACCCGAACGAGATAGAGAACGCGGGCAAGGCGGCAATGCTCCTCGACCGCCTTAACAAGCGCCGCATGGACGGACTTTCTACCCCGAAGCAGATACGCCTGCTGGAGAACAAAGGCTTCCTGCACGTCGGGGAATGGACGTTCCAGCAGGCGAGCAATATGATAACGCGGATAGCGGCGAACGGCTGGCGCGTACCGCACAGCGTAATTCCCGCGGAATACACGCCGGAGGTGAATTAAGTGGAACTTACAGAATGCCTGAAATACATACGACCCGCCGACCTCGACTATCAGACCTGGGTGAACGTCGGCATGGCGCTGAAGCAGGAGGGATTGCCCTGCTCCGTGTGGGACGACTGGAGCCGCTCCGACAGCCGCTATCATTCCGGCGAGTGCGCGAAGAAGTGGGAGAGCTTCGGCGGGAATCCGAACCCCGTCACCGGGGCGACGATAGTCCAGCTCGCAAAGGAGCGCGGAATGCCCGTCGCGGAAAGCCGCGCCCTGGACTGGGACGACGAGATATCATACGAAGCCCCGGAGGAGCACGTCGTGGTCAACAGGAACTGGGTGGAAGGACGCGAGATAAACCCGCCCGCCGACTGGAATCCCGCGCGGGAAATAATCCGCTACCTGGAAGCGCTGTTCGAGCCGGAGGATAAGGTCGGCTACGTCATGCAGAGCTACGAAAAGGACGGGAAGTTCATTCCCGCGAACAAGGGCGCCTACGACCGCACGGCGGGTCAGCTCATCGAACTGCTGAAAAAATGCGGCGGCGACACGACGTCGCGAAGCCGACACCCAGAGCGCGGCATGGACGCCGCGCAATCAAGTGTCGGCGGCGATATCGGCGCTGTCCTCGGGGACTACAACCCGCGCGCGGGGGCGTGGATACGCTTCAACCCGCTGGACGGCAGGGGTATCAAGAACGAGAACGTAACGGAGTTCCGCTACGCCCTGGTGGAGAGCGACAACGTCGATATCGAACAGCAGAACGCTATTATCCGCGAGCTGGAGCTTCCGGTCGCGGCGCTGGTCTACAGCGGCAAAAAGAGCCTGCACGCTATCGTCCGAATCGACGCGGAGAACTACGAGGAGTACCGCCGCCGGGTGGATTTCCTCTACCAGATATGCCAGAAGAACGGCTTACAGCCCGACACGCAGAACCGCAATCCTTCGCGGCTGTCGAGGATCCCGGGCGTACAGCGCGGCGAGAACCGGCAGTACATAGTCGATACGAACATCGGCAAGGCGGGCTGGAACGAGTGGCGGGAGTGGATAGAGGGCGTGAACGACGACCTCCCGGGCTTCGAGAACGCGGCGGATTTCTGGAACGACATGCCGGAGCTTGCGCCGCCGCTTATCGGGGGAGTTCTCCGGCAGGGGCACAAAATGCTCATCGCGGGACCCTCGAAGGCGGGCAAGTCGTTCGCGCTGATAGAGCTGTGCGCGGCTATCGCGGAGGGGCGGGAGTGGCTCGGCTGGAAAGTCGCCCAGGGACGTGTTCTGTACGTCAATCTGGAGCTGGACAAGGCTTCCTGCGAGCATAGATTTGCTGACATCTACAACGCGCTCGGCTGGAAGCCGGAGAACCTCCGGAACATCGACATCTGGAACCTGCGCGGCAAGTCCGTGCCTATGGACAAGCTCGCGCCGAAGCTGATACGCCGCGCCGCAAAGCGAGATTACCTCGCGATAATCCTCGACCCGATATATAAAGTCATAACCGGCGACGAGAACTCCGCCGACCAGATGGCGCACTTCTGCAACCAGTTCGACAAGGTCTGCACGGAGCTTGGCTGCGCGGTGATATACTGCCACCATCACTCAAAGGGAGCGCAGGGAGCCAAGCGCAGCATGGACAGAGCCTCCGGCTCCGGCGTGTTCGCCCGCGACCCGGACGCGCTCCTCGACCTCATCGAGCTGGGGCTCCCGGAGGCGCTCATTAAGGAGGAGCAGAACAAGGCGGTGTGCAATATCTGCTATGACCTGCTCGTCCGCAGCGGCAAGGCGGGCGGCATTTCACAGGACGACATGGTTACGGCCAAGGCAATGCGGGAGCACGTCAGAAACGCGCTTGCGGGGGATTCCCTGCGGCAGGCGGAGGAAAGTATATCGGCGGCGGAGAAGCTGGCTGAAAGCCGTTCCGCGTGGCGTATCGAGGGTACTCTGCGAGAGTTCCCGAAGTTCCCGCCGGTGAATGTGTGGTTCGATTATCCGATACATAGGATAGACATGTCGGGGGTGCTGAAAGATATTCAGCTTGACGTCCCGGCGCAGCCCTGGCAGCGGAATTTCAGCAAGAAAAAGTCCGACAAGGAACGCAAGGACGAGCGCAAGGAATCTATAGAAACAGCATATAATGCGTGCAATTTAGATGGGAAAGTAACGCTGAAAGACCTAGCGGAATACACCGGGAAATCCGAAGATACCGTCCGCAGGTACATAAAAGAACACGGCGGTTTCTGGATAGACGACGGCGAAGTCGGTAAAAAGTAAGTTGCAAACTCGATAAACCGCAAACCGCAAAATCGAGATTTTGCAAATGCAAAGTCGATAGTGCATTTCCGAGAATGCAACCGCAAAAATCCCGACTTTGCGTACTGCTGTTGCAGGTATATATACTACGTATATATAGTCTTGCGACTTTCCCTCCGGTCAGGGGGGAAGTAGTCGTGCGACAGCTTACGCACGACGACTCCTTCCCCTGTCCTGACAAAGCAAATTTTTTCTCAGAAAGGAGAATGTAATAATATGGTAAATGAATGTTACAACTGCGGCGCATATGATTCAGACCGCGAGGGCTGCACAATGCCTAGCTGCGATAAACCCTATGCGTGTCCCTTGGAGGATTCCTCATTGCAGTTCTTCCTACCGATGATACCGCCGACGGTGACGGCGCAGGAACATAAGGTCACAGTCCGGAACGGCATACCGCGCTTTTACGACCCTCCGGAACTCAAGGAAGCCCGCGCGAAGCTCACGGCGTACCTCGCAAAGCATAAGCCGGAGAAGCCGTACACAAAAGGCGTTCACCTGGAGGTCAAATGGCTGTTCCCGCTGAAATTCAGGCACCGCGACGGCGAGTACCGCATTACCCGCCCGGACACCGACAATCTCCAGAAGCTCTTAAAGGACTGCATGACTGCTGTCGGATTCTGGAAGGACGACGCACTTGTCGCTTCGGAGCTGTGCGAAAAGTTCTGGGCGCAGATTCCCGGGATTTTTGTAAGAATCGAGGTGCTCGACTCCGTCGAGTTATGTGCAGCCTTTCCCGCCGGAGGGGCGGGAATTTCGCCTGACGGCGAAACCGCACGCACACAGGAGGTGCTCGAATGAAGCTCGAAGAAGTCACGAAAGCGGCGGAGCAGGGCGCGGTAGTCCTGCACACGCACATGGGGATAACCTCCAGGTGCAGTATATCCGGAGTTATCACGCGGTACGCGAAGCGCTCCGGCTGGACGTACTCCCTGGAGCTTACGGACGTAAATACGCCCAGCGTGATAATCGCCACGCTGGACGAGGTGGAGGTGGAGAAATGAAACTAATGATAAAGCGGCTTTTTTGCAGGCACGATTACCAGTGGTGCAGGAAAATCCAGAGTTTTTCGGGGATGAACGGCGAACGCGTTTATCTGGTCTGCCAAAAGTGCGGGAAAGTCAAGGACACCATGTTTCTGGAGGGACGCTAATGACCACAAAAGAATACCTCTCGCAGTACCGCAGCCTTAACGACAGCATAAACGCGAAGCTGGAGCAGGTCGGGGAGCTTCGCCGGAAAGCCCAGACGGTAAGCTCCGGAAGCTCGGACGGTACACACAGTTCAACGCCCCGCGACCGTATCGGCGAGATAACCGCCCGGATAGTCGACCTGGAGCGCGAGATAAACGAGGACATCGACCGCAGCATAGACCTCCAGCGGGAGATACGCGCGGCGATAGCGACCGTCCCGGAGGTGCGCCTGCGCACGCTGCTGGAGTACAAGTACATCAACCTGCTGACCCTCGACGAAACCGCCGTCCGCATGAATTACAGCTATCCGCAGATATGCCGCCTGCACGGGCGGGCGCTCCAGTCTGTAAAGATGATATGGAATGATAGCTGAAAATGTGCTATACTAGTATCATGAAATACTGAAAAGCGCCCGAAGCAATCGCCCGGGCGCTTTTTCTATGCAAGCAGGTGGTGATGTTGAATGATAAGAATTTAGTGCCGTTCTCAAATCGAAGCGAGAGCGAAGCAAGAGAAAACGGCAGAAAGGGCGGCAAAAAATCCGGCGAGACCCGCCGCCGCAAAAAGGCGCTGAAATCCCTGATGAACGACCTGCTCTCAAGCGGAATCGTGAACGACGACATATACAACATGACTGTAGACATGGGCTTCGGAGCAGACCCGACCTACGGCGCGGCAGTAGTCGCGGCGATGGTACGGCAGGCGGCGCTCGGGGACACCAAGGCGTTCAATGCGATAGTCGACCTTATCGGCGAGGGCAGCTCCGGGGAGCGCGTGAAGCTCCAGAAGAAGCAGGCAGCATTGCAGGAGAAGAAGCTCTCCGGCGAGGAAGAGCAGACCCCGGACGACGGCTTCCTGTCGGCGCTGGACGGCTCTGCGGCGGAGGACTGGAACGATGAAGATTAAAGCAGTGTTCAAGTTCAAGCCGTTCTCCCGGAAGCAGCGGAAAGTGCTGAACTGGTGGTGCCGCTCGTCCCCGGTGAGGGACTATAACGGCATTATCGCAGACGGCGCTATCCGTTCGGGGAAGTCGGTCGCGATGTCCCTCGGGTTCGTTGTCTGGGCGATGTCGGAGTTCGAAGCCTGCAACTTCGCGATGTGCGGCAAGACTATCGGTTCGTTCCGGCGCAACGTCCTTTTCTGGCTGAAACTCATGCTTCGTTCACGGGGATATTCGGTGTCGGAACAGCGCACCGAGAACCTTGTGATAGTCCGCAGGGGCAGCGTAGAGAATTACTTCTACGTTTTCGGCGGCAAGGACGAGCGCTCCCAGGACCTGATACAGGGTATCACGCTTGCGGGGGTGTTCTTTGACGAGGTCGCGCTCATGCCGGAGAGCTTCGTCAACCAGGCGACCGGACGCTGCTCCGTGGACGGGTCGAAATTCTGGTTCAACTGCAATCCCGGCAGTCCCGCGCACTGGTTCAAGACCGGCTGGATAGACAAGCGCGCGGACAAACGTCTGCTGTATCTGCATTTCACGATGGACGACAACCTGTCGCTGTCGGAGGCAGTCAAGGAGCGTTACCGGGGAATGTACACCGGCGTGTTCTTCAAGCGATACATACTCGGGGAGTGGAAATCCGCTGACGGCGTAATCTACCGCCAGTTCGCCGACGACCCGGAGCGGTTCATTCTCGACGAGGTCCCGGCGGATATCTTCATCGGAACGATGGGACTTGACTTCGGCGGAAACGGCTCGGCGCACGCGGGGTGTCTTGTGGGAATAACCCGCGGGTACCGCAGTATCGTGATTCTGGACGAGTACTACCGCAAGGAAGTAATCGACCCGGGAACGCTCACGGACGACGTCTGCGGTTTCGTTCAGCGGTCGCAGGCGCAGGTCAGGGCGACGTCCATCTGGTGCGATAGCGCGGAGACCACGCTCATCAAGGGCATACGCACCGAGGTGTTCGCGCGGCATATCCCGGTGGAAGTCCGCAACGCGCGCAAGGGCGAGATAATCGACCGCATACGGCTCTGTGACATGCTCATGAGCCAGGGCAGGTTCTTTATCATGCGGCGGTGCAGGCACACCATAGCGGCGCTCTCAGAGGCTGTCTGGGACAGCAAATCTCCCACAAAGGACAGGCGCCTTGACGACGGCTCGACTAACATTGACAGTCTTGACGCGCTGGAATACGCCCTCGAACCGCACGCGAACCGGCTCATAGAATTTGGAGGAATACATGAACGCAAATGAAATAGCCGCCGCATTCGGGCAGGAGTTCAGCGGCTCGGAATACTACAGCGCCTGCATAGACAAGTGGCGGCGCATATACCGCGACGACCCGGAGTGGCGGCAGACCGCAAAGGGCGGGCTTTTCTCGCGGGGAAAGCGACAGCTCCTGCGGCTGAATATGGCTAAGGTGCTGTGCGATAACCTCGCGGCGCTGACCTTTTCGGAGCAGTGCGAGATTACCCTCGACAGCCCGGAATATCAGGAATACATAAACAGCGCGCTGAACGCGAACGGCTTCTGGAAACAGCTCCCGGAGCTGTTGAGCAAGTCCTACGCTATGGGCGGCGGGGTGCTGAAATGCTACCTCTCCGGCGGGAAACCGAGGATCGACTACATCACCGCCGACAGGTTCGTCCCGGTGAGCTGGGACGGCTCCGGAGTGCAGTCCGGAATACTTTCGGGGACTTACACGCGGGGCGAGGACTACTTCCATCTGCTTGAATTCATGCAGCCGGGCAAATCGGAATTCAAACTTTTCAAGGCGGCTTCTGATTCGGAACTCGGGCGGGAATGCCCGCTTGCGGAGATGTTCCCAGACTTGCAGAATCCGGTCGTGTACGAGGGCGGCAAGCCGGTGTTTGCGTACTTCCGACCGTTCGTCAGCAATAATTCGGATTATGATACGCCGCTCGGAATGTCGGTTTACGCGAACTGCACCGATACGCTCCGGGCGCTTGATACGGTGTTCGACAGCTTCCAGCGGGAGTTCGTCCTCGGCAAGAAGCGCATAATCGTGCCGAGTTCCTGTGTGCAGACCATAATCGACCCGGACACCGCCGAAGCAGTCCGGTACTTCGACGCGGACGATGAAGCTTTCATAGCGCTCCGGCACGAGGACGGCGAGAATCTCAGAATAACCGACAACACCACGGAACTCCGCATAGAACAGCACGTCAGCGCCATCAACGCGTATCTGAATATCCTGTGCATGCAGACCGGGCTGTCGGCGGGGACGTTCTCGTTCGACGTCCAGCAGGGCATGAAAACGGCGACGGAGATAATCTCGCAGGAGAGCAAGACGGCGCGCACCGTCAAGAATAATAAGAACCTGCTCACCGAGACGATAGAAACGGTCGTTCACGCGCTGATTCAGCTCGGTGTGATGTCCGGGGAGCTTTCCGCGCGGGAGTACAGCGTAACGGTCGGCTGGAACGACAACATCATCATCGACGACAACACGCTGATAGACAATAATATCAAGCTGGTTTCGGCGGGGCTGAAATCCAAGATAAAGGCGATAATGGAGGTCCAGAAGTGCGACGAAGCCACCGCCCGGGAGGAGCTTGCGAGAATGTCCGAGGAATCCGGCGGCGGGGATATCGCGGATTTCTTCGGTGACGAATCATGACCGCCTTTGAAGCGCTGAATCTCGCCGCTCCCATCGCCGACGCGTACATGAGCGTTGAGGAACGCCTGCTCGTCCGGATAGCGCGGCAGCTTTCGCTGAACGACGACCACCAACTAAACGAGGTCAGCAAATGGCAGTTAAAGCAGCTTGCAAAGCACGGAATGCTCCGGCAGGACGCGCACAAGATAATCGCGGCGGGCACCAAGGGAATCCCCGGGGACGTCGCGGATACCGTCCGGCAGTCGATAGACGATACGCTCGCCGAGGACGGTATTCAGAGCATGTGGCATAACCAGCGGTTCGCCGAGAGTGCCGCGAACGCCGTCAGGCACTACCGCAATCAGGCGAAAGACGTGTACAATCAGGTCAACACCGTGATGAAGTACAAGGCTGAAAGCACGTTCGTCCGCGCCGTGAATACCGTTGCTGAAAAGTGTACGCAGGAAATGCGCAGAGAGCAGGCTGAGATAGCCGACAAGCAGGGTGTCCTTGATATTCTGAATAGCAACACGGCTGCGGTCGTTTCGGGCGCGGAGAGCCGCACAAAGGCAGTCCGCACGACTATCCACGAAATGGCGCAGAAAGGCATTCCGGCGTTTGTGGATAAGTCGGGGCGGGAATGGTCGCCGGAAGCTTACGTCAACATGGATATCCGCGCGACGGTCAAGAATACGGCTCTGGAAGCGCAGTTCTCGACTATGGACAGCCTCGGGCAGGACGTGTTCGAGGTGAGCTCTCACCCCGGCAGCCGCCCGAAGTGCCGCCCCTGGCAGGGAAAGCTGATTTCTCGCTCCGGGAAAACTACCGAGATCACCGACATCAACGGCAGGAAGCACAAGGTGATTCCGCTGTCACAGACGAGCTTCGGTGAGCCGGACGGGCTGTTCGGGATAAACTGCGGGCATCGTCCGCGCGGCGTTTCCGACGGGCTGTTCCGGAAGTCTTCGGTTGAGTATGACGACGAGGAAGATAAAGCGCTTTATCACAAGGTCTGCAAGCAGCGGGAGCTTGAGCGCAAGGTGCGGAAGTCCAAAACGGAAGCGGATATGCTCGAAGCCGCAGGCGATACCGAGGGTGCAAAGGAAGTCCGCAGGAAGATGGCGGAGCAGAACAAGGCATTGAAATCCTACTGCGACAGCAACGGGCTGAAATATCGGTCGGACAGGGTGAGGACTTACGGAAGCGTGAAGCCGTCCCCGAAGCGCATGAGTAATGTTGGCAACACTTGGGCAGGGGCAGAACCCACAAAGCACACAGCAACGGAGCTTGCCGAACTGAACCAGTACGCTGCCGACAAGGGAATAAAGCTGTACACTCGCAAGCCGTTCGACGGCGACGCGGAACTGCTGAAATCCCAGATAGATACTGTCGCTGATCTGCGGGAAGAATTCAAAATCAAGGAGCCTTTGCAGCTTGGCTGGAAGCGCATGGATCCGGACGATTTCGGCGAAACATCTCCCAACCATCAGCAGATATGGATAAACGAGCTTGCTATACGAAACCGGAGCGTGACTGAAAAGAACCTTGCAGTGGATAACTACCTCGCGACCAACTCCGCCGAGGGCATAGCCGCTCATGAGATGGGGCATGTCATTTCCGGCAAGATACGCAACGGCAAATCCGGTCTTGACATCTACAAGGAAACGGTGTATAATGTAAGTGGGAAAAGGATTTCGGACGACGAAGCGCTAATGCTTCTAAAACATCATGTTTCGGAATATTCAATATTTAGCACCGAGGGTAAAAACGGAATGCTGAGATATAATGAAATTATTCCTGAAATATTGAGCATTGAAAAAACCAATCCGACAAAGTATTCTACTGAATTTGTTAAGTTGTTGAAGGAGGCGTGCGGTTTATGACAAGACTTGATTTTAGCTGGTCTAAAGATGAAAGGTACTGGCATTTTGAAAATGGCAAAGTCGTTATCCACGACGACGCTCCGAAAGAGGTCAAGGAAAGTTATGAGCGCTATCTCAAACAGGCGGAAGCCGCTCGCAAGCGCGGAACACTGTGATTTAATAAAATAAGCACCCTGCACCAAACAGGGTGCTTTTTCATTCCAAACGGTGAACGAATCGTTCACCATACAATCAAATAATTCAGCAACTATTTCCAAAACGGAAACGGTTGCTTTTTTATTGTCCGAAACACGCTGACGACACTAAAAGCCCGCGCGGAACAACAGCCGACAGGCTATAAACGGAGGTAACAACAATGGCAGACGAACAGACAACCCAGACCACACAGGAGCAGGGCGGCGCTCAGACCGCCGGAGGTGATCCTAACGTATCTACGCAAAGTTTTGCGCAAAGCATTCTCGGCGATGTAAACCCGGACGGTATTGTGCGCAAAACTGGCGCGCAGGGGGCGGCAAAAACATTCACGCAGGACGAGGTCAACGACCTCATCAAAGCACGCCTGGAGCGTGAGCGCAAGGGTCAGCCCAGCAAGGAGGATCTCGCGGCGTTCCACAAGTGGCAGGACGACCAGAAATCCGCAGAGCAGAAGTCCGCGGAAGCTATCAAGGTGCAGTCAGACCGCGCGGACGCAGCCGAGAAGAAAGCCGCCGCTCTGGAAGCGAAGCTGCTCGCCACGTCAAAGGGCGTAAAGCCCGACGCGGCGGACGACGTAGTAGCGCTGGCTTCGCTTAAAGTCAGCGACGACATGCCGCTTGAAAAGGCAATCGACGAGGTGCTGAAAAAGTATCCGCAGTTTGCGGGAGGTTCAGCACCGACAACAACAGGGGTTTCCGGCGGGAACGGCAGCGCCGCGATTTCCGGCGTTGAAGCCGCGTTCCGTGCGAAGAACCCCGGAATCAAGTTTTAATTCGGAATTCGGAATTCTTAATTCGGAATTAAGGTGTCCCACTTCGTGGGACGTATTTAAATAACCGCCGCAGGCGGCACCGAAATTCCGAATTCCGCATTCATAATTCCGAATTTTTCGACTGAAAGGAGAAATCTATGGCTCATGAGGCTCAGGAGCGCTATTCTTCGCTTGTCCTTGCGAAAATGCGCTCGGAAAACATCTTAAAGGACGGTATCATCTTCAACAACGACTACGAGGGCGACCCGGTCGCGGGCGCGGTCAAGGTTCCGGTGCGCGACGGCGAGGTCAAGGTCGGCGACTACGACCGCAGCGCCGGCGGCGATCTTTCCGAAAGCTCCACCGAGTACCGCTCTATCCTCATCAACCGCGAGAAGTACGTCAACGAGCTTGTGGACGGCTACGACGCGGCTTCCGTTCCCGACAACCTTATCGCGGACAGGCTTGACAGCGCGGGCTACTCCATGGCGACCGCCCTCGACCGCGACGGCGCTTCCACGCTCATCTCGCAGGGCACCCGCGTCAATACGTCCTCCATTTCCGCAAGCACCGTATACAGCGATGTTGTGGATATCCGTACGCTGATGAGCAAGGCGAACGTCCCGAACGACGGCAGACGCTACCTGCTTGTTACCCCGGACATCTACGCGGCTATGCTGAAAAGCCCGCTGTTCGTGCAGGCTTCCGCGCTCGGCGACGAGGTGAAGCAGTCCGGCGCGGTCGGCAAGATCGCGGGATTCACCGTGTACGAGTGGAACGACGACACCGCTAACCTTGCGATGATCGCAGGTCACCCGCGCTATGCTACGCGCATCAACGCATGGAAGGTGCCTATCGCCGTGAATGACCTCAAGGACAGCAAGCACATCGGTTCTTCTGCGGTTCAGGGGCGTTCCGTTTACGGACATGAGGTGCTCCGCAAGAGCGCTGTCTACGCGGTATTTTCCGCGGGTTCGCTCACTCTTATGCAGGGCGCGTTTGCTTCTGACAAGTGCAAGGTCACTGTCGCCGAGAGCGCTGCGGACGCGTTCGTATACCGCGTGAATCCGGCAAAGCGCGCGGCGCTTGAGGAGGACTTCACCGCCATCGCTACGACAAATGCGTTCACTTCCAACAGCACGCAGATTTCCTGCAAGAAGGGCGACATCATTGAGATAATCGACCTCGATAGCAGCAAGAAGTGCGTTAAGGTCGGCTATGTTACAGTAGCATGACGGTCACGGCTGAATATTACTCCGAGAACTGGGGCGGCTGGACGGATTCGGACGAGCTGACAGCCGCTCTCAAACGCGCGGAGCTTATCGTAGACCGGGAGATATTCCCCTCGGGGTATACTGTAGCTACCACGCCGAAAGTCTGGCGTACAGCGGCGCAGAATGCGGTCTGCGCGCAGGCGGAGTTTATCCTCGAAAACGGCGGTGTTTCTGCGCTGTCGGAGACCACGGACGGCGGCTCAGTAACGCTCGGGAAGTTCAGCTATTCCGGCGGCGGGAGCCCCGCTGGCGGGAGTTCAGGCAATTCCGGCGGTTCGGCGGCGAATTCGCTGTGCGCCCAGGCTCTGGCGCTGCTGGAGCCGACCGGACTGCTCTACAGAGGGGTGAGGATATGAGACCTATCCCGCGTTCCCTGCTGATTCATTCGGCTGTGCTGTACGAGGAGAAAGAAAACGCGTGGCAGAAAAAGGAGCTCGTCGAGCTGGCGAAGCTCACGCATATCCGCGTAGAGCCTGCGAGTAAAATGATAATCACGTCCGACAACCGCTCTGTTACGCTGTCTGCAACGCTTTTCTACGACTGCCGGAACAGCGCTCCGGGGGCGGAGTTCAAGCCGGGATATATCGTCGAATTTGGCGGCAAGCGTTACCGCGTTGAGACTGTCGAGGTTTTTTACGACCGTCAGAAACTCCACCATCTGGAGGTGGGACTGTGCCTGTGACGGTGAACATCAATTCCGCTCAGATAGCGGTCGATATCCGCGCGGCTTCCGAAAAGGCGCGCGGGATAACCTCTCAGCAGGCGCTCGCGGACTGCAACGAGTACGTTCCGGACGACCAGGACGCGCTTGTCAACAGCTCGAATATCCACAGCGATATACTGCACGGAAAGCTCGTCTGGTCTACTCCCTACGCTAGATATCTGTATCACGGCGTGCTGATGGTGGACCCGAAAACCGGTTCAGCATGGGCGCGGGAGGGTCAGACGAAGGTCAAGGTCTCGCCGGAGGTGCAGCTTAAATTCGATAAGCGCAAGAACCCGAAAGCCGGTTCCCACTGGTGCGAGCGCGCCCAGGCAGACCACGGCGAGGAATGGCGGCAAATCTACGAAACAGCATTGCGAAAGGAGCTGAACAAATGACGGCGCAGTTACAGGCAGTCGAAGCTTTCCGGGCTTTTGCGGAGAAAACAACAGGGCAGCCGGTGTCCATCGGGCTTCTTTCGCCCGGGGAGAGCATCGCAGTGCAGGTCGTGACAGGTTCCCGGGAGTTCACCTCCCTCGACCTCGCGAACCGCCGGGCGGTGATTTCACTCGATGTGCTGTCGAAATTCAAGAAACAGGAGCAGGCTTACGGCTTCCTCTGCGGGATAGCCAACGCCTGCGATACAGCCCGGCTCGGTGCGCCTGTCGTTAACGCGGAGGCACGCAGCGAGCCGTTATTCGTAGGCACGGACGGCGAATTCTGGATATACTCGCTGTCCGTAGCCCTGCGAGTTATTATTTAATTCGGAATTCTTAATTCGGAATTCGGAATTGCGGTGTCCGCTTCGCGGACGTTATTACAAATGGGTAAACAATAGCGATAAAGCGCGGTCTGTGATTTGCATTGCTTTGTTTGATCCTTTTGTAATCCTCGCGCGCAGCGCGCCCATTCATTCCGAATTCCGCATTCCGAATTCCGAATTTTCGACTGAAAGGAGAATTATTATGTCCCAGACATTACCCAAGGTCGCTGGCGTGGAGCTTAACCACGAGACCAAGGTGTTCATCAACACCACGCCCACCGAGGAAACAGCGACCTACAAATCCATGTGCAACGCATTCAAGAACTGCGCGAACGCGCTGAACGAGAACGTGTATTCCGCGTCCTACCTCAGCGACGGCGGCTACAGCTCCAGCACAGTTACCGGATTCCAGCCTACTATAACGCTTCAGGGCGACTTCATGGCAAGCGACCCGGTGTGCGCTTATCTCGATAAGATTCAGTGGAGCCCCGGCGCGGCGCGTGTTACCGATATCAAGATGAACCGCAACGGGCAGATAGTCACCTGTCCGGTAACGCTGACCCAGATAGCTATTGCAGGCGGCGAATCCACCGCGCCGAACGCTGTGACTGTAGTCATGGCGATGAATGGCAAGCCCACCGTCGAGGACGGAAATCTGGACGACACCGGCGAGAAGAAGACAGGGCTTTAATGCTGAAAGGAGCAGAAAATGTACCAGATAAAGAGATCGGAGAAGATACGCGACGCGCTGGAGCTTTGCGGAGAGGACGGAAAGCCCGCCGCAAAGCTGGAGTTCGTCGTTGACATCGACGCCATCGCGGGGGGACTCCGCAGGAACCTCACTGACATCACGACCGCCGAGCAGGCGCTGAAAAAGGCGGCTTCCGATAAGGACTACGCCGAGGCTTACGAGCAGTACGGCAGGGCGGTGCGCGGGGTATTCGCGGTGTGTTTCGGCAGGGAGAACGCGGAAACCATCTGCGAGTTCTTCGATGGGAACTACGTTGAGATGTCCGTCGCGATAGTGCCGTATATCTACGACGTGATACTCCCCCGCGTGAACGAGTGCATAGCCCGCCGCCGCGAACAGCTCAAGGGAATCTACCGCAGGGGGAAGAAGTTCAGATGAGGCTGTACGAGCCGTTTCCCGACCGCATTACCGTTGAAGGTCAGGAGTTCCGGCTGACTCTGTGGTTCGACCGGGTGCTGAGGTTCTACGACGTTCTCGATGACTCCGAGCTCACGCCGGAGGAAAAGACGGAGGCGGGCTTCTCATGGCTCGTGGACTGCCGGAAAACCCCGCCGCCGGAGGTACAGAGCCGGGTACTCCAACAGCTTATGGACGAGGTGATAGCTCCTCCGCAGCGGAGGCTGTCAACGCAGAAGCAGCCGCAGAAGTGCGTTGATTTCAGCTTCGACGCGGAGGAGATATACTCGTCGTTCCGGCAGGCTTACGGTATCGACCTGATACAGGAGTGCGGGCGGCTGCACTGGTGCGCGTTCCTCGCGATGTTCCACGGGCTTCCGGAGGACGCGCCGGTGAAGCAGATAATGCGGATACGCTCGGAGGATATCCCGGCTCCGAACAAGCACAACGCGGAGTATATCCGGCGGCTCACGGAGCTGAAAACGCTGTATGCGCTGCCGAATAAGAGCGCTTCGCAGGCGCAGGACGGCGGGGGCTGGGACGGGCTGTTCAATATGCTGCGGGCGCAGGCTGAATGATTTCTGTATTGACATTTTCGGAGGGACGTGCTATAATGTAGGAAATAAACGATTTGGAGGTAATTTCCTATGAAGAAGATAATAGCATTTTGCGCAGCCGGCGCAATCGCTCTGCTTGCCGGTTGTTCTTCCGTATCGCAGGAGAAATATAATTCGCTTGAATCGGAGGAAAGTAACCTGCGCGAGCAGTATCGCCAGTTGAGCGTTGAGCACAACGATTTGCAGAAACAGTATGATTCGCTGAATTCCGACTACGAGGAACTGAAAAGCGAGTACAATTCCTTGCAGAGCGCCGCTGAATCCGCTGCCCAGACGACAGCCGCGACTACTACGGCGGCGCCCGCAACGACCGCCGCGCCTGTGACTACAGTCCAGACAACTACAGCAAAGCCGCAGACCGCGAAACCCGTCGAAGTCAAGGCAACGATGGGCGAAACCAACGCGCTGAACAAAGCCAAGGACTACCTTAGCATAATGGCGTTTTCGTATTCCGGACTTATCAATCAGCTTGAATACGAGGGCTACTCGGCTTCCGAAGCTACATACGGAGCAGACCACTGCGGCGCTGACTGGAATGAACAGGCGGCGAAAAAAGCTGCTGACTACCTGGATATCATGAGCTTTTCAAAGAGCGGGCTTATCGACCAGCTCGAGTATGAGGGGTTCACTCATTCGCAGGCTGTTTACGGCGTTGAGGCTGTGGGGTATTAAAATCTGAATACAATCAAATACACAAAGCACGTTGAGAAATCAGCGTGCTTTTTTCATGCCCGAAAGGAGGAAAAATGCCCGAAGGAGAAGTAATATACCATATCCGGGGCGACAACAGCAAGCTCCCCGACGATCTCAAGAACGCGGAGAAGATAATCGGAGATTCCGCAGATAAGGTTGAAAAAGCGGCTCTGGGAGCTATCAAGGCAATAGGCGCGGCTGCTTCCGCAGCGGCTGCGGCGGGTACTGCGATAGGCACGGCGGCGGTAAAATCTGCTGACGACCTGGACAAGGCAGTCAAGCGTGTTACCAGCGCCACAGGCGAGGGCGCGGCTGCCGCTGAAAAGTACTCCGAGGTGATAAAGGGAGTTTACGGCGACAACTTCGGCGAGAATTTCGACGACATCGCCGCGAGCATTTCCACGATAACTCAGAATCTCGGCGAAATGGACGCGGAGCCGCTCGAAAAAATCACCGAAAGCGCCTACGCCCTGCAGGACGCGTTCGATATGGACGTCGCCGAGACCTCCCGCGCCGCTAAAGCTATGGTGGAGAACTTCGGTATAGCTGCCGAGGACGCGTTCGATTATATCGCCAAAGGTGCGCAGGACGGCCTCGACTACTCCGGAGAGCTGCTGGACAATATCAGTGAGTACTCCGTGCAGTTCAAAAAGCTGGGGCTTTCTGCCGACGATATGTTCACTATCTTCGCGAACGGCGCGGAGAACGGAGCATGGAACCTCGATAAAATAGGCGACGCAGTCAAGGAGTTTTCTATCCGCGCTATCGACGGCTCGGACACGACTGAAAAAGGCTTTGAAGCCCTCGGCTACGACGCAGAGGATATGGCGAAGAAGTTAGCACAGGGCGGCGACGCTGCCCGGGACGCGTTCCAGACAATCATAAAGGCTCTCGGCGATATGGAAGACCCCATCGCGCAGAACGAAGCAGGCGTGAACCTGTTCGGGACCATGTGGGAGGATCTCGGCGCTGACGCGGTTAAGGCGCTCGGCGATATCTCCGACAGCGCCTACGACTGCGCGGGAGCTGTGGACGAGATAGTCGAGGTGAATTACAGTTCGCTCTCGGACGCGCTCGACGGGCTGAAAAGGCAGGTTGAGCTGTTGATACAGCCGCTTGGCGACGAGCTTATCCCGGTCGTTTCGGAGGTCATTGACAAGCTCGACAAGATAGCTGACGAGGTCGTTCCGGTGCTGTTGGACGCAGCGGAGCCACTTGTTGAATCGTTGCTCGACCTCATCGACCCGCTCACGCTTATAATATCAGAGCTGCTACCGCCGCTCATTGAGATAGCCGCTGACATCGCGGCCAAGGTTTCGGACTTTGCGGCGCGGCACCTGCCTACTCTGATATCCGCGCTCAAAGGCGCGGTCGATTTTATCGGCAAGGCTATCAAAGTAGCATGGGAAATGCGTGACGTTATCGCGGCGATAGTAGCGGCACTCATCACGTTCAATACCGTTATCAAGATAGGAAACGCTGTTTCGGCGGCGGTTTCCGCGCTAAAATCATTCAAGGCCATCACTGACGCGGCGACAGCCTCGCAGATAGCCCTGAATGTTGCAGGCGCAGCAAATCCGTTCGTGCTGATAGCTTCGCTTGCGGCGGGCGCGATAGGCGCGCTTGTGGCTTTCAACAATACCACTGAAACCTCAGCCGAAAAGGTGAACGAGCTCCATAATCAGGCTATGCAGCTTAACGAAACTGCAAAGGACTCCGCGAACGCCGCAAAGGAAGTAAAAAAACTTTCCGACCAGTACAAGGCATTGAAAAATTCTGCTGATGACGCCAAAGAAACAAAGGAAAAACTTGAGGAACTGCAAAAGGCCTTGATAGATACCTACGGTCAGGAGGCCGCGAAAATCGACCTTGTTAACGGCAAGTATGAGGAGCAGCTTTCATTGCTGGGCGAGCTTATCGACAGCAAGAGCGAACTTGCGGAGGCTGACGCGAAAGCAGCATACTACACCGCGCAGGACGCGCAGGATACGGAATGGGCGCTGTCGCTGAATAATACCGATTCCAACAGCGACTTGCACAAATATCTCCAGAAGTGGTTCATTGACGAATCCGGCGGGAATTACGAAGGAATAACCAGCGATTTGTTTTCTTCCACGACAGACTACAAATTCAAGGCGGGAACTACCTACCGTGAGCGATATGAAGCGCTTTCAAGAATGGTCAGCCGCATGGAGAAATATGTCGGCACGGACGCGTTCGACAGCGCCATCTACAGCCAGCTTGTCCAGGCGCGGGACGATATGTACGCAAAAATGACGGAGTTCGAAGAGATAGAAAGCACATTCAATGAGCTGACTGCTCCCAAGCAAAAACAGCTCATATATGGTTCACAAACGCAGGCAGACTACTATCGGAAAAAGTCGGGCGGTGGTAATACAGCCGCTCCCGCAGAAGAAACGCCCGCTGAACCCGAGCATGAAAGCACCTACGCTTACAAGCCCTACACCCCAACCGCCGACACATCGAAAACCAAGACCAGCTCAGGCGGTTCGAGCAGTTCCACAGGCAGCCAGGGCAATTTCATCAGCATAACAAGCTATGTCCCGACCATGTGGGACAACGACCAGACCGCCGCGCTGAAATCGCTCATCGGCAAGGACGTGCTCGGAAAGACGGCCTCCGCGCACCAGATAAACGCCCTGACCGGCGCGATATCCGGCGCGGCTGAAAGTTCGTCCGCTTCGAAGGAGACCGACCTCGCCGACGTGATAAACGCGATAACCAAGCTGCAGCGCAAGGTTGAGAAGTTTGAGAACGCTTTCGGCGATATGACCATTGAGCTGACCGCCGGCGACCTGACGATAGGCAAGGCGTGCGTCCGGGACTGCAACATCATGGCGAAGCGCTCCGGCAAATCGCCGTTCAATTTCTAGGAGGTATCATGATACTAAAAATAGGCGATATCGACGTCAGCAAATTTATCCTGCCGCCGGATATCGCGGACACGTTCCGGAGCCAGTCGGTCAACCAGACCCTGAACGGTTCGCTGGTGGTAGACCGTATCTCTGAGCTTTCCAAGAAGCGCATTTCGGTGCAGTTCCCGATCGTTCCTCTTGCGAAGTGGGAGGAGATCAAGACGGTCATAAAGCCGATAACGTTCAATGTCAGCGTTGACAGCAGCGTGTATTCTGTTCACCTGAGCGGTGATATCCCGACCCCGGTGCTTTACGCAGATGGCGACGACGTAATGTGCAGCGAGATCTCGCTGGTGTTCGAGGAGATGTGATATGAGGACAGTTTCAGACGAATATCTTGCGCAGGTGCAGGGCTCCGGGCGGCAGTTCGGAGTTATGGTCAAGGTTTACGGCAATTCCGCCGAACCGGACACGCTATGGCTCGGGGACGTTATCAGCGTTGATATCCTGCGGAGCTGCTCTGATCAGCTCCAGATAGGCGCGTGCATGTCGGACATGCTCACGCTCGAAACTAAGGCGACAACTCTTTTCAACGGGCGGCTGAAAAAAGTTGAGGTTTTTTACCGCTGCACTGCGCCGGTGCTCGACTGGATACGGCTCGGGACATTCTACGTTGACGAGGCGGTCACTCGCAACGGCGTTACCGCGGTCAAGGCTTACGACATGATGAGCAGGCTCGATAAGCGCGTTAGCTGGGTGGACACCAGCAAGGCGACCGCGCCGACGTTTCCTTGCAAAATGCAGGCAATGCTGAATTACCTCTGTGCCCGCGCCGGGGTCACGACCGATTTTGTCTGCGAGGATATCACGGTCGAGAAAGCTCCCGACGGCTACACGGCGCAGGAGTTGATAAGCTATATTGCCGCAAGTCACGGCAGGAACGCGCGGTTCTCGCCGTCTGAGGTGCTGAAATTTCCGGCTTACGAGGAGGTCGGAAAAACCGTTCAGCACGGACGGTGCTACTCGCTGGATATAGCAGGTGGAAGCGGATACACGGTCAAGGGGATACTGCTTCAGCGCGGCGGCGACGATAAAATCTACATCGACGGCACTGCTTCTGAGTACGACGAAACCGCCGACGGCATAGTGACGGCGTATGACCCGTTTGCGACGGTCGGTATCGCGGAATACGCATGGAACAGGCTCGGCGGGTTGAATTACTCGGCGGTTTCACTCGAAATGCCTGCGGAAAATATCCTCGAACCGGGCGATGTGTTCACGGTCGAGGACGCGGACGGCACTCAGAAGAAGGTGATCGTTATGGAACAGGAGCTGTCGCTGACCTGCACGGGCGGCTTTGTCGAGAAGATATCCTGCACGGCAGAAAGCAAGGCGCAGAACCGGAGCACTGAGAACCGGCAGGAGGCCACGGAGAAGCAGATGGCGGCGGGGGCAACGTCTGCTACTCTCACCGAATACCAGTACCTGACCGACGCCTCGGTAAAATTCAACGGCACGACGTACACGATAGAAAAGGACGCGGAAACCGGGCTGATATCCAAAATCAGCGACAGCGCGGGGAACGAGTTCGAGCCGGAAATCTCGGCGGGTATAACCGATGTGGCTGCGCATAACGCGGTGTTCTGGGCTGTGGCGATGTGCAGGGGAATAAGCAAGACGGCATTTATAATGGACGGAATATTCGGAATGTTCACGCCCGATACGCGGGATATTGCGAACAGTCGCTGGAGAAATTCTGTTTCCGGATACAACGATATCACGCTTTCCGGAGGCTCGGAAAACGGTAGCGCTTTGCATTTTAATCCCGGGGAGTATGGTTCGCTTATTTGCGATGAGCCGAATACGGTTTATTGTGTGACTGACGTGGAGTTTAAGCAGGTTTCGTCAGAAACATGGATTCCGCTTATTACTAAAAAGATAGCGCCAGACAGACCCAATTATGGTTACGATTTATTCAGCTTATGTTTGGCAGACAAACGGAACCTATTATCGTTTTCAGCCATTATCTGCGATATAATTTCCGAAGCGGATTCTTCGGAAATTCACACAGTTTGCTATACGCGGGACAATGGCAAGGCATACCTGTATATTGATTCTGTGCTTGTAGGTACGCAGCTCAGCGTATATCGCGGAAATTACAGCGGTAATATGCTTCTAAATTATTCAAGCAGAGGAGGGGTGATTCCCTCGGAACATGAATTAGGTGGCAGCAATTTTTATATGTGCGCTTTTGGCTCTCAATATCACGATGAAGCAACGGTGCGTAACAACTCAGCGTACTTAATGAAAAAATACAAAATAGGAGGTAACACATGACATCAAAGACGATAGCGCTTTCGGGCGCGGAAATCAGGGCAGATTACAGCGGCGGGACGAACGCCTGGCTCAGGAACGACGGCACTGCAACGGTGTACGCGTCCACTGCTCCCGCCGTAACGCCCGGAGCTGACGGCACGGTCAGCATACCTGCGGGGCAGTCCGTTGGCGTTTACGGCGCGAACGGTACGGTGTACCTTATGGGCACCGGCTCGGTGCAGCTCATCGGGAGCGATTACAGCACGAGCCCTTTTAAGGCGTCGTCAACACAGTCCGGCGGCTCGGGTGCTGACAGCGTAGCCAGAGCCGCCATAGAAGCGCACGCGGGCAACGCGGATATCCACGTCACAGCCGATGAGAAGGCATACTGGAATACGCTGAGCGGCAAGAATGAGCTTGACAATCCGGATTTCCGGGTAAATCAGCGAGGACAGAACGAGTATTCCACCGGCTACACCGTGGACAGGTGGTACATCTCCACTGATAAGTGCAAAGCTGCTCCGGAAACCAATGGAATCCGCCTGACTGCTACAGCAACGCTGACTTCAAATACCCATGCGTTCTGGCAAAACATTGAATTCCCGCTGGCTCCCGGAAAGTACACGCTATCTCTCAAGGCAGCGGACGTCACCGGAGTATGGGCCGCGCGTATCCGCACTGTGACCGCAGCCGGGGACTACGTTGACAGCTACTATACTTTGGCGCTTCGCGAGGGAGTGAACAAGGTATCGGTCGACCTGCCAGATGGCGAATACATCTCCGCAGTCTCCATCGGGTTCAACAAGGGCACCGAAGCCGGGAACTCCCTGAAACTCGCATGGGCGAAGCTGGAGGGCGGTTCACTGGCGACGCCGTTCGTCCCGCCCGACCCTGCGACGGAACTCGCGAAGTGCCAGCGCTACTACCAGATGCGCACCACAAACGACATCGATACGCTGGATTTACGTCCCAGCATGAGGACAATAACGGACATCAAGGCAGTAGAAGGAGGATACGCATATGTCGCAGACCTGTAACGATATAATCGAGCCGCGCGAAACAGACGAGCAGCGCGCCGCTCGGGAAAATCGGCTCAGAGCCGCCAAGATATCCCGGAGATTTTCCGAAATCGACCGGGCAAGAATACGCCCGCTTGCGGCAATAGTCGCAGGCGTCGGCACTGCCGAGGACAAGAGCAGGCTCAAGGCGCTTGAGGAAGAAGCGGCACAGCTCCGTGCGGTGCTCGCGGGAATGGAGGAATAAATGGACAAACTTGAAAAAATCGGTTTCACGGCGCTGCTTTCGGCGCTGTTCGCGTGGCTCGGCGTGGTAGCCGTGCCGTTCCTGCTGCTGGTGCTGCTCCAGCTTATAGACTACGGAACCGGGCTTGCGGCGGCAAAGTACCGCAGCGAGAAGATAAGCAGCTACAAGTCGTTCCGGGGAATCGTGAAGAAGGTCTGCATGTGGCTGCTCGTGGTGGTCGGCGGCGTGATGGACTGGCTCGTTACATACGCTGCGAACAACATCGGGATTCAGCTTGAGGTGTCGTTCGTGTGCGCGATCGTCGTTTGCGCGTGGCTCATGTGCAACGAGGTGATATCCGTCCTGGAGAATATGATAGATATAGGCGTGAAGCTCCCACCGTTCCTGATGAAGCTTGCGAAGCGTATCAGGGGCGATATTGAGAAGAAGGCGAATACGGATAAGGAGGGCAGCAACGATGGCGATAACATTTGAAGCATACGCCCGGAACAATGGAGCGTTCAAAGCCGCCCGCCCCATGCCGACAGGCAGCCCGGCAGGTATCATAATCCACAGCACCGGGGCGAACAATCCGAACCTCAAGCGCTACGTCAACGCGCCGGAAATTTGCGGTGAGAATCCCTACAGGAACTACTTCGACCGCCCGGACAGCAATGTCTGCCCGCACGCGGTCATAGGCAAGGACAAGAACGGCGAAGTGAAAGCGGCTAAGCTGCTCCCCTGGAACGTCTGCTGCTGGGGCTGCGGCTCTGGCTCAAAAGGCAGTTACAACTACTCTCCGGCGTACATACAGATTGAGATCGCCGAGGACACGCTGAACGACCGCGCCTACTTTGAGGAGGCCTTCGGGCTTGCCGCCGACCTCTGCCAGCGGCTCATGAAGAACTACCCGACAATCAAGCCGGGAAACATCATCAGCCACAAGGAGGCTTACGCCCGTGACTACGCTTCCAACCACGGCGACCCCGAGCACTGGCTCGCCAGGTTCGGCAAGAATATGGACTGGTTCCGGGCGCTTGTGGCTCCTGAAAAGCAGGTCAGGATTACCGCCGAGATCTCCGTCGCCCAGAGCAGGGCGGAGGAAATTTCGAGAAAACTTCGGCAGTTGGGCTGCTCCGTGAAAGTTGAATAATAGTTATCCCCGGGGCGTTCGCTCCGGGGATATTTTTATCGTTGCTTGCTGTTAAAATTGGTGTTGTTAGTAAAATTAAAACCGCCTTCGGTGTAAATGCCAAACTGTGAGAAATCACTTTTTAGAGACCCAAAATCACAATTTCCTTTTTCGCCATTTTGGTCTACAGAGATTCCAAGCTTTGCATAAACTTCCTTGATATCTTCAATGCTTAAATCCATTATGATACCTCCAATCGTAGCTTATAAAACATGAGATATGTAAGACTTCATGCTATTATTTTCGATTATTTTAATTGCTGGTGTTGAAGAGAGCGTAAATGTGTATGCGTGATGCAAACTCAAAACACAGTCTTGCAGCACATTATCATCTTCCAAAGCATAGATATTTAAACCTATTTCTTTACAAAAATCAATGTTAAAATGCCTTCCATGCGTCTTAGAATTATCATTTTCATTTAACGCTGCTGAAATAGCTTTGACCTTCGTTTTTCTTTCGTTTTCTTCAACAGTAGAAAACATATATTTAGATAGCCACTTACTCAATAAATCGTCAGATAGCTTTATAGCATCAGAGGCGATCTTCACAATTGTTAAAGGATATTTCTCAAGGGTCATTTTCCAATAAGAATAATTTTCAGGTGAAGTGGCTAAATCTTTTTTCGCCTCTACAAATTCTTGGATTATGTTATATGCAGGAACTCCGTTGATTTGAGGGTCAACAGGCCCAAGACTGGAATGCTGTCCCATAACGATTTGATTGCTAGAGCAAGCAATCATTGTTCCTGCGGACATTGCCAATTGCGGAACAATTACTCGGATATCAGAAAACTTACTCCTTAAATAGTTTACAATGCTTTCGGATGCTGTTGGTGAGCCGCCTGGAGTGTGTAAAATTAAATCAAGACCTTTGTTGTAATCTAATCCGCTCATCGCGCTCATGAATCCTTGAATATCGGTATCATTTATGTCTGCGTTTTGCTTTCCAGGCTTAGTTAGCCAACCTGAATAATAGCATATTACATTCCGATTTGTATATTTGGCTAGTTTGCCAATATATTTGTATCTCACGTTGTCGAAACCTGATTTTTGCTTATTGTTCGCTTGATTTATTTCCGATAAAATTTGATCCCACTTAGGCATAGTATTCTCCTCCTATATCTATTTTATTAATTCCAATAATACACTATTTAAAGAAA
>ENA-UOJB01000274-UOJB01000274.1-human-gut-metagenome-genome-assembly--contig:-C48-NODE-274-length-65477-cov-16.323836_pt1 | contig 65477 bp, 62 predicted proteins | sample MGYA00242338_ERZ723885 | MGnify/ENA metagenome assembly ERZ723885
GGATTGGACGTTGAAGCAGCGGGAAGCACGGAAGAAGTCCAAAACAAGATTCCCATCAACCTCTTGCTAATCAGCACTAAATGTTATAAAATAATTAAGATTATGTAGCAGCCGATGCAGTTCGATGTAGTCAGGCTGTTGCCTTTAGGAGGATTATATTATTATGGAAAAGACAATGGAGAAAATTGTTTCTTTAGCTAAGGCAAGAGGATTTGTTTACCCAGGTTCTGAAATCTATGGTGGATTAGCTAATACTTGGGATTATGGTAACCTTGGTGTTGAGTTAAAGAACAATGTTAAGAAGGCATGGTGGCAGAAGTTCGTACAGGAAAGCCCATACAATGTTGGTGTTGACTGTGCAATTCTTATGAACCCACAGACTTGGGTAGCATCAGGTCATCTTGGTGGATTTTCTGATCCATTAATGGACTGCAAGGAATGTCATGAGAGATTCAGAGCAGATAAACTTATAGAAGACTGGGCAGACGAGAATTCATATGAACTTGAAGGTTCAGTTGATGGATGGACACAGGAGCAGATGAAGAATTTCATCGATGAGAAGAATATCTGCTGTCCTTCATGTGGAAAGCATAACTTCACAGATATCAGACAGTTTAACCTTATGTTTAAGACATTCCAGGGTGTAACTGAGGATGCCAAGAACACAGTATATTTAAGACCAGAGACAGCACAGGGTATCTTCGTTAACTTCAAGAATGTTCAGAGAACATCAAGAAAGAAAGTACCTTTTGGTATCGGACAGATTGGTAAGTCATTCCGTAATGAGATTACACCAGGTAACTTCACATTCAGAACAAGAGAGTTCGAGCAGATGGAATTAGAGTTCTTCTGCAAGCCTGGAACAGATCTTGAGTGGTTCACATACTGGAGACAGTACTGTATCGACTGGCTTAAGGCATTAGGAATGAAAGAAGATGAGATGAGAGCAAGAGATCATTCACCAGAAGAACTCTGCTTCTACTCTAAGGGAACAACAGATATCGAATTCCTCTTCCCATTCGGATGGGGCGAGCTCTGGGGTATCGCTGACAGAACAGATTATGACCTTACACAGCATCAGACAGTATCTGGTGAAGATATGTCATACTTTGATGATGAAGCTAAGGAGAAGTATATACCATATGTTATCGAGCCTTCACTTGGTGCGGACCGTGTAACATTAGCATTCCTTTGCTCAGCTTATGATGAGGAAGAGCTTGAAGGAGGAGATGTAAGAACAGTTCTTCATTTCCACCCAGCATTAGCACCAGTTAAGATTGGTATTCTTCCACTTTCTAAGAAGTTAAATGAAGGTGCAGAAAAGATATTTGCAGAACTTTCTAAGTATTACAACTGTGAGTTTGATGACAGAGGTAATATCGGAAAGAGATATAGAAGACAGGATGAGATTGGTACTCCATTCTGTATCACATATGATTTCGATTCAGAAGAAGATGGTGCTGTAACTGTAAGAGACAGAGATACAATGCAGCAGGAAAGAATAAAGATAGCAGATCTTAAGGCATATTTTGAAGATAAGTTCAGATTTTAATTAATAAAAGAACGGAATTTAAATCGATAATTAAAAGGAAAGAATTATGCTGTGTACTAAATGTGGTCAGGAATATGAGGGCAGTCAGTGTCCGAGATGTGATGGACCTGTTATATTAGTTAACAACAGTGATTATCTTGCCAGAAGAAAAGCATATGAGGAGAAGCAGGCTTTGAAAGAGAGGTCTGCTTCTTCTGATAAAAAAGAGGAATCACAGAGTGACTATGGACAGGCATTAGCAAAACGCGTGCAGGCGATAAAGAAGCAGAGCCAGAACAGAAGCAAAGCGGATAGCAGAAAGCAGAACGTTGGCAAAGCAGGTGGCGGCAGAAATGATAATCAGGAAAAGCCACAGATAAGAATTGCACGACGTCAGATTAACAAAAGAATGAAAATGATAGCGGCAGCGCTGATAGCAGTATTGCTTGTTGGTGCAGCAGCATTTGGAATATACAAGCTTGCAACTAAGAAGAATTATGCTCTTTATGTAAGCTATAACGGAAAGATATATGATATAGCAGGGTTGGACAGCAATTATGTGTGTGATGAAAGCAATGCAATATTTGCAGCAGACAGCAAGACCTTCTATACACCACAGTGGCCGGAACAGATAGATTCGGAAAAGAATATCTTAAGTGTTGCGAGTGATGACGGAAAGTATTTCGTTACAGTAACATATGATGATTCTAACTCGTCTGGCAGATATTCAATGTACATATGGAACAAGGATGAATGTGTCCTTGTGTCAGAAGATAATCTGCAGAAAGAGATAATGTATATATCTGATGACGGTCTTGTTATATACACGAATATTAATATTATTAATGACGAGGGTTCTACTAATGGAACAAGCCTTGCTATGAGCAGTATTAAGGAAGTCAAGAAACACGCAGAAGCACAGACAACTCTTATAGAGGGTAATCTTAATAAGGCTTATGTGTATGAGTCAAAGCACCTGATAGTATGTCTTACTAATGCAGGCTCATTGTATACATATGATTATGAGAAAAAAGAAAAGCCGGTTTCAGTTGCAGATGCAGTTATGCAGTTATGGCCGGTGTCAGAGAACATGACAGGTGTGTATACAGCGAATGCAGACAGCCTTAACACAAGAAAAGATGTGGATACATTGCTGTATTCTAAGAGTGATGGAGTATATTATTACTCATGCAAAGATGCATCTGCGTATAAGATAGACAAGAAGACAGACAATGATGCAGATTATGTATTTGATAGAGACAATTCGCTTATATACAGAATTTCAGGTACATCAATGACATCAGCACTTATCAAAGAAACTAAAGTGAGTGAGTATGTCGATGTTGATTCTATGACTAAGGAAAAGAATTACATATATAATTCATCAGATGGTCAGATAGTGTATGTTAATGCGAAAGGACAGCTCCGTGTAGTTGATAACAACAAGATTACAGACATTGCGTCAGATGTTAATGCAGGTTCATTATCTAAAGTGTATAATAAAAGTAAGGCTCTGACATACGTTTCAGGCGGCAGGCAGTTCTATATGGATAACATTAAGAGCAAAGCTGTTGCAATTCTGGAATCAGATGCAGTTACAGATACAGAGGGAACATATTTTTACAAGAACCGGATTTATGCGTATGATGCTGATAATATTCTTTATTCTAATACGCTGAAAGGAAATAACAGCAGCCAGATAGGCTACGTTGAAAGACTGTGGATTGGCACGGAACTAAGATAATTGCAAATGTATTAAGACAGGTATAAGTTATGGATTTATTTGAATATATGCGTGAAAACAATAAGAATACGGAATCTCCGCTGGCTATGAGATTAAGACCGGAAACGCTCGATGAAATGGTAGGACAGTCTCATATAATCGGAAAGGACAAGCTGCTTTATAGGGCAATTAAAGCTGATAAGCTTAGCTCAGTAATATTCTATGGTCCGCCGGGAACAGGAAAGACAACCTTAGCAAGAATAATTGCCAATACGACAAGTGCAGAGTTCAACCAGGTTAATGCCACAGTTGCCGGAAAGAAGGATATGGAAGAGGTTGTTGCCAAGGCAAAAGACAATCTTGGAATGTATGGAAGAAAGACAATACTTTTCGTAGACGAGATTCACCGTTTTAATAAGGGGCAGCAGGATTATCTTCTGCCATTTGTTGAGGACGGAACAATAATTCTTATTGGTGCAACGACAGAGAATCCGTACTTTGAAGTAAATGGAGCTTTGATTTCAAGGTCAATAATATTCGAATTAAAACCACTTGAGAAAGACGATATCAAGACAATAATAAAGCGTGCTGTGTATGATGAGAAGAAGGGCATGGGAAGCTACAATGCAGCAATAGACGATGATGCACTTGAATTTCTTGCGGATATATCCAATGGAGATGCAAGAAATGCGCTTAATGCCATTGAACTTGGAATACTCACAACAGACAGGTCAGAGGATGGAGTTATACATATAGACCTTGCAACAGCACAGGAATGCATCCAGAAGCGTTCGGTAAGATATGATAAAGAGGGTGACAACCATTACGATACAATATCAGCATTTATTAAGAGCATGAGAGGCTCAGACCCTGATGCAGTAAGCTATTATCTTGCAAAGATGCTGTATGCAGGTGAAGATATCAAATTCATTGCAAGGCGAATAATGATATGTGCAAGTGAGGATGTCGGTAATGCTGACCCGAATGCATTGCAGGTTGCAGTTGCTGCGGCACAGGCTGTTGAGCGTATTGGCATGCCTGAGGCGAGAATTATACTCAGTCAGGCTGCACTTTATATTGCAACAGCACCTAAGAGCAATTCATGTATCAAGGCAATTGATAAAGCAATGGATGTTGTTAAGAATTCAAAGACTGCACCGGTTCCTGTACATTTGCAGGATGCCCATTATAAGGGCAGTGCCAAATTAGGACACGGAGTAGGATACTTATATGCACATGATTATCCTAATCATTATGTCAGACAGCAGTATCTTCCGGATGCTTATGTGAATGAAAAATTCTATGAGCCAGGCGATATGGGATATGAGAAGGATATTAAGAAACATTTGGAGAAGATTAAGTCGGAGGCATAGTTTGCAATGAGAGATTTCATAAACAGACTTTCAAGAGGCAGTTCAATTATTAATATACCAAAGCTGTCATGCAGTGAAGAGCAGACTACCATGACTACCATGAGTGATGCGGCTGCAGAGGACAGCTCTGCTAATGATGCCACGAATGATGTCTATGAAACAGAACATGCTGATAATGTGCATGCTAAAGAGGAGGCTGTAGTTCTTACAATAGATAATGATGAGAATACAGTTACGAAGAAAGAAGAGCCTGAAAAATATGGATTTGAGCTTAAAAAGAGCGGCACGGAGCTGACACAGATTCATATATATGCAGATGCAGAATTTATCGAATTAGAGAGAAATGATATATCGACAGATGATTTTGCAGGCGACAGACTGGATATTAATTACATAATTAATCCGGCAAAGATGCACGCAGGCAATAATTATGGATATATTCATGTTGACAGCTATACACAGCATCTTAAAGTAAAGGTAAGTGCTGTTGCTTCTAAAGCTGCTGGTGAAGAGTTTGAGGTAAGATGGGAAGAAAGACAGGCAGAATATAAGCTTACAAAGCTTTATCTTGATTTCAGAATGAAAAAGATAAAGAAAGAAAAATGGCTTTCATCATCAATGCAGATAGTAGACCGCATAAGAGGAATAAAAGGACAGGATCCGTTCTATGACCTTGTACAGGTCCAGCTTCTTGCCATGTCAGGACGGGAAGAGAGCGCAGTCCAGATATTTGACGGACTTAAGAAAGATATAATGGGAAGGATAGGCGATAATGTAGAATTATACTGTTATTTCCTGTATGTCTCAACACTGATGGTAAAGGAAGAAGAATATACAGCACAGGTATATTCGCAGGTTAAGAAGTTCTATGAGAACGGATATGATACATACAGAGTACTGTGGATATTGTTCTACCTTGGCCCTGATTCAGAAAGCAACAAGAGCATTAAACTCATAAGAATTAAAGATACTGTCAATACAGGCTGTACAAGTCCCGTAATGTATATAGAGGCACTTAATATAATTAATGCACAGCCGGTATTGCTAAGAGTCCTTAACCAGTTTGAAATGCGTGTGATTAATTACGGCTGTAAGAATGGCATTATAACTGAAAAGCTTGCAATGCAGATTGCAGATGTTGCAGCTAATGAGAAGAACATTAGTATTAATACGCTCATTATCCTTAAGAAATTATATGAGCAGTTTGATAAAGACGAAATATTAACAGTGCTTGTGACCCAGATGATAAGAATGGGAATGACAGGTGACAACTGTTTTGAAATATATGAAAAAGGTGTGTTAAGAGGTTTGAGAATAACCCGTTTATATGAGTTCTACATAGCGAGCATGCCAAAAAACATAGAAAGACAGCTTCCTAAGATAGTTCTTATGTACTTTGCATATGATAATATACTGTCAGATTCAGATAAAGCATTTTTATATGCAAATATTGTGACAGGCAGGGATTCATATTATAAGAACATCTATGAAGGATATGACAGAAATATAGAGATATTCGTGTATGAGCAGCTGAAAGACGGAAAGATAAGTGATAATCTGGCTGTGCTTTATAAGGCACTGCTAAAGACACAGCTCATTAGCAAGGAGACAGGCAGCTTCATAAGCAGGATGCCATATATGCACAGGGTACGATGCTTTAGTGATGTGGTGAGCAGAGTACATGTAAGACACCCTGAGTTTGCAGAAGAGACGGTGTATGAACTTTCTGAAAAAATTGCATATATATGCATGTATGCAGGTGACTGTGAGATAACATTTGAATGCAGCGATGGGGTTATCAGGAAAGATACTATCGATTACGAGATAGAGAAAGTATTCGATGCAGGGCAATATGAAGAAGTGTTTGGCGCGGCAGCTGAATATGGCATGGATAATGATGGTATTATCATGAGCCGCATTAACGACATGCATAAGAAGTCAGAATATACTCCTGAATTATTAGACTATTACAAATGTATCAAGAAGTCTGACAATATAAGCAGTGCTTACAGATATCAGATTAATTCATGGATGATAGAATATTATTACACATATTACAAGGATAATGATTTCTGGCACGAATATGTCAGTGTGGATACAGATGACCTTTCAGACAAGGATGCGCAAAGACTTATAGAGACACTTACAGAGGCAGGAATGTATTCACAGAGCTTTGAACTTGTAAGCAGGTATGGATGCTGCAAGGCGGCTCCAGCCAGGCTTCTTAAGATGGCAGATTACATACTTACTAATGTGTCGGATGAACATAACAAAGTGCTTGACGATGTTACAGCGTATGTATTTGGACAGCACATATATAATGAACCTGTTCTTGCATATATGTCCGATTATTTCAATGGAACGAATGACGAGATGTACAATGTGTGGAAAGCCGCTATTAATTATGGTGTAAATGTATCGCATATGTCCGAGAGACTTCTTGCACAGATGATGTACACGGGCGTTCATACAGGAAGATTGACAGAAGTATTCACAGATTATTACAGTAAAATGCCTGACAAATTGATAGTTAAAGCATATCTTTCATACAATTCACAATTCTATCTTCTCAGGCAGAAGAAAGCGAATGACATAGTATTCCGTGTTATAGAGGAATATATGAAAGAGGGGTATGGTCTGCCAGAGTGCTGTTATGTGGCATGGCTTAAGAACATCTCCAAGAATCCGCTGGCACTTAAAGAAGATGACAGCGAAAGAGAGCTTGCACAGACAGTTCTTAATGAATTGTGTGAAAATGACAGAATATACAGCTTCTATAAGAAATTTAAGGGAGTGCTTGATATTCCTTATAATATGCAGGGACTTACAATTATTGAATACATATCAGCTCCGGCAGATAAGGTTACAATATCGTACACAATTAACGGAGGCGACAGGCTTACACAGGTTATGAAATCCAACGAATGGGGCATATTCACATGCAGATTCCATCTGTTCTATGGAGATGTTCTTGAGTACACATTTTCAGTCAATGATGAAGACAATGATATGCAGCCGGCAGTGTATGAATTCAAAGATGTATCTGGAGAGAATACGCAAGGACGCACAGACATGCTCAATGAGTGCCTTGCAAGCAGACAGCAGCACGAGCTTGCTGCCCTTAAGAAACAGATGCACAGCTATAGTGTCGAGGAATACGTTACAAGAGAAATGTTTACAATTGCGAAATGAGGATAACAGATATGGATAAGGAGAGAGGGCTTATAGCAGGAATAGACCTGAGCGGGACAAGAATTCAGGCAAGTGTATATTCGCATAATTCTGGCAGTGTCCAGTCTGTAAAGCTTACAGAAGATTCGCATGAGAAGACTAATCTTATTAATGTTATTGCCGAGTGCATGCGTGCCACAGGAGAGTCACAGATTAAAAGCATATGTGTGACAATTGCTGATTACAATGGGGATGATATTGCAGCAGTGATGGCAGACCTTGAAAAATGTGGTGCTATGAAAGGACACTGGCAGATATTAAGCAGGGTTGAGAGCTTTGCATATTATGCATATAAACAGAAAAGTGAACTTCATTCCATGGGAGTTGTACTTATGGATTATACGCAGGAGGGGCTAAAGTGTGACCATCTTGCCATAAGAAAGAGTGACAATACAAGTTATCTTCTGCAGGAGCATACAGGATATACATCGGATGTATTAAAAGAAGTATACGGAAGTAAGAATATTGACGGGGCTGAGAATGAATTATGCACATTTGCAGAAGATTACTTTGCCAGGAGGCGAGTGTCAGCTGCGTATCTTACCGGCGAGGGATTCGACATTGAAAAGCTGCCGGAAAGATTCGCCAAGCTTATGGTTACAAGAAGAAAAGCATTTGTAGGACAGAATCTTTTTGCAAGAGGTGCATGCTTTGCGGCTATTGATATGTTACGACCTGAGATATTCACGAATGTCGTCGTGCTTCTTGATAACCATGTCAAATGTGGTATAGAAATTGACATATCATCATATGGAAAGCCTATGAGATTCAGAATGGTAAGACCGGGCGTTAACTGGACTTTAGCCGGGCGTACAATAGAGTGCATACTTGAAGATATAAGAAGTATTACTTTTAAAGTGATTACCACAGACAACACAAGTTATGATGAGGTTGTGGATATAAGTGAGATTCCATTCAGGGAAGGCAGAACAACGAGAATATCAATAGATGTGGAATTCATGGATGCAGACAGATGTAATATTACAATTAAAGACCTTGGATTCGGAGAATTTGTGAAGAGTTCAGGTAAAGTAATACACAGGGAACTAACATTAAGAAGCTGATAAATGTGAAAAACATTGCAGAATGGAGAATACAATGGGGAAAATAATATTGTGCAGGGGTCAGAGAACTGATAAGCCATATGTCACACCACAGACTGATATAAAGCTGTATTCAGCCGAAGAACTCTGTTACTACATATACAATAATATATACCTGATTGGGCAGGACCTGATAGACGATAACCTTATAGAATTTCTGCAGGCTGCGGGTGAAGGTGAGCTTGCAGCAAGAGTTAAGAAGCTTAAGGAATCGGGTGCTCCGCTTGCACAGATACTTGTGACTATTCTTAAGTCAATAGATTATTATTCTGTTGCAGAGATAGAACAGATTAAGGAGATTCTTAACACACTTGGAAAACAGAGTGTGTGTGAGAGACTTAAGGCGAGAGGCGACGGTTATCTTAATGCGGATTTCTATTTTGCTGCAATCAGCTGTTATGAGTCAATTATAAAGGACTATAAGGGAAAAGACCTGCTGGCAGCAGATTATGCCAAAGTATATCATAATCTTGGCACTTCATATGCAAGAATGTTCATGTATGAAAAGGCAGTGGAGTATTATAACGAGGCTTACAGACTGGGTCAGCATGAGGAATCAAAAAAATGCAGCATAGCCGCGTCTATTATGGCTAAGAAGGACAAAGAGCCGGTCAATGTGGATGTGCAGGAAGATGAGTATGTTGTACAGAGAGAGTTAGAGACTCTTATGGATAATGCAAGATACAGTGATGAATACAGAGAACTTGAAGATATAGACAGACTCAAGGGTGACGGTAATCTTACACAGTTTAATCAGGCAATAGACGCAAAACTAACATCATGGGTTGCAAATTTAAAACGATATGTTACAATTAACAGTGGCTTTTTACGCAGATAATTGATAAAAAGCGAAAGAAGTATGGAGGCTATAAGGATGAAAGAAAGACTTGAAGCAATTAGAGAAAGAGCTTTAGCACAGATTAATGAAACTGATTCGCTTGATAAGCTGAATGATATCAGAGTCGCTTTCCTTGGAAAGAAGGGTGAACTTACAGAAGTACTTAAAGGTATGAAGGATGTTGCACCAGAAGACAGACCTAAGGTTGGTCAGATTGTTAATGAGACAAGACAGGCAATTGAAGAAGTATTAGAAAAGGCTAAGACAGAATTAGCTGCCAAGAAGAGAGAGTTTCAGTTAAAGAGTGAAGTAATAGATGTTACTCTTCCATCTAAGAGGGATGAGTTAGGACATAAGCATCCTAATACACTTGCATTAGAGGAAATCCAGAAGATATTCATCGGAATGGGTTATGAAGTAGTTGACGGACCAGAAGTTGAGTATGATTACTACAATTTTGAGGCACTTAATATACCAGCTAACCACCCGGCTAAGGATGAACAGGATACATTCTACATCAATGATAAGATAGTACTCCGTACACAGACTTCCCCTGTTCAGGCAAGAGTTATGGAGAAGGGCAAGCTCCCTATCAGAATGATTTCTCCAGGACGTGTATACAGAGCAGATGAAGTTGATGCTACACATTCACCATGCTTCCATCAGGTAGAAGGTCTTGTAATTGATAAGGGAATCACATTTGCAGACCTTAAAGGAACTTTAGCAGAATTCGCTAAGGAGCTTTTTGGACCTGATACTAAAGTTAAATTCAGACCACATCATTTCCCATTCACTGAGCCTAGTGCCGAGATGGATGTAAGCTGTTTCAAATGTGGTGGTAAAGGATGCCGTTTCTGCAAGGGCGAGGGATGGATTGAAATCCTCGGTTGTGGAATGGTTCACCCACATGTATTCGAGCTTTGCGGAATTGATAAGGAAGAATATACAGGATTTGCCTTTGGTGTAGGACTTGAGAGAGTTGCTCTTCTTAAGTACGAAATCGATGACATGAGACTTCTTTATGAGAACGATATCAGATTTATAAAGCAGTTCTAAATCGATTCATATAGTGGCCTAATGACTGGAATAAGATAAAGTATATTTAAGGAGAATGACGATATGAATACATCATTAAATTGGATAAAAGCAATGGTTCCAGGTCTTGAGTGTACAGATCAGGAATTCAGAGATGCAATGACACTTTCAGGAACTAAGGTAGAGTGTTTCAATGCATTTGACAAGAACCTTGATAAAATCGTAGTTGGACAGATTCTCTCAGTTGAGAGACATCCTGATGCAGACAAGCTTGTTATATGCCAGGTTAATGTTGGCAGCGAGAATGTCCAGATTGTAACAGGTGCACCTAACATTGAAGTTGGTTCAAGCGGACAGAAGGTTCCTGTAGTATTAGACGGAGGTAAAGTTGCCGGAGGACATGACGGCGGCGCACTTCCAGAAGACGGAATTAAGATTAAGAAGGGCAAGCTAAGAGGCGTAGAGTCATGCGGTATGATGTGCTCTATCGAGGAACTTGGTTCTTCAAGAGAATTCTTCCCGGATGCACCAGAGGAAGGAATATATATATTTGGAGATGATGCTGTTGTTGGTTCAAGTGCGGTAGAGTACTTAGGACTTAATGATACAGTATTTGAATATGAGATTACTAATAACCGTGTAGACTGCTACAGCGTTATCGGTATCGCAAGAGAGGCTGCTGCTACATTCAGAAAGCCTTTCAATCCACCGGTTGTTACTAAGACAGGTAACGATGAGGATGTTAACACAATGGTTTCAGTTGATATTGAAGCTAAAGAGCTTTGCTCAAGATATGTTGCAAGAGTTGTTAAGAATATCAGACTTGCTCCATCTCCAAAGTGGATGCAGCAAAGACTTATGACAGCAGGTATCAGACCAATCAACAACATCGTTGATATCACTAACTATGTTATGGAAGAATATGGTCAGCCAATGCATGCATATGACTATGATACTATTGCAGGTCACAAGATTGTTGTAAGAACAGCAACTGATGGCGAAAAGTTCGTAACACTTGACGGACAGGAGAGAACTCTTGACGCACAGACACTTCTTATCTGTGATGGTGAGAAGCCAGTTGGTATCGCAGGTATCATGGGCGGCGAGAATTCAATGATTACTGATGATGTCCAGACAATGCTTTTCGAAGCAGCTACATTTGACGGAACTAACATAAGAAAGACAACTAAGAAGATTGGTTTAAGAACAGACGCATCTGGTAAGTTCGAGAAGGGACTTGACCCAGAGAATGCTATGGAAGCTATTAACAGAGCATGCCAGCTTATCGAGGAGCTTGATGCAGGTGATGTTGTAGGTGGTGCAGTTGATGTATATCCTGATCCTGTAACTAAGAAGAGACTTCCATTTGAGCCAGCTAAATACAACGCTTTACTTGGTACTGATGTATCAGATGATGATATGCTTTCTTACTTTGAAAGACTTGAAGTTGAATATGATAAAGACACTAATGAGCTTATCATTCCAACATTCAGACAGGATCTTAACAGAGATGCTGATATAGCAGAGGAAGTTGCAAGATTCTTCGGATATGACAACATTCCTACAACTCTTCCTAAGGGAGAGACAACAATGGGTAAGATTTCATTTGAGCAGAGCATTGAAGATGCAGCTTCTGAGGTTGCCCAGTTTACAGGATTCTCACAGGCTATGACATACTCATTTGAGAGCCCTAAGGTATTCGATAAGTTAAAGCTTCCTGCTGATTCTGTATACAGAAAGACAGTTGTAATCTCTAACCCATTAGGAGAGGATTTCTCAGTTATGAGAACACTTCCAATCCACGGAATGCTTACATCATTGTCTACTAACTATAACAGAAGAAACAAGAATGTTAAGTTATATGAATTAGCTAAGGTTTACCTTGCAGCAGATGATGTTAACGAGCTTCCGGATGAAAGAGTTGAATTCACACTTGGAGCTTTCGGCAGTGTTGACTTCTACTCAATGAAGGGTGTTATTGAAGAATTCCTTGAGAAGATTGGAATGAAGAAGAAGCCAACATATGATGCTAAGGCTGGTATTCCATTCTTACATCCAGGCCGTCAGGCTGATGTATATTACGCTGATAAGAAGATTGGTTACATCGGAGAACTTCATCCGGATGTTGCCGATACTTACTCAATCGGTGAGAGAACATATATTGTTGTTATTGATATTCCAACAGTTACAGAAATGGCAAGCTTCGATAAGAAGTTCACAGGAATTGCAAAGTTCCCAGCTGTAACAAGAGATATCAGTATGGTAATGCCTAAGGAACTTCCAGTTGGTGAAGTTGAGAAGATTATTGAAAAGCGCGGTGGCAAGATATTAGAGAGCTACAACCTCTTCGATATCTACGAAGGAAGCCAGATTAAGGAAGGCTTCAAGTCAGTTGCTTACTCAATCGCATTCAGAGCTAAGGACAGAACACTTGAGGACAAGGACATCACACCAGTAATGGAGAAGATATTCAAGGACCTTGAGGCTGACGGAATCGAGCTTAGAAAGTAATACAGACCCGGATGTTGCAGTGGTCGATAAAGGGGCGGCGTGTGGCGCCGCCCCTTTGCTTTGAAAGGAGTAGTACATGGATTTACATGATTTTTATTATGATCTGCCAGAGGAACTTATTGCGCAGGATCCTTTGTCTGACAGATCAAGTTCAAGACTTATGGTGCTTGATAAAGAAACAGGAGAAATTGAACATAAGATATTCAGAGATATCGTAGATTATCTTAAGCCAGGTGACTGTCTTGTTGTTAATGACACTAAGGTAATACCAGCAAGACTTATAGGTACTAAAGTTGATACAGGAGCTGCTATTGAAGTGCTTCTTCTTAAAAGACTTGAAGACAGACAGGATACATGGGAAGTTCTTGTTAAGCCGGGAAAGAAGGCTAAGGTTGGTGCTAAGATAAGTTTTGGCGAAGGCAAGCTTATAGGAGAGGTTATTGATATAGTTGAAGAAGGAAACAGACTTATCCAGTTCACATATGATGGAATATTTGAAGAGATTCTTGATGAACTCGGACAGATGCCGCTTCCACCATATATAACACATAAACTTGAAGATAAGAACAGATACCAGACAGTATATGCAAAGCATGAAGGCTCTGCAGCAGCGCCTACTGCCGGATTACATTTTACAACAGAGCTTCTTGAAAAAATCAAAGCTATGGGGGTAAATATAGCCAGAGTTACACTTCATGTGGGACTTGGAACATTCAGACCAGTTAAGGTAGAAAATATTCTTGATCATCATATGCATTCAGAATTCTATGTTGTTACACAGGAAGCTGCTGATATGATTAATAATACAAGAAAGAATGGCGGCAGGGTAATTGCTGTTGGAACAACAAGTACAAGAACTCTTGAGTCAGTTGCACTTGAAGATGGAACAATTCCAGCTAAGAGTGGATGGACAGAGATATTCATATATCCGGGATATAAATTTAAGGCTATAGACTGTCTTATAACTAACTTCCATCTTCCAGAATCAACACTTGTTATGCTGGTGTCAGCACTTGCTGGAAGAGAGCATGTGCTTCATGCCTATGAGGTTGCTGTGCAGGAAAAATACAGATTCTTCAGTTTTGGAGATGCTATGTTTATTAAATAATTCAAAAAATATATTTGAACTTCTTAAAGGTTAATGATATCATTAGATAGATTAAGTAAACATGAACAGATAAGAGGCTGCTCGGAATAGAGGATAATCATGGTCAAAGTTGAGAGAAGACAATCAAGAAGAACTGATGTTGATGTTATTATTTCTTTGAAAAAGCTTGATGAAAGTCGTATTTCTGCATGTTCCGGGGAGACAGTGGATGTTAATGTTATTAACATATCCAAGGGTGGCATAGCATTCAAATCAGACCGTAAGTTTGAGCTGAATACTTATTATTCGACAGTAATCACTCTTGATAATAAAGAACGTATAGAGGCTGTTGTTGAGATAATCAGAATGGAGAATCTTGGAGAGGCTGAGACTACCTACGGATGCAGATTTGTGGGGATTAGCGAGAAAGACCAGTTCAGAATTGAAGTGTACCAGCTTGTATATGAAAGCAATCACAATTAAATATCATGAGTAGCGCAGATGATCGCGGCTGCATTCGTGCAGGTGAGGAAAGTCCGGGCTTCATAGGGCAGGATGCCGGATAACGTCCGGTGGAGGCGACTCCAAGGCCAGTGCAACAGAAATATACCGCCATGGCGAAAGTTGTGGTAAGGGTGGAAAGGCAGAGTAAGAGACTACCGCATTGCTGGTAACAGCAGTGGCACATGTAAACCCCATCCGAAGCAAGACCAAACAAAAGCGTTACAAAGGCTGCCCGCCAAGCTTTAGGTAGGTCGCTTGAGCCTGCTGGTAACAGCAGGACTAGATAGATGATCGTCACAGCTATGCTGACATAACCCGGCTTATAGCGCTGCTCATTTTATTATTTAAAGAACAAACAGCTCCCATGGGTATATTTTTACCTATGGGAGTTATTTAATTGGTGGATATAAATTCAATTCTGAGTGTATCAATGCAAGAATGTGATATATACTTATAGCAGAAATAATCGAAATGAATTGTGCTTAGAGAAATTAATTATAGAGAATTAAGAGAAGGACATAATTTGGAAAAGCTATATATTGGTGGGGAATTTGAAAAATACGAATGATAATGCTGACACAATTGAAACGGCAGAACTTGATAAAGTTGTTGCGGATGTGTTAAATTATGATAATATGATGAATGTAGATATGTATATTGATGAGTGCCTAAAAGGAAGAAATATAAATAAATTGCAAAGTAATGAATTAGATTTAGTAAAAATTCTTGAAGAACAAAATGAATCAAGCGGGAACGAAGAAAATGGGTATATATGGGTACTGTGTACATGCATAATGTTTTTAGGTGAATATAAGTTCTTCTGGAATAGATAATTGGGAGTGATATACAATGCAGGAAATGTTAAAAAAAGTAATAACCGACATTCTGACAACATTATACGAACCATTCTGGTTTGCGCTGCTGTCAGCATTGTTGCTTACAATTGCATATATGTACTGCTATGAGCCGGAAGGAGCGGGAAAAGGCTTCAAACCGATGATGTCTGCATGGCTTGGGAAATTCAAGAAAGATGCACATTTTCGGGAATTGTTCTTCTGGTTCTTCCTGACAGTAATTATTCTGTTTCGAACGCTGCTTAATAGAAAATTGTGGGCAAATCCATTATCAAATGTGATGGGAGGCTGGCAATTTATAGATGATAAAGGCAATGTTGTAGTTGATTCAATTGAGAATATAATAATGCTTATACCATGGGCATGGTTGTTGATTGCAGTGAAGAATAAGAAAAATGCAGTGAGAAGACCTGTAATGTATGCAGTAAAATTAGGATTTCTTTTCTCAATTTCAATAGAAATGTTACAGCTTATTCTAAGACTTGGTACATTCCAGTTGTCAGATATATGCTACAACACACTTGGCGGAATGATTGGCGGAGTGATGTTCTGGATAATCAGACTGATAAGAAAACAATAAAAGGACTCTCTCGGTGTACACTTCACCGGGAGGGTTCTTTCTGCTTTAAATATACCGTGATCAGGCAAAGTGGGAACGCGAAAGAGCGGAAAGTGGCTTGTATTAAAATGTTATGAGAAAATGCATCGTAGTTACTAAAAATGTAGTGGCTTCGATACATTTTATGTATGCCATATAATACACAGTATTGTCCTGTAAAACATTGACGAATATAGTCAGAAATGGTAGAATACTAGGCTGTGAATTTTGTGTGAAAAAGTATGAAACTTTTATAAAATTCGTTGAACCAGTTAAGATTCGGAAATAATAAGATGAGTTTAGAGGGATAATAGATGGACAAGCCATTACGAATTGCCATGATGGGGCATAAGAGAGTGCCAAGCCGGGAAGGTGGAGTTGAGATTGTTGTTGAAGAATTATGTACAAGAATGGTTAAACATGGCCATAAAGTGACTTGTTATAACAGAACAGGTCATCATGTAAGCGGTTCATGCTATGATGTTGATAAGAAAAAAGAATATAAAGGAATAAAGCTTAAGCATGTTCCAACACTGGGGATGAAAGGACTGGCAGCGGTCAGCTCTTCTTTTTTTGCATCATTATGCTGTGCTTTTGGCAGATATGATGTGGTGCATATCCATGCGGAGGGACCGGCAGCATTCAGCTGGATACCTAAGATGTTAGGTAAACGTGTCGTTGTAACAGTTCATGGATTAGACTGGCAGAGAGAGAAGTGGAAGAACGGATTTGGTTCCAAATTCATTAAAAAAGGCGAAAAGAATGCTGTTAAATATGCTGATGAAATAATTGCGTTAAGCAAAGGCGTACAGAATTATTTCAAGGATATATATGGAAGAGAAACACGATTCATTCCTAATGGAGTCAACAGACCTGAACTATTAGAAGCAGATGAACTGAAACAGTATGGTCTTACCAAAGATTCCTATATCCTGTTCCTTGGAAGACTTGTGCCAGAGAAAGGATTAAGATATCTTATCAAGGCATTCAAGGAAGTTAAGACAGATAAGAAGCTTGTTATTGCAGGCGGAGCGAGTGATACAGATGCATTTGCAGCAGAACTTAAGGAACTTGCCAGGGGTGATGACAGAATAATATTCACAGGATTTGTTCAGGGAAAGATACTTGAGGAGTTATACAGCAATGCATACATATACACATTGCCATCAGATCTTGAGGGCATGCCTCTCAGTCTGCTTGAGGCGATGAGCTATGGCAATTGCTGTCTTGTATCTGACATAGAAGAATGTGCCTCAGTTGTAGAAGATAAGGCAATTGTATTTAAAAAATCAGACGTGAATGATCTGAGAGTTAAACTGCAGGAGGCTTGTGATAATACAGAAAGTGTCAATGGACATAAAAGCCGTGCATCACAGTTTATATGTGAGAAATATAACTGGGACAATGTTGTTGAAGAGACAGAAAGATTATATAGGAGAGATATGTAGATGAAAGTGCTTATGATTAACAAGTTTCTCTATCCTAATGGTGGTAGCGAAACATACATATTCAAATTAGGTGAGTATCTTCAGAAGCAGGGTCATGAGGTACAGTACTTTGGAATGGAACATAAAGGCAGATGTGTTGGCAACAGAGTTAATGCATACACAAGTGATATGGATTTTCATGGTGGAAGCAAGCTTGCAAAACTGACTTATCCCCTTAAGACAATATACAGCAAAGAAGCAAGAATACAGATACGCAAGGTGTTGGAAGATTTTCAGCCGGACGTGTGCCATCTGAATAACTTTAACTATCAGTTGACACCATCAATGATTCTTGAGATAGTTGCATGGAGAAAGAAAGCTGGGAAGGATTGTAAGATAATATTTACAGCACATGATTACCAGCTCGTATGTCCTAACCATATGTGTAATAATCCTAATACTCACGAGAATTGTGAAAAATGTCTTGGAGGACATTTTATTAATTGTACTAAAGGAAAATGTATTCATGGTTCAACAGCTAAGAGTGCTATTGGTACAATGGAAGCACAATTCTGGAAGATGAAGGGGACATATAAGTATATTGATAAGATGATATGCTGCTCTGAGTTTATGAAAACAAAACTTGATACGAATCCATTGTTTGCAAAGAAAACAGTTGCAATGCATAACTTTATAGATAAAGTTGAATGGAAAGATACAGATAAACAGGATTATGTATTATACTTTGGAAGGTTCTCAGAAGAAAAAGGAATCGGAACATTGATAAAGGTATGTAAAGAGCTTCCTGATATTCAGTTTATATTTGCTGGTACAGGTCCATTGGAAGAAAGTTTCAATGGTATTGCTAATATTAAGAATGTCGGATTCCAGAAAGGCGCTGACCTTGAGAAGCTTATCAGAGGGGCAAGATTCTCAATATATCCATCAGAGTGGTATGAGAATTGTCCGTTCTCAGTAATGGAATCACAGATGTATGGAACTCCGGTTCTGGGTGCTGATATAGGTGGTATTCCAGAACTCATTCAGGTTGGTAAGACTGGAGATTTGTTTGAGAGTGCTAATGCAGATAATCTTAAGAACAAAATCAGAAAGCTCTGGGATAATAAGAAAATGTGTGAAGAGTACAGTGATAACTGCAAAGATATCAGCTTTGATACTATAGATGAGTATTATGAGAAACTGATGAAAGTATATAGATAAAGAATTGAGGTACAAGATGGCTAATAATAATGAAAAGAAATTAAATGGAACAGTTATAGTAACATATCGTTGTAATGCACGTTGTTCAATGTGTAACAGATATAAGGCACCATCAAAGCCGGAAGAAGAGATAAGCATTGAAACAATTAAGAAGTTACCAAAGATGTACTTTACTAATATAACAGGTGGAGAACCATTTATCCGTACAGATTTAAAGGATATAGTAAGAGAATTATATAAGAAGTCTGATAGAATTGTTATATCAACAAATGGTTTCTTCACAGACCGTATTGTAGATTTATGTAAGGAATTTCCACAGATTGGTATCAGAATATCTATTGAAGGCCTTGAACAGACTAACAATGAAATTCGTGGATTAGACAATGGATATCAGCGTGGATACGGTACATTAAAGAAGTTACGCGAGATGGGCATGAAGGATGTAGGATTCGGAATGACAGTTCAGGATAAGAATGCACCAGATCTTGTTCCTCTTTATAAGATTAGTAATGAGATGGGAATGGAATTTGCTACAGCATCATTACATAACAGCTTTTATTTTGTAGAGGCTAAGAATATTATTAACGATCGTCCAATGGTTGCTAAGAATTTTGAAAATCTCGTTAATGAATTACTTCGTAGCAACAGTCCTAAGAAGTGGTTCAGAGCTTACTTTAATCATGGACTTATTAATTATATATATGGACAGAAGCGTCTTTTACCATGTGACATGAGTTTTGATACATTTTTTATTGATCCATATGGAGATGTAATGCCATGTAATGGTACTAAAGATAAAGAGGTAATGGGTAACCTTAATGAGCAGAGCTGGAATGAGTTGTGGAATAGTTCACAGGCAGAAGAGGTTCGTAAGAAGGTTCGCTGCTGTGACCGTGATTGCTGGATGATAGGTTCTGTCTCACCAGCAATGCATAAATACATCTGGAAGCCAGCAACATGGGTACTTGTTCATAAATTCAAGGCGTTATTCAGCAAACATCCATACAGCATGTATGAATTAAAGATATGTCGTGATTATCGTGATGGTAAAGTGACAAAAGAAGAACTTGATAAGTGTAGTACATGTGATATGAATTGCGTTATTAACAATGGTCTTAGTGAAGCATCTAAAGAACAGTTGAAGCATAAGACTGGTGAAGAGATTGTTGATGCTGATATTGCTCAGCAGATGGAGAAAAAGTGATGAATATTCTATATATAGCTTATTCATGCAATCCTTTTGCTGGAAGCGAGGACAAAATCGGTTGGAGTGTTCCTTATGAAAGCTCAAAAACGAATAAGGTTTATGTGATTACTAAAGAAGAACAGCGTGAACCAGTAGAAAGATATTTGCAATGCTATCAACTCGAAAATATAGAGTTCTATTATGTAGATATCCCGAATTTTTACAAAAAAATATTTAAGGGATTTATGTACTCTGGAAGACTTAATGTGTGGAATAAACGGGCGCTTCCTCTAGCAAAGAAAATTTGCGCAGACAATAAAGTCGATATTATTCACCAAATCACACCAATTGAGTTTCGTGCAATTGGAGACTATGGAAAGATAGCAGATGTTAAATTCGTTTGTGGACCACTTGGTGGTGGAGAGTCTTTACCTAATGGATTAAGAGATTACGCGAGGAAACATAAAATTATTGAAGTTATTCGTTCGGGGATAAATCGATGGTATCGTTTTAAGATGAGAGCCACAGGAAAACAAAAAAGCTGTGACTATATTATGTTTGCCAATAAAGAGACTCAGGAGTTTCTTGCGGATGGCATAAATGACGTGCGAGAGACAGAGGTTGCGGTAGATATAAATGATATTAAAGATACTTGCCACGAAAAGAGTAAAAATAAAGAATGTATTTTCTTGGTTGCTGGAAGAATGATATATCGAAAGGGGGTAGATTTCCTTTTTGATGCATTAGTGAGAATACCTCAGGAAACAAGATATCAAGTTAGAATTGTCGGTGATGGACCAGAACTTGAACATTTATGTAAGCGATGTGAGGACAACTTGAACTTAGCTAATCATGTACATTGTATGGGCTCAATTCCATATATGGAAATGGAAAAGGAATATGCAAGTGCCAATGTATTTATTATGCCGAGTATTAGAGAAACTACAGGTACAGTTTTATTGGAAGCAATGTCAAAAGGCATTCCAGTTATTACTATTAATAAATTTGGGGGAGCAACGCTTTTTGATGAAAATACAGGATGGCTTTATGACGGCAATACAAAAGAAGAATATATTGAAAATTTAGAAAAAGCAATTCTTGAGTGTATTGCCAATCCTAATGAAGTGGCAAGGCGTGGGAAAAATGCAATAAAGAAAGCTGAAAAATATACTTGGCAAGAAAAAAACAAAAAGTATCAGAAAATATATGAGAAATTGTTAAAAAAATAATATATGCAACATAGAGGAGTCGTTAAAATGGTTGGAGTATGTATAAAGTATATGCATGAAAATTATGGAGGAATATTGCAAGCATATGCAACTGTTAGCTATTTGGAGAATCAGAATATTGAGTATGAATTAATTAGATATACTAGAAAGAAGACGGTAACGGAAACATTAAAAGATGTGCCACGTATTTTTAATACAGTTTGGTTTAATAGTAGATATGAGGGAATTCAGCGAAAAATAAGTTTAAAAAAACACCATGAATATGCAGTTAATAACGAGATTCGAATGAAAGCATTTGATGGCTTTAAGAGATTTGCGTTTAAAAAATTTTCGGATGAATATATTGGCTATACAGCATTAAAAGAGGGGGGAAAGAAATATTCGGCAGTTATAACTGGAAGTGATCAGCTTTGGAGTCCGGCAGGGTTGCCTACCAATTATTACAATTTAATGTTTGTTCCTGACGATACACTTAAAATTTCAATTGCTTCTAGCTTCGGTGTAAAAGAAATTCCTTGGTATCAAAAGAAAAGAACCATACAATATTTGAATCGTATTGAATATATTAGCATGCGAGAAAACCGAGGAAGTGAAATTGTCAAGGAATTGACAGGAAGAGATGTTCCTACGATTTTGGATCCAGTTTTCTTTTTGAGTAAGAATGAATGGTTGGAGAGAATTCCAAATAAAAGAGAAATTGAAGAACCATATATTTTTGCATATTTCCTAGGAGCTACACAGGAGTACCGCAATGCAGTGGAAAAATTGGCAAAAGATAAAGATATGAAAGTGGTTGCATTGCGACATATGGATCAATATGTTGAAGAAGATGAAAAATTTGGAGACTTTGCTCCGTATGATGTGAGTCCAGAGAGATTTCTGAATCTTCTTCGAAATGCAGAGTATGTCTGTACAGATTCTTTTCATGGAACAGCATTTTCCATTCTTAATGAAAAGCAATTTGTGGTATTTAACAGATATGCTGAAAATTCCAGCTTTTCAAAAAATTCTCGCATCGATACCTTATGTGTAAATTTTGACTTAGAAAATCGTCGCTATGAAAAGGGAATGAATCTATCTGATATTATAAAAAACGACATTGATTATAAAGCTGTAGAGGGAAAATATAAAAAACTTAAATTGGTAACAGATGAGTATCTTGGTATTATTTTGCGTGAAATTAAAGCACGTACTTAAAAGGAGAAATTAATTATGGCAGTAAGCAGTAATAATAGATATGAAAATTTAGATGGACTAAAAGTTATTGCTGCTTTTGGTATAGTTGCTATGCATGTGTCATCTAATATGGGACATCCTCTTACTTTAGAGATTGCTACTGATATTATTGGTATGATGACACATTTTGTAAAATTGTTTCTGATATTGAGTGGTTTTGGGATGTGTTGTGGATATTACGAGAAATTCAAAAGCGGGAAAGTTAACTTGGAAAATTTTTATATCCGTCGTTTTGAAAAGAATCTACCTTTTTTTGCATTGCTAGTATGCATTGATACGCTATTTAGCATAAAAACGGTTATATGGAGAGATGTATTTGCTTCGCTTACAATGGCATTTAATTTGTTACCTTCACATGATATGTCAGTAATTGGTGTTGGCTGGACATTAGGTGTGATTTTTGTCTTCTATTTTATGTTTCCATTTTATGTTTTTTTGATTTCAAACAAAAAGAGAGCATGGTATACAATCATAATTTGTCTTATCCTAAATTGGTGCTGTTGTAATTATTACCAGTATACAGGTAAAACGGATGGAGCTAACTTTTTGTTTTTATCAGTTTATTTCGTAATTGGTGGAATTCTGTATCTCTATAGAGATTTTATTCAAAAAAATTTAAGTAGAGTTCCTGCAATTGTAGCTCTCCTAGTGATATCTGTTATAACAATCGTATGGTATTTAATTCCAGCAAATGAATTTTCTCTTATTTTCACTGTGAAAACTGTTATCCTTTTTGTAATATGGATGGCATTTGCAATATCTTGTCCGATGAAATTATTAGGAAATAGTATTACAAAAGCATTGAGTCAGGTAAGTTTGGAAGTATATCTTTCTCATATGATGATATTTCAAGTTGTTGAAAAATTTGGAATTGAGCGTCGAATTAATAATGGGAATATCGCCTACATTGTGGTGCTGTTTTTAACTGTTGTATTAACAATTACGTTTGCTTTAATTGCAAAAAAAGTGATTGATATTTGTTTTATAAAATTAAAGAAAGCGGAGATATAGAATAGTGATAAAGATTACAGAAAAAAAAGAATGCTGTGGATGTACGGCATGCTTTAATATATGTCCTAAAAAATGTATTATAATGCAGCCGGATGAAGAGGGTTTCTTATATCCAGTAGTTGATAAGAATCAATGTGTGAATTGTGGTTTATGTGAAAAAGCATGTCCTATATTGAATTATAAGCAGATTGAAGAAAAAACGCCGTCAGCATATGTCGTTCGTACGAAAAATCAGCATGATCTTATGCAAAGCACGTCAGGTGGATTTTCGACCCCACTTGCTCAGTGTTTTTTTAACAAGGGTGGTAGCGTTTGGACTGCAAGTTATGATGATAATTGGAATGTCATACATAGAGAATTTATTAAGGATGGCACGGATTTTTCAAAAACAAGAGGTTCAAAGTATGTTCAAAGTTATTTGGGAGATACATATACAAAAATTCAAGATGAATTAAAAAATGAACAATGGGTTTGCTTTATTGGAACAACTTGTCAAGTATATGGATTGAAGCAGTTCTTAAAAAAAGATTATGAAAAACTTATAACTGTGGATTTGGTATGTCATGGAACACCATCACCTAAATTATGGAGGAAATATATAGAGTTTCAGACTAAAAAATATAATTCAAAGATAACAGAAATTAATTTTAGAAATAAGACGTATGGTTATCATAGTGGCACCATGATGCTCAAATTTGAAAATGGAAAGAAATATACTGGTAGTGCAAGAGTTGATTATATGCTTAAAAGCTTTTTTTCAGAGATTTCATCACGACCTTCTTGTTACAATTGTAAGTTCAAGCAACTAAATAGAGTTAGTGATTATACAGTATTTGACTGTTGGCATATGGGAGAATTGCTTGGAAAGAAGGATGATGATAAAGGATACACAAATCTTTTGGTTCATACAGATAAGGGAAACAAACTTTTAAAGGATATTGCTGCTGCGTATGAGATATTTCAAGTAGATGCAGAAAAGGCAATAGAACTAGATGGAATAATGGTTTGCAATTCAGCAATTCCACATAAAGATAGAGCATATTTCTACACGGATTTGGATGAACACGAAATTGATAAGCATATCCAAAAGTATATAAAAGTCACATCTAAAGATAGATTTTTAGAATCCATAAAAGGAATTGTGTACAAAGGCGGGCTTATGGGAGCATTAAGAAAAATAAAGGGGTGAAATGTATATGTTTCAAATTAGAAAGCTTCGACAAATAGATTATTTTTTTCTGATGGTGATGATTGCATATGCATTTGATTTTGGAAATCTAAAATATGCAATGGCATGGTGTTTTTCAGCGGTGTATTTTTTGGGATGTGGTTTATATGAAAGACGCAAATTAAGAGGAATAGAAAAGGAATATTTATTGGTCTTTAGTGGAATTACATTTTTATTTGCAATAACAGTAATATTGCAAATGAAAAATGGATTTAATTCATATGCAATAAATGAAGCAATATACTATTATACTCCATTGATTTTTATAATTGTATATTCGCAAATTTCTGGCGAAAAAGATGTGGAAACAATTTTAAACTATTTGTTTTTACTATATATTGTAGTGTTTTTTAAAAATTTTGCAGGTCAGGTTACACTTGCAAATATAAAAAGTATCTCTTTTACCAATTCATACAGTCCATTTGAAAGTGAATTAGCATTTGTTTTTTTGATTTTTGAATGCTTTTATCTTTATATGGGGAAAAGAAGAAATGCTATAATTTCTTTGATTCTTTGTATTTTGAGTTTTAAAAGAATTTGTATGTTGGTTTCAATAGTTTTTTTTGTACTTTCAAAATGGCTAATACAGAAGAAATCTGTGAATAAAAAAGTGGTTATTGTAACAGTGATTTTTTTTGTATTGCTTCCAATGTTAACGTGTGTGCTACTGAATGATAAACTTGAAACATGGTTTTACCAAACATTTCATGTAACCTTATATGAGGCGACTTTATCGAGATCATCAAGAATAGAGGCAGTAATGAATTCTGGACAGATTAAGTATGGTTTGGGTTCTGTTACAACATATTTGACACAATATCTAAACCATGTGCATGGATCAAATTTTGCAAATCGTAATATGCATAATGATTTGGTTCAAATGTATCTAGAATGTGGTGCTTTAGGATCTACTGTATTTACATATGTTTATATGAAGTCAGCATCAGTAAATAGAATGTCTTTTGTTTTGATGTGCTATGTTTTCTTTGAATGTTATTTTAATCATCTTTTTGGAGCAGGATGTACACATATTTGGGTTCTGATATATCTGATGATGTCGATAGCAGGTATGACAACGAGAAAAGAAGAAAATGAAGGAGAAGAAAATGGAACGAATAACGGTATTTACACCGACGTATAACCGAAGAAAATCTTTGCCACGAGTATTTGAAAGTCTAAAAATGCAGACATTCAGAAATTTTATTTGGATTATTGTTGATGACGGATCAACTGATGATACTGAAAGTCTTGTTGATGAATTTAAGAAAAAAGCAGATTTCAAAATTATTTATATCTATCAAAAAAATGCAGGCAAGCATTCAGCGATAAATAGAGCACTGCAAGAAACTACATCGGAGTTGTTTTTAATTGCAGATTCAGACGACTCTTTTAAAGCAAACGCATTAGAGGTTTTTATCGATACATGGGAATCAATACCTGAAGAGGAAAGGAATCAATATAAGGGCGTTATTGCAAAATGCTATAATGCTGAAGATGGAACGCCGATTGGATCTTACCCGCAACATATGTTTGACAGTAATGATTTGGATGCTTATTTTGTACAGAGGCTTTGTTTTGAAAAATGGAATATTGTTCGTACCGATGTAATGAAGGAAATTCCATTCCCAGAACCAAATGAAAAACTTAAGTTCTACCCGGAATCTGTTGTTTGGTGGAGAATGGCAAGAAAGTATAAGACTCGCTATATTGATGAGAATATAAGAGCCTATTATCATGATCAAGAGAATTCTGTGATTAAACAAAGTACGGGACGAGCAAGAGAAACCATATATTTATGGCGTTTTTATATCAATGAGGCAATGGATTATTTTTGGAAATACCCGAAGGCATTTGTCAAAGCATATATTGGATATAGCCGAGATAATATCAGAATCGGTCGAAAATATAAAGAAGCAATTTCTTCAATTGATGGAATATATAGAAAAGTAATAGTTACTTGTGTATATCCAATTGGATATCTGTTGGCGGTTAAGAAAGGATTAAATAGATGAAATCAATAGCTTATTTGGTTCCATATTTCGGAAAACTTCCGAATGGATTTAAGATGTGGCTGCTTTCATGTGCAGCAAATGAAACAATTGATTGGATTTTACTTACTGATGATAGGACGGAGTATAACTATCCAAGTAATGTAAAAGTACATTACTGCACCTATGATAGTATAAAAGAAAGAATGCAGAATAATTTCGATTTTCCGATAGTTATTAGCAAACCATGGAAGTTATGTGATTTTCGTCCTGCATATGGAGAAATCTTCAGAGATGAATTAAAAGCATATGATTATTGGGGTCATTGCGATATGGATTTGATTTTTGGAGATATAAGGGCATTCATAACAGATGAGATACTTGAAAAATACGACAAAATTGGATTTCAGGGACATTCGGTGATTTACCGAAACACACCGGAGGTTAACCAACGATATCGAGTTCAAGTGGAAAATGCTCCTAATTATAAGGATGTATTCACATCCGGCGATGGAAAATTTTTCGATGAAGTTGGTATTTGCGAAATATACGATGCACTGGAAATACCATATTATAAAGAAACCAATTTTGCTCACTTAGATAGATTTACAACGAGCTTTTATTTATTGTATTTGCCAGAAGAAGATGGCTATAAGAATGATAGACAGGTATTTACTTGGGAAAACGGTAAGATTATTAGAAATTATTTAGATGGAACCAATGTAAAGAGAGAAGAATATATGTATATTCATCTTTTCTCAAGACCGATTTCTTTTAAAGCAAAAATATATTCAAGAGATATTATTTATGCAATATATCCGGATGTTGTTAAAGAAATTGAAAAAGACAAACTTGATTATAAGTTTATAAAAAAACATGGTACATGTAGTAAATTGCATTTTTATGCAAAAGTAGGATGGTTCTATCGAAAGAAAATAACGGTTAGTAAATTGCTCTTTTATCTTAGAAAGAAAGCTAAACTGGCTGTGAAAAGAGGATTTAATTAATGGCAAAAAAAGGGGATAAGAGCATTGTAATAAAGGTTATTGAACTGATTTTTGCAGCGTTCATAGCAAAGGGATTAGGTTTTGTTCGAGAAATGGTTTTGGCTAATTACTATGGGACAAGCTATGTATCAGATGTTTTTGTTGCGGTTCAAAATATCCCAGCGATTATATTTACAGTGTTTGGGACAGCGGTTACGACAGGTTTTATTCCACTGTACACTGAAATAAAAGTCAAGAAAAACAAAGAGTTGGCAGACAGATTTGCAAATAATGTATTTAATATCTTTTGCTTGTTGTCTGTTCTTTTGACAATATTGGGAATCCTTTTTTCAAAACAACTTGTAAAATTATTTGCAGGTGGATTTCAGGGAGAGACTTTTAATTTATGTAATCAATATGCAAAGATTATTATGCCTACATGTATTGCTATTATTTTGGTATATGTATATAATGCGTATTTACAAATTGAGGGCTATTTCAATCAAAACTCCCTAATGAATGTCCCATATAATTTAATTCAAATTGTATTTATTGCAATTGGGTTTTATGTAGGAAATGCATACATTCTTGCCTTTGGTCTTCTTTTGGCATCTTTTGGACAATTTGCTTATTTAAGGATCCTGATAAAGAAAAAAACCGATTTCAAACATCAGCAAGTTTTAGATTTTCAAGATACTAATATTAGACAAATGCTAATACTGGTTGGGCCAGTGTTTATAAGTACGGGCGTAAATCAGTTAAATTCGATTGTAGATCGTTCAATGGCTTCTGGTTTGGTAGAAGGAAGTGTTTCTGCACTGAACTATTCAAGCGAAGTTGCGAATATGGTAACACAAGTTGTTATATTAAGTCTTACAACAATTTTGTATCCTAAAATGACGGAACTGTTTGCTAGAAATAACAAGGCAGAGAAGAATTCATTTACATTGACTTATATTAATGTGGTGTCATTATTAGTGCTTCCGTTAGCAGCATGGATTTTTGTGTTTTCAAAAGAAATTGTACAAATTTTATTTGGACGAGGAGCATTCGATGAAAGTACAATTTTGTTTGTAAGCCGCGCTTTGAGAATTTATGCATTAGGAATTGTTGGAGCTTCTTTTAGAGATGTTCTAAATAAGGTGTTTTATTCTATGAAGGATACAAAGACACCAATGATTAATGGAACAATTGCTGTTGCTGTAAATATTGGCTTGAACATCTTGCTGGTAAGAAAATATGAATACCTTGGTTTGGCTTTTGCAACATCCATTTCAGCAACGGTTTGTACAATACTACTTTTAATTCAGATGTGCAAAAAAATGGATGATTTTAAGTATAGAAAATCAATAGTGACATTTATAAAGGCATTTTTAGCAATGGCTTGTATGTGTGTAGGAATTGTTGTAATTATGCCAATTTTTGATGGAGTAAATGTTTTTTGTAGATGTTTAGTTGGCGGGATAATAGGTGTTGTTATTTATGTTTGTGCACTATTAATATTTCGAGAACAAACAATAAAACAAGCAGCTAATAAAGTAAAAAAGAAATATAAAAAGGATTGACAAAACGTATGAAAGAGAGAATACTGCTTGGGAGCAGAGCAGAGTGGATTGATGTACTAAAAGGTATAGGGATTATTCTTGTGGTCATTGGTCATGTGAACACAAAAGGTTTTCTAGTTCAATGGCTTTATACATTCCATATGCCACTGTTTTTTGCATTATCAGGTTACATACTATACAAATTTGGGAAGTATATTCCTTTTCAAAAATTTTTGTTGAAGCGAACTAAATCAATTCTTTGGCCGTTTATTCTGTTTAGATTAGTACTGTTTATATACTGGATTGTAATTGAATCTCATTTTAGAGATTTTGATATGGGACCGATATGGTTTCTTATTATACTATATCTTGCGGAACTTGTAGCATATCCGATTTTTTACAATAAAAAAAGTAACTCTTTTTGGATCGTTTTCGTATGCTGTTTAGTTGCTGTTTTATGGTTTACTCTGAAGTTGGTGTTGCCAACAAACTTTTTGTTATCGTGGTTTTTACGATTTTTAAATGGTTTAATGTGGTACATCCTCGGATATGTATGCGGAATTGTTGAGAAAGATGTAAGAATGATATCATTAGCATCTAAGCAGAAGGTATTTTTGACAAGCCTACTTCTTTTGCTTTCAGTAGCAATAGGATATTTGAATCCAGGGGTGTCGATGTGGAGTAATTCATATGGGAAAAATTATTTATTATTTATGCTAGGCGGAATTATCGGCTCTATATGGCTAGGATTTGTATGTAAGTGGTTTGTTATACGGAATACATTCCTACAGTTCCTCGGTCAGAATACGATTACAATTTTAGCAGTACATGAGCCAATTAAAAGAATTATATTAAAAATTGCTGAAATAGGAACGCAACGTGTAGGCATGAATGTTACTATTGTGGAACTCCAGGAAAATACATTGTGCTCATTAGTGGTTGTTGCAGTGGTTTTTGCCATTAGTTTGATAATTGTGAATTTTCTAAGGAGAATCAAATCTAGCTTGCCTAGAAAAATTCGAGATAACCTAATGACATTTATTAGGTGAGATATTTAAGCTTTACATATTGGAACATAAAGAAAAGAGGAAGAAATTATGGAAACAACATTGCTTATCATGGCGGCCGGTATGTAAACGCTCCAACCCAAGTACCTTGACTTTTAAAAGACCGCTAACCACGGTCTTTTTGTTTTCTGATATATTCTGGCAGCTTTGGTGACCATGGAAGAAGATTTTCCAGAAATGAGCGGTCTGTATCGTCCATATGTGCCGGTATCTGGGTCAGCAGATATTCAAAATACTCATAAGGCTTTAAGTTATTAGCTTTGGCTGTCTCTGCTATGCTGTATATTATTGCTGAAGATGTGGCTCCATTTATGGTGTCTATCATTTCCCAGTTTTTCTTGCCTATGCAGAAGCCTCTTATTGCACGTTCCGATGCATTGTTATCCATTGGCACTTCTCCATCTTCAAGAAATACTCTCAGATATTTTTCCTGATTGAGTGCATAAGTTACAGCCTGTTTCAGTTTAGCAGTACCGGCTTTTCTTTCGTTTGATTTAAGGTACGCAAATAAAGCATCAACCAGTGGCTTTATTACCACCTGACGCTGTTTGAGTCTGTCTTCCGGCTTAAGCTCTTTCAGCTTATCCTCCTCACGATAGATTGCCTGTATCTGTTTTATTACCAGATATGAAAGGTTTTCTTTCTGGGCTGCCTTTGGAACAGCCTTTAATGCCTCATCAAATTTCCTCCTGCAGTGTACCCAGCACCCGGCTATCTTAAAGTCTTCAAGTTCCTTTTCTACTGTATGGTATACCTGATAACCATCGGTTACACATACACCGGAATAATCCTTAAGGAACTGCCTTGGATGTGAAGCATTTCTTGTCCGCTGGTATTCATACAGGACTATCTGCTCATCTGAATACATATATCCTGAACGGTATACCCACATAAAACTCTTGGAACCTGCTGGTCTGCCGTCTTTGTTTACAAGCACAGGAGTTTCATCTGCCTGGATTACATGAAATCCATAAAGCTTCGTATGAAGATAATCATACATTGTTCCAAGATATTCATCTACAAGACGTATCATCCAGTTTGCCATGTTCTGGCGTGTTATCGCAAGTCCGTATCTCTCAAACTCTTTTTCAAGCCTGTATAAAGGTACAGCATTTACATATTTGCCATTTATGACTGCCGCTGCAAGTGATGGCGTTACAGGACTTGATGGCAGTAATCCCTTTGGATGTGGTGCACGCTTCATATGTCCGTCTTCTTTACCGGCATATACACCTATATGATGCTCATCGACTGTTATCTTAGCCGGTGTAAAGTGATACCTTTTAACAACTGTATCCGAAAGCTGTTTCCATCCCTTTTCACCGAATTCTTCTTTTAATTCTTCTTCTGTCATGTAATGGTCTATTCGCTCAACAGGAAGTCCTTCCATATCCATGGCACGTTTGCCGGCTGTCTTCTTTCCATGTATGGCATTTATTTCCAGTTCTTCCGGCTCATTTGCATCAAGATCAGAAACTGCTTCTGCTTCATTAAAGAATACTATCTTTCCATCTACTTCCATAAAACATATCTGGTTTGTATCTGATATTTTTTCAGTCTTTCTTCCAAACCTGTTATTATTGGCAAGCACAAGCTGTTCCATCATTTGCTGCATCTTATCATTTAGTGCTTTTGTTTCTACTGTAAGAGTTTCCATCTGGTTCTGCAGATTAAGAAACATCTTGATAAGAAGTGACTTATCTATGATCTTTAAAAGAACAGCCATCATTTTTATTTTCACACACAGAATGCGTGACAGTTAATTCTGTGGATGCCGAAGCTTCTTTAGTTACAGGAAGTTCCACAAATGTAGCTGCCTGTCTTTCAAGTGTATCAATACATGTTTCTTTGAGCTTTCTCTGCCAGTAGTAATACTGGTCTTTTGATATGTTGTTTATCTCAAGCCACTGAAGTATCTTCATGCCACTTGAACGGCATTCTTTTATTATGGCTGCCCACTTTTTAAGATTGTGCTGTGTTTCCAACTCCTTAGCATTCAATAATTATAACCTCCTGAAAAATTTGTGATAATTGTACGAATTGTACAATTCGTTAAAATCGTACAACTTGTGCAACTGGATTATTATGGTTATATCAATTTTTTCAGGGCGTTTGTAGGTACTTGGGTTGGAGCGTTTACGATATATCTTTAGTGATTATGATTAGTTCAGAAGAAAAATGGTTTGATTTTTTACAGATTAACAAATTAATGGTATAATATATTTTAAATAAACAAATGTATTCGAATAATTAAAATAGTAGAGAGGAATGTTATATGACTGAATTGAAAAAATTAAAAGATGAATGTTTACAGAAACAAAAAATTGTAGAAGAATTAAATGAAAGCCTCTGCAAAAAAATAATATTACGAGATATAAATACTTTGAGAGCAAATGATTCCAATATTAAGTCAGGTAGTGATAAAGATAAGTTTTATAAGGATAAACTTATAATCACTATTACATCAAAAGGAATGCTGGAAATTGAGGATAGAAGAGGCTCAGCATTTTTATGGGTGTTTGAAATCGAACATGATAAGGATATTCGTTTGTATAATATGTTTGAACTTGATAAAAATATATATGGTGTTAAATATATAGAAGAATCAGAAGTAACGGAGCGTATATTAAATAAAATAAAAGAAGTTATTACAGAATTTAATAGTTCTATTTCTATTTTAAATTCCGATATATCATTAGATACATGGAAATATAGATATTATGATGCCCATGAAGATATAACTTGTAACTCACTTCAAGAAGTGTTAGAAACAGTATTAAAAAGAAAATACTAAAATCAAGTATTGTGAATATAAAAGACAGTAAATTAATAGAGAATAAGGGTTGCTTTTATTAGTAAGTCTTTTTTAGATTATTTGTTTAATTATTAGGATAAAGATGATTTTTTGAAAATGAAATTTCTAGCAGAATGACAAAATATATTGCTGAAATTAATGAGTTGTATTAGAAAAGTTTTACTATAAGATAAAGGAGAAAGTATGTTAAAAATAAAGAGATTGAAAATAAAAAATTTTAGATCTATAGTTGATTTAGATATTAAAGTTGAAAATATGAATATATTTGTAGGATTAAATGATGCAGGAAAATCAAATGTTTTAAAAGCATTAAATTTGTTTTTTAATGATGAAACGGAACCAGGAATGCCATATGATTTTAATGTTGATTATTCTAAATATGCTCCTGTTAGAAAAAAGAAAGCAAAAGAGATAGTTATATCCATCGTATTTAGTATACCAGAACGATATAGCTATCATGAGGATGTAGAATGGGTAAAGATTTGGAGAAAAGATGGATTACATTCAGATAGTAGTGTAAAATGGGATTTTATGCCTCATTCTAAAGTGCCAACACTTCTAAAAAGAGCAAAATATAAATATGTTCCTGCAATTAAAAGTGATAATTATTTTAAAATACTTTTGGCTGATTTATATGTTTCAATTGCCAAAGAGGCTAATAATGAATTGGTGGAAAAAGCAGCGGATTATTCTAAGGCATTAGATTCATTTACAGAGGCAATTGGATATAGAGTTCAGAATACAGTTGGAATAAAAAGTAATTTAATTATGCCATCAAATCAAATAGATATATTTAAAGAACTTATCTTTATTACCAGTGATGAAAGCGGAGAAAATATTAATTTATCATATAGAGGAGACGGCATAAAAGCAGTACATATACCAGCAATTTTAAAATATATATCAGAACAAGACAATCGTTTGATGAATAATACCGCAGTTCCTATAACATATATTTGGGGTTATGAAGAACCAGAGAATGGTATTGAGATGAAAAAGTGTTTTGATTTAGCAAGAGAACTTTTGGGATTTTCATCTAATATACAGGAGTTTATTACTACTCATTCACCAGCATTTTATCGATTAGGAAATGAAGAAGGAGCAAAGGTTTATTATATATATAAAGGTGAGAATAGTTATTTTAGTCAAATATGCGATAATTTAGATTCAATTGAGTTGCATGATAAAGTTGGAATAATGCCAATAATTGCTCCTATTATAGAAAAAAAGGAAATTGAATTACAAAACCTGAGAGAAATAATTTCTCAGGTTAAAATCATAGATAAACCGGTTATTTTTGTAGAGGGAATAACTGATAAATTATATTTAGAGTTGGCCATAGAATTGTTTTCGCCAAAGCTTAACGAAAAAATGAAACAGGGAAATTTAAACGTAGTTACTAGAGAAGAAAATGGATGTGGGGTTAATTTATTGGTTGATTGGGCAATTGCATGGATGCATATGAATTACAATAGTAAAGCAGTTGTACTTCTTGATTCGGATGAAGCAGGATTAAAGGCTAAGAAGGCGATTGACGAAGAGAAAAAACGAATCAAAAAAAATTCCAAATTAAATGCAGTATTATTACAACCGACGGATGATTTTAAATATGTTAATTCGAAAATTAAAAAAGGAATTTATTTTACAATAGAACATTTATTATCATATGAATTTTGGGAATATCTGAAAAAGAGAGAATTTATTGAAAAAAGAAAAGCGCAGGATTTATATAGTATATTTATAAATGTTATAAATGAAAATGAATCATTAAATATGGTTATAGATAAGTATGTTAATAATCCTGAATTAAAAGATACAGTAATTTCATATATTCCGAAGGATGAAAAGAAAAAAGAAATATTTGAATTGGTAAAAGAAAATGTGCATAATAACAGATTAATAATGGATGGATTTAAAAATACAATTATTAAACTTGAAACAGAATTTATATAAAAATCCTGTTTCAAAAATTCTGTTTAGCTAGATGAGAAGGAAGTCAGTAAAATTTCGTCACGGACTTCCTTTATATAAGATAAAACAATAAATAGTAAGCAATATGAATCAGACAATAAGGGGCTTATATAAAGGAATAAATATATATAAGGTGCCAGGCACCATTGAATTTTTATAAACAAGATACATAAAGCGTTATATACATTTTAACCCATCTAAAGTTTACAAATCATCAACAACAATTAAATATATTGAGTAATGTTTAATAACATAGTTACATGTAAACAAGAGGGAAAATGATTATGAAGAGGAATTGGTTGTTTAAACTTTTGCGTAACAAAGATTTTATTCAATTTATTGCAGCATTGATAATGCTGGTGATTGCATTTGTGATACATATATGGTTGACATTTGATATATCTCTAGTGGTTTCAATTATTGTTTTGTATATATGCACAGCGGTTTCACGGCTTATTTACAATAAAGCGTCAAGCTATTATGAATCGTTTTAATGCGACGAAGGTGTATGAATTGCCAGATGAGATTGCCAAAAGATCTGACTGGCTGCTTAAGGCTCATGTTGATGCATTAAAATATAATAGCAGAACTGTACGTCTTGATGATTTGAAAAAATGCGGCAATCAGGTAATGTTAACATATTCAAATGTGACTTATTGGGATTTGCTGATGACAAATCGGGCAATGGATTACGAGTGGGAAGATGGACGAAAAACCCGTGACGTATATGAACCAGGACCATACATTAGCCCTTTGGCAAGTTCTAAGATGGCATTTCTTACAACAGACAAATTGTATCAGGCAGTAGCTGATGCGATTAATAGGAAATTCGAAGACATTGATAATGTAGATATACAATTTGAACCATCACGGCAGAAAAAGCAGATACGAAAAGACAAGAAGGATGCAAAGGAATTACGCTTTCGGAGTCGGGGGAATATTATAAGATGACACCATCAGCGGTGGCTTCTGTGGTTATGTTACTGGAGGGGATGGGGAAAGAAATTTAAACTATTTTAGGAAAGATAGTATTAAGAAATTTTATAGAATGCTTTGGAGGAGTATAAATGGCAAATAAACAGAATAAAAAAGCTGATGGGGATAATAAAATTAATGATAGTATTAAACCAAGATATAAAATAAAAGTATTTATAAGTTCTATATGCGGTAAAAGGAAATACGATAAAATAAGAGCAGACTTAAAGAAATATCTTGAAGATACTGGGATTATAACAGTATATACATTTGAGGATTCTGGTGCATCGACTTTGTCGGCAAAAGATCATTATTTGGGAGCACTTAAAGATAGTGATGTATGCATATTTTTAATAGATAATAAAGATGGTATATTACAAGGTGTACAGAATGAAATTGATTGTGTTCAGAAAAACAATATATTTGCATTATACTATTTTTGTGATGAACACAAAAAAAGAAAAACTGCTTTTGAAAGCAGTATGTTGGGGGCTTCATATGCTAAAAGTCAGGTAGTACATAGCTTTAATGATTTAGCTAAAGATAGTGCACAGGCAATGATAGATAATATTGTTGAGATATATCATATGTATTGTCATCATGAAATATGTAAGATACAAGAAAATGAAGAATCTGAAGAACTTAGAAAAGAGAATGATATTAAATCAGTAGGGCATGTTGATTCTGTGATACTAAAAAGAGAACTATCAGCATTAGATAAATCAACAGATTATATAATGCGTACGTTGATAAGACAATCAATATATGATAGTAAATCTAATATTCAGTCAGATAATGTAAGTTTATCTATGGATGATTATGTATTATCATTCTTAAGGATATTAATAGAACATAAATCTATTGATACATTTGATATATCTGAATTTATAAGTAATATGTTAGCATCTCAGGACATTGAGTATACCAGACTTGTTACACTTAGGTGGAAAGCTATAAAAGCATATTACAAAGGTAATATAGATAATGTTATAAAATATTTGGGAGAAGCTATAGAGTATGCTGATAATAATAGTATAGCAAAGTGGGTCATTAATGATGTATTAATTGACCTAAGAAATATGCAACTGGTAGAAGGAGAGATAAAAAACAATAAGAGTATTATATGGCCAGAAGCACAAGAACGATTAGATTCATCTGATGAACCCGTGTACTATCCTGTTATGGATAGAATACAAAAAGAATTTAAAGGCAAATTTGTAGATGGACTTAACAAGAAAAAGGTAGATTCACCATATTCCATTACAATATCTAATGACTTATCAAGTTATGGTAGATATATGGCTCAGATGCTTGAAATAGCAATGTGCAATGGCTCTCTTACATACATTTTAAGTTTTTATAATAATGTTAAGGATTTTCTGTTTTATATATGTGATAAGTACAGTGACAGGAATCCAAGGGTTGAACTGTTAAAGTATTCAATATATGCACCAGATAAGAAGAAAATATCGGGAATATGTGATGCATTTCCTGAAATATTGATGCATATGAATTCAGATGAAGCGCGAGAAGTTATGGATTTTTCATATAATAATGTGATGGAATATAGAAGAAAGACAAGTCGTCTAGCTGCGTTTGGTACAGTTGGAATATATCTTGATGATGACTTATTCAATGAATATGAACAGATTATAATGGGCGATATACAGAATTGGCTTGTTGAGGATAATAAAACATGGATTTATGGACGGAATATATTTAGTTATATAGCTCAGGTATCATATAGAATACCACAGAATCAATTGGTTATGTTATGTTGTAGTATTTTTAGAAATAATTTATATGGTATATACAGAGAAACATTTAAATTTATAGGTGATTACATCAAGATTGATAAGGTTAATCCGTCTTTGAGAACAAAGTTGTTAGGGTATATTATTGATGGAATGAATGATGATAATGTCAGGAAGATAATGGAGTCGAATCCTAACTTTTTGTGGAAGTTAAGAAAGCAGGATTATAATTTGACAGAGGAACTTGATAAGGCTGTGAAAGAATTGATGCCAGAGTTTTACAATGATATATATAAGTTGGAATCTACTTTAAATAGTTCGGCAGATTTGCCGGTTTTTATGAATTCATATATTGAGCAGATTAGGATTGATAATGATAATCAAGGAAAAAATGGCAGATATTATAGCAGTGGGACAAGATATATATCAACTGCAAGGAATTTGATTGTAAGTGATGATTATGTTCCAGATGATGAGGCATTAGACAGACTTATAGATGTTGTATATGATACGCTTATGATATCAAGAGCTAATGTTAATGAAAGAAATGATGCGATATCTTTGTTGATTAGTATTGTATTCAAGTATCCATTAGCATATGAAAGAAATAAAGAAAAGTATCAAAATATAATTGAACATAGAGAAGATATATATAATGATTGTACGATAGGAATTTTATGTAACATAGATAAGATCACTTTAAAGATTGGATTATGTCTGTTGGGTACTGCAATTGGAAAGGATATGTATCAGGAGTTCTTGATAAGTATGCCATATGTTAAGGATGATATTCCATCAATTAATAACGTCTCTTATATGATAAGAGAATATTTGATGATAAGAGATGATATTGTATTTCCAAATGTGATGGAAATGGTTATATTACAAAATGTTTTATTGTGGCTAAATGAAGAGCGAGAAGAGATAAGGCGTAATGCAACATTGATATTACTTATGATGTTACGAAATCCAGATAATTGTGCTTTGGTAAATCAGAAGCTTGTAAGTATGATTGACAATGAGAGCGTTGGTATAAAGAATCTTATCCAGAGGCAGATTCGTGAGCGTACAGGAATAACACAAGAGACAAAAGACTATATAGAACATAAATGTAAAAATGATTCATGTTATATTGTAAGGAGCGTTTATGAGATGTTGGGAAGAGGAGAGGTTAAGTAATCTTGGGCAAAGCTAAGTAAATAGTGATTGATAAAAAGATTATTATATGTTATTATTTAGACAAGTCGGATTGTGAAACGAAGTCCCCTTGGGGGACTTGAATATTTGATTTAAAGAGAGGTTGATGAGGCCTCTCTTAAAGTGATGTTGTTGCGTTATAAATAAGAACATGAACATGTGTTAACACGAAATATGGGAGAAATTTATAATAAAAAATGATGAAAACTTCTGTGGAATATAAAGTGTAAGGCGCTATTAAAATTTTGAACTACATCCCATTATGAAAGATGGAGAAGTATACTACTGGTTCAGAATATGAATGAGGATGGAAAGGCAAGAGGAAACAGAAGAAGCAGTAAAAATAAAGGAGTAATGATTTATGATTTTTATTAGTCACACAGCAAAAGACAAAGCTATTGTAGAGCCAATTGCATTGAGATTAGCTGAAGTCTATGGACAAAATAATATTTTCTATGACAGTTGGTCCATACAACCTGGGGATGGTATAATTGACAAAATGAATGAAGGATTAACAGATTGTAAATTTTTCTTTTTCTTTGTATCTAAAAATAGTTTACAAAGCAAAATGGTTAAATTAGAATGGCAAAATGCAATTTTGAAAGCTTCGAACGGGACAGCAAAATTGATTCCTGTTAAGTTAGATGACTGCATGATGCCTGCATTATTACTTCAAACTTTGTATATTGATGTGTTCGGTAAAGGATTAGAAAATGCAATCCGACAAATGATTGATGTTATTAATGGTGCAAATACTTTCACAGCATTAAATCAAACCTACGAAAATATTAGAGGATATATAACTTATAAAAATCTTCAAAATGCTATCATTGAATTCAGGGCAGAAACTTATTTAGAACCTATTTCAAGATTTTTAATATTATTAGATAATGCCGAAAGCGAAATCTCTACTAAATGTATAAGTGATAATATGTTTATGAATGGATTTACCGAAAATATTTCTCTTAACAATGGAGAAATACACAATGTTGTAAGTGTTTCAATTAATAGAGCCACTTCTCCTGGGTTCCCGTTCAAGGTTGAATTAAATTCAACAACAAGTTTACAAATCAAAGGATTAATGCGTGCCATATCAGAAAAAGAATATAATGTAATACCAACATTAGTAAAAAATAATTAAATCTTTGTTATTTGATTGTCACTGAATCCAAAACGAGCCAAGAAATGCCGTAAATTTGGCATTTCTTGGCTCATATACATCACTCAAACGTAGGAGCCTTATAATCAGGCGGTACACTGGTACACTTATGACATCATTTAGAGGAGTTGATAGTATTTAAGGTGTTAGGCACTATTAAAACTTTATTAACTAAGTCATAAAGTAGTAAACCACTAGCGCTTACTTATTATCTAATTAAGTCAGAATGTGGAAATAATTGTGAAAACCCTTGAAAACGCTATTATAATAGTTGACCACTTTAGTCCATCTCGCTACTGAATATGTTTACCACCTTGAATATTCCGTATAAGGTGCCAGGCACCAGAAAGCATAGGAGAAGAAATAAAAATGAATTTTAAGGTAATTGAACACATTGCTACAATTAAGGAATGGAAAACCGTTTCAATAGAACTTAACATTGTGGATTGGGGAGATGGTAATATAAAATATGATATCAGAAAGTGGAGCGGCAAGGAACCACGAAAAGGAATATCTATGGACAAGGAAGACTTACATGCATTATATAATATTCTAGGAAAAGATTTAGGCTTTTCAGAAGAAGAGACAGATCTACCTTTTGGGGTGGATGGAGTAGTGGCATTTAACGGTGAGGATGAAAGTCCCTTTAAAGATTTGAATGAGAATAATAAACAGGAAGATAAAATAAGTAAGGTATTGGATTATAGGAATGTTATTGTCTATGATAATTTTTTTGAATGTGAAATAGCAAAATATTATTTGCAGAATTGAATGCTTATGTTGATGTATATAAATCTGATGGAGTGAAACGTATTTCAGTTCCAGTAAAGTATTGCAGGAATTGTAATGCGTATTATATATCATTTGCAGAATACCAAAAAGTTACTCAAAACGGTAGAATACTGTGCAGGGAGGTTTCAAAGAAGGAATATAATCAGTTTATTAAAAACAGACTATTTGTGGATTTAGATTTTCAATCTATTTTATCAATAGTAGGATATACTGTAAGTTCTGGTGCAGGATTGACAGATAAATGTCGCCAGGAAATCTTAAAGAGAGCTATAGAAACAGGTGCTTTCTCGAAAAATAAAGCAATAAATCACATAAGTTTTCTTATCAAATTAAATGAAGGAAAAGTTACTATGCAGCAGGCGGTAGAAAATGGAAAAAGGATAGGGAGTATCTGTGCGGTGATAAGGTTAATATTAAAATTAAAGAATTTATTATATAATGGGTGTTATATAAGCTGCCAAGCACCATTAAATTTGTATAAACAAGATACATAAAGCGTTATATACATTTTAACCCATCTAAAGTTTACAAATCATCAACAACAATTAAATATATTGAGTAATGTTTAATAACATAGTTACATGTAAACAAGAGGGAAAATGATTATGAAGAGGAATTGGTTGTTTAAACTTTTGCGTAACAAAGATTTTATTCAGTTTATTGCAGCATTGATAATGCTGGTGATTGCATTTGTGATGCATAGATGGTTGACATTTGATATATCTCTAGTGGTTTCGATTATTATTTTGTATATATGCACAGCGGTTTCTTGGCTTATTTACAATAAAGCGTCAAGCTGGAAAGAGGATTCGAATAAATTATCTGAGGATTACGACAGCATTTGCAGAAGATATCGGATGAGCCATTTGACATTATTTTGAATCATTATAATGCGACGAAGGTGTATGAATTGCCAGATGAGATTGCCAAAAGATCTGACTGGCTGCTTAAGGCTCATGTTGATGCATTAAAATATAATAGCAGAACTGTACGTCTTGATGATTTGAAAAAATGCGGCAATCAGGTAATGTTAACATATTCAAATGTGACTTATTGGGATTTGCTGATGACAAATCGGGCGATGGATTACGAGTGGGAAGATGGACGAAAAACTCGTGATGTATATGAATCAGGACCATACATTAGCCCATTGGCAAGTTCTAAGATGGCAAATCACATAGGATAAGATATAAAGTGCCAGGCACCATAAAATTTCTTATGAAGCAGATGATAAGATATAAGGTCTCAGATATCATTAAAAGCGAAGGAATGGATAGATTTTTAGGAAAATAGTATGTTTAGGACTGATTTATTTATTGTATTATGATATACTAAAATCAAATGAATTTGATTTTTATACCATCTGCTGTGTTATGATGTAACACTGATAAGGAGAAAATACAAGTTGTGATGAAATAGTATGTTTTGTTAAAGAATAAATTGTAATAAAAGGGAGAAAAAGCATGGGAAGCTGGAATGATATTCTTAAGGAAGTAAATGAAACTCAGTCTCAGTATGATTATGTTCGACGCAAGTATTTGAAAGAACTGTCCGATTATACTAAAAGAAATACAATAGCATATTATTCATCTTGGTTAAATAAACAAGGAAATAATTTAGATATTAATGATGCTGACATGACAGGATTCATGACTTGTGTTCATGGATTGGATTGTACTAAGGGATTAGATTTGGTTTTACATACGCCAGGAGGATCACCCGCAGCTGCGGAGGCAATTGTTAGTTACCTAAGGGCAAAATTTGGCAATGATATTAGAGTGATTGTTCCACAGTTAGCAATGTCTGCAGGAACAATGATTGCCTGTTCTGCGAAAGAAATTATAATGGGGAAGCAATCTAGTTTGGGACCAATCGATCCTCAATTTAATGGAATTCCTGCATATAATATAATGATGGAATTTGAAGAAGCAAAGAGAGATTTGCTAGCTGAACCACGTAATGCACAGTATTGGGCGATAAAGCTTCAGCAGTATCCAGCTGCATTTATGAAATCAGCTATTGATGCGATTCAACTTTCTGGTAAACTTATAGAAGAATGGCTGGGAACATGTATGTTTGATAAGAATAATCCAAATGATCAAGCCGTTATTGCTAAAATTGTCTCTAAATTGAATGAGCACGATGATTCTAAAATTCATGGAAGACATTTGAATGCAGAATTCTGCAAAAAAATTGGATTAAAGATTTCAATGATGGAAGTAGATGGAAAGCTACAGGATAAGATTCTTTCATTACATCATGCATATATGATTACATTGGATGAAACACCAGCTATTAAGATTATAGAAAATCAAAATAAGAAATCTGTTATTTCTAATATTCAAATTATGGCGAGGTAATTTATTATGAAAACAGAAGAGTTAATTGAAATTGAAAAATTGTATATGGATTGTCACGTGGACATGAATCAAGATCAGCCTATAAGAACATCTTTGAATACAGGATCCATTAATAACAGATTAAATTGTGATTATAGTTTTATGAATAGAAATTCAGTATATTTAAATTATAATAATACTGTCATTTCCAATAAAGGTAAATGATTCTTTGTGATTTTAAGGTGTTAGACACTATTAAAATTCTACAAAACCAATATATATAATTTAAGGTGCCAGGTATTGTATAAGGTAACATGCAGCATTAAATTTTTATAAACAAGATTTAACCCATCTAAAGTTAAGAATTATAAATATAAGGTGCCAGGCACCATTAAAATTTCATAAAGCGTTATATACATTTTAGCCCATCCAAAGTTTACAAGTCATCAATAACAATTAAATATATTGAGTAATGTTTAATAACATAGTTACATGTAAACAAGAGGGAAAATGATTATGAAGAGGAATTGGTTGTTTAAACTTTTGCGTAACAAAGATTTTATTCAGTTTATTGCAGCATTGATAATGCTGGTGATTGCATTTGTGATACATAGATGGTTGACATTTGATATATCTCTAGTGGTTTTGATTATTGTTTTGTATATATGTACAGCGGTTTCTCGGCTTATTTACAATAAAGCGTCAAGCTATTATGAATCATTTTAATGCGGCGAAGGTGGGAGTCACAAGGTGCCAGGCACCATAAAATTTAAGATATAATAGATGTGTATTGTTGGGACTGAATATATAATACTGGGAGAGATGCCTATGAGTGAATTGAGTAATATCAGAATATTTCCATTATCTATGTTTGATTTTGAAACAGAATATATTGCAAAGTTAGAACTTGCAAATGGGTTGGAAAGTGGTAATCATATTTCAAATTTAAATTTTAATTCATATTCGAGAATAGATGTTTGTAGAAAAAATCTATTTTTGTTTCAATATAAAGGAAAAATTATAGGAAAGGCAATTGTCTACTTAAAATGGGAAAATAGAGGATGGGGAGAACAAATCTTTTATTACCTAGAGGACATTATGGTCTTTGAAGAACCAATCACAAAATTAGATATTCAGAAAATTTGGAAAGGGTTTAAGAAGTTTAACTCTGTTGCACAAAATGTTCCAGAGATGTATATGGATGATATAAACAAATTGTGTGAAGAAAGGGAGAAAGCACACATTCCCATATTGGGAAGTAACGAATCGTTTGTTATTAATAAGGCAGAAGGAAATAGGATTGAGTATTATACCACAAGATATGAGAGAGTTTTAAAATATAGAGAAGCGGCTATAAAAATACACGGAACAAAATGTCAAATTTGTGGTTTTGATTTTAAGGATAAGTATGGATACATTGGAGAAAATTATATCGAGGTACATCATAAAAAGCCATTATTTTCGCTAGACGAAAAAATGATTCCTAATCCAGAAATGGATCTTGTAACAATATGTTCAAATTGTCATAGGATGATTCATAGAAAGAAAAATGAAATAATAACGCCAGAGCAACTAAAGAAAATAATACAAGAGCAACACAAGGTGCCAGGCACTATTAAAATTTTATAAACTAAATCATAAAGCAATGTAGAAAACCACTAGTGATTAATCAGAATTAAATAAACACTGGTGGTATTTTTGTATATATTTTATGCGTAAGCGCTAAATAAAAGTAACGTAAACGCTCCAACCCAATGTAAACGCTCCAACCCATGTACCTACAAATACCCTGAAAAATTTGATATAACCATAATAATCCAGTTGCACAAGTTGTACGATTTTAACGAATTGTACAATTCGTACAATTATCACAAATTTTTCAGGAGGTTATAATTATTGAATGCTAAGGAGTTGGAAACACAGCACAATCTTAAAAAGTGGGCAGCCATAATAAAAGAATGCCGTTCAAGTGGCATGAAGATACTTCAGTGGCTTGAGATAAACAACATATCAAAAGACCAGTATTACTACTGGCAGAAAAAGCTTAAAGAAACATGTATTGATACTTTTGAAAGACAGGCAGCTACATTTGTGGAACTTCCTGTAACTAAAGAATCTCCGTCATCAACAGAATTAACTGTAGCACATACTATATGTGAAAATAAAAATGATGGCTATTCTTTTAAAGATAATACAATAGCTGCTGTAATAAAAACCGATGGAGTTATATTTGAAATCACTAATACTGCCACATCTGACTTTATAAAAAATCTTATAGAGGCATTTAATCATGCTTAACGATGCAGCAGGTTTTAAACGGATATTCATAGCAGCAGGCTACACAGATTTACGGAGAGGAATAGACGGACTTGCTGGAATCGTTCAGTATCAGTTTGAACTTGATCCACACGATAAAGATACAATCTTTTTATTCTGTGGAAGAAAGAATGACAGGATAAAAGCACTTCTATGGGAAGGTGACGGATTTCTGCTTATGTATAAAAGGGTTGAAGAAGGCAGTTTCAAGTGGCCAAGAAATGTAACAGAAGCACTGGAGATAAATGAGCAGCAGTTTGAACAGTTAATGAAAGGCTTTGAGATTATAGCAAAACGCCCGATTAAGCCACAGGATAATCCTGGAACACTGATGTAAACAGTGTGCAGAAAGTAGATTTTTTATAATATAAAAAGTTTTCAAAACTATAATCAGGACGACAAATATGTGAGTTATCCACTAAATACAGGATATAAAAGAATTAATAGATAAATTTGATGAATTAAAAGCAAAACGAAAACAAAGTATTTTTCTAATGCAGTATTAGCAGCTGATTATATATATGGTCTTAAAATTTCAAAAGATATTATAATATCTGTAGATGATGAAAAAGATAATGATGAGAATATAATTAAAAGGTGAAGTGGCAACTAAGGCATTTATGATTGATGAAGTAAGCGGTGTATTAAATAATATTGAATATTTTGCTATGAATTTTGCACATGGAGTTGCGGATGATTCTGTTGTTTATAGATCTTTGCATCAAAGTTACATTGATATAATGCAATTGCTATATTTTAATATATCTAATTTGAATAATTCATCTAGTGATAAATACTATTTAAATGCTATTGAATTATATAATAAATGGAAGCTTCAGAAAGATAAAGATACTAATGAAAAAAAGATGATGGATATTACAAGAGAGGCAAAAAACAAAGGTACAATTGTAAACATGGAAAATATTTGACTTTTGAGTATAAAAGAATATACTAATATTGAATGGATAAAGGAGGTACTATTATGAATGCTGGAGGAACAGAACTTTTTTAATATATAGTTGATGTAAAGAAAGTCCGTGAAATTTTATCACGGACTTTTTTGTATTAGATAATACAATAAATAGTAAGCAATGAGAACCAGATGAAAAAGGAGGCACCATGAAAGAATACGATAAATACCTAAAGCTTTTAAAAGAAAAATATCCCACAAAGCAGTCAGTTTACCGCGAGCTTATTAATCTGAATGCAATTATGAATCTGCCGAAGGGAACAGAGCATTTTATGAGTGACCTCCATGGGGAATATGATGCATTTTACCATATAATTAATAATTGTTCCGGGGTAATTAAAGAGAAGGTAGCGATGCTGTATGGAGATGAGCTTACTGTATTCGAGCAGCAGGAGCTGTGCACTCTGATATATTATCCGAGAGAGAAGCTGTCAAAGCTTATGGATGAGAATAAGGTTAATGATGAATGGTACAGAAATGTACTTGGCCAGCTGATTCAGATTGCAAAGCTGCTGTCGTCTAAATACACAAGATCCAAGGTGCGAAAAGCAATGCCAGCGGATTTTGCATATATTATTGATGAGCTTATACATGCACAGAAGGATGAGGATGATAATAGAAGTGTTTACCACAGACAGATTATGGAAACAATTCTCAGTCTTCACAATGGAGACGAATTTCTTATTGCACTGACTGACCTGATTAAGAGACTGGCTGTGGATCATCTTCATATATTGGGCGATATATATGACAGAGGACCGCATGCGGATAAGATATTGGATCTGTTGATGGAGCATCACAGTGTTGATATACAGTGGGGTAATCATGACATATTGTGGATGGGAGCATTTTGCGGCAATCCGGTGTGCATGGCACTTGTCGTTAGAAATAATATTAAATACAAGACTATGTCAATACTTGAGAATGGCTATGGAATAAGCCTTAGGTTCCTTCTGCAGTTTGCAGTTAAGACGTATTCAGATAAAAATGTTGATGATGCAGTATATAAGGCTATTTCTGTAATTTTATTCAAGCTAGAGGGGCAGCTTATTAAGAGACATCCAGAATATAGAATGGAAGGAAGACTTCTGTTAGACAAGATGGATCTGGATAAGGGCATTGTAAGAATCGGTGATAAAGAATATTTTCTTAACACTGCTGAGTTCCCAACAATTGACATGAATAATCCTTATGAGCTGACTATGGAAGAAATGTTCCTGATGGGAAGATTCAGAGCAGATTTTATCAACAGCACAGTGCTTGAGAGGCATATTAATTTTCTATATGACAAAGGAAACATTTATAAGATTCATAATGGAAATCTTCTGTTCCATGGCTGTGTGCCACTTGATGAACAAGGGGTGTTTGACGGAATTGTTGTGGATGGCAAGTCGTACACGGGTCGTGAGTATCTTGACTATTGCGAGTCGATGGTGAGACAGGCAAGAACTGGTGATTCGGACGCAGTGGATTTTATGTGGTTTTTATGGAGCAATATATTATCGCCGGTAACGGGAAGGTGTATTAAAACATTTGAAAGAACATTCCTTGACAAGGAGAAAAATGCTGACTATAATAATGCGATTAAAGAAGACAAGAATCATTACTATGCCAAGTATGAACATGAGAGAATCTGCAAGATGATTTTAAGGGAGTTTAATCTCTACAATGAGAATGCACATATTATTAATGGTCATACTCCTGTAAGAACGAAGGAAGGGCAGCACCCAGTCAGGGCTAATGGAAAACTGATTGTTATAGACGGCGGTTTCTGCGAAGGATATCATGATGCCACAGGAATAGCCGGATATACGCTTATCTATAATTCTCATGGAATGAAGATTAAAGAGCATCATCCATTTATGAGCATTAACATGGCAATTAATAGTAACAGAGATATTGAATCTGAGTCGCAGGTTGTCTATGTGGAAAAGCAGCGCGTGTTCGTAAAGGACACTGATAATGGTAAGCAGATTGCTGAGGAGATTAATGATTTGATGAATCTTCTGGAGTGGTATAATACATAAAGTAACCAATATATAAAACATTAAGAGAGGACGTATAACATGGAGATTTACGAGATGATTGATTTACAGGATTGTCCGAGATGCTTCGGACCATCTATACTTGAAGAAGAGGACCATGGTTATTATGTAACATGTCTGGATTGCGGATGTCAGTCAGCAACTTTTGAGTTTAAGAACGATGATGAAAGACTGGAGGCTGCAAGAAGAACAGCAGAGTTATGGAACACCGGTAAGGTAATCTATACAGGACGCACCGAGTAATAAGTTAGAAAAAGAATTGATTAGAAGAGTTAATTAAGGAGACATCAGGTTATGAAGAGTAAAGAAGAATTATTTAATATGACAATAGTTGAGATGAGAGAGTATATTAATTCTCTTTCTAACTCAGAAATCGATGAGGTTGTTAAGATATTTGAAGAGGATGATACAGAGAAAGATCCACTTACACTTCTTACAGCACCTAAGCTTTTTGATTATATGAAGCACGCTAACGGTACAGTTGATATTGAATTTTAGTCAGTATGGATAATACCAGTAATATAAGGAAGATGAATTTATGAAATATTCAATTGATACACATACTCATACACTGGTAAGCGGACATGCGTATAATACTATAGATGAGATGGCGGCGTATGCAGCAGGCATCGGAGTTACTCATCTTGCAATAACAGACCATGCACCTAAGATGCCGGGAAGTGCAGGCATATTATATTTTTCTAACATGGGAATTATTCCAAGACAGAAATGTGGAGTGAAGATATATATGGGCTGTGAGGTCAATATCATGGATTATGATGGTAATATTGATCTTAAGGAATACGGGCTCAAAGGCTGTGATGTTGTTATAGCAAGTCTTCATATTCCATGTATCAAGCCGGGAAGTATTGAACAGAATACCAATGCTTTAATTAAGGTGATGGACAATCCATATGTCAATATTATAGGGCATCCTGATGATTCAAGATACCCTGTAGATTATGAGCGTCTTGTGAGAGCAGCTAAGGAGAAGCATGTGCTTCTTGAACTTAATAATACTTCTCTTAATCCGTCAGGACCAAGACAGGGAGCTTACGAGAATGATGTGCATATGCTTAATCTGTGCAAGGAGTTAGGCGTCAGTATTTCTATAGGAAGTGATGCACATATTAAAGAGAGCATATGTGATTTTGACAGGGCATATAAAGTTATTGAAGATACAGCATTTCCAGATGAACTGATTGTGAATAGTGACTACAGATTATATGAGTCGTTTATCGGCAGAAAAGATTGATAATGGTTGATATATGACTAATACTGTGGTAGTATTTGGAATGAAATTCGATTATGTATTCAGACCAAGGAGGATGTAATGGTTGTTTTATTAGCAGGTGGAGCAGGATATATTGGCTCACATACAGCAGTTGAATTACTTAATGCAGGACATGAAGTTGTTATTGTTGATGATTATAGTAACAGTTGTCCGGAATCAATAAAGAGAGTTGAAGAGATTACTGGCAAGAAGGTAGTTTCTTATGAAGCAGATGTTAAAGATAAAGAAGCTATGCAGAAGATTTTTGCAGAAAATCATATAGACTGCGTTATACATTTTGCAGGACTTAAGGCTGTAGGTGAGTCAACAAGATTGCCAGCTAAGTATTACCGCAATAATATTGATACAACACTTACTCTTATTGAGTGTATGAAGGAAGCAGGAGTTACTAAGATTGTATTCTCATCTTCAGCAACTGTATATGGAGACCAGAAGCCACCATATAATGAGACAATGCATAAGGGTGACTGTACTAATCCATACGGATGGACTAAGTCAATGATGGAGCAGATTCTTACAGACTGTGCACAGGCTGATCCTGAGCTTACAGTTATATTACTCAGATATTTCAATCCTATCGGAGCACATGAATCTGGAAAGATTGGTGAAGATCCACAGGGAATTCCTAACAATCTTATGCCATATGTATCACAGGTTGCTGCAGGTGTAAGAGAGCAGCTTACTATATTCGGGGGAGATTATCCAACTCCTGATGGAACATGCAGAAGAGACTACATCCATGTTGTTGACCTTGCATGTGGTCATCTTAAGGCTGTTGAATATGCAGATACTCACAAGGGTGTTGAGATATTTAATCTTGGAACAGGAACTCCATACAGTGTTCTTGAAATCGTTAATGCATTCCAGAATGCTACAGGGGTTAAGGTTAATTATAAGATTGGAGACAGACGTCCTGGAGATATTCCAGACTCATGGGCAGATGCATCTAAGGCACATGATATATTAGGATGGACTGCTAAGAAATCATTAGAGGATATGTGCAGGGATGCATGGAACTGGCAGAGTCATAATCCTCATGGATACAGAGATTAATCATATATGGCTAGATTAGGAGATTATAATATCCGTAGAATTATATTTGCAATACTTGCGGTTACATGGATGGTTGTTATATTTTCTTTTTCGGCAAGACCGGGAGAAGAATCAGAAAACCAGAGTATTAAGGCTGGAATGGCTGTGTGTCATATTTTTGTTCCGGGATTTGATAATATGAGTGAGGAACAGCAGATTCATATGGCACAGACAATTGACTATCCGGTAAGAAAGACCGCACATGCAATGGAGTATGCACTGCTTGCAGGACTTGTATTAGGTGTGGTTACAGCAGTAGTAATTAATATAAGATATGTTGCTATATCAGCATTTATAGCAATATTATATGCGGCGACAGATGAATTTCATCAGCTCTTTGTGCCGGGAAGAAGTGGAAGAGTAACAGATGTGCTTATTGATGGCTGCGGTGCTGTTATAGGAACTCTTATTATTATGGGAATTTCAAGAGTTATTGCCAGAATAAGACACAATAAGAAGTCTGGAATATAGCTTAATTATTTACAGGAGACGAAGAAGCTTATGAGCAGTACAGAGACACTTGACAATGCAAAGATGACTAATGGACCAATAACAAGGATTTTATTATCATTTGCAGGACCGGTGCTTTTGGGTCAGCTTCTGCAACAGCTTTATAATATTGCAGATGCAGCAATTGTTGGACAGTTCTTAAGCTCTAAGGCACTGGCAGCAGTTGGTGCAACTTCTTCTCTTACATATATTGTATGTTATTTCTGTATAGGTTCATGTATAGGAATAAGTGTTCCTGTTTCACAGGCATTTGGCGCAGGAAAGAATACTGATTTAAGAAAATATTTTATTAACGGAGTCTACTTTGCACTTGCGATTGCTGTCATTATGACAGCAGTCACAGCGTCTATGAGTGGACTCTTTTTAACGTGGTTAAAGACACCTGAAAATATATTTAAGGATGCACATGTGTATCTTGTTATTATATTCTTAGGACTTCCGTTGACGGTTCTGTATAACTTCTGTTTCGGACTTCTTATGGCCTTTGGCGACAGTAAAAAATCAACTATATTTATGGCAGTATCAACTGTTATTAATATTTTTCTTGATTTGTTTCTGGTTGTTGTTGTGAAGTGGGGAGTTGCCGGAGCTGCAATTGCTACTATATTTTCACAGGGAATTGCAGGTGTTCTTAGTGCTGTATATATCTTTAAGAAGTACAAACTGTTATTTCCAGTTAATGCAGATGAAAGAAAGTTCAATCCGTATTACATGAAGAACATTATTAAAATGTGCATGCCAATGGGACTGCAATATTCTATTACTGCAATTGGCGCAATTATTCTGCAATTTTATGTAAATGCACTTGGAGAAGACGCAATTGCCGGATTTACATCCGGATATAAGATTAAGAATCTGATTCTGTGTCCGTTAAATGCGTTGGGAACAGCTCTTTCATCATTCGTTGGACAGAATTTCGGAGCTAAGAGATTTGACCGTATCAGTGAAGGATTTAAGAGAACTTTAGAGATTGGTCTTATCTATTCTGCAATTACGATGATAGTATGTTTCTTTACCGGCAGATATATGGCACTTATATTCGTTAATGCAGCTGATACAGTTGTTGTCGGTTACACTGTGAAGTTTATAAGATACATAAGTGTGTTTAATGCAGAACTGGCACTTTTATTTACTGCAAGGTATTCAGTTCAGGGTATGGGCTATGGCAAATATTCTATCCTCTCAGGACTTGCTGAGATGGCTGGAAGGGCAGCTGTTGCTGTACTTCTGATACCACATTTTGGCTTTGATGCAGTGTGCTGGAATGAGGGGCTTACGTTCCTTGCAGGAATTGCAGTAATTCTGCCAATTTATATTAAACTTTTTTGCCATTTGCGTAAAAGTATGATATAATTTTTACAATTTTGGGATGAAAGAAGGATGGTCTATGTCTAAGATTATATTAACAGGTGACAGACCAACAGGTAGACTTCACTTAGGTCATTATGTTGGATCTTTAAAGCGCAGAGTTGAATTACAGAATTCAGGTGAATTCGAGAAGATTTTTATTATGATTGCGGATGCACAGGCATTAACAGATAATGCTGATAATCCAGAGAAAGTAAGACAGAACATTATCGAGGTTGCACTCGATTATCTTTCAGTTGGTATTGATCCAGTTAAGTCTAATATATTTATTCAGTCACAGATTCCACAGCTTACAGAGCTTACATTTTATTATATGAACCTCGTTACAGTTTCAAGACTTCAGAGAAACCCTACAGTTAAATCTGAAATCCAGATGCGTAATTTCGAGGCAAGTATTCCGGTAGGATTTTTCTGTTACCCAATAAGCCAGGCTGCGGATATTACTGCATTTAAGGCTACTACAGTTCCTGTAGGAGAAGATCAGGAGCCTATGATTGAGCAGTGCCGTGAGATTGTAAGAAAGTTTAACTCTGTATACGGAGAGGCTCTTGTTGAACCTGAGATTCTTCTTCCAGATAATAAGGCATGTTTAAGACTTCCTGGTACTGATGGTAAGGCTAAGATGAGCAAGTCATTAGGAAACTGTATCTACTTATCTGACACTCCAGAGGAAGTTAAGAAGAAGGTTATGAGTATGTACACAGACCCTAACCATATTCAGGTATCTGATCCTGGACAGGTTGAGGGTAACACAGTATTTACTTACCTTGATGCTTTTAGCAGTGATGAGGATTTTGCTGAATTCCTTCCTGATTATAAGAATCTTGATGAATTAAAGGATCATTACAGAAGAGGTGGTCTTGGAGATGTTAAGGTTAAGAAGTTCCTCCTTAATGTTATCAACAAGGAACTTGAACCAATCAGAGCAAGAAGACATGAATATGAAAAGGATATTCCAGAAGTATATAATATCCTTAAGAGAGGTACAGAAGCGGCTTACGCTGTTGCACAGGACACTCTTAATGATGTCAAGGCTGCTATGAAGATTGATTATTTTAATGATGCAGAACTTATTAAGGTTCAGTCAGAGAAATACAGCAGAACAGAGTAATTATTTTAATCAAATATACACACGGAGGCTTTTCTATTATGAGACATTTACTTAGTCCGCTTGATTTAAGCGTTGATGAACTGGCAAGATTATTAGACCTTGCAAGAGATATTTCAAAGGATCCATCAAAGTATGGTCATGTATGTGATGGTAAGAAGATAGCCACATTGTTCTATGAGCCAAGTACTAGAACAAGATTAAGCTTCGAGGCTGCCATGATTAATCTTGGAGGTCAGGTATTAGGCTTTTCTGAGGCTTCTTCAAGCTCAGCGTCAAAGGGAGAAAGTGTTGCAGATACTATAAGAGTTATCTCTTGTTATGCAGATATATGTGCAATGCGTCATCCAAAGGAAGGTGCTCCGATGGTAGCTTCCGAGTATTCACACATCCCTATTATTAATGCAGGTGATGGTGGACATCAGCATCCTACACAGACACTTACTGATCTTATGACAATAAGGGAGCTTCGTGGTTCACTTGATAACTTTACTATCGGTTTATGTGGTGACCTTAAGTTCGGAAGAACAGTTCACTCACTTATAAGTTCATTAGTTAGATATAAGAATGTAAAGTTTGTCCTTATATCGCCTAAGGAGTTAAGAATTCCTGATTATATCAGGGATGATGTGCTTAAGGCTAATAACTGCGATTTCGTAGAAGTTGAGAATCTTGAACAGGCTATGCCAGAACTTGATATTCTCTATATGACAAGAGTACAGAGAGAAAGATTCTTCAGTGAAGATGAATATTTAAGAATGAAAGACTTCTATATACTTGATGAAGATAAGATGGCACTTGGAAAGCCTGATATGTATGTTCTTCATCCGCTTCCAAGAGTTAATGAAATATCTGTTGATGTTGACAATGATGACAGAGCTGCTTATTTCAAGCAGGTTCAGTTTGGTGTATATGTAAGAATGGCACTTATACTTACTTTACTTGGACTTGATACAGCGGTTAATCCATCATTAGCTCATGTACTTGATTCACTGGATGCATAAGGAGGAAAAATTATGTTAAATGTAGGCGAACTTAATGAAGGCTTTGTTCTTGACCATATTGAAGCAGGAAAGGCCATGATGATATACAATTACTTAGGACTTGATAAGCTTGACTGTCAGGTTGCTATTATTAAGAATGCAAGAAGTGGTAAGATGGGAAAGAAAGACATTATTAAGATTGAAGGTGGTCTTGATCTTGTTGATCTTGATGTTTTAGGATTCGTTGACCATAATATTACTGTCAATATTATTAAGAATGGTGAAATAGTAGACAAGAAGAGACTATCTCTTCCAAAGCAGGTTACTAATATTATCAAATGTAAGAATCCAAGATGTATCACATCTATTGAGCAGGGATTAAAGCAGGTGTTCGTACTTGCTGATGAGGAAAAGCAGGTTTACAGATGTAAGTACTGCGAAGAGAAATATTCATAAAAATTAATGGCTGTCGTTATTAAACGGCAGCCATTCTTAATATGTGTCATAATGCACATTTTTAATTAAGTTCTTTAATTATCATGTTATTAGGCCTTGAAATCTTAAGCTCTGGACCATTCATTATGATAAGACCTCTGTCATACTTTACAGTAAATATTGTTATAGAATTACCTTCGTTGTTCATAGACATTATGTGCTTATCATCAGGGAAAAGCGTTATGTATTTAGGATAGTCTCCACTGATTGGAAGAGAGTTGAGACTTGAAAGCTTTCCTGTCTTAGTGTCAACGTTATATATTGTAACTGTGTTATCACCTGCATTAGAGCAGAGCAGATGCTTTCCTGTACTGTCAAATATTATATTAGCTGCAGCACTGTTAGTCTTGTGGTCGCGTCTTACAGTGAATATATTCTGTACAAGTTCGAAACGGTTCCTGTCTGAGTTCTTATCATATGAGTACACGTTGATATAATTCTTCATCTCACATACAACATAGGCATACTTTCCGTCACGGCTGAATTCTATCTGTCGTGGTGCAGATTCCTGTTGTGAACGGATTATATCATATAACTTTAACTTGCCTGTTACATGGTTGAATTCATAAAGCTTTATCTGGTCGATTCCGGGATCACATACACATAAGAGCTCCTCATCTGGTGTGAATGCACTCCAGCTTATATGTGGACGAAAATTTCTTTCGGCAACACTGCCGATTCCCTTGTGGAATATTTCATCTGCAATAAATCCAACAGAGCCGTCTGCATTGATATGCATAACTGTTATCTTGCCATCGTGGTAACCAGATACTACAAGGAATCTGTTATCACTTGTAACACATATATGACATCCGCGCATTCCGTTGATTGATGCTACGTTCATAAGTTCAATATTGCCATCAGCTAATATTGCATATGCTGAAACACCCTGGTCGCATATAGCGTATAAGAAGTTCTTATCAGGTGAAAATGTAATGAAAGAAGGATTATCAATTGCAACCTCTCCACGTTCTGTTATTCTTCCTTTAGCTACATCACAGTCATATATATGGATTCCTTTACTGCTTTCGTGTGTATAGCTGCCAACATAAGCTACATATTTCTTATCCATGATTATCCGCCTCCGTAAAACATATATATTACTATTTTATAGCATGAGGCATGGTTTTTCAATACTGGTCAGATACATTTTTGCTTAACCTTATCAGGACATATACTTACAAGTATGATATCAGGACCGATTGTGCGGATACATTTGAATGGAATAACATATTCATAATCTCTGCCAAGAAAACCACATAATCTTGCCGGGCCTGGAACAATAATTGCAAGTATACATCCGGATGCGGGGTCAAAGTCAATATCAATAACGAATCCTAATATGCAGCAGTCGGTATCATTGATAACTGTTTTTCCTTTAAGTTCACATAGACGCATAGGAACACCTTATTATGTGCTTATATTATTATATTGCACTGATTAACAAAGGTGTCTTTTCATATCGCGAAGGGCACATTTTTCCAGACGGCTTACCTGGGCTTGTGATATTCCTAAGTCTTTGGCAACCTCTGTCTGGGTGCGGCAGTCAAAGAAACGAAGTGTTATTATCTGGCGTTCTCTTGGGGAGAGACGGTTGATTGCTTCTTTAAGTGCAATATTACGGACCCAGCGGTCTTCTGTGTTTTTCTTATCTTTAACCTGGTCTATTACATAGAGTGTATCACCGCCGTCGTTAAACACTGGCTCATACAGTGAAATTGAAGGTGTCACAGCTTCAAGAGCAATGACTATATCTGCTTTGGATATGCCGATTTCTTCAGCTATTTCTGTAATTGAAGGCTCTTTCAGATTCTTCTTCATAAGATTTTCACGGGTTGTTATTGCCTTGTAAGCGGTATCTTTCAATGAACGGCTTACCCGTATTGTACTGTTATCACGCAGAAAACGTTTGATTTCTCCGATTATCATGGGAACAGCATATGTTGAGAATTGAACATTTAAAGACATATCAAAGTTATCAATTGCTTTTATCATGCCTATGCAGCCTATCTGGAAAAGGTCATCAAGATTCTCTCCACTCTGGTTGAAACGCTGGACGATGCTTAATACAAGTCTTAAGTTCCCTTTTATAAATGTTTCTCTTGCTTGTGTATCTCCTGATTTTATCTTTGAAAGCAGCTCTTTTGACTGAGCCGGTTTAAGAAGAGGAAGGTCACTTGTATTGACTCCGCATATTTCAACTTTGTATCCAGCCATAATCCCTCCTTGAATAATACATTTGTTTTCTGGTTTATCATTTTGAGCTTATCAACATTAAAAGGATTGACATTTTGGCCGGGCTTATTCATAATTAATTTATATATTTAATTCGGAGGTAGATAGCGTGAAGTGTCCGTTTTGTGGTAAAGATAACACTAAGGTAATTGATTCAAGACCAACTGATGACAGTTCAATAAGAAGAAGGCGTCAGTGTGATGAATGTGGTAAGAGATTTACTACATATGAGAAGATTGAGTCTATGCCACTTATTGTTATTAAGAAAGATAATAACAGAGAACCTTATGACAGAGAGAAGATAACAGCCGGTATAGTAAGATCATGCCATAAAAGACCTGTTTCTATCTCACAGATTAACAATATGGTTGATGAGATAGAGACACAGATATTTAATATCGGCGAGAAAGAGATTTCTACCAAGACTATCGGTGAAATCGTTATGAGCAAGCTCAAGAACGTTGATGAGGTTGCTTATGTAAGATTTGCTTCTGTGTACAGAGAGTTTAAGGATGTTGATTCATTTATGGAAGAGATTAAGAAGATTCTTAAGTAATATATCAGAAGCAGATTAAAGAAAGGCAGCATTTAAGTTATGTTTAAGAGATTCTATCCTGATATATATATTGATTCAGCTTATGACATTGATTATCAGGGACTTTATGACAAGGGCTACAGAGGGATTGTGTTTGATATTGATAACACACTTGTTGAGCATGGAGCACCTGTTACAAAGCGTTGCAGTGATTTGTTTGACAGATTAAGGACTATTGGCTTTGAGACATGTATCATATCTAATAATAAGGAGTACAGGGTCAAGCCGCTTGCAGACGCCTGTGGTTCAAGATATGTAAGCAAGGCAGGAAAGCCATCACCTGTTAATTATATTAAGGCTATGGAGATTATGGGTACTGATAAAGGCAACACATTTTTTGTTGGTGACCAGCTTTTTACAGATGTATGGGGAGCTAACAAAGCAGGTATTATGTCTATTCTTGTGAAGCCTATTGATAAGCATGAAGAGATTCAGATTATTCTTAAGAGAAGACTGGAATGGATTGTATTATTTTTTTATAAAAGAAGAAATCAGTAATTGTTTAAAGGAGCTTAAGTTATGGACATAAAAGGAACAACCAGAGTATGCGGACTTATTGGTAATCCGGTAGGGCATTCTGTGTCACCGACAATTCACAATAATCTTGCACAGTTAACAGGAAAAGATATGGTATATACCACATTTAAAGTTGAGAAGGGTGATGTGAAGACAGCTGTTAAAGGTGCATACAGCCTTAATATTCTTGGACTTAATGTTACAGTTCCCCACAAGTCAGAGGTTATTGATACTCTTGTTGATATTGATCCGCTTGCCAGGGCTATAGGAGCTGTTAATACGCTTGTAAGGGTTGAAGGAGGATTCAAAGGATACAACACGGATATTCTTGGCCTTGCAAGGGAGCTTGAAGATGAAGGCATTGAACTTGAGAATTCCAAGGTTATTATTCTTGGAGCAGGAGGAGCAGCAAGAGCCATAACATTCTTATGTTCAAGTAAGAATGCACAGTGTGTGTATCTGCTGAACAGAACAGTTGATAAGGCTGAGGCGATTGCACAGGCTGTTAATGCACATTTTAACAATGATAAGGTTATTCCTATGAATATTGCTGATTATGCTGATATTCCGGGAGAAGATTATGTTGTTATCCAGACAACAAGTGTTGGACTTCATCCGAATGACGAAGCTGTTGTTATTGATGATGAAGCATTTTACAAAAAGGCAGCAGTTGGTGTTGATATTATATATAATCCGGCCAATACTAAGTTTATGAAGCTTATCAAGGCACAGGGAAAGAATGCTTATAATGGTCTTAAGATGCTTCTGTATCAGGGTGTAAGTGCTTACGAGCTCTGGAATGACTGTAAGATTACTAAGGAAGAGGCTGATGAGGTGTATAAATGTCTTCAGAAGGAGCTTGGAATTGATGAATAACGGACATAATAATATTATTCTCATTGGATTTATGGGAAGTGGCAAGACAACATTTGGAAAATGGATTACCAGGAACCACAATATGGAATTCCTTGATACTGACGAGTATATAGAGAATAAGTACAACAAGCTTATTAAGGATATATTCAGGGATTCCGGTGAAGAGACATTCAGGGATATGGAGACACAGGCTATTAAAGAGCTTGCACAGGTCTGTGATAACTGTGTTATATCTGTTGGTGGAGGACTGCCGGTAAGAGCGGTTAACAGAAGTCTTCTTAAGGAACTTGGAATTGTTGTATATCTGGAAGCATCTGTTGATGAACTGGTAAAGCGTCTGTCTAAGGATACAAGCAGACCGCTTCTTGCAGGAGGCAACCTAAGAGAGAAGATTGAAAGCCTTATGGCTGCAAGGGAGGCTCTTTATAAAGAGGCTGCTGATATTATTGTTAAGACTGATGACAGAAGATTTGAAGATATGTATACAGATGTTGTGACAGCTATTAATATGGGAATAATGGAGGATAGATATGAAGATACTAGTAATGAACGGACCTAACATTAATTTTCTTGGAATAAGAGAGAAAGGCATCTATGGCGAACAGAATTATGAAGCTCTTGTTTCAATGATTGAGAAGAAGGCAGAAGAGCTTGGAGTTGATGTGGAAGTATTCCAGAGCAATCATGAAGGTGCTATAATTGATAAGATTCAGGAGGCATACTACAATGATGTTGATGGAATTGTTATCAATCCCGGAGCATTCACACATTACAGCTATGCAGTAAGAGATGCACTTGCATCTGTTGCAGCTATTCCTAAGATTGAGGTTCATATATCCAACGTACATACAAGAGAGGAGTTCAGACATACCTCTGTGACAGTTCCTGTATGTAACGGACAGGTTGTAGGGCTTGGACTTAAGGGATATTTATATGCAATGGAAGCAGTTGTTGACCTTGCAATGAAAAAGTAGTTGCCAAATGTTTATATTTATTATACAATATTAGAAGTCATTTGATTATTTAGGAGGTATACCAAAGAATGGTAGATGCAGGTAGTTTTAAGAACGGTATTACAATTCAGTATGAGAACGGAATTTGGCAGGTAATCGAATTCCAGCATGTTAAGCCTGGTAAGGGATCACCTTTCGTTAGAGCTAAGTTAAAGAATATTATTTCTGGTGGTGTTATAGAGAATTCTTTCAGACCAACTGAGAAGTTTGATCTTGCACACATCGACAGATCTGAGTATCAGTATTTATATGCTGATGGCGATCTTTATAACTTCATGAACACAGAGACATATGACCAGATCGCATTAAGCGCTGATCAGGTTGGTGATTCTCTTAAGTTCGTTAAAGAGAACGAGATCGTTAAGCTCTGTTCACATGATGGTAATGTATTTGCTATCGAGCCACCTATTTCAGTTGAGCTTGAAGTAACAGATACAGAGCCAGGTATCAAGGGTAACACAGCAACAGGTGCTACTAAGCCAGCTATCGTTGAGACAGGAGCTAAGATTATGGTTCCATTGTTCGTTAACCAGGGCGATAGAATTAAGATTGATACTCGTACAGGTGAGTACACATCAAGAGCATAATTATATGTATTATTAAAGGCTGTCATGCAGATGCATGGCAGCCTTTCTTTTTTTGCACGAGTAAGAATTATCCTCTTGCCTGGAATGTTGTACAGACTGTATCGTCCTCTGTTACAGCCTTTATACCTGATATGTCTACATGGTCAGCATCACATTTTTTATTAGTGTTATATATGCAGTTAGTTGCTTCACATGAGATGGATAAGGAAGCTTTAGGAAGATGGCACATATTAGTTGCACCTGGTTTCTGATGTTCATAGTCGCTACAGCATGTTTCACCACATTGGCATGCAGAGCTTCCTTCTACACAGATTGAATTAAGACAGCACTGGTTGTCACAGTTATGCATGCAAGATGCAGCATTACAGTTAAGATTACCCATAATATTTCTCCTTTCAAAAAACAATTATGACCGCCATGTTGCAATTAACATAGCGGCCATATTATTGTCCCCTGAATATTATCTATTATGCAGGGGATTATTTAATAAAAGAAAAAGAAAACTTTTTCGTTCTGACATTGAAGTATCTGAAAGAAACTTTAGCAATTATCTTGTCTTTAGATACGAATGTATTAGTCCAGTATCTGGAATCTTTGGAATTATTACGATTATCGCCTAACATAAAATACGAACCGGAAGGTACAACATATGTCAGGTCTTCACCATCACTGTTCATTGGCTCACGGATATAATTCTCTTCAAGCATCTCTCCATTAACATAAACGTAACCATTCCTGATATTAATAACATCTCCAGGAATTCCAATAACTCTTTTAACAAAGTTCTGAGATTCATCGTCAGGATACTTAAATATTACAATATCACCACGTTCAGGTTCGTGAAACAGATATGCCAGACGGAAACCAATAAGTCTGTCGCCTGTAAGAATAGTGTTCTCCATTGAACCAGAAGGAACCTGTGCATTAACTATAATAAATCTTGTGAATAGAAATGCAACTATGATGGCAACAGCAAGAATCTTAATATAGCTTAATATTTCCTGTCCAATACTTTCTTTATGGTCCTTGCGTGCAGGAGCAGGTGACTCGTCACTGTATCGTGGGATATCATAGTCATCATAATCTGTGTCATCATAAGAGAAATCATCGTCAATATCATCTAAGAATTCTATTCCATCATCGTATTTTGCTTTAGTATCATCGTCATAATTGTCATAGTTAAAATTAGTCATGTTATATATTTCCTTATTGTTATATAAGACAATGATAGTTTAAATGGCGTTATTTTGCAAGTAATTCCATGATTTTATTGCTTCTTGCAATAAATCCAGTCATCTGTTCAGGAGAGAGTGGTGCATGACTAAGCATAGCAAGGTCATAGAGCTGTTCGCATATAATCTTAGTATTTTCACCGTCTGCATGTTCTGCAACATATTTAACAAGGTCATTGTTAGCATTAAGTACAAGAGTCTGCCCCTCAGCACCAAACATATTAGGATCCATGCCTGCCATACCATACATCTTCATCATATCCTGCATACGTCTGCTTTCTTCTGAAAGAGTAATCATTGAAGATATAGATGCATCCTTTAATTTCTCTACACTAACAGTTAAATTCTCATTGCCAAGAGCATCCTTGAAAGTCTTAGAGAGCTTTTCAGTCATGTCCTTCAACTCGTCTTTAGAAGTCTCCTCCTTAAAGCTGTCTGAAAGATCTGCATCAATACGCTTGAACTTGAGATTCTCATTCTTAGATTCCATGTTGGTGATGAATGGCTGGTCAATGTTATGAGTAAGAATTACAGCATCAATTCCTTCGTTCTTAAACATGTTAATATACTGACTCTGTTCAATTTCATCTGTTACATAGAATACAGTGTTTTCGTGTTTCTCTTTATTCTCTTCGAGACATTCCTTAAGTGTTAAATATTTGCCGTCAAGGTTCTTGAATATGATGTAATCATTCATCTTCTCAGCAAATTTTTCATCCTTTAAGCAGCCGAATTTAATAAATGGGTTGATGTCATCCCAGTATTTTTCATAGTTTTCTTTATCTGTTTTACACATTCCTGAAAGCTTGTCGGCAACCTTTTTAGTGATGTAATCAGATATCTTCTTAACAAATCCATCGTTCTGAAGTGCTGAACGTGATACATTAAGTGGAAGGTCTGGGCAGTCAATAACACCTTTAAGAAGAAGTAAAAATTCTGGAATAACTTCTTTGATGTTATCTGCTACGAATACCTGATTGTTATAAAGCTTTATAGTACCTTCAATAGATTCATACTCTGTATTAATCTTAGGGAAGTAGAGAATACCCTTAAGATTGAATGGATAATCCATGTTAAGGTGAATCCAGAATAATGGTTCTTTATAATCGTGGAATACCTTGCGGTAGAATTCCTTGTAATCTTCATCTGAACATTCATTAGGATGCTTTGTCCAGAGTGGATGGATATCGTTGATTGCAACTGGTCTTTTTACAATCTTAGCCATCTTTTTGGCTGGAACTTTCTCAACAGTTTCCTTAGTTCCATCTTCTTTCTCAACTTCTTCTGTCACAGCGTCCTTTATAAATGTATCAAGAACTGTATCTTTTTCTGTAACTTCTTCCTCAGGAATCTCCTCAGTCTGTTCACCCGCATCTTCGTTAGTTACAAAGATTGGAACCGGCATGAAAGAGCAGTACTTATCAAGAACTTCTTTAGCCTTATATTCGTTGGCAAATTCATAGCTGTCCTCATTGAGGTAAAGAGTAATCTCAGTACCAGGAGTTGTTTTAGTTCCCTCACTTATATCATATTCAGTTCCGCCATCACATGACCAGTGAACTGATTCAGCACCGTCCTTAAATGAAAGAGTATCAATAGTAACCTTGTCAGCAACCATAAATGCTGAGTAGAAACCTAAACCAAAATGTCCGATAATCTGGTCGTCATTAGCCTTATCCTTGTATTTCTCAAGGAATGCTTCAGCACCAGAGAAAGCAATCTGGTTGATATACTCATCAACTTCTTCTTTAGTCATACCGATACCGTTATCAATGATCTTGATTGTCTTATCGTTAGCAGAAAGCTTAATCTCAACTTTATAATCAATATCGTCTGGAGCTTCATATTCTCCAATCATTGAAAGCTTCTTGAGTTTAGTGATAGCATCGCATGCATTAGAAACTAACTCTCTATAGAAGATATCATGGTCAGAATACATCCATTTCTTGATTATAGGGAAAATATTCTGACTGTTAATAGATAAATTACCATGTTCTTTTGACATAATATTTCACTCTCCAATCTATATAGTATTAAACTAAGTGTTAATTTAATACACGAATAAACAGAAGTCAAGCAAAAACTAGCACTCAAAGGCAAAGAGTGCTAACAAAAAACCGTCTGTGCATGTAAACAGGCGGTTTTGCGGGATTTATTAAATAATTCTAAATTATTCTTCATATGAAATATCAGCATCAGATAAGAAGTTGAGAATATATTTTTCAAATGCTTCATCAAGGGAGCGGTCAAGTGTAAATGTACTAAGCGAAGATGCTGTTGTCATGGTTACTGAACCATCCTGATAGCGTACATTAAGAAATAACCCGTTGACACAGCCTGGGTCAAAGTTAAGGTCAGTATCAAGTATCAGCTTTGCAACAACTGCTTCAGGCAGTACAAATGTTATCTTTAAAAGTTCAGGAACTTTCCTGCCCTTAATTATGCTGAATGCGAAAGGCTTAATGTTTTTCCATGATGTATATCTTGCAGAAGGCATGGAATTAAGCTCATCTTCATGGTAAAAGTGGGTGTTGAGCTTTCCATCTATTGTATAACTGCAGCCAGTGCATATATAGGCTTCTGAAAGACACATACCATCAAATGTATCGCTTATCAGAAGTTTATTCATAAATTGCTTTAAATCCTTAATTGTAAGAGAAAGCATAAATCCTCCTTGTTTTGCGAAGCAAAATGCGACTGCCCATGCAGGAGCAGAGGATTTTAGCCTC
>ENA-UOJB01000291-UOJB01000291.1-human-gut-metagenome-genome-assembly--contig:-C48-NODE-291-length-63172-cov-15.011756_pt1 | contig 63172 bp, 54 predicted proteins | sample MGYA00242338_ERZ723885 | MGnify/ENA metagenome assembly ERZ723885
ATGGGGAGTGTGAAATAATATGGGCAACCAGAAAAAATCCTGATTTCATGCGGTTTTACGCGGCTTGACCTTTTCACCTCAAACTGTTTCTGCCTGTCATGGTGCGTTGCGGCCAGTGTAATTTCAGGTGCTAATGGCTTCTGGTTGCGCTCTATACTTAACCCACCACAGCGAAAGCTGGTAGAGCAGAAAACAGAATAAGGAGGTACGAAGGCAAGCCTGCGTATAGATTGCCGCAGCAATCTGTATACAGGCTTGTTGTCGTGCAATGAAACAAGCAGGGGGTCAACAAGGAAGAGTACTTTTGAATTTGGGAGGAGAAAATAAAATGAAAATCTTAGTTACAGGTGCAAATGGCTATCTTGGACAGGGTGTTGTGAAGGCACTTTTAGATAATGGACACAGTGTTGTGGCTGCGGATTTCAAAACAAACTATGTGGATGATCGTGCAGAAAAAATGGACTGTGATTTGTTTTCAGTAGAAAATCCCTATACATATTTTGGAAAGCCGGATGTTCTTCTTCATTTGGCTTGGAGAGATGGATTTGTTCACTACTCGGAAAATCATATTGCAGATTTACCGAAGCATTATCATTTCTTGAAGCAAATGGTTGATGCAGGCATCTCTAAGATTAGCGTTATGGGGACAATGCACGAAATTGGCTTCTTTGAGGGCAGTATCAATGAAAATACTCCCTGCCATCCCATGAGTCTGTATGGAATCGGCAAGGATGCGCTTCGTAATTGCGTAGCGATGATGACTAACGGTAAGCATACCAATTGGCAGTGGCTGCGCGGTTATTACATTGTAGGTCATTCTGAGTTTGGCTGTTCGATTTTCTCAAAAATTACGGCAGCAGAAAAGGAAGGTAAAACGGAGTTCCCGTTCACAATGGGGCAGAACCAGTTCGATTTTATTGACTACGATGATTTTTGTGCGCAGGTTGCGGCGGCAGTTGGGCAAGATGAAATCAATGAAATTATTAACATCTGCTCTGGTAAGCCGGAGAAACTTGCAGATCGTGTTGAGCGGTTTATTAAGGAAAACGGTTATGCTATCAAACTGAAATATGGTGCGTTCCCAGATCGTCCGTATGATTCTAAGGCCGTTTGGGGAGATAACAAAAAAATTACTCAAATTATGAACGAGAAGAAATATAAGGCATAAAGGTTGGAGAACGCCCATTATGAAGCGTAAGTTACTTTTAATAATGCCAAATTTCTTTGACTATCCGCAGGCCATCTGTGAAGAGTTGGAGAAGATGGGGTATGAGGTTGATTGTTTTGATGACCGTCCTAGTACAAATGGAATGGTAAAGGCAATCATTCGTGTTAATAAGAATTTGATCGGACGGTATATAAGCAAATATTTTGAAAAGGTTATGAAGACTGTCCGTGCAAAAAAATATGATGTGGTCTTTTTGATCTCTGGGCAGTCATTGTCATTTAGTGAAGACATGATTCAACAAATCAAAGATGAACAGCCACAGGCGAAGTATGTACTTTATCAATGGGATTCTCTAAAGAATTTCCCATATATTGAAAAGATTGAACCGTATTTTGATAAATGCTATTCATTCGATAAAAAAGATGTGGCAGCGCATAGCAATTTGAAATTTCTTCCGCTGTTCTACACTCGAAGATATGAGAATATAGGAAATAGCAAAAAGAGGGAATTTCAGTATGATTTCTGCTTTGTAGGTACTGCTCACCCAAAAAAATATAAGTTCATTCAGATGATGACCCGGCAGTTGAAAGAGGTATATCCAAACCAATTTGTGTATTATTTCTTTCCGTCGCGGATAGTTTTTTTCTATCGTAAGATTATGAACCCAGAATTACGTCATGCGCATTATAGTGAATTTCATTTCGACCCTCTTGCAGGTAAAGAAATGGATCGAGTCTTTGCAGATTCAAAGTGTGTTTTGGATTCAGCACAGGCAGGTCAAATTGGATTGACAATTCGTGTGTTGGAAGCACTGGGAGCAAAGAAGAAGTTGATTACAACCAATGAAGATATTGTAAACTATGACTTTTACCGAGAAGAAAACATATATGTTTACAGTGGAACATTCGACTATACATCAAAGTTTTTTAAAGAACCGTATCGGGAAGTTGAACCATCAATATATGAAAAATACTCTTTGCAAAGCTGGCTGACAGAGATACTAAAATGAGGAGAGTCAGATGCATCCGATCAAATATGTATGGGCGATACGAGCAATTTTTTACAAATTGTCATTTTCCCACGTTGGCAAATTATCCTATATTGGCAAACCACTGTATATAACAGGAGCAAAAAAAATATCGGTTGGCGATAAGGTGAGAATATATCCGGGAATTCGGATGGAAGCACTCGATGGTGGTGAAATTTATATCGGGAATAATATTGCTGTGGAGCAAAATGTTCATATTATTTCTGGAGAGCGAATCTTGAATATCGGAGATGACACTACAATTTCTGCAAATGTTTTTATTTCAAATGTGGATCATGAATATAAAGACATAGATAAAAGTGTTATGGAACAGCCACTACAGTTTAAAGAAACGCAAATAGGGAAAAGCTGTTTTATTGGATACGGTGCAGTAATTTTACCGGGAACTAATCTCGGAAATCATTGTATTGTCGGAGCAAATGCAGTTGTTCGAGGCAGTTATCCTGATAATTGTGTAATTGCAGGAAGTCCAGCGAGAATTATAAAAAAATATGATTTGGAAACAGAATTTTGGAAGAATAGTTGAGGTGAAAAAATGGCAGATTTAACAGCAATTATCTTAACCAGAAATGAAGAAGACTACATTGCTGAATGTATTGAATCCATTAAGCCTGTTGCAAAAAGAATTGTTGTTGTTGACAGTTTTAGCGAAGATAAAACCGTTAGTATTGCACAAGAAGCAGGAGCAGAAGTACACCAGCACGAGTTTTACAATTATGCGAAGCAGTATATGTATGCAGTTGAAATTGCAAACGTGAAAACGACATGGATTTTGCGTATTGACGCAGATGAAAGACTGACTAAAGAATCCGCAGCGGAATTGGAAAAACTGTGCAATGAGAATGAAAATACGGATGTTTCTGGTATTGTATTGCGATTCTATAATATGTTCCTTGGTAAACCGATGATGCACGGGGGAATGTACCCGTGGAAGAAGCTAAGCGTCTATAAAGCGGGAATTGGTAATATTGAGGATCGTAATATGGACGAACATATTATTTTAAAATCAGGAACGACCATAGAAGCAAAAAAAGATTCTAAGCACTTAGCTTTCCGAGGATTGACATTCTTCACAAATAAATGTAATTGGTACAGCACTCGTGAAGCGATGGATTACTTTGAACAAAAGAATGTATCGACAGAAAATGCAGACTTCAAAACTAGACTAAAAATGAAAGTCTACTATAAGCTGCCCCTAGGATTCCGTTCGTGGTTGTATTATGCTTACAGATACTATATTCGACTGGGCTTTTTGGATGGTAAGGAAGGAAAGATTTTTGCATTTCTTCATGCTTACTGGTATAGATTCCTTGTCGATGCAAAAATTTATGAACACGAGAAAATGGGAACGGAATTTAAGCCGACAGGTGCATTGAAGTAAAGGAACATGAGCGATGAAACACGCATATTTGATTACGGCTCACAAGGAGACAAGCGTTTTACGAACACTTCTGATGTTGATTGACGCACCTTGTAATGACATTTATATACATATTGATGCCAAAACAAAAAACTTTGACTTTGATAAGGTGAAAACTTTCGCACAAAAATCAAATTTGATATTTACAGATAGAGTCAAAGTCTATTGGGGTGACTATTCGCAAATTAAATCTGAACTTGTGCTGTTAAAAGCTGCAATCGGGGGGGGGTATGACTATTACCATCTAATATCTGGACAAGACCTGCCAATTAAGTCTATTTCAGAAATAAATAATTTCTTTGAAAATAATAGTGGTAAGGAGTTTATTAGTTTAGGAAATGCTGCAAATCCAATTAGACCAACTGATAAAGGCGGTGTGTTTAGCTTATATAGCAGACTGTCCTTGTATCATTTTGGAATAAAAGGATGGAGAAAAAATAAGTTCCTGAAAGGATTAGAATATATTTCTATTCTTGCTCAAAGAAAATTAAAGGTAGATAGAATTGCCAAATCAAAAGTTCCAGTATATTATGGATCAAATTGGTTTAGCATTACGCACGATTGCGCAAAGTATGTAATTGAACAAGAAGATTACATTGAAGAGTTGTTTGGAAAGCACACAAGGTGTGCGGATGAATTATTCTTGCAAACAGTGGTTATGAACTCAAATTTGAAAAGTAGAGTGACAGGATATAATTTAAGACATATTGATTTTAATCGTGGCAGACCATATACATGGCATGAAGAAGATTTAAGTGAATTACTAAATTCAAAGGATCTATTTGCACGAAAGTTCAATGAGGATGTAGATGGAATTATCATAGAGAAACTCTATCAGACACTCAAAAATAGCTGATTGCGTTGGTTGTGGAGGAAAACATGAATAAGGTACTGAAACAAATTCGATCAATTTGGAAAAGGCGAGGAACGAAAGTGAGTCCTCTAGCTGTTTTGCATAATGTAAAGTATGATAAAACAAGTTCTATCCGCAGTTTGGTAAAGATGGAACGAGCGGCAATTGGAAAATGCTCTTCGATTGGTACGCTTTCTGCAGCGTATGATTGCGAGATTGGAAATTTCTGCTCGATTGCACGAGAGTGCTATATCGGTGGAGCGTCACATCCATTGGATTGGGTTTCAACATCAGGTTGCTTCTATTTGAAATCTAATTTTACAGGTGTATGTTACCATGAGGCCGATTACCATTGGCACACACAAACGAAGATAGGAAATGATGTGTGGCTTGGAATTCGCACTATCATCCGGGGGGGGGTAACCATCGGAGATGGAGCGGTAATTGGTGCAGGCAGCATCGTAACAAAAGATGTCGGTCCTTATGAAATCTGGGCAGGAAACCCGGCGAGATTCATAAGAAAGCGTTTTGACGATGAAACTATAGAAAAACTTTTGGAATCTCAATGGTGGAATTGGGATGATGAAAAGCTGACAGAAATGGGAGCTTACTTTTCGAGTGTGGAAAAATTTATCATTGAAACAGAAAAGGATAAATGACATGGTAAAAGTTTTTGTTATATTGGGTGGATTGGGCGTGGAAGGGGTGAGTACAATTGCGCTTTCCTATTTAGAAGCGATAGATAAGTCGAACTTGGATATCGCATTAATTGTAGCTGGACCGTCTGATATAACAATGATGAATAAGGCGCAGGCAATAGGAATTCAGATAATCGAGCTTCCATATCGAAAACAAAATCCAAGAGAGTATTATAGAAAGTTGTTCTATTTACTGAAACAAGAAAAACCTAATGTCGTACATATTCATGGAAATAGTGCAACGATGGCATTGGATTTATTAGTAGCAAAATTGGCTGGAGTACCTATAAGACTTCCACATTGTCATAATACAAAATGCGATAATGAGCGAATTAACATATTGTTACGGCCACTACTTTATTGCACAATGACTGAAGGATTGGCTTGCGGCGAAGACGCGGGCAAATGGCTATATAAAAATAGGAAGTTTAAGATAATAAAAAATGGACGAAAAATAGAAAGCTTTTTATTTGACGAAAAGTTGAGAAATGCATATCGGTCTAAGCTAAATATTGAAAATACAACTGTTGCTGTGGGACATGTCGGAACCTTTACAGAACAAAAGAATCAAAAATTTTTGATTGAGGTATGGCAGAAAATAAAAAATGAGAATATTCGGCTATATTTATTTGGAGATGGCCCACTAAGAGAGCAATGCAATAAATTAGTAAAGGAAAATGGATTGGAAAAGCAAATTGTCTTTATGGGAAACGTAAGCAATATTGGTTGCTATTTAAATGCAATGGATATTATGGTACTCCCATCTAAGTATGAAGGCCTCCCACTTGTGACATTAGAATGGCAAATCAATGGGCTTCCGTGTATTATCTCGGATTGTGTAACAAAAGAGTGCAAAATAATGAATAATGTCATTTTTGAGGATATATCGCAAGAGAATATCAAAGAGTGGGCGAACATCATAGAGACGGGACAATTAAAAAGAAAAGAGAAAATCGATAATAGTGAAATCTACAGACGTATTACAAATGCGGGATTTAACATTGTTGAAAGTGCCAAATGGCTTTCGTATGAGTACGATAGACTATATAGGGAAAACATAAGACGGAGATTATAATGGTAGAGATAAAGAAAGATCAAGTTTCAGTTGTGATTCCAGTATATAATGTCGAAAGATATCTTGCACAATGTGTCGATTCGATTCTTCAACAAACATATACTCCGTATGAAATCATCCTTGTTGATGATGGTTCAACGGATAATTCAGGAAAAATTGCTGATGAATATGCTGAAAAGTATAAGATAATTAGAGTAATTCATAAAGAAAATGCGGGCCTTGGTTATGCGCGTAATACTGGAATTGAAAATGCAAGAGGAAATTGGATCGTTTTTTTAGATTCAGATGATTATTTTACACCACGGCTGTTAGAAAAACTTGTGGTAGCACAACAGAAATATGCAGCGGACTTAGTTATTGGTGGATATGAGCGTATAGATGAAAATGGGAATATAGTCGGTGGCCTTAAGTATGATGATATAGTTTATAGTGGAAAACTAATAAAAGAAAATTTACTACCTCGACTACTTGGAAGTGCGCCAGACAAATCGGACAGTATTAGTATGTCTGCGTGTAATGCGCTGTTTTCATTGAATATAATAAAAAAGAACCACATACGTTTCCCAACAGAACGATATGTGATATCTGAAGATCTTTTCTTTGATTATGATTATTATTCGAGTGCCGATAGAATTGTTTTGATTTCGGATACAGAGTATAAGTATCGGGTTACGACGGGATCGTTAACAAAAAAATATCGAGGGGATAGATATCAACTTTGCAAAAATTTATATAATGAAATGCTACTAAGAATTGATAATAATAAATTTCCTAGAAGCTATAAGATTAGATTGATGCGTTCGATGTTCAATTATTGGAGAATGTGTCTTGCACAAGAAAAAAGAAGTGTGTCAGGAAAAACATATGCAGAACAGCGAAAATCAATCAGTGAACTCTGCAGAGATGATTTAACAAAAAATATTTTAAAACAATATCCAATGCAAAGGCTGGGTAAAAAACAAAGAATCTTTTTGTTTTTTGTGAAAAATGATATGAGTCGCGTTCTGCAATTCTTTGTAGAATTTACAAATTTTATTGGTTAGCTTGAGCTATTCAAAACCACCAGTTAGGCTGGTGGAGTAAAAATGCTTTAGCTATAAGATTCGAACTAAGCGAGATGACAAAGAAATTGTCATTTTAAAAGATGCACTTTATGGGCATAGCTCGTTAGAGCAGTAGGGCAAGTAATGCAGATGAAAGACGCTTGCTCATGGCCCCTTGCAGGGGCTTTGCCAGTAAGGTGCCCTTCTGGGGCTTACTCAAACCACCGGCTTAGCCGGTGGTTATGACTTGACAGGATTGTTCGATAACAAGATAAATAATTTACTGCTTTTAATGATTTTCAGAATAATGTAAAAATTCATAAAAAAGGAGGGCGATTGGAATAAATGAGCTTGAAAATTAGAAAAGATGAAATTTTACCCATTTTGCTTTTGAGTTTGGCTTTTTCATCAACGATTTCAGCTGCACATATTAATCCACTTTTCGGTTATATAGTTGTGTTTTGTATGTCAGGATGTGGATTGGCCAGAAGTATTATTCATAAGAAGAAAAATCAAATTAATAAAATAGGGAGTATAATTGTTCAGGGAAATTTTTATATAAAGGTCATAATTCATGTTTATTCTGTTGTTTTAATTATACTGGGACTGACGGAATCACGGTTTTTTAGCTATAATATACAGACCTATATTAATGCTTTATCAGCAATTGGAGTGTTTTATTTATACAAAGAACGAACATTACATATTGGTACGACAGCTCTTTTGTTTAGTTTTTTTATTGCCATAATTTGTCAAATTGGAACTGGAAATATTGCTGTTCATGATTTGTCGTTCGGTGCAGAATATATTCTTATTTATATTTTTGTTGTTTTAGGTAAATTAGATAGAAAAAATATTAAATGGGTTTTGTTAGCGACCGCTATTCTCATGGTGTCTAACAAAGACATTCAAGTCTTGGGATTTATTTTAATAATGATATTATATGCATTAACAAAGAGATTTGATGCTAAAGATAAAGAAAAGATTTTGAATGTGGTTAGCTTGATTGGGGTTTTTGGAATTTATTTATTTGTGTTTCTAGTGGTTGATGGGAATTTCTTTGAGATTTTAGCTAGGTATGGAATAAAAACATCAGGAAGAAATTACTACTATAAAGTTGCTAGAGATTTAGCTGGATTTAATCTTGGATTTCTGGGAATTGGAAGGAATGGAATGCAAGTATTAATGGGTTCAGATTATTCGTATATGCATGTTGGCAATATTCATAGCGATATATTGCGAATGTACTGTGAGTGTGGATTCGTGGTTTTCTTCTTATGGATTATTAATTATTTTGTTGTGTTTCCGCACCTAATTAAAAATAAGTACGGAGTTGATGCAAAAATCGGATATTTGTTTCTTACGTACTTTACATTTATTTCTTATCTTACAGATAATATGGAACTATACTTAGTATCACAATTTTTCTATATATTAACAATGATTTTTACATGTCTTTATAAAGGTACTCTTTGGAATTATACAGGATTTAATGATTACCGAATGGGAAGAAAAGTGAGAAAATAAGATGAGACGACTAATTATTGCAAATACATTTTATCAAGTGATTTTCTCAATGCAAATGAAATCTACAGTCTTTAAAGATGATGAGGTGGAAATTATAGTAACAGATCATTCAAAGTCAGCAGATGTGGTGTCACTATCATTAAAGGAAGAAAGAATTTTTGATGCCGTTTATTTTGTGAAAACGAATGGGTCAAATGACAATAGGAGTGTATGTCAGAGGGTCTACGACATCATAAGCATTTCATTATTTAAAACAAATAGATTCTCTTATTATATTAATCGTGTAACGAATTTATTTTTTGATGAGCTTGTTGTTTTTAATTATGATATGAGGACATATGGAATATATGCAGTGCTAAGTTCTTACAACCATAGTATTAGAGTTTCGAGGTTTGAAGAAGGAATATTGTCATACAATTCTGAGACTATTTATACCACTGTACGAACAGTAATTGGATTTCTTAGAAAAGTGCAAGGCAAAGCAGTAATAGAGCAAGAATTGGATAAGTTTTATTGTTTTTATCCTGATTTGTATGAAGGTGTTTTAAAGGCATCTGCAATTCCGGTAATAACGCAAAAGTCATGCGTGAGAAAAGCTTTACAGAATGTTTTTAATGTTAATAATCTGAATTTTGTGTATAAGCAAAAGTACATTTTTTTTACATCGGTTTATGATTTTGAAGGCGGAAAACCAGTGGGGGAATATGAACTTGTATGTAAGGTGGCCAATTTAGTTGGAATGGACAATTTACTTATAAAAACGCATCCACGTGACACTAGAACTATCTATGTTGATAGTGGTTTCAATGTAGATAAAAATTCTTCAATACCGTGGGAGGTGATTCAGTTGACTGGAGATTTCAGTGATAAAGTATTTATGACAATAAATTCAGGGAGCGTTTTGTCAGGAAATACTATGTCTGAAAAACCAGTGAACACGTATTATATGTATAAGCTATGCGATATTAGTGGAAATGAATCTTGCATGAAAAATGCACATGATATTGAAAAGCTTTTGATGGATGATAAGATGAGTAAAATACTAAAATCAGTAAAAATTGCAGAGAGAATAGAAGATATACTATGAATAAATCAAAGTATTTAATGAAAAACATGGGGATACTAACGATTAGTAATTTCTCATCAAAAATCTTAGTATTCCTGCTTGTACCATTATACACAAGTGTTCTATCGACTGCTGAATACGGATCTTATGATTTGGCAGTTTCCATAGCTACACTTTTATATCCGATACTCACATTGAATATCGTTGATGCTGTAATGCGCTTTTCTATGGATCAGATGAGCGATAGAAAATGCATCGCCTCCATAGGAATGAAATTTTTATCTTTAAGCATAGTTATATTTGGCATTGGTATGTATATACTAAATATAACCGGGATATGGCCGGATATTAATGGACTGGAGATATTTGTTTTTTTCTATTACATATCTTATGTGTTTAATCAATTTCTGATTCAATTTTCTAAAGGGTTAGAAAAAGTAATGGACATGGGCGTTGCAGGGGTTCTGAGCACTGTTGTAACGGTTGTCAGTAATGTTTTATTTCTGCTTGTATTTAAGTGGGGACTTACAGGATTCTTTTTTGCCAACATATTGCCCCAATTAATGTCTTGCCTTTATCTTTCAATACGTATTAAAATTTGGAAGTATATAGAGCTTAAATATAATAATAAACAATTACAAAAAGAAATGCTCGTTTATTCTGTTCCACTGATTGCGACAACGGTAGGTTGGTGGGTGAACAGTACAGCAGATAAATATGTGGTTGTATTTATGCTGGGAATTGCATCAAATGGTTTATTATCCGTATCCTACAAAATTCCACAAATAATCAATACACTTCAAGGAATATTTACCCAGGCGTGGCAGATTTCGGCAATCAAGGAATATGGAGAACATGACACTGCTGCGTTTTATGGAAACACGTTTATAAGTGTTAACCTATTAATGTGTGCTGCCTGTTCATGGTTGACTTTGTTGACCAAACCTCTTGCAAATATTTTATACGCAAAAGATTTTTATCAAGCTTGGCAGTATGTGCCATTCTTGTTAATAGCGAGTGTTCTAAATTGTGCATCTGGATTGCTTGGACCAATATTGTCGGCACAGAAAAACTCAAAAGCTATGATGTGGTCGGCACTCATTGGAGCAGGAGCAAATATTATAATGAATATTATATTTGTTTATTTTATCGGCATTCAAGGAGCCACAATTGCAACAGTGATATGTTCATATATCATTTATGTTGTTAGAAAGGTTGCAGTCGGTAATGAAATAAAGATTGATGGTTATGGAATGGTATTGCTTACATGGGGATTACTATTAATACAGGCTATAGTTGAAATTTATTTGTCAAATTATATTTTAGAAGCAATAATAATGGCGGTGCTTTTAGTGATTAATATTAAAGCAATGAAGCGGCTGTTAACGATAGGAAAAAACATGATTGTATCTTTAAAAAAATAAACGTGGAGGAAAAACACAATGAAAACTATAGCAATTGTCCCTATGAAACTTAATAATCGGCGGTTGCCACAGAAAAATACCAAGAGTTTTACCAACGGCAAGCCGCTTTGCCATTATATCTTGTCTACTCTTTTGACCGTTGATGGGGTGGACGAGGTTTACGTTTACTGCAGTAATCCGGATATTCAGGAGTTTATCCCAGAAGGAGTGAAGTATCTTCGGCGCTCGACTAGTTTAGACCAAGACACTACAAAGATGAATGAGGTCTTGCATTGCTTTGCAGCTGAAGTGCCAGCAGATATTTACGTGATGACGCATACAACAGCTCCGTTCATTAAAAAAGAGTCCATCGAAAAGGGCTTGGAAGCAGTTAAGAGTGGGGAATATGACTCCTCGTTCGCAGCTAAGAAATTGCAGGATTTTCTGTGGAAAGACGGTAAGCCGTTTAATTACGAACTAAATAATATTCCGCGTACACAGGACTTACCGGCACTTTATGAAGAGACCAGTGGATTCTATATCTATAGAAGTAATGTTATGACAGATCTTAATCGTCGAATTGGCGATAAACCGTTTATCGTTGAAGTTGGCGAGATTGAGAGTGTTGATATCGATGAGGCAGAGGATTTTATGATTGCGGATGCAATCTATAACTATCAGCTTCAGCAAAAGTAAAATCAATTTTATGGAGAAAGTACGATGAGTAAAATACAGGTACTGGACTGCACACTTAGAGATGGTGGTTATTGCAATAATTGTAGATTTGGCTTTGACAACGAGAAAAAGATTGTTCATGGACTTGTAGAAGCCAACATCGATATTATTGAATGCGGCTTCCTCATAAATACTGTGGAATATGATAAAGATGTCACAAAGTTTACTTCTCTCGATGAGGTTGCAAAAATTATTCCACAAAATAAAGAGGGCAAAACCTTTGTAATGCTTACTGACTATGGTAAGTATCGTCCTGAAGACTTGCCAGAGTACGATGGAACTTCTGTAGATGGTCTGCGTGTGGCTTTTCATAAAAAGGATCGTGTAGTTGCATTAGAAGAATGCAAAGCAATCAAAGACAAGGGGTATAAGGTTTTTGTTCAAGCAATGGTTTCGCTGAGTTATACGGACGAAGAATTCCTTGATTTGATTCGTCGCGTGAATGAACTAGAGCCATATGCGTTTTATATCGTGGACAGTTTTGGCATGATGAAACGTAAAGACTTGATTAGACTCTTCTATTTGGTTGAGCATAATTTGAACGAGAATATTAAAATCGGTTTCCATTCGCACAACAATATGCAGTTGGCTTACTCGAATGCTCAGAGTCTGGTCGACTTGCATTCGGATAGGGAGCTGATTATTGATGCTTCTGTCTATGGAATGGGGCGTGGTGCTGGCAATTTGAACACAGAGCTGTTTGTACAGTATTTGAATGATAATGCTGATGGCAATTATGATATCAAACCGTTGCTGTCTATTATTGATGAAATCTTGAATGAATTCTATCAGCATAACTACTGGGGCTATTCGTTGCCGAATTATTTGTCTGCTGCGCATAACGCTCATCCGAATTATGCAGGATACCTAGACGATAAAAAGACTCTGACTGTCGAAAATATGAATGAAATTTTTGACATGATGGATGAGGATAAAAAAGTATCTTATGATAAGGAGTATATAGAAGGTCTTTATCTGAGATATATGGCAACAGGAAAGTCACAGGAAGAACATAAAGCCGAGTTAATTGAGAACCTGAACGGGAAAACCGTTTTGTTAATTGCTCCCGGAAAAAGTTCGATAGAGGAAAAGAATGAGATTGCATCTTTTGTAAACGAAGATGTTGTGACGGTAAGTGTTAATTATAACTACCCTATTGTGAACACAGACTATATTTTCCTAAGCAATTTGAGACGATTTAGAGAATTAGATACATCGAATAGAGAAAAATGCATTGTTACATCGAACATTCCGGCCGACAATGTTTATCTCCAGACAAAATATAGAGATCTCCTATGCGATATTGAGGCAGTGAAAGATAATGCCGGTCTGATGGCAATTAAATTCTTTACACAAATGGGAGTAAAGAAGATTTATCTGGCTGGATTTGATGGTTATTCTCATGACGAAAAAGAAAACTATGGGGAGTCCACAATGGCGTTTGTTACGAGAACGGCAGTTCTCGATGCAATGAACCACGGAATGACCGAGACGCTAAAAAAGTATAGTGAACTTGTAGAATTGAACTTTTTGACAAAACCACATTATGTGAAGATTTAAGGAGACAATAGAGGATGAAAGTGCTTTCTTTTGGCGAGCTTCTTTTAAGATTAGCTTCGCCGGGGTATACAAAACTATTTCAAAAAGACAGTTTGGATGCTACTTTTTGCGGTGGTGAAGCAAATGTTGCGGTATCGTTGGCTAACTTTGGCGTGCAGTCTGAGTTTTTGACGGTTGTTCCTGATAATGATGTTGGACGGGCATCATTGAATGCCCTGAGGTATTTTGGTGTTGACACGAGCAAGACCTTTTTTAAGAATGGTCGAATGGGACTTTATTATCTTGAAAAGGGAGCTTCGCAGCGCCCTTCTAAGGTAATCTATGATCGAGCATTTTCATCGATTGCTTTGGCTGAGCCAACAGATTTTGATTGGGATGCGTTGTTTGATGGCGTGAACTGGTTTCATTGGACGGGTATCAACCCAGCTCTGTCGGACAATATGGTGCGAATTTGTGAGCAGGCTTGTAAAAAAGCAAAGGAAAAGGGCATCACTGTTTCCTGTGATTTGAACTTCAGAAAAAATCTTTGGAGCTCCGAAAAAGCTCAAAAGGTGATGAGCAACCTTGTTCAGTACGTTGATGTTTGTATTGCAAATGAAGAAGATGCAGACAAGGTTCTTGGAATTAAGGCACCGAATAACAACGTCGAATCTGGAAAACTGAATAAGAGTGGCTATGAATATGTAGCCAGGGAGATTTGTGAACGATTTGGCTGCAAGAAGGTAGCTATTACATTACGAGAAAGTATTAACGCAAGTTATAATGGATGGAGCGGAATGATTTACGATGCAACAGGCGTAGCAAATTATTCTACCCATTATGATATAAACATTGTTGATCGTGTGGGTGGCGGGGATAGTTTTACGGGAGCGATGATTTATAGTTTGATCACAGGTAAAGATGATAAGGATGCCATTGAATTTGCAGTGGCTGCGAGCTGCTTGAAACATTCGATTGAAGGGGATTTTAATAGAATAGTGGTAGCTGATGTAGAGAATTTGATCAACAATGGCGGAAATGGAAGAGTTCAAAGATAGTAATATGCTGAAGCGGAGTCAGTATAGTAGATTAAAGAAAGTGGGAAAATGAGTAAGTATTTTGGTACAGACGGCTTCCGTGGTGAAGCCGGAATTACATTAACAGCAGACCATGCTTATAAGGTCGGCCGCTTCTTGGGCTGGTACTACAACATGCTGCGTGAGCGCAATGGTGACACCGAGCCAGCCCGTGTCGTTATCGGTAAAGATACCCGGCGCAGCTCTTATATGTTCGAGTACAGCCTCGTGGCTGGCCTGACCGCTTCTGGTGCAGACGCCTATCTGCTTCATGTCACCACTACGCCGTCTGTGGCTTACATCGCTCGCGTGGATGACTTTGACTGCGGCATCATGATCTCCGCCAGCCACAACCCGTATTACGATAACGGCATCAAGTTGATTGACCGCTACGGGGAGAAAATGCCGGAGGAGACTCTGCTGTTGGTAGAGGATTATATCGACGGCAAGCTCCATGTCTTTGATAAAGACTGGCCAGAACTGCCTTTTGCCCACCGGGAACATATCGGCTGCACGGTGGACTATGTGGCGGGCCGTAACCGTTATATGGGCTACTTGATTTCTCTGGGCATCTACTCTTTTAAGGGCGTCAAGGTTGGTCTGGATTGTGCCAACGGCAGTTCTTGGAACATTGCCAAGTCTGTTTTTGATGCCCTCGGTGCAGATACCTACGTCATCAACAACCAGCCCAATGGTCTGAACATCAACAACAATGCCGGTTCTACCCATATTGAGGGGCTGCAGAAGTTCGTTGTAGAAAAAGGTTTGGATGTTGGTTTTGCTTATGATGGCGATGCGGATCGCTGCCTGTGTGTAGATGAAAAAGGAAATGTTGTCACAGGCGACCATATTCTGTACATCTATGGCTGCTATATGAAAGAGCGCGGCAAGTTGCTGACCAACACGGTCGTCACGACCGTCATGTCCAACTTTGGCCTGTATAAGGCCTTTGACGAAAAGGACATTGGTTATGCTAAGACCGCTGTGGGCGACAAGTACGTCTATGAGTATATGGCGAAAAATGGCTGTCGTATCGGCGGCGAGCAGAGCGGACATATCATCTTCTCCAAGTATGCCAGCACGGGTGACGGTATCCTGACGAGTTTAAAAATGATGGAAGTCATGCTTGCCAAGAAGAAGACGATGAGCGAATTGGCAGCACCGCTGAAAATTTATCCGCAGGTGCTGGAGAATGTTCGTGTAACGGATAAGAAGGCGGCACAGAACGATGAGGCTGTGCAGACAGCAGTAAAGAATGTGGCTGAAGCACTGGGGGATACTGGCCGTATTCTGGTTCGTGAATCCGGCACGGAGCCTGTGGTGCGTGTGATGGTGGAAGCTCCCGATCATGATACTTGCCAGAAATATGTTTCCGAAGTTGTCGATGTGATTCGTGATAGAGGATATAGTTTGTAAATAAAATAGGCTATTGGAAACAAGCATTCATCAAGCTCAATGTTGAAACAGGTCTATTAGAGTGCTATACTAATATTACTATAATTTTCTGGAGGTTTTATTATGCCCAGAACAAAAGGTAGCAAGAATAAGCCAAAAACTGCTACTGCGGATTATGCAACACAAATTGCGGAAAAGCAGTCTGCAAGGGAAGCAATTTCTGCTGAAATCGCATCCATCACCGCCAACATGGATTCTCTGAAAGCTGACTTGAAAGAGAAGAAAGCATCGCTGAAAGCTATCGACAAGGAAATTGCCAAGTTGGAAGCAAAAAAGGCGAAGGCAGATGCCAAAGCTGCAGAAGAAGCAAAAAAGGCAGAAGCAGAATCCGTTCTGAAAAAGCTGCTTGCCGAAGGCATGAGTGCCGATGAAATCCTCGCAAAACTGAAATAACAAGAAAAACCCGTGATGGAGAGGCATAACGCACTGTTCATCACGGGTTTTAGGGTTATAAGAATATACAGTTACCCAACGGCAACATCAAACTGAAAATGTGCCGGAAGGTTGAACTTTTTGATAAAAGCATGGTGCTGGGCGTGGTAGTGCCGTAAATCATATCCCAGATGATGCAGCTCAAGAAGTTTCACCAGCACCAGATTGAGGTGGATTCCCTTAGTAGCGGCAATCTGAGCAGCATCCAGCCCGCGCTCCGTCATTTGATAGACTTCATCACTGTCCAGCATCAGGTGGGATGTGAAAGCGTTATGCTCGTAAAGAAGGATATGCGTATCCTTAATGGCCAGAAACTTGTTCAGGGTATGCAAGTCCATAAGCAGCTGATGTTCCAGATAATGCCCCAGCGCATAGCCACACACCATCTGCTTTGTCTGTTTGTCCAGCTGGCGATTGATAAGGATCAGTGGCTTATCAAAATAGAGTGAAAGCAAACCCAACATATCTTTAATTCGAGATGTTTCACTGATGTCCAGACTGCAACTGCGCGCGATCTGTTTGATGTTGCGAGTTCCGGCACTTTGTACAAGTTCGTTGGCAGCTCGGTAGATAAATGCAGAATCCATAATGTGATCTCCTTCCGGGGATGGCATAGTGAATGGAACAGTGGTTTACAGGTTCATTATTCGTTCCTTTTCTCGTTTTTGTTCTCGGTACTTAAAATAGGCTTTGTGCATTTCATACATGATGCCGTCCATATCCTGCGGGGTCAACTCACCGCTGGCAAATAGCTCAGTAAGCTCAAATGCGAGATGCTGGGCTTCTATTTTGCCCCTTTTTCCGTAAGCTTCGGCGGCACGTTCGATAAATAAAGACTGATCCGGCTGTAAATAGGTCAAAGGTACATGGAATATATCGGCCATCTTTTCAAGCATTTCAATGCTGCGAGGATAGCGGCCATCACGCTCCCATCCGATGATCGTTCGTTTGTTGATACCCAGACATTGTGCCAATTCGTCCTGTGTTAAAGAATGTTTCTTTCGTAGATCGCGAACTTTCTCTCCAAATTTCATGTTTGCAACCTTTCTATGGCGTAGTTATCGTGCTGTAACAGTGTGAAACAGGATTTGTAAATATTCAATCTGGAAGATGCAACGAATTTTCACATTTTCCTCTTGACACGGCGACACGACTTGCTTATAATATATGCTATATTCTGTCATCTTTTGGATTATTATACCGTAAAAAACGTAAATATGCAAGTCGAAAAAGGTGAAAAAAGAGCGGAAGTTCAAAAGGTGAAATTGAATAGAAGAAAAAAGAAACTTAAACCAACACAAAGGAGGCCGTGAGAAGATGAGCAACGGAGAACATGAAATCCGCACCCCAAAGGGGCTGCGGATCGGGAATCGCAGTGTCGTTGATGGAAAGAACATGCTTCAGATCAAGCGTGGTGGCTGTGAAGATTATATTTCTGCTGAATCTCTGGTGGAGTATATTCACGGCCTTCCCGTGAAGAGTATCGAATTTTTCACAGCAGAGAACCAACGGAAAGAAGCCTGAAGCAGAGTGCTTCATCGGACACTGAAAGCACAGAGGTGGAATCTTAGGCGGCACCTGGTTAGCCGACCAGCTCCACCAGACGTTCTTTTGGGTCTACAATACAATATCTGTTTGTTAGAGCGATACCGTAGCAATATGTGATATAGGCCGGAACAGAATGAGCGAATGCAGCGCAGTAGTGCGCCTGCAAGTAGTTCATCCTGTTCCGGCCTTTTTATTTTTCAAAATTTTTTGAAAAACTGTATTCCAAAACGGCTCTGCGGATTCCTATTAGTATAGGAGCATCAGACAAATAGAAAGCAGCAAAAGGAATCTTAGATTCCCGTTCAAAAAAAACGGGTGAATCTGGGATGATTTTTGCTGCTTTTTTCAGTTCACCCGAAGCCGAAAGGCAGAAAGGTGGACAAAATGCTTACATTGAAAAAGGTCAAGGAACTGGTAGAAGCACCTTCCCATGCAAAGCGCACTCCTTCTCCCAAGATGCTTTTCGAGGAAGGTATCGTGCTGCTTCGCAGGGAATTTGATCAGGGCAGTCATCTAACGGTCTACAACAGCGGTTATGTTTTGTTTTCTGCAGGGAAGCGAAACACCGTGTTCCATATCCATGACTGCTGTGGAGACTATGCCTACGATGCAGCAGAGGGTAAGGGCGATGTGATCGAGGAAGAGTATTTTGAAAACTGCGAGTGGCATATCCGTGCTTTGTTTGAGGGTGAGCGGAAGATGGAAGATAATCAGGCAAAGTGCGAGGGTGCAGGGCGAAGCAATGTGTGCGTTTCCTACCACGCATTATCGGAGGACTGGAGTGAGATTGCTGACCGCACGATCAATATGTTGGAAAAGATTATTGAGAATGAAGCTGTTCATGCGATGCTGGCTGTTCTGACAGATAAACAGCGTGACCTCATCCATCAGCAGTTTGTTCTTGGAAAGACCCATCAGGAAATTGCAGACGATATGGGAATATCGCGTGGGTCGGTAACAAGAGCGGTAAATCAGGCTCTTGAACGGATTCGCCGGAAATTTGATTTTGAAGCACATTATGAATTGGCAGCGGGAGGTTTGGCATGAGAGGGGAACGTCAAATGAACAAGAACTCACAGCGGTTAGAGGACGGTGCAAGCGGTTCTCCTTATGTAAATAGGTGTGGCGAGTATACCATCGAGGTCGAATTTGCTGGTAGCAGTTCTCTGGAAAGCTGCATTGCAGCCTATCTCAATGAAAAATATCGAATTACATAAAAACAAAACATTCGATTTTACGTCAAAAACTGATGACCTGGAGAAAAAATCAAAAATTTCTAAAATTTTTTTTGAAAATTGTATTCCAAAAAGGCCCTGCGGATTCCTATTAGTGTAAGGGGTACACAAAAGAAACCTCTCACAAAAGCTCTTTGAAAACTGAATAAGCCATCCCAGAGAGATACTTCTGGCACTGAATGTGCATCCTGCGCGTCTTACCAGAGAATACGCTGCTGAAATATGGGGCAGGAACGGGCTGGGGCAGAATGGCAAAGATCAAATAACAGCAGATACACTGCGGTGGAGCATGGGAACGTGTTCCACCGTAGGAATGTACTGTTATTTCCAATAGTGCAAATCCAATCCGACAGGGGGTGATGAATTTACATGGAATACCCGTATTTCAGAGGTCTGGAAGCAGACCGATACAGCTTTTACCGTGTGCCGAAGGCATTGGTCAGGGCTGATCTGTTCCAAAAGATGTCCGGGGATGCCAAACTGCTGTATGCTGTGCTGCTGGATCGTATGAGCCTTTCTATCAAGAACGGCTGGCAGGACAAGCACGGCAACGCCTATATTATCTGCACGATAGAGGAAGTCATGGACTCTATCCATTGTGCAAGACAAAAGGCGGTCAAACTGCTGGATGAACTGGAACAGGAGTTTCGGCTTATCGAGCGGCGCAGGCAGGGACTTGGTAAACCCAATCTGCTGTATGTGAAAGACCTTTATGCGGGGCTTTCGCAATCAAACTACTGGAAGTATGAAAATCATACTTCCGGCGGTATGAAAAACGAACTTCCGGGAGTTCCAAAATCAAACGGAAGTAATACTGAGAAAAATAATAAGACAGATAATAGTGAAACTGATCTTATCTATCCGGCTGAATTGCAGGAAGAAGAACAGTACCGCCGCTATTTCAAGGAGGCTCTGGAACTGGAAATTCTGGAACAGGGCTACCCAGCGGATAAAGCGGTCCTGTATGAGATTCTGGAACTGTTGGTGGAAACCGTCACCAGCAGAAAGAAGTTCCTGCGCATTTGCGGGGAGGAAAAGCCGAAAGAGGTGGTGAAAAGCCGCCTGATGAAGCTGGATTCCTCGCATATCCAGTACATATTGGAGTGCTTAAAAGAAAACAGCACTCAGATTCGGAACATTAAGCAATACCTGCTGGCAACACTCTATAACGCACCTGTGACCGTGGACAGCTATTATTCCGCACAGGTTCGGCATGAATTTGGGTGGGGCAGCAGAGTAGATAAGAACTAGGAGGACAACCCCATGAACATCGTATTCATGAGTATGGACACGCTGCCCTCTACGCTGTGGGCGCGTGATCTGTATGACCAGATGCACATTCGCAGCGATTTCCGCAAGTGGTTCCCGCGTATGTGCCAGTATGGTTTCATCGAGGGCCGCGACTACGAGTATATGCCCCGTGTCCGGCTGCAGGATGAAGGCGGGCGCACGGTGCAGCGGTATGTGAAAGACTACCGCATCACGCAGGACATGGCAAAGAAACTCTGCAAACTACACCACACGGCAGTCGGCGTGGCGTACCATCCGCAACCGTTTGACTGGGATGCGCTGCTGGACCTGCTGCATAAGAAGCCGCCGCGCCGGAGCAGCTACGAAGCGCAGTTGAGCGATTCGGATTCGCTGGTGACGACCACGCAGATCGCCAAAGAGTACGGCTGCGGAGCAAAGGTGTTCAATCGGCTGCTGCATCTGCACGGCATCCAGTACTGGGTCAACGGCCAGTGGGTACTGTATTCGGAACACCACGGCAAGGGCTATACGTCCAGTTTGACGTTCAGGCTCCAGCGCAGCGATGGCTCCGAGGTGGAAAAGCTGCACACGGCATGGACGCAGAAAGGCAGGAAGTTCCTTTATCACACTTTGAAGCGGCGTGGAGTGCTGCCGCTGGCAGAACAGGGAGGTTAAGCCTATGAATTTTACCGACAATCCGTTTGAACGCATGATGCGCCAGCGTCCGGGAACGGACAGCGGCCATCCCTGCAAGCATTGCCGGCACAAATGGGAGTGTGGCTATCTACTGCACCAGTGCCGCAAGAAGTTCCGCTCGGTGCTGGGCGATACCGCACCGCCTGCAGCCGGGGCAGTCCGCCCCTGATGCAGCGGCGATAGATGGGAGGTGAGCAACCATGCAGGAAGAAGTCAACGATAAAACAATTTCGCTGTGCATCAAAGGAGGAAAAATCACTGCACAGATTTTGAAAGCAGCCCTGATAAAGCTGCTGGCCGAACTGGACAAGAAAAAGCAGCGTGGGAAAGGAGAAAAAAGCCAATGTAAGAAAACAGGTCGGCAGAGCATCAAGAGTCTGCAAAAGAGCGGCGCGCAGATCACGAACATCGTGGTTACAGACAATAATATCAAGTCGTTTGACCGGGTAGCCCGGAAATATGGCATTGATTATAGTCTGAAAAAGGTGGAACAGGAGGGAAAAAGCGAATATCTGGTCTTTTTCAAGGCCAAGGATGTGGATGTTATGACCGCTGCCTTTAAGGAGTATACCAGTGAAACACTGAAAAAGCAGAAACGCGAATCGGTGCGTCAGAAGCTGGAAAAGGTGAAAGAGGAACTTTCCAACCATCGCCAGCTCAAAAAAGAAAAGAAGAGGGAGCAGGAACCGACACGATGAAAAATCCGAAAACACCTACCCAGCGTCCGCGCAAAGCACCGTCTAACCAGACGGGCGGCACGGCATGGGGCAAAAAACTGGCTGCAGAGTTCAGCAGGATGGTGCAGTCAGCGGACATGAAAAAGCTGATCCTGCTGAATTTTCCGTACATTATCGCCTTTTACATGGTGGAGAAAGCCGCATGGCTCTACCGTCATTGCAATGGTGATTCCGTGGTGGACAGGCTGATGGTTCTCTTTATGAACTTTGGACTGGCCTACAAAAGTGTCTTGCCTAGTTTTCACCCGTTCGACCTGATGGTGGGGCTGGTCGGCGCAGCTGCGTTGAAAGCAGTAATCTACTTCAAAGGGAAGAACGCGAAGAAGTATCGGCAAGGCGAAGAATATGGCTCTGCCCGGTGGGGCAACCAGAAGGACATCGAACCTTTTATTGACCCGGTATTCGAGAACAACGTCATCCTCACACAGACCGAACGGCTGATGATGAGTGGTAGACCAAAGCATCCGAAGTATGCTCGGAACAAAAATGTCATTGTGATCGGCGGTAGTGGCAGTGGCAAAACCCGATTTTACGTCAAGCCCAACTTGATGCAAATGCCCGAAAAGGTCAGCTATGTCCTGACCGATCCAAAAGGCACAATTATTGTCGAATGCGGAAAGATGCTCTCGGATGCCGGGTATAAAATCAAAGTCCTGAACACCATCAACTTCAAAAAATCCATGCGATACAATCCGTTCCATTACATCCGCAGCGAAAAGGATATTCTGAAACTGGTCAATACCATTATCGCCAACACAAAGGGGGATGGCGAGAAGTCCGGCGAGGATTTCTGGATTAAAGCGGAACGGCTGCTTTACTGTGCATTGATCGGCTACATCTGGTATGAAGCCCCGGAGGAGGAGCAGAACTTCTCCACCTTGCTGGAGTTCATCAACGCCAGCGAAGCCCGCGAGGATGATGAAGAATTTAAGAATCCTGTGGATGAACTGTTCGAGGAACTGGAACAGAAAAAGCCGGAACATTTTGCAGTCCGTCAGTACAAGAAATACAAACTGGCGGCAGGCAAAACGGCGAAATCCATCCTCATTTCCTGCGGTGCCAGATTAGCCCCATTTGACATTGTGGAGCTGCGTGACCTTATGACCTACGATGAAATGGAACTGGATTTGCTGGGAGATCGCCGCACGGCCTTGTTCGTTATTATTTCCGACACGGACGATACATTCAATTTCGTGGTGTCCATCATGTACACCCAGCTTTTCAATCTGCTTTGTGACCGTGCAGACGATCAATGCGGAGGTCAGCTAAAGTATCATGTGCGGCTGCTGCTCGATGAGTTCGCAAACATCGGGCTGATCCCGAAGTTCGATAAGCTGATTGCTACCATCCGCAGCCGCGAGATTTCGGCATCCATCATCCTGCAGTCCCAGAGCCAGTTGAAAACCATCTACAAGGATGCCGCAGAAACCATCATCGGCAACTGCGATACCATGCTGTTCCTCGGCGGCAAGGAAAGTTCGACCCTCAAAGAAATTTCTGAAACGCTGGGAAAAGAAACCATCGACCTATATAACACATCCGACACACGCGGTCAAAGCCCATCCTTTGGTACAACCTACCAAAAGACCGGAAAGGAGCTTATGAGCCGGGACGAACTTTCTGTCATGGATGGCAGCAAGTGCATCCTGCAGCTGCGCGGAGTTAGGCCATTTCTGAGCGACAAATTCGACATTACCAAGCATAAGCGGTACAAGGAGCTTTCGGACTTTGATAAGAAGAATGCTTTCGATGTAGAACGCTACCTGAGGCACGAACTCAGGCTGCGAATGGATGAAGAATTTGATTGCTACGAGGTGGATATGTCCAAAGAAAGCACAGCATAGGAAGGAGGTCATTATCCGAAGTAGATTCATCCGCCCACCTGTCCGGGCAGACCCCATGACAGGTAACTTGTCCGACTGATCTCTACATTTTGCGATTCCAAAAGGCTGATTTTTTATGAAAATGAAAGGAGAAGCCAGAATTGCAGGAAGCAGGCAGCACCGAAGATTTGCCAGCCTGTTTTTCTTTTGGAATCGTGTTTTTTATCAATGCTGCAATCTGGCGAAAAATGACTATGGAATTCTTCAATCAGGCTATTACCGTTCTGCAGACTCTCGTTGTTGCCATCGGCGCGGGCCTTGGCGTTTGGGGCGTTGTGAACCTCATGGAAGGGTACGGAAACGACAACCCCGGCGCAAAGTCGCAGGGCATGAAGCAGCTCATGTCCGGCGGCGGTGTCATCCTCATCGGCACCCAGCTGATCCCGCTGCTCTCCGGTCTGTTCGGCTAATCAACAAGCGATAGGAGGAAAACCCGCCATTGTTCGATAATATTTTCGCAGCAATCGAAAAATGGATGAGGGAACTTCTTTCCGGCATGGTGGAGTCCAACCTGAGTACGATGTTCACAGCGGTCAACCAACAGACCAGTGAAATCGCTGCTCAGGTCGGGCAGACACCGCAAGGGTGGAACAGCAGCATTTTCAGCATGATCCGTAACATTTCGGATTCGGTGGTGATCCCCATTGCGGGAATCATCATTACGCTGATCCTCTGCTATGAGCTGATCTCGATGCTGACAGAGCGGAACAATCTGCACGATGTGGACACCTGGATGTTCTTCAAGTATTTCGTGAAGATGTGGATCGCAGTCTATCTCGTCAGTCATACGTTCGATATTGCAATGGCGGTATTTGACATTGGACAGTCGGTGGTAAATTCTTCCTCCGGCATTATCCGTGGCAATACCGCCATTGATATTAGTTCTCTTTCCATGCAGATGCAGGCGGCAATGGCAACGATGGCGATTGGCGAACTGGTGACGCTGGCATTGGAAACCCTTGTCGTAAGCTGGTGTCTGAAAATTCTGTCGGTGGTTATCACGGTAATTATGTACGGCAGAATGATAGAAATATACCTCTACACTTCGCTTGCTCCGATTCCATTTGCAACCATGAGTAACCGTGAATGGGGTCATGTGGGTACGAACTACTTCCGAGGGCTGTTCGCGCTGGCATTTCAGGCGTTCCTGATGATGGTCTGCGTGGCGATCTATGCAGCCCTCATCGGCAGCATCCGGGTATCTTCGGATATTCACTCGGCGTTGTTCGGCACGATGGCCTACACGGTGATTCTTTGCTTCTCGCTGCTCAAAACGGGAAGTCTGTCCAAACAGATCTTCGGCAGTCACTAAATCCGGGAAAATCCAATGAAAGGAAAAGACAGCAGACAACGCCGTTTCCCGGCGGCGGTCTGGCTGTTCTGGTGATAAATGGCCTATGTAACGATTCCCAAAGACCTTTCCAAAGTGAAGAACAAGGTCTTTCTGAACCTGACGAAACGCCAGCTAGTATGTATGGGGTTTGCAGCAGGCATTGGCGTTCCGTTCTATTTTCTTATGCGCGACACGTTGGGAACCAGCAATGCAGCGGCAGGCATGGTGCTCCTGATGCTGCCGGAATTTTTCTTTGCTCTGTACGAGAAAAACGGGATGCACCTTGAAACCATCCTGACGAATTTCATCCGCGTCCGGTTCAAACGTCCTGCGGTACGCCGCTATGAGGTCGAAAACCTGTATGAGCGGGAACTGGAAACCGCAGCACCGATCCAGAAGAAAGGAGGCATCCTTGGTAAAAAGTGAACCGAAGAAGAAACCGCAGTCGGGCGGCTTCTTCCAGAAGTTCTTTCGGAAACCCGAAAAGAGCCAGAAAGAACAGCGGTTGACCGTGCAGCGTTCCATTCCATATCTGGAAATGGGGCGCGACGGTATCTGCCGGGTGGAGGAACATCTGTATTCCAAAACCGTCCGATTCTACGACATTAACTACCAGCTGGCACAGAACGAGGATAAGAACACCATCTTTGAAAGCTGGTGCGACTTTCTCAACTACTTCGATGCCAGCATCCGTTTTCAGCTTTCGTTCATCAATCATAAAAGTGACATGAGCGAATACAACAAGGTTATCCAGATCGAGCCGCAGCATGACCAGTTCGATGATGTGCGTATGGAATATGCGCAGATGTTGAAACAACAGCTTGCCAAAGGCAACAACGGTCTGGTTCGGACGAAGTACATCACATTCAGCATTGAAGCGAAAAGTGTCCGGGAAGCAAAGCCCCGGTTAGAGCGTATCGAAACCGATATTCTCAACAATTTCAAGGTGCTGGGCGTGAAAGCCTACCCGTTGAACGGCGTGGAACGGCTTCAGATCGTGTACGAAACCTTTCATCAGGAGGAACAGCACAAGTTCGATTTCAGCTATGACCGCATCCTGCAGAGCGGCATGACCACCAAAGACTTCATTGCCCCGACCAGTTTTCTGTTCAAGAGCGGCAAGGATTTTATGATGGGGGATACCTATGGCGCTGCATCCTATCTGAACATCCTTGCCCCGGAACTGACGGATAAGGTGTTGGCCGAGTTTCTGGACATGGACAAAAATCTGGTGGTCAGTATCCATGTGCAGTCGGTAGACCAGTTGAAAGCCATCAAACTGATCAAGGGCAAAATTACCGACCTGGACCGTATGAAAATTGAGGAACAGAAGAAAGCTGTGAGGTCTGGTTATGATATGGAAATTATTCCGAGTGACCTTGCAACTTATGGCGGCGAGGCCAAAAAGATTCTGGATGATCTGCAGAGTCGTAATGAGCGTATGTTCCTTGTTACGGTGCTGTTCCTCAATACGGCCAAGACCAAGCAGGAGTTGGATAGTGCTGTGTTTCAGACTGCTGGTATCGCGCAGAAGTTCAACTGTACGCTGAACCGTCTGGATTATCTGCAGGAGCAGGGCCTTATGAGTAGCCTGCCGCTGGCAAATAATCTCGTTCCCATCAAGCGCGCACTGACGACCACTTCCACCGCGATTTTTGTTCCGTTTACGACGCAGGAGCTTTTCATGGAGGGCGATTCCCTCTATTACGGTCTGAATGCGGTATCCAACAACATGATTATGGCAGACCGGAAGCAGCTGAAAAACCCGAACGGCCTGATCCTCGGCACACCGGGAAGCGGTAAGTCGTTTAGTGCAAAGCGTGAGATCACAAACGTGTTCTTCACCACAACGGACGATATTATCGTTGCAGACCCGGAAGGCGAGTATTATCCGCTGGTGGAAGCGTTGGGCGGTCAGGTTATCCATATTTCGTCCACCAGTAAGGATTACATCAACCCGATGGATATTAACCTGAACTATGCGGACGATGATAACCCACTGGGTATGAAATCGGACTTTATTCTTTCCCTGTGCGAACTGATTATGGGTGCACGGGATGGTATGGAGCCGGAAGAAAAATCGGTCATTGACCGCTGCCTGCCGCTGGTCTATCAGAAGTATCTGAATGACCCGAAGCCGGAGAATATGCCGACGCTCGGTGATCTGTACGACTGCCTGCGGGAGCAGAAAGAGCGGCAGGCGCAGCGTATCGCCACGGCACTGGAAATCTACGTCAATGGTTCGCTGCGAGTGTTCAACCATCAGACTAATGTGGAACTGGATAACCGCATCATCTGTTTCGATATCAAGGAGTTGGGCAAGCAGCTGAAAAAACTGGGGATGCTCATCGTCCAGGATCAGGTCTGGAACCGTGTCACCATCAACCGCAACGAAAAGAAAAATACACGATACTATGTCGATGAGTTTCATTTGCTTTTGAAAGAGGAACAGACCGCAGCATACAGCGTCGAGATCTGGAAGCGGTTCCGAAAATGGGGCGGTATACCGACAGGAATTACGCAGAACATCAAGGATCTGCTGGCCAGCCGCGAGATCGAGAACATATTTGAGAATTCCGATTTTATCTATATGCTCAATCAGGCATCCGGCGACCGGCAGATTCTTGCAAAGCAGCTGAATATTTCGCCATTTCAGCTGTCCTATGTGACGAACAGCAACGAGGGCGAGGGACTGCTGTTCTACGGTAACACGATTATCCCATTTAAGGATAAGTTCGATACTTCGCTGAAACTGTATAGCCTGATGACAACGAAGCCCAATGAGATGGGAAAATATAAGGAGAAAAAAGAAGCATGAACACACCGAACATTTTTGACCGACTGAGCCGCAAGATTCATCATCACTCTGACATGGAGCCGCACGAAAGCGATTCCGGCCCGCCCTTTGGTGAGGTGGAGCCGCTCAACTTCCACGATGAAGAATCGGTGGTGCATACGGTGCTGGAAGATTTCTATGCCGTTGGCACACTGGCCGATGAACTGACTGACGGCTTTCACATGGAAGCCCACGGTTATCTTGACCGTGAGGAAGTGAATGCCCGTCTGATCGCCTTTGCCCGGAAGCTGGAGCAGGTGCTTGATAAGTGGGAAACCCACGCAGCCCTGCTCGCATGACGGCTCCAGCCGGAAGGAGGTGATTTCCATAGCAGACAAAAAGTTTCGGGGCAGAGATAAAATCGTCCAGAAAATGACCAAGGATGGTCTGGTGGATGAAAACCTCCGCACCGGGGAACAGAAGTCCGCAACCGTAGCAGAAAAGCCGGAGCAGGAAGATTCGGCAAAGGAAACTGCGAAAAAAGAAACAGATGAAAAACCTATCGTGGAAGAAGAACGGTGCATGGATGCTGAGGATGGGGAGGAGGATGCACCCCGGCATCACAGCACCGCCAAGCAGAGCGCAGACTATTACAAAGCGCATCAGGAGGATGGGAAGCCGAAAGATGCGTCTGCGGAATCGGATGCAGAGCCGCAGCCCGCAAAGAAAGGCCGACTTTCTTTTGAAGATGAAAAAGGCAGCATTGTCCGTGGCGTAGGGATGGGCGTTAAGAAGGTGACGAAGAAAGGAGTGGACACCGCCACTGGGTTTGCCCATCAGAAAGTACATCAGGTGGAAAAGGACAATTCCGGCGTGGAAGCTGCTCACAAGTCGGAAGAAGCCGCCGAACGCCTGCACCACTTTGTCAAAGGCAGAAAAAATCCCAAAGACAAATCTGCCAGAGCGGAGAAAAGAGGTGGGGAGAATCAGAAATCCAGCCGCCTGAAATTCACCGAGGGCGAGGGCGGCACGGCAGAAAATGCAGCAGAACCGTCGCTGAAAAAGAAACAGCCCCAGCCGCCACCGACTGCCGCAGGAGGTGAATCAAAAACAGTCGGTGCGAAGTTTTACCAGAAAAAGCAGTATAAGGATGCCTATGCAGCCGCCAAGCGCGGCCAGAAAGCCGGAACTGCCGCCAGCAAGCAGGCAGCAGCGGCAACAAACACCATTACGGAGAAAGCGAAAGCGGCGGTGCAGGAGATCGTCGTGAAGAATAAAACCCTGTGGGTCAGTATTGGTGTTGGCATCCTTCTGGTGATGGTAATGCTGGGAGCCTTTTCAAGCTGTGGTGCAGCGATTCAGGGAACCGGCAGTACCTTTGTGGGAACGACCTACCCCAGCAAGGATGCCGATATGAAAGGAGCAGAGGAAGATTATCTGGAACTGGAAAAAGAACTGGATAAGCAGATTCGGCAGATGGAATCCACCCATCCGGGCTATGATGAATACCGCTATCAGCTGGACGAGATCGGCCATGACCCGTATCAGCTTATTTCCCATCTGACTGCGGTCTATGAGCAGTTCACCAGAGGACAGGTCAAGCCTGTTATCAAGGAACTGTTCAAGCAGCAGTATCTCCTGAAAGTGTGGGAAACCATTGAGATTCGCACTCGCATGGAAACCAGAGTAGGGGTTCGGCCAACGATTGACGCCTTTGGAAACGTCAGCATGGAAACCTATACCTATCAGGAAGAAGTGGAGTATGAGTACAAAATCCTCAATGTCCTGCTGAAAAATAAGGGCTTCGATACCATCGCGCGGAAGAACATGAACCAGAAGCAGACCGGGCGGTACGATGCCTACAACATGACCTACGGCAACCGCCCGGAACTGTTCGGTGCAGGCTCCCCGACATACAGCGGCGGCACAACGGGCAGTATCGGCACAGGCGGTGCTGGTGGCTCCGGCGGTGGTTTCAAGTATGATATTCCATCGGAAGCCCTTTCGGATGAAAAGTTCGCAAGGATGATTGAGGAAGCCGAAAAGTATCTCGGTATGCCGTATGTGTGGGGCGGAAGTTCCCCAAGCACCAGTTTTGACTGCTCCGGCTTCGTTTGCTGGGTCATCAATAACAGCGGCAATGGGTGGAGCGTTGGGCGCACAACAGCCAACGGCCTGCGCGGAAAGTGCAGCTATGTCTCTCCTGCGGATGCACAGCCCGGCGACCTGATCTTCTTTGAGAAAACCTATAACACCGTTGGCGCGTCGCACGTTGGAATCTATGTCGGCAACGGCATGATGATCCACTGCGGCGACCCCATTTCCTATACCAGCATCAATTCGACCTACTGGCAGAGCCACTTTTTAGGCTTTGGCCGCATCAACTGAAAGGAGGGCCGATGGGCAAAAAATTACAGAAATATCTGGATGAAGCCGAAAAGACCGAACAGCAGATCGCGGAACTGGAAGAACGGCTGAGAACCATCCGGGCAGCACAGAAAAAAGAAGAGGACAGCGAGATCATTCGTGCCATCCGCAGCACCAAGATGGGCGGGCGCGAACTGCTGGCTCTGCTGGACAACATTCAGGCGGGCAATGTGACGTTCCTGACCGCTGTAAACAACGCTTCGGAGGAAGCAGAAACGGAGGAAGCGATTGAAAAAGATGCTTAAACGGCTGGGAGTTGTTATCCCCAGCACAATTCTGACCCTGCTGATGGCAGTGGGCTTTTCGACACCGGCCTTTGCTTATGTGGATACCACTGCGGTGGCGGAGGAACCTGTGCAAGTGGTCGAGGAAGCCGAGCCAACGGAGGAAGAAAAGATTCCGTTCACCATCGCAGGCAACGGCGAGGTGGAGGACAACATGATGGATGACCCCAGCAAGGAGTTCTTCACGGTCAAGACCAAGGGCGGCAACACGTTCTTTCTGGTGATCGACCGGGCGCGGAACAGCGAAAACGTCTATATGCTCTCGATGATCGACGAGTACGATTTGCAGGAGTTTCTGGATGATGAAGAGCGGAACGGCAAGCAGGAAGAAGAAACGCCTGCGGTAGTTCTGCCCGAAACCAAACCCGAACCTACCCCGGATGTAGAAATCGAAGAACCGAAAGAGGAATCGAGCGGTGGCATGAATAAGATTCTGCTGCTGGTATTCGTGGTGGCACTGGGCGGTGCAGGTGCTTTCTTCTACTTCTACATTTATAAGCCGAAGCCGAAAGAAGAAACGCCGCAGAGTGAAAATCTGGAAACCGACCAGAGCCTTGCGACTGTGAACGAGGACAGCCAGCAGGAGTAAAACCGTGAGATAAGGGGGCAGGGGTAGTCGAAAGGCTATCCCTGCTTTTTTCATAGGAAAGGAGAAATCTTTGAAATATCTGGTGATTGCAGAAAAACCGAGTGTATCGAAATCCATTGCAAAAGTGATCGGTGCATACCGACAGGAGGACGGGTATCTGGAGGGTGGGGATTGCGTGGTCAGCTGGTGTCTGGGGCATCTGGCAGAGTATGCAGCTCCGGAACACTACGATGAACGCTATGAAAACTGGCGTTTTGAGGATTTGCCGATTCTCCCTGTCGAGTGGAAACTGCTGGTACACAATACAAAGAAGCCGCAGTTCAATGTCCTGCGCAAACTGCTCCGCAGCAAGAAATTTGATTATGTGGTGAACGCCTGCGACGCAGGGCGCGAGGGCGAAGCGATTTTCCGCCGTGTGTATGCTCTTGCCGGAAGTAAACTCCCCATCAAGCGGCTGTGGATCAGCAGCATGGAGGATGCCGCTATCCAGCAGGGCTTTGAGAACCTGAGAGATGGCGCGGCGTATGATAATCTGTTTGCAGCGTCCGAGTGCAGAGCAAAAGCGGATTGGCTGATCGGCATGAACGGAACCCGCGCTTTTACGAAAAAGTACGGCAGAAAACAGACCATTGGCCGTGTGCAGACCCCGACGCTGGCGATGCTGGCCGAACGGCAGACCAAAATCCAGAACTTTGTAAAGGAACCCTATTATAAAGTGGAACTGTCCGGTGAGGGCATGGTCGCAGTATCGGAACAGATGGCGCAGGAGCAGGATGCCGATACCATGCAGGCTGCCTGCGATGGGCAGTGCGCGGTGGTCGGCAGCATCGAGCGCAAGCGAGTGGAGAAGAAGCCCCCGAAGCTGTATGACTTAACGACCTTGCAGCGAGAAGCTAACCGCTATTACGGTCTGACCGCCAGCCAGACCTTGCAGGCATTGCAGGAACTGTATGAAGAAAAGCTGGTGACGTATCCCAGAACGGACAGCCAGTTCGTGACCGAGGATATGCGCAAGACGGTGGAATCTCTGGTACTGGCCTTAGATGGCGCGGCGGCAGACGTAAGCTGCGTTATCAACAACAGCAAGGTCACAGACCATCATGCGCTCCTGCCGACTATGCAGGGTGCAAAGTGTAATAAGGAAAAGTTGTCCGAAACCAAACAGAAGATTCTTTCGCTTATCATCTGGAAACTGGTGCAGGCTGTGCAGTCGTCGTTCATCTATGAGGATGTGCTGGTAACAGTGTGCTGCCAGGGCAGGAACTTCACGGCAAAATATAGGGATGTTTTGCAGCCCGGATACACGGCAAAACCCGTTCCGTTTGTGGAGCCGGAAAAGGACAAGGATGTGCTGCTTCCGAAAAAGCTGGAGCAGGGAACTGTTCTTCCGGTGGTACGGGCGGAGAAAAAGCAGGGCTTTACTTCACCGCCGAAAGTCTATACCGAAGATACCCTGCTGTCGGCCATGGAAACCGCAGGCAACAAGGAATTTGAAAAGGATACCGAGAAGAAAGGTCTGGGAACCCCTGCAACGCGCGCCGCGATTCTGGAAAAGTTGGTATCCTCCGGCTATGTGCAGCGCAAAGGCAAGCAGATGATTCCCACGGAGGACGGTGTGGCCGCGATTCACAATATCCCGGACTACCTGAAATCTGCCAGTATGACAGCCGAATGGGAAAATGACCTGCTGCGGATGGAGCGCGGCGAGATCAAGCCCCATGATTTTATGCAGGGCATCCATGGACTGCTCGACAAGATGCTGGCTGACCTCCGGCAGATTCCTACCGTCGCGGCAGCTCCCTATCATTATAAGGTAAGCGTAGGAAGCTGCCCGGTCTGCGGAAACCCTGTACATGAGAGCAAACTCGGCTTTTGCTGTGCAGACCGCAGCTGTAAATTTGCTCTCTGGAAAGAAAGCAGATACTTGTCCAACATGAGAAAAACGCTGGACAAGAAGATGGCGGTAGACCTTTTGAAGAAAGGCCGCACCCATGTAAAAGACTTTTATTCTGTGAAAAAAGATAAAACGTTCGCTGCCGATCTTGTGATGCGCGTCGAAGATGACCGCGCACAGTACAGCTTGGAATTTCCCAAAGCACCGATGAAAAAGAAAACATAAAAGGAGGTTTGACCCTTGCCACAGATTAACGATATTAGAGAATTGGCGCAGCAGAACGCCCGGTATGTCAGTAACTCGCCACAGGACTGGATGAGTTATCTGGATGTGGCGGCGCGGCTGTACCGCTATTCGTTCACCGATACACTCCTGATCCACGCACAGCGGCCCGATGCAACCGCCTGCGCAGAACTGGAACTCTGGAATCAGAAAATGAGCCGATGGGTCAACCGTGGCGCAAAAGGCATCGCGCTTCTGGATGATACCGGACCGCGTACCAAGCTACGTTATGTGTTCGATATTGCTGACACCCATCTGGTGCGCGGCGGCAGAACACCGCTCTTATGGAATCTGGACAGCCACGAGCATGAGCAGGCTATCTTAGACCATCTGGCAGATACCTATGGTTTATCCCAGACAGACAGCATGAACGCTGCCCTGCTGGAACTGGCACAGCAGTTGACCGCCGACAATCTGGATGAAGTGATGGATGGTTTGGCCTATGAGGTGGCAGATACTTTTCTGGAAGAACTGGACGAAGATAACATCCGTGTCCGCTTCCGGGAACTGATGACCAACAGTATCTTCTATACGCTTTCCCGCCGTTGTGGGCAGGAGCCTATGGAGGTACTGGACGATGATGACTTTATCCGCATCGTGGATTTCAACAAGCTGCCGGTGCTGTCGTTTCTCGGCAATGCCGTTTCCGAACAGTGCGAAGCGGTTCTTTTTGACATTGGCCGTGAGATGCGGAAAATTTACAAAAAAGAAATTACGCAGCAGCTTGAAAAATCCGTTGACAGCTTGTATAATACCAATACAGACTTTAATGCATTAAAGCGTGAAACTAAAGAAACCACGACCAAAGGAGGACAAGAAAATGGAGTTGACGTATCATCGCAAGGGAGATTACCTGTTCCCGAATCTGGCCGTGAAGGACGAGCCGCAGATCATCGGGAAGTACGGGATGCTGCGCAGGACGTATCTGAAAGAGAACCGCAAGAACTGGTATCAGAGTATGCTGATGAGCGGCAGGCTGAACCAGCATCTGGCGCAGATCGAGGAAGCAGCGGAGAGCCGGGTGGAAACCTTGCTGGACAGCCTGAACGAGAAGTTCCCGGCACCGAGCAAGGAGAAAGACCCGCTGGCATGGGCAGCGCACCAGAACAACCTGACGGCGATGGCCGAGGAGATCGTGCTGAAGGAATTGGTGTACAATTAACTGAACCGACAACGGAACAGGATTTGAGCGAAGCAGAGGAAGAAATTGCCTCTGCTTTTTCTTTTCCTGATTTGCCGACCGTGGAACAGCAGATCCGCGCCATTGAAGCACCGATCCGGGCGCGGTATGCGGACGAGATTGCACTTGATTCCAAAGTAGTCGATGAAATCCTGCGCACGGGCAGCAACCGCAGCAAGGGTCAGCTTCGTCTGATCTACAATTTCATGGTTGAGAAAACCCCGGAAGAATACACGGAGTTCGTGAAAAACGAATATGGTACGGGTGGCAAGGGCTTTGAAATTGATGGTGCGAAGTATGCGGTCGGGTTCGATGATTTAGGGCTGCGTATTGCAGTAGGCAGCACGGCAAAGGGCGGCACGATTGTCAATGCGTTTCTTTCGTGGGAGGATGTGAGCAACCGCATCCATGAATTGCTCCGGCAGGGTGAGTACGCACCGCAGGCAGTTCTGGATGCTGCACGGCAGAATGCCTTACAGGAACACGCGCAGACGTTGGCTTATATGGAGCGTGATTTAGCCGATGGCGTTGCCGAAGCAGTCTTTCAGGATGCAGAAATCTTTAGGGGCGGTTTCCCGGAACTGACGGACAGACTGGCGGGCCTGCTGGATGATACGGATTTTCTGACCGATCTCAACGAGAGATTGTCCGCGCTGGGGGAAGCCTATACCGAAGATAAAGACCTGATGCGGATGCACTTTTATAAGCCGGATAAGGTTGCGGCACTGTTCCAGCAGTTTGCAAAGCCTTATCTGAACTACTCGGCGCGGGATGGCTTTCACTGGAATGAGTATAAGAAGTTCATCACGGAAGATGAAATCAATGCGTACTTCACACGGGGCAGCAATTATTCGGACAGTCGGCTGGCAATCTATTCGTTCTTCCTGAATCATGAGGACAAAAAAGAACGGACTGACTTCCTGAAAGACCATTACGGAATCGGTGGTAGCAGCCATGCACTCTGTGGGGCAGACGATTCTCACGAAGATCACGATGGCAGGGGTATTGCTTTGGGGCGCGGCCCATACGGGAACCCGGATGCAAGTGTTCATCTGAACTGGAATCAGGCCGCAGGCCGAATTGATCGGCTTATCCGTGACAGTGAGTATTTGAAGCCGGCAGACTACTCCCGGATGCCTGCTTATGAACGGGAACAGATGGCAATGCGGGTGATGGGATTCTATCACCATCTGCCGAACGACGTGGAGCGGCCTTATCCGCAAGACCTTTACCATGAAGAAGGAAGAAAGGCTCTTGTTGAAAAGCTGGCAGACCCCGTACAGTCGGTGGAACTGCTGGAGCAGATGGACAATGCACTGCTGTCCGTGCCGCTGGATTCGGGAGAATATGAGCGTAAGGCAGAATCCCTCTCTATCCTGCACCAATATGTCGAGGGAACGTACACGATTTTCCCGGAAAAGAAGAGGGCTGTTGAGATTGCGGTTCCTGAACAGGGGCAAATTTCCATGTTTGACTTCATGGAGCAGGAGCCGCAATCGAAAGAGCAGTCAACCGCCGCAGCGGTTGAGAACTCCCAAAAGGCAAAAGTTGTTGCGCGGTATCAGTCAACGGTGATGATGCAGGCAGGATATATCGAGGATATTGCAATTCTGCAATATCCCGATGGCAAGTTTTATAACCATTACAATTATGACGAAGAAACGGGAACAGGTACAGCAGAAACAGGGCCGTTTAACAGTCTGAATGATGCAAAGGCTGTCATTCGTCAAACGAGAGAAGATGCAAAAGCAGTAGAATCGTTTGAAAATCAGCCCAAGCAAATGTACAGCAGAGAAAACGGCAGTTTTCTGTATTTGGACAATAACCATCTGTACCGCATTGAGCGTTCCAATGCTCATGACGTTTATCTGAAAGATATGGAAAATTCGGCGGTGGCTGGCCGGGTCATTCCGTTACCGTCATATAGCGAAACGCTGGCGAAGAATCCGCTGAACGATTTCCTGAAACTGGATGCGAACCACACCCAGAAAGACAGCCGCAGCATCTATAAAGAATGTCTGTACACGCTGTTGGAAAAGGTAGAGCGCAGCGAAATCTATCCGCTGCTGCGTGACCGCGATACCACCGAGGAAGAAGCGGAAAATCTGATCCGTGAGAAAATTGAGGATTTGTTTGCTTCCAGTGAGGTGAAAAATGCCGCTTATTCTGAGGCATTTGACACATGGGCGCACTTCGGAGAGTGGATTCAGGAAGATATTTTCCAGCGCACCTATCAGGACGTTATTACGGACAGACGGGATGCTGTTGCACTGTATCAGGATAGCATGGATGCTCCGCAGTGGGTACGAGGCATTATGGTTCCGTATGCAGCGGAAGAAAAGACCGTTGAGCCGACCTTGCAGCCCCTGCCACTGGATGCCGCCAACGAGTATAACGCGCTGAAAGAGCGTTACCCGGATGCGCTGGTCGGTTATGAGCAGTACGGCAGCTTTGAGTTCTACGGCGAGGATGCAAAGCGCGTTTCGGAACTGCTTGGCAGCAAACTGTTGGAAAAGAAAACTGCACTCGGCAAAGTTGAGGTATCTGGTTTTCCACGTGAACAGTGGGTTTCACAGGCAATGAAGCTCTGGAAGCAAGGGGAGAACGTCTATCTGTCCGGCCAGCAGGAAGATGGAACCCATGCCCAAACGAAATACTTCCGCAGAGAGGAATATCTGCCTGTTAATACCACCATCGAACTGGACGATAGAGAGTTCCGTGTGGATTCGGTGGACTTTGGAAATGGAACGGTCAGTTTGCAGGACATGACCCTTGCAAAAGAAGCCCGGTATCCGATTTTCCGAACGGAACAGCTGGAGTACATTCGGCATCTGTACGAACAGGCAGATGTACCGATGGAAGAAGCGGTTGAAATCACAGTCTTTACGGCTCTGCACAATGCGGGTGTGGCCTACGAGGATTTCTCCCCGGAGCAGATGGATGTGATCTATTCGGTGGCAGAAGCAGGCGGCGAGTTGGAAGAACTGCTGAATCCCGACTTTCCGCCGGAACAAATGCAGTTGATCGCAGATGTGCAGAACCGAACGGATGCCATCAGCCGTGCGGCGGCAGAGGAAGCCCTTGAACCGCTGACGCAGCAGCCCATGACCCCGGCAGAGGTCAACCATGCACGGCGGCAGCACAACCTTCCGCTGGACAGTGGAGCCGAAACGGAACAGCCTGTACAGCCCAAACAGGAGCCTATGAACTTCCGTATTACGGACGATGATCTCGGCGCAGGAGGGCCGAAAACAAAGTATAAAGCCAATGTGGAAGCCATTCAGGTGCTGCAAACACTGGATGCAGAGCAGCGGCAGGCTACCGCAGAAGAGCAGGAGATACTTTCCCGGTATGTGGGCTGGGGCGGCATTCCGCAGGCGTTCGATGAAAACAACACGGAATGGTCGAAAGAGTATGCCGAACTGCAGTCCCTGCTCACGGTAGATGAGTATAAGGAAGCCCGTGCCAGTACCCTGAATGCGTTTTACACTTCTCCTACGGTCATCAAGGCGATGTATGAAGCCCTGGGCAATATGGGATTGTCCAAAGGCAACGTGCTGGAACCATCCTGTGGTGTCGGCAATTTCATGGGTCTGGTGCCGGACAGCATGGAGAAGATTCGGATGTATGGTGTGGAGCTGGACAGCATTTCGGGCCGCATTGCACAGCAGCTGTACCAGAAAAACAAGATTGCGGTGCAGGGCTTTGAAACAATGCAGTTCCCGGACAGCTTCTTTGACTGTGTTGTGGGTAACGTACCGTTCGGCAATTACAAAGTACCGGACAAGCGGTATGACCGCCACAATTTTCTCATCCACGATTATTTTATTGCGAAAAGTCTTGACCTTGTGCGTCCGGGCGGTGTGGTAGCGGTGGTAACGTCCAGCGGTACGATGGATAAGAAGGATTCCTCTGTCCGTGAGTATCTTGCCAACCGTGCCGATCTGGTCGGCGCAATTCGTCTGCCGAACAATGCGTTTCAGCGCAATGCCAACACGAGCGTGGTTGCTGACATTCTGTTCCTGCAGAAGCGTGACCGTGCAGCGGTAGAGCGGGCAGACTGGGTAGACCTTGGCGAAACACCGAAAGGCTACTCCATCAACCAGTATTTTGCGCAGCATCCTGAAATGGTGCTGGGCGAGATCACCACCGAAAGCACCCAGTATGGCAAGCAGGAAACCACGGTCAAGCCCATCGAGGGCGCAGACCTTGCCCAGCAGTTAAAAGAAGCAGTCGGCAACATCCATGCTACCATCACAGAGCCGGAAATCTCCGATGATGAACTGGATGTGCAGGAAGAACCCATTCCGGCAGACCCCAGCGTGAAGAATTTCAGTTTTACGAACGTAGATGGGCAGATTTACTACCGCGAAAATTCCTTTATGAATAAGGTGGAACTGCCTGCTGTTACTGCAGAGCGGGTGCTGGGCATGATTGCTCTGCGGGAAACCACCCGGAAACTGTTGGATTGTCAACTGCATGATGGTTCGGATGCGGAAGTACAGCTTTTGCAGAATGACCTGCTGAAGCAGTACAAAGCGTTCACGGCACAGTACGGCCTTATCAACAGCACCGCCAACAAGCGGGCGTTCCGACAGGACAGCAGCTATTGTCTGCTGGCATCACTGGAAATTCTGGATGAGGAGAAGAATCTTAAACGGCTGGCCGATATTTTTACAAAGCGCACCATCCGTAAGCCGGAACCTGTTACCTCAGTGGACACGCCCAGCGAAGCCCTGGCACTTTCCATTGGAGAAAAAGCAAAGGTGGATGTGCCGTTTATGATGCAGCTCTGCGGTAAACCGGAACAGGAGATCACGGATGAACTGGCAGGTGCGATTTTCCGAAACCCTGTGACACAGCAGTGGGAAACCTCGGATGAATACCTGTCAGGCAATGTGCGTGAAAAACTGGCCACAGCAGAAACCTTTGCTGCAAACCATGCAGAGTATCAGATCAATGTGGACTACCTGAAACGGGTACAGCCCAAGGATTTGGATGCTTCAGAAATTGAAGTACGGCTGGGTGCGAACTGGGTGAAGCCGGAGTACATCACGCAGTTTATGAAGGAAGTGTTCAAAACACCGAACTACTATGCAGGCATTGACATTAAAGCAACCTATTCCGAAATTTCAGGTGCATGGAACATTTCGGGCAAGTCGCTGGATCGCGGCAATCCGCTTGTTACCAATACCTACGGAACCCTGCGCGTCAATGCTTATAAGCTGTTGGAAGATGCCCTGAACCTCCGGGATACCAAGATCTACGATACGTTTCACGATGCGGATGGCGACCACCGTGTACTGAATAAGCAGGAAACCATGCTTGCACAGCAGGCACAGGAATCCATTCGGGAAGCGTTCAAGCAGTGGATTTTCAAGGATTTAGACCGCCGCGAGGATTTGTGTGCGACCTATAACCGGATTTTCAATGCGATTCGTCCTCGTGAGTACGATGGCAGTCATATTCGTTTTGAGGGCATGACCCCAGAAATTTCCCTGATGCCGCACCAGAAAAATGCCGTGGCGCACATTCTGTACGGTAACAATACGCTGCTGGCTCATTGTGTGGGCGCAGGCAAGACCTTCCAGATGATTGCTGCCGGCATGGAAAGCCGCAGACTGGGCCTGTCGCAGAAAAACCTCTATGTGGTGCCGAACCACCTCACAGAGCAGTGGGGCGCAGACTTCCTGCGGCTCTATCCCAATGCCAATGTGTTGGTGGCAACGAAAAAGGATTTTGAACCCAGCAATCGTAAGCAGTTCTGCTCCCGGATCGCAACCGGCGATTACGATGCCATCGTGATCGGACACTCGCAGTTTGAACGAGTGCCGCTTTCCCCGGAACGGCAGAAAGCTATTATCGAGCGTCAGATCGACGACATTACGCTGGCCCTAGCCGATGCTCGGAGTGAGGACAGCCGCAGTTTTACGGTCAAGCAGATGGAGAAAACAAAGAAAACGCTGGAAGCAAAGCTGCAAAAGCTGAACGACCAGACGAGAAAGGATGATGTGGTTACATTTGAGGAACTGGGTGTTGACCGTCTGTTTGTGGACGAGTCACATTTCTATAAAAATATGTTCCTCTACACAAAAATGCGAAATATCGCAGGTATCGCCCAGACCGATGCACAGAAGTCCAGCGATATGTTTGCGAAGTGTCAGTACTTGGACGAACTGACAGGTGGCAAGGGCGTGACCTTTGCAACCGGAACCCCGGTCAGCAACTCGATGGTGGAACTGTACACCATTATGCGGTATCTCCAGTATGACACGCTGCAGAAAATGGGACTGAGCCACTTCGATGATTGGGCGGCATCCTTTGGTGAAACCGTCACGGCAATCGAGCTTTCCCCGGAAGGAACCGGCTATCGTGCAAAAACGCGCTTTGCCCGGTTCTTCAATCTGCCGGAGCTGATTTCTCTGTTCAAAGAATCGGCAGATGTGCAGACGGCGGATATGCTGAACCTGCCTGTGCCGCAAGCAGAGTACATCAACGAAGTGTTGAAACCCAGCGAAACACAGGAAGAAATGGTAAGTTCCTTTGCAGACCGTGCCGAGGCTGTACGCAACGGCAGCGTGAATCCGAAGTTCGATAACATGCTGAAGATCACCAACGATGGCAGAAAACTGGCACTCGACCAGCGGCTTATGAACGAGATGCTGCCGGACGAGCCGGAGAGTAAGGTGAATCGCTGTGTGGACAATGCGTTCAAGGTCTGGGAAGAATCTGCGGCAGATAGAGGAACACAGTTGATCTTCTGTGACTTATCGACACCAAAAGCCGATGGCACATTCAATGTTTATGATGATGTGCGGGAAAAGCTGGTGGCGAGAGGTGTTCCCCGTGAAGAAGTGGCGTTCATTCACGAGTATAACACGGAAACTAAAAAGGCTGACTTGTTTGCAAAGGTGCGCGCTGGACAGGTGCGTATTCTGATGGGGTCTACGCCGAAACTTGGCGCAGGAACTAATATTCAGGATCGGCTGATAGCCCTGCATCATCTGGACTGCCCGTGGAAGCCGGCTGACCTGGAACAGCAGGAGGAACGTATTCTCCGGCAGGGAAACCGGAATAAGCAGGTAAAAATCTATCGTTACGTCACTGAAAATACGTTTGATTCGTATATGTGGCAGATTCTGGAAAATAAACAGAAGTTTATAAGCCAGATTATGACATCCAAGTCGCCTGTCCGTGCCTGCGATGATGTGGACGATACCGCGCTGTCCTATGCCGAAATCAAGGCACTGGCAACGGGCAATCCCTACATCAAGGAAAAGATGGATTTGGATATTCAGGTCAGTAAGCTGAAACTGCTGAAAGCCAACCACACCAGTCAGATTTATAGCTTGGAATCAGATATTGCGCGCCGCTATCCGCGAGAAATCGCTGCGGCACAGGGGCAGATCGAAGCACTGAAAACCGATATGGAAGCGGCAAAACCACTTCTGGCGCAGGATAAAGACCACTTCGATATGGAGATCAGCGGCAAGGTGTACGCCGAACGTAAGGAAGCGGGTGCGGCCATCATTGAGGCTTGCAAGGCTCTGAAAGCGGCTGGCACCGAGGGCATGATCGGCAGCTACGGTGCGTTTGAACTGCATTCCCGATTTGACAACTTTGATAAGGTGTTCCGGCTATCAATCAAGGGCGCATGGAACTACTCTATGGAAGTCGGCAAAGACCCGCAGGGCAATATTCTGCGCGTTACCAATGCGCTGGCGGGCATTGAAAGAGCATTGCCGCAGGTGGAACGCAGACTGGAAACCTTGGAACAGCAGTTGGCGCAGGCAAAGGAAGAAGCCAAGCGACCCTTTGTGCAGGAAGTGGAACTGGCAGAGAAATCCGCGAGACTTGCAGAGCTGAACTCTCTGCTCAACATGGATGAAAAGGGCAGTGAGGATGCGCTGGGCGTGGACGAGGATACAGCCGAAACCGAAGTGGCGGATAAGCCGTGCCAGCCTGTGAACTATGCAGGCCGCGTTGTGGAGCGCACTGCGGACAATGTGCGGAAACCCTCTGTGCTGGCACAGCTTCATGCAAAGCAGGCAGAGCGTACCGCAGAACCACCGAAACCCCAGAAGCGGAAAAGTTACGATATGGAACTGTAAATAGGATAACCCCGTTAGATCTCTGCAAGGAATCTGGCGGGGGTATTTTTGAGGAAGGAGGAAATTTGCTTACTTTAACACCGATCAATTTGAAAACAGCAAACGCATTTGTGCAGCAGTATCACCGCCATCATAAGCCGACACGAGGGCATAAGTTCTCCATTGGCGTATCGGAGAATGGCGCATTGGTGGGCGTTGCTATCTGCGGCAGACCTGTGGCACGGCGGCTGGACGATGGCTACACGCTGGAAGTCAACCGTCTATGTACGGATGGAACACCAAACGCCTGCAGCATCCTGTATGCGGCGGCATACCGCGCAGCACGGGCAATGGGCTACAACAAAGTGATTACCTATATTTTGGAAACAGAAAACGGCAGTTCGCTGAAAGCTGCCGGGTATATCTGTGAGGGCAGAGCCGGGGGATTGGAGTGGAACGGCACAAAAGCACCGAAACAGGCCGACCAATATCCGCGCCAGATGAAAACAAGATGGGTCAAGAAAAAAGAGGGCTTGCATGGCAGTTGACCGCAAACAGCAGATGAAAGAAATCACGGAACGGCTGGAGCAGGGCGTAAAGGACATTTTTACATCGGAAATGTACACGACGTACCTGCGCACGATGGCAAAATTCCATAATTACAGCTTCAACAATACGCTGCTGATTGCGATGCAGCGGCCTGATGCCACACTGGTGGCAGGGTTCAACGCATGGAAGAATAAGTTCAACCGTTACGTCAAAAAAGGCGAAAAGGGCATTCAGATCATTGCTCCGGCTCCCATCAAGGAAGTGGAAGAACGTGAGAAAATCGACAAGGATACGGGTCTGGCTGTGCTAAACGAAAACGGTGAACCAGAAATGGAACGTGTGGAGTATGTGGTTCCGCGTTTCCGCGTGACGACAGTCTTCGATGTTTCACAGACGGATGGGGAACCGATTCCGTCGCTGGAAGTGAACGAACTGACGGCCAGTGTCAAAGACTATGCGCTGCTTACGGCGGCAATCGAGCAGGTATCACCGGTGCCGATGCGGTTCGATGAAATCGAAGGGGAAGCTAAAGGATATTACAGTGATGCCGACAAAGAAATCTGCATTCAGGTCGGCATGGGCGAGAGCCAGACCATAAAGACGATGATCCACGAGGTTGCTCATGCGATGCTGCATAACAGCGATTTCATGAAGCAGAACGGCGAGGAAAAAGATCGGCTTACGAAAGAAACCGAAGCCGAAAGCATTGCATTTACGGTCTGCTCGGCACTTGGCATTGATACGTCCGATTATTCATTTCCTTATGTGGCAAGTTGGGCCAGCGGCAAGGAGATGAAGGAACTGAAAGATTCGATGGATACGATTCGATTGACCGCAGCCGACTTTCTGGAAAAGCTGGAAGCGGCAGTCGCGGAAAGGAGCGCAGAGCGCATGACCGCGATGCAGTATGCGGAAAAGTTGATTGCCAATAAGGAGCAGGAAAAAACGATTTTTGATGATGAGCAGCGAAATCTCATCGTGAATTTTGCTTTCAAGCTGGATGATCGGGCAGCAACGGAAGAACTGGTGAACGGTCTGGCGGCTGCACTGGTCGAGGATGACAAAGAAGAAGCCAATCGCCTGATGTATGATGCACAGGAGAAAATCGAAAATCTCCCGGATGGGATGATTGGCCTTTCGGAAATGCACGATTATGGCTATCTGCACGATGATGTACTGCCGCTGACGAAAGAGGGCGCACGGGAATGGCATCGGCTGGGTGAGAGAATTTATCCGCTGTTCCGTGATGGAACGGCAGGTGATTATGCAAGTCAGGAGGAAATCGAGCAGCACGATGGTATTTTCGGCATTAAGGCAGACGCATGGGATGCGATTCTACTGGAACAACGGGAAGATTATGCAGAGGACGGGTATGTGCGCCCGGATTTTCCGCTGACAGTGATAAACCGTGAACAGGCTCTGCGGCTGTATGACGAGGGAAAGCAGATTTATCTCGTCCGCATCAGCCCGTGGCCGATTCTTGTCACGGCACGAGAGGAAATCGAGCGCGGAAGTGATACCTTCCAGATTGCAACAGCTGACTTGCAACAGGAGCGAAACATGACAGAACAGGAAAATGTGCTGCTGTATGGCAGCGAAAAGCAGTTCGGTATTTACCAGATCACCGCCCGTGACCCGGAACACGACTACCGTTTCATGGGGCTGGACTATGTGGAGAAGAAAGGCATAACGGTTACCCGTGCAGATTATGACCTGATCTATGCCGCACCGCTTACGGAAAGGGATACGCTGGATGGCATTTATGAGCGGTTCAATATTCAGCGTCCAGCAGACTTTACGGGCCATTCGCTGTCGGTCAGCGATGTGGTGGTACTCAATGATGGCAGTACGGTCAAAGCCTACTATGTGGACAGTATCGGTTTTGCGGAACTGCCGGAATTTTTCAAGGAAAGGAATATGGATTTGCAGAAAGAAACGCTTTTGAACGAAGAATTGCAGGGAATCGAAATCTTTGATAAGCCGGGTCTTTTCAGCAATGGCCGACTGCGGGATGAAGATGTGCCGGAGGGCTTATATCGCTATGATCTGCGCGGCTCGGACTACGACCCCGGCCAGCCCATTACAGTGGAGAAAACTGTGGTAGTGAACCACGCGGCATCTGTCCTGATGGCTGAAGAACTTGACCTTGGCGCAGACGGACGGCTGGAACTTGGTGAGGAAGGGCTGAATTTTACAGGTGCAGAACTGACCGTGCGGGAGTTCATGGAGGAACAGCAGCAGAAGAGGAACGGACTGATCCACGGCGATTCTGACCGCATCACGGTTGAGGGGCATATCGGCACATGGTATGCCGTTGATGAAACGGAAGTCGGTGGGGAGAAGTTCTTCCTGCTGGAGCATGAGGAACACGGCGATATGGCGGCCTGCGTTGCAGTCAATGAGCAGGGCAAGCTGGTGGCAGAGGATTTGTGGAACGGCTTCGATGAAGACTTTCAGGAGGCCGTGCAGAAATATCTCTCTGAAAAATGGAATATGCCGAAAAAAGAAAATGTGGTATCAGAGATCATTGAAAAGGCCGTGCCTGCGCCAGACAACAGCGCACAGGACTATTCGGATGTGCCTGTTTACTACGAGCCGTTCAGCTATGCCAAAGAAAATGACGAGGTGGATTTATACCGCACATCCTATCGGCTGAACAGTGAGTGCAAGCAGGCAATCCATGAAGCGATTGCGGACAATTATGACGGACTGCACCTTGGCGATGGTGCAGTCGATCAGGTGGTGAAGCAGTATGGTATGGAGCGTGTGGGCTACATTCTGGCGAACACTCTGCATCATAAAAGTTACGATGGCCGCTTTTCTCACGGCAATAAGGAATGGGCAGAGCAGGTCAGCACCCCGGAGCATAATGCAGACCGCATGACCTTCCGCACGGATTGGGTGGTTGACAGCCACCCGGCTATTCTGGATGGCTTTGTGACGATGTTCAGGGAAGAACTGGAAGCACAGAAAACACGGGAGCAGCCTTTTGTAAAGCAATTCTATGTGGTCGAAAATTTGCAAGCCGCGCCTTTGAAAATTGAGCGGTTCGGCAATCTGGACGATGCAATGTCGCAGTATCAGGTACTTCCGAACCATTACATGAAAGCCTTGGGCGTGGAGAAAAATCCTGATCCGCTGCCTGGTTCACTGGATGTTTTGCAGTGCAGGAACGGCATTGACACCATCGTGGAGGACTACAAAACGGTTCCGGGCTGGGATAACCCGTATATCCAGAATCATGTGGTACAGCCGTTGCAGGGGGCTTTGGCTGTGCAGGACGTGGAACTGGCTTACGAATTGCCGGATGCCTATTTCCACATTCAGACCTGTGACGATGGTTTCGACTATACCTTATATAATAAGGACTTCACGGAACGGGATGGCGGCATCCTTGAAACGGATGGAGATAAGCCTGTGCAGGAGGCTATGACGGAGCTGCTGGCAGAGTTCGGTTGCGATGCGGCAGAGGGTAAAGTCATGGATGCGGCAGAACTGCGGGAACAGGCTGATGCGGTGGCTGAACAGCAGGCAGAAGTTTTGAAAGAAAAACTCGCCGCAGAAAGACCTGCGCCGGAAGAAACGCTCAGCTTTTATGTTGCGGAGTGTTTGGAGTTTACGTTTGCGGGAGAGTTCCACGACCATCTGACGATGGAAGAAGCCTTGGAAGCCTACGACAAGATTCCGTCCGAACGGATGAATGCCGACAAGTGCATTGGATTCTGTATCGAGGAAGATGGCGGCTTTGTTGGAATGTATGAGCTGGTCGTGAATGACAAAGTGCAGCGGGAGAACATCAATTCCATCAACTATTTCAGGGATGATAAGCTGGTGCAGCAAGCTATTTCCGATATGGAAAAGCTGATGGCGGCACGGCAGCAGAGTAAGGAGCAGGAACGCGGCAGTACGAAAAAGTCTGTTCTGGATGCCTTGCGCAGTCTGAAAGCCAAGAAACAGGAGCAGCCTGCACAGGAACAGGATAAGCCGAAGAAAGCGAAAAAGAAAGGAATGGAGTTATGAATAATGTGCGCTTTGATGAACTGGAATTGATGCTGATGGCAATGTTTGAGCAGCCGACGCTCAAAGATACAATTCAGGTGTTGACGGAAGTCCAGCCGCTTGTGGCAGAGGATGCAGAGATGGCTGCGCTTGTCCAGCAGACGATCCCGAAGATGCAGCAGTTGAACGAGCAGCAGTTCAAGGGGCTGGAACTGGAATGGCATAGGCCAGAGGAGGCGGAAGGAGAAAACGTAAAATGATAAACCAGTATAGAGTTTTCCAAATCAAAGAGGTACATCATCAGCATTGGGCAAAATCCTATGCACAGCAGGTAGAGGACGGCTTTTTGATTCATCATCAGAATTACCAGAGTGCATATAAAGGAAAGCCTGCCCCCAGCGATACGCCGATGACAGCCCGGAAGCGGCTGGAAGAAAAGCGGCCAAACACATTTATTGGTCGTTCCTTTGGTGTTGGCGATGTGATCGTATGGGATGAAGAAAAGGAACGTAAGTTTTTCTACGTCGATAAAGAGGAACTGGTAGAGTTCGGTGGCTTTATGGATGCTGATGCAGCCGGAAATACTGTTGTCTACATGGTTCCCAATTATCAGATTGATGGAAAGACTGGGACATGGCTTCCGTATGATAGCGAAGTTGTTGAGGGCGTTTGCTTTTTTATGATGCGTAATGAGCAGCGCAAAGATACTGCTTCGCCAATCGTGGTAGACAGCAAAGGTGTATTTGTGACGGATGCACCGAACGGCTTTGAAAATGTTCGTGCGGTTCTTGCGGAATATGTTCATCGTGCTGAAAAAAAGCAGCAGGATATGACCGAACATGAGAAATGCTTGACAAATGGAACGTATGAACGTGCGCGGGAATCCGGCACAGAGCAGAATTACGACATGATAGATGGTTGCGTGAATAATGTGCCGAAAAAGCCACGGCGCATTGGTGGCAGATGGTCGGTGCTGGATCGGCTGCATATCAAGCAAGCAGAGCGGAAACAGAAAGAGCAGACTCAGCAGCAACAGCAGGAGCGAAGTCGTAGAAATTAAAAATCCGTTATGATGTAGAGTGGTGGTTCCCCTAAAAGGAACTGCCACTCTTTTTTATTGAAAGGTCTTGCTATTTGTAAAATGGTTGTACATAATAGAAAAAATAAGGAAATGGGGGAAACCAAGGTGCAGGGCTACGAAGAAAAAGAAAAAGTTCTTCTGCTATGGGAACGGGCATTAACGCTGTTTTATGAGAACGATACAGAATTATTTGTTACGGGGGCGCAGGAACGAACGATTGCCGGCAAAATCGCAATGCACATGGATAAAATCTATCGAGAAATCTTCCCGATGCCAGAATTGGTGATTGATATTGAATATAATCGCATGGACACTGGCATAAAACCTAAATATCCGGGAAGTGAAGATAAAAAGAAAAGATGGACGGCACCAGATATTGTTTTACATAAAAGAAGAAGTATCAACTATAACATTTTTTGCTGTGAGATGAAGAAAGCATCTAAACCGGGACAGGGCGATGCGCGCAAAGTAAAAAGACTTGTACGCCATATAAACTACCATTTTGGGATTGACCTGTATAAAATAAATAGAACCGAGGCAAGGTTTACACTGTATTATCTGAGAACTGGCTACAAGCAATGCCAAAAAGAAGAATACTTTTTCAACCGTAAAACCAATCAAATTGAGCCATTGAAAGTATAGAAACAAAAGAGAGCAGGTACAAGACTTCATGGAAGAAAGGTCTTGTACCTGCTTTTCCGTTTGTATCAAATAGATTGTTCGTAGCTGCGCTTTGGCTGGGTGCGGCTGTGCTGCTGCGTGTGTTCCGTTTCAAGAATCATATCAACATTCCTGCAAGCGGTTTGCAGTTCGTGGTAGTAATCTTTGAAATAGGTGTAGCTTTCGTATTGTGCAGTTCGAGCAGAAAGCAACTTTTCCTTTTCTGCTCGTAAATTTTTCATCGTGGGAATTGTGCCATCCGTGGAATTGCGTTTCAAGAATTGAACGGCTTCTTCGTATCTGGCAATTTCATCCTGATGTGCAGAACGGTACAGCTTCTTGTTGCCCGCCTGCAAAAATTCTTTGTATGTAGCCTTTGTGGAAAGATACTGCCCCAGATAGTGAATCTTCTCGTTCAGCCGCTTTAAGTCGGCATCGGTAGATTTGGCGATGTTGCGGGCATCGGACATTTTGACGGACAGTTCATCGCGCGCTTTTTTCAAATCTTCATAGCTATTATAACCATGCTGCTGTACATAGACGATGGTATTTGCCATCTGCTGCAAATTGGAAATTTTGACTTTCTGAGCATAGGCGCGGCTTTGCTTGGCTTTTACACAGTCCTGCAAATTCACCACCAGACGAAGATTGGACTTGATATAGAGAACGGTAATGGGGTCAGCAACACTCCATTGCTGTTTTTCTTTTGCAGCGGTGATAGCGTTACTTTCAAAAAGCGTCAGAAGATGTTCACGGTCAAAACTGGTTCCCAGCGTTCTGGCAGAGATGTGTTTTTCTCTGTCCGGGAGAAGGTAACTAAATCGACCACGGTGGTCTTTTACCAAAATGTTGGATTCGGTTTGGAGCAGGCGGCAGAATTCTTCAAAAGATTTTGCTTTCTTCGCCGCAGCAGTAATGGCGTCGCGCAGCTTATCTTTCTCCGTTTGAAATTTGGTTTTCATGGGAGTGAAACCCTCTGCAATAAGCTCAGCGTTCAACTTGTCCAGATTGATCTGCCCGCGCTGTTTAGCATAATACTCCTGCTGCGTAATTTTGTTGACAGACGGGGAAAGCAAATCGACCTGATTGAGATTTTCCCTCAAGCAGATATTCATAAGAGATTGCTGTAAATGCTTTAGGTAATCTTTCGTCAGATGGTGTTTGTAGCCCGCCTTATAGTCGATGAGCCGTTCCATAAAGGGCTGCTGCGGAACATCCAGCTTTCGCAGACTGTTGATTACGATATGCACATGGATATTGCCGCTGCCGTTGTGACCGTCCAGGTGGGTGCAGACCAACGCCTGATGCCCCGGAAAGTTGGCTTTTACATATTCCATGCCGATGGCCTGCGCCTGTTCACCAGTCAGTCCACACTCGTCTTTGTCGGCAGGATCGAAGCTGATGAGGTAGTGGTGCGTCTTGATTTCATTGTAATTTTGATTCTTGTGGTACTGCGCATTAAGCATTTCGCACTCCACATCAAAAAGTTCCGGCTCACAGTTTATGCCCTCCAGAAGAATATCTCGGCGGAGTACCCAGTTCCCGTTTGCATCCAGCAGGGGTTTCTTCAGAACTTCGTCATGCTCATATTTCAAATAGTCGAGTGCCGCGCCATAGTCTGCACTTTTACCCGCGACGTGTTTTAAGATTGCCACGATAATCACCTGCCAGTCCTGCAATTTCTTTCCGCATAGCGCGAAGGTCGGTCATGCAACGATTGATTTCTTCCAGCATGGCACGAGATTGGATGCCGCCGCTGTTGAAAAAGGCTGCAATTTGGTTCAGGTTATTTCCGATATGGGAAAGCTGTCTTGCAAAATCTCGCAGTTCTGCAATGTCGGCAACGATGTTGTAATGAACGTGAAGTTTTTCGGTTATGGCCTGTTTCCTTACATAAACGGCAACGGGATAGCCAGCCTGTTCAGCAGAACATGAAACCAGTGCGTACTCCACATCGGTAAAACGAACCATTACATTCTTAGTCCGTCTGATACTTTCGTCTTTTTTTGGCCGAGCCATAGTGTGATCCTCCTGCATTTTATAGTTGCGAAGCAATTCCCGATAAGCCGTAGGCGTTCGGTTGCGAACACATTCATGTGGAGCCAGATAGCCAAAATCCGAGATTTTGTGCGTACCGTGGGAATGGGGAACGGAATCCCCATCAAGATTGCCAAGAACGAAAAATCACGAAAGTGAGTTTTGAGTTACCATAGGCGAATCTTGCTCTAAGATAGGAAAACCCCAGTGTTTGCAGTATAGCCCCAGTCTTTATCAAAAGAAGTGCTTCTATAAATAGGAATCCGCAGCCCCGATTTGGAATACACTTTTCAAATTTTTTTGAAATTTTTTCAAAAATTGTATTCCAAAATGCCCTTCTGGATTCCTATTAGTAAAGGGAGGATTGATTTCATGAAGCAGAAAGAGCGTTTTGATGAAAAGCCTAAACAGGAACATACGGAGCCTGTGCATCACAGAAAAGCCATCATCAAGGGCATCACCGTATATGAATCGTTCCGGCCAGAGGGCAGCGAACTGTGGGATTGCCTGCTGCAGAGTATGGGAAAGCACTGAAAAAGAAATTTTGAAAAATGTGCGCAGCAGCTTGATTTTAGTGTCACAGCTTGGTAAAATACAGACGGGTTAAGTGAATAGTGCAATCAAAAGCCATTAACTTTCTGGATTTTACCATGCAATTTGCGTGGAGACAGGAGGTTTAATGGCTTTGTTTTTTTACAAGGAAAAGAATAAAGACATACGGGCAGCGGCCTATCTGAGATTGTCCATCGAGGATGGTGACAAGGCCGAGAGCAACAGCATCGGCAATCAGAGAGAACTGATTCGGGATTTTGCAGCAGAACGGCCAGGACTGCATTTGGTCGAAGAATACGCTGACGATGGCTATACGGGAACCAACTTTGAACGTCCGGGCTTTAAGCGGATGATGGAGGATATTAAATCCGGCAAAATCAACTGCATCATCGTCAAGGACTTATCCCGCCTTGGTCGTAATTACATCGAGATGGGAAAATATCTGGAACAGATTTTCCCGATGATGGGGATTCGGTTCATCGCCATCAATGACAACTATGATAACGCCAACGCCGAGAGCAACGATTCGGACAACATTGTGGTTCCGTTCAAGAATCTACTGAATGATTCCTACTGCCGGGATATTTCCATTAAGGTGCGCAGTCAGTTGGACATGAAACGGCGCAAAGGAGAGTTCATCGGCGGCTATGCTATCTATGGTTATTGCAAAGACGAACGGAATAAAAACCGTCTGGTGGTAGACGAGTATGCGGCAGATGTTGTTCGTTCTATCTACCGCAGAAAACTGGAAGGTATGAGCGCACAGGCGATTGCCGAACAGCTGAACAGCGAGAATGTGCTGGCCCCCAGCGAGTACAAACGGCTGTGCGGTCTGAACTATCACAGTGGCTTCAAAGCTGGCACTCATGCGAAGTGGCAGGCAATTCAGGTACTTCGGATTCTGAAAAATGAAGTCTACACCGGGACGATGGTGCAGGGCCGACGGCAGAAAATCAATTACAAAATCAAGAAAATTCGGGATGTGGAAGAATCTGGCTGGATCAGAGTTCCCAATATGCACGAAGCAATCATTCCGCAAAAGCTGTTCGATACGGTGCAGGAAGTTTTGAAGCTGGACACCTGCGCATCGAAAGGCCAGCAGACTGTAAATCTATTTTCGGGCATCGTTCGCTGCGGCGGCTGTGGACAGAACATGGTGCGGCGTACCGTATCAAAAAACGGAAAGAAATATATTTATCTGCACTGCGTCACAAACCACAACGGTCTGGGCTGTTCCTCGCATCTTATCAGCGAAAGTAAGTTGGAAGAGGTGGTGCTGGCCGCATTGCAGGGAAAGATCCAGCAGATCAGTGGACTGGAACATCGTCTGGATGAAATCAATGAGATTCCCAAGAATGAACGCAGACTGAAATCTGTGGAAGAACATCTGAAAATGTTGGAGCAGGAAGAACAGAAATACCAGACCTTGCGCCGCCAGCTTTATGAGGATATGAGCAGCGGTATTGTCAGCAAGGAAGAGTATAAGGAGTTCAGCCATTCCTTTAATGAAAAGGTTGAAGCTATCCGTAAGGCCAAAGCAGAAATGAACCGCCAGAGGGATTGTCTGAACAATCTGGATGTGGAACATCTGCCGTGGATTGAAGATTTCAAGTCCTACCAAAACCTGACAAGTCTGAACCGCCGCGTTCTGGTGGAACTGGTAGAGAGCATCACCGTTTATGATAAGGAACACATTCATATCCAGTATCGGTTCGATCAGGAAATTCGCAATGTGCTGGAATATTGCAGTAGTGTTCCGGCAGCAGAAACGGAGGAAAGTGCAGTATGAAGTGTGTAAGCTATACCCGGACACTTCCTTGGAAGAACCATCAAAGTAAACTGACGATTGCCGAGCAGAATCAGCGCGTTGCGGCATATCTGGCGGAACATAAAGAGCTGGATTTGCAGAAAAAGTATTCTGACCGCAAGAACGATGAAAAGGCGCGCACTGCGTTCGACCAAATGACCAATGATGGCGTAGAGCGAAAATTTGATTGCATTATTGTGGCATCCATGTATTACTGTGGGCCGGATTTCCCGGCGGTACGGCAGGCAATCAAGGAAACGCTCTATGCAACGGGCATCGACCTGATCGTGCTGGAGGAGGGTTTGGATACCAGAGCCGTCAGCCGAAAAGAAGTCGAGGACTATTTTGAAGCAAAACGCTGTGAGATGCACGCGGAAATCATGTTTGCGTGGAGAAAGAAACAGGGCGCAGGATTCCGGCTGACAAACTCTGTTCCGTTTGGTTACATCCGCAGGAATGGTGAAAGCAACATGATAAAGGATGAAGAAGTTGCTCCTTATTTGAGCGAGGCTTTTTCCAGATATGCGTCCGGTCGAAAAATGCGTGATATTGCAAAGTGGTTAAATGAGCAGGGCGTGGAACCCCCCATGAAGCACAAAAAGAGAATTTTGGGAAAACCTTATGATGCAGAACCAGACCAGTGGACAACGGATATGCTGAGGTGTTTATTCCGAAACCCGACTTATACGGGTGCGGCGGCAAATGGAAGCCGCCAGATCATTGCAGAAAACTGCCATGAACCATACATAACCAAAGAACAGTTTCATGCGTTCCCGTGCAATCTGCGCGAGGGCGAAAACAAAATCTCCATTCGGAAAAGCTACAAAAAGCCGAATCCGCTGGCAAAGCACATTGTCTGTACCTGTGGACGCGCACTTTGCTGGCACAAGGATAAGAAAACAGGGGAGGAACTTTTCTATTGCCGTTACTGCCGCGCACACAAGGAAAACGGAAAGAATCTGAAAGTTCCGGCAGCTACCATTTATAAAAATGTGATGGATGCTCTGGAACTGGAACATCTGGAAGAAGAAAAGCTGGCTGCGGCGATTCAGCAGGGAGCAGGCAAGAAAGCAATCGAGGTAGTTCGAGCCGAAAAGTCGTTGCAGATGAAGTCCGTTCTGGCTGAACTGAATATGGAACAGTTTCGCCGTGTGCCGCTGTATGAGAGTTATATGGCCGATGAAATCACCGAAGAACAATATCGTGCCGAACTGCTGGACTACGAAGAAGCACATCGGAAATTGAATGAACAGCTTACAGCAATTATGGAAGATACGCTGGTATGGGAACGGGCGTTGAGCCTGCGCAATCCATGGATTCAGCAGATGGCACAGTATAAGGCCCCGGAGGAACTTGACCGCAATTTTGTGAAGAAATTCATCGAACAGGTCACAGTTACACTGCTGGAAAACGGGCAGGCGAAAATCAGCCTGACAATGAAAACGGATGAATGGAAAAAGATGCTTGGCCGGATAGAGATGGAGGAAACAGACGATGGCACGAAAGAGTAGAAAAAATCTCCCGCAGCCGGAACAGGTGGCAGCTTCCGTACTGCTGCCGGAGCTGGAAGAAGCAAAAATGCCAGCGGCAATCTATGGGCGGCTTTCCGTTGAGGATGAAGAAAAAGAAGAAAGCATGGAAACGCAGATCGCGCTGGTGCAGGATTATATCAATCGCAGCAGTGAACTGAGTTATGTGGACACCTACTTCGACAATGGTTTTACGGGAACGAATTTTAAGCGGCCTGCATTTACCCGCCTGATGAACGATGTGCGGCAGAAGAAAATCAAGTGCATTGTGGTGAAGGACCTCTCGCGCTTTGGTCGCAACTATCTGGAAGCAGGATACTATATCGAAACGGTGTTCCCATTTTTGGGGATTCGATTGATTGCTGTTACAGATAATTTTGACAGTACGCGCAAAGAGGACATGGAAAGTCTGGCTCTCCCGATTCGGAATATGGTCAACGCAATGTACGCGAAAGACATATCCAAAAAGATATGGACTTCTTTGCAGCGTAAGAAAGAAGCAGGCTATGCAGTCGGAAACGATGCTCCGTATGGCTATATTCGGAACCCCGTGACAAAGCGTAATGAAATTGACCCGGAAGCTGCATTTTATGTGCAGTTGATTTTCCAGTGGGAACTGATGGGTGTACCTATTTTTGAAATTGCTCGACGAATGACATTGCTGCAGGTTCCGACTCCACGGGAGTGGCATAGAAAAATGGTTGAGGGAAAAGAAGTACTTACCTGTAAAAAGTGGGGCGTAACCACGATCCGGCACATCTTGGAAAATCAAACCTATGTGGGCGATACCATCAACAATAAAAGTACACAGAAGTTATTCGCAGGACAGGACAAGCGCGACCTTCCGAAAGAACAGTGGTATGTGGCAAAGAACACACATCCGGCCATCATCGCAAGGGATGATTTTGAAAAGGTGCAAAAAATCTTGGACAAGAATCGAGCGGCATTCCATACCGTAAGAGCAAAGTCGGAGCAGATTCGGACAGAATATCAGAATGACCTTGCAGGAATGGTGTTTTGTGCAGACTGTGGCAGACCGATGGAGTTTGAACGACTGCCGCATGGAGCGGAAGAAAGTAAAAAGGTCTGCTATTACATCTGCAAGGCGCGGCAGGCCGACGATAAGTGCATCGGCCACCAGATTACAGAAAAGTTGCTGAAAGCCTTGTTAATGGATCAGCTGCACCTGTTTATTACACAACTTAGTGATAGGCGCAAGGTGGTAGAAGAACTGCGAAAAATTGAAGATGTGCAAAATCCTGTCTACCGCGCAAAGGGCGAAATAATGAGCCTGACCGATAAAGTCAGTCAGATGGCAAAGAAACGAGAACAGCTTTATGCGGACTATGTGGCTGGTGTGGTGGATTCCGAAGATTACCAACTGATTCGGGAAGATTATTCCAGACAATATGATGGCCTGCGAGCCGCGCTGCAGGAAGCGGAGAACAAAAAAGTTCAGGTAGAACAGCAAATCGAAGAATACCTGAATATGACTTCTCATTTGGAAGAACATCTGGACAACTTTGAATTTGACATTCAGTTGGTAAAATCCCTTGTGCAGAAAATCGAAGTGAGTGCGGACAAGCGGATGCGGATTGTTTTCGGATTTCGGGATGTGTTTACAGAACTTGGAAAGGAGAGTGCAGAAACATGATTGCAGCGTATCAGCGCATTTCAAGGGCTGATGGCGATTTGGGCAAAGATGGCAAGGATAAGAGCAACAGCATTGAGAACCAGAAAGAACTAATCCAACGGTATATCTCCTGCAAAGAAAGTCTGCAAAATGTGCCTGTGATGGATTTTGTAGATGATGGCTACACAGGCAGCAATTTTGACAGACCTGGATTCCAGCAGATGATGGATGGTGTACGCAATGGCAAGATTGATACCATCATAGTAAAAGACCTCTCTCGCTTTGGCCGAGACTATATCGGTGTGGGTGAGTACATGGAGCAGATTTTTCCCCTGCTGGGTGTCCGGCTCATTGCCATCAATGATAACTATGACAGCAATAATTATAAAGGTACAACGCTGGGCATGGATGTGATTGTCAGTAATCTGGTAAATACCATGTACTGCCGGGATGCAGGAAAGAAACTGCGGACTGCCAATCAGGTCAAGTGGCGTAAAGGCATCACAACGGCATCTGCTGCACCGTTCGGCTATCAGTTTGACCCGGACAAAAAGGGCGCATTTATCGTTGACCCGCCAGCAGCAAAAATCGTGCGGCGCATTTTTGATCTTGCGATTTTAGGATTGGGAACGCGAGAGATAGCGATGATGCTCAATGACGAAAATGTTCCTGTGCCGAGCGTATATAACAAAGAAAATAAGGCGTATGGCAAAGAAACGACCTATACCATTGCCCCAGTGATTCTGTGGGACAGTTCTCGCGTTTGGAAAATCCTCACGGCGTATGTGTACACCGGGGCGATGGTTTTGGGCAAAACCAAAACTCTGATTTCTGGCAAAAGCATTGTCCGAACAGTCCCCAAAGGACAGCAGTTTATTACAGAGGGAACCCATGAAGCAATCGTCGGCCGGGAAGAATTTGAAAAGGCGCAGCTTGTCATAAAGAGCAACAGCCATAAAGTGTTGATGGGCGGTGTGGACTTCCCACTGAAAGGAAAAGTCCGCTGCGGAAATTGCAGGCGAGTGATGGCGCACAATTTCAAACAGGCTGTTCCAACATTCTGGTGCAGAGAAGGACTGGAACTTGTGGGGCAAACTCAATGTACATCCGAAGTCTTTCAGGTCAGTGACATTGAAAATGCGGTTTTTCAAGCACTTAAAAAGGAACTCTCCCTGCTTGATGTCCTCTATGGAGATATTCAAAAGGAAGAACAAGGATTGAAGGAAGCCCACAAAAAGGCAAGCCGCCGCAAAATTCTGATGGAGCAGAAACTAAAAAATCTAAAAGGGGAGAAAATGCGGATGTATGAGGAATATGCAGCAGGAACGCTCTCACTGGATACTTATAAGCAGAAAAAGCAGGAATGTGATAGACGAATTTCAGAGGTGCAAGAGCAAATTGAACAGTCCAAAGCGGAAGAATCCACTAAGAGCGTTGTGCCGGGAACTGTGCGCGCAGCGGCAGAGCAGGCAGAAAACTTTTTGAATGGCACTAGGCTTACGGCAAGTATGGTGTCGGCGTTCATTGAAAATGTCTTTGTATATGATGGCGGGCGCATTGTGGTACGGTTCAAATATGAGCAGAGCATCCAGAATGCTGTAAAAGCACTACACACAGACTGAATTTCAAAAAAGGCTGCGTTGCCCATGTTGTAACATCAAAGAGTATGTTATAATATGGGCAACAAAACAGCCGGAAAGAGGACATTATGAAAGCAATTCGATGGCTGTTAAAATTGGTGCTGGTGATTATGACCTTGCCACTGATCCTTGCTGTGTGGCTGATAAAGTGGTTTGTAGTATTCCTGCATCATTGTTCGGCATGGATTTTCTATTTGCTGGGTAGTGTGCTATTGGCAACGGCGATTCTTTCGTACCTCATGCAGCAGTCGCAGGGGATGGAAGCACTTCAAATGCTGATTGGTGGATTTGTGATTTTTATGATACCGCAGGTGGTCGGCGGCGTGGTGGTACTTCTGGAACTGGCGGCAGTAATGCTTCGGCAGATATGGTACATATAAAATAGGGAGGCGTACAGACAGTGAAATTGGTGGCGATTCATCATGTGGCAATTATCGTTTCTGACTACGAAAAAGCGAGAGACTTTTATGTGAACAAGCTGGGCTTTGCAGTTGTGAGAGAAAACTTCCGCAAGGAGCGGAACGACTGGAAACTGGATTTGCGTGTCGGTGATGGAGCCGATGCGATTGAACTGGAGATTTTTGCAGAACTGAACCCGCCCAAGCGTGTAAACAGGCCGGAAGCCTGTGGTCTGCGGCATCTGGCGTTCCGGGTAGATGATGTGGAAACTACCGTGGCAGAACTTGCACAGATGGGAATTGAATGTGAACCGATTCGATTGGATAGTTGCACCCAAAAGAAAATGACTTTTTTCTTTGACCCGGATGGATTGCCCTTGGAATTGCACGAATAAATCATACAAAATAGTAAGGATGCTATGTGATAGGGTAGGAGTTATAAAATGGTTGATGTTGAAAAATGCCCTTATATTGAATATAAAATTCAAGGAATAAGTGGAATCGTTGCAAAAGAAGAAAAATCATTTTGCGTAAAAGACGATTTAATAATACAAATCGAATTAAAGCAAGAAGGACTGGAAATTACTGGGCTGAAAGTACTATTAAAAGAAGATAGTGTAATCGACGAACAAGTAAAGCAGACAATCAGACGGAAAATTGAGCGTTTTTTGGTGAACTTATATGGAAATCCGAATGTCTATGTGTCTAAATTTTCTATGGGAATATTGCAGATTTTCAATCCCAATAGCAAGAAAGCTCAATATGAGTTCAGTAGTACACTGGTGATTTCTGCTGAATGTTCGTGTGCAATACAGTGCAATGCTGATTATTTTAAGGAAATGTATGAAAAACAAGTTCCAGAGGATAAAGCAGACGAAGTTTATCCTTTGCTTTTTAGCACGATGCGTATTGATGATATTTTTGTTCGATATTTGATGCAATATGAAATTCTTTTAGGGCAAGTAACGAATGAACACACACAGAAGGAAGTCACTGATTACATAAAAAAAGTGTATAATCCGGCCAATAAAGATAGACAGATAGGCTTTCAACTAACGAGAAGGCCAAGAAGAAAGTATAAAGAAGATGATCTTACCTACAATAGAAATCTACTGGGACATGGTGATATAGAAAAAGCTGTTTCAGAGGAGAAAATAAGACAATTAAGCAGAAGTATAATGGATGTGCTCTGGTTTTCACTATGGAATAAGGCCGAATGATAAAAGTAATGCCCGTCTGGGGGAGAGGATTCGCAAATCTTCTCGACCAGGCGGGCATTTCATTCCGCAGGAATGTGAAAGTTACAGGCTCAGCGTTTCTATCCATGCAGACAGGTCGGCTTTGCTGGAATAGGAGTTGAACACCTTACCATGCAGCAACTTTGCACCGGGGCAGCTCGGCGCAAGTTTTTCATTGGTCTTACCCATGCCGCTGCCGCCGGAGGTGGCAAAGGGAATAATCGTTTTACCTTTCAGATTGTAGCTTTCCAGAAATGTATTGATGATGGTGGGAGCAACATACCACCAGATAGGGAAACCGACAAAGATGGTGTCATACTCGTCCATGTTATCGCGTTTGGTGGCGATGGCAGGGCGAGAGTTCGGATCGCTCATTTCGATGGTGCTGCGGGATTTCTTGTCCATCCAGTTTAGATCGGCCTTGGTATAAGGAACTTCCGGCTGAATCTCAAAAATGTCTGCACCGATGGCATCTGCCAGATTTTCAGCAACTTTTGCGGTAACACCGCTGGCAGAAAAATAGGCGACAAGTCTTTTGTTCATGGCAATGCACTCCCTCTTGATGATTTTGTATAGGATAAGTATAGCACGGTAGGGGAGTAGCATCAAGCGGTTGCCCATGATATAACATCAACGACAATGTTATATTATGGACAACTGTTCGTAAAAATTTAAGGATTTTGAGGGAGTTGTACAGCTTGATATGAGGAGCGATTTATGGTAAGATGAAAGTACAATAAGAGCTTATACGCTCTTGTTGAATCTACTGCGAGGAAGTGAATGCCGATGGAAAAGCAAAACACGGTAGAAAATCAGCTTGCCCACACGATAACTCAGACAGAGTTTGATTCGGACTATGATAAGACCGCCAAAAAGCTGCTGGCGAACAAACAGATTTTGGCGCAGATTATGAAGGGCTGCGTAGATGAATACAGTGAATGTTCCGTAGACGAAATTGCTGAAAAGTATATTGAGGGAACCCCAGAGGTTGGCACGGTTGGCGTTCACGTTGATGATACAAACAGACCTCCGAAAGTTCCTGAAGTAATAACTGGAAGCAACAATGAGGATTCTACGCTGACTGAGGGAACGGTGCGTTATGATGTTCGCTTTGATGCGATTGCTCCGACAGCAGCGAATGATGCAGCACAGCAGGATGTGATTCGTCTTATTATCAATGTGGAAGCGCAGACTGCTTTTAATCCGGGATACCCACTGACAAAACGTGCAATCTATTATTGCAGCAGAATGATTTCTGCACAGCACGGGCCGATATTCAAAAAGTCTGAGTATGGAAAAATCCGAAAAGTGTATTCTATATGGGTTTGTACAAAACCGTCCGATGAATTTCAGAATACGCTTACGCGGTATTCGATTCGACCAGAACAATTGATTGGAAACGCTGCCGAGAAATCAGAAAATTATGATCTGATGAGCGTGGTAACGATTTGTCTGGGAAAACCTGATACAGAAAACTATACAGGCATTTTGAAGTTTCTGGATGTGCTGCTTTCTTCGTCAAGAGCAGCTACGGAGAAAAAGAAAATTCTCGAAGAAGAGTTTGGCGTTGCAATGAGCGAAGAACTGGAAAGAGAGGTGCTTATTATGTGCAATCTTAGTCAAGGTGTCAAGGCCGAAGGCAGAGAAGAAGGCATTGGTATCGGTGAAATGCGAATGCTGATTAAGCAGGTGAGAAAAGGCCGCGTGACGGTTGAAGAAGCTGCTGAAGATGCTGAAATGACGGTTGAAGAATTTAAGAAAGTAATGGAAAATACCCCGCTGCAGGCTGTATAAAGCGGAAATTATATAGAGCATTAGAAATATTAGCCCTACAAGGCATTAATTGGTTTGCAACTGATTGAAGCCTTGTGGGGCTTATGTATAACCACGTATAAATAGTATTGTGAGGAAAATAGAATGAACAACGACCAAGAAATTATTTTAGCTAAAATAAGTGCAGTATATGATAAACCCCCATTTGTGAAAATGGAAACAGGTCAAATGGAGATGATTTTGAAATGCGTGGGGTTGGGAGCATACTACGATAAGTACAGAGAGTATCTTGAACCGTACTGGTATAATGGAAGATTTCAGAATCCTGTTGAATCATATAGAATTTTTGTTGGATTGAATTCAATATTTGAAGATCTATTGAATGAGAGGAAAGGAGATGAAATCATTTCGTTATTGACGGAATTGGGAAATTACATTCCGGGAACTATTTTGTCCGATGAAGCACGTTTTGCAGCTGATTTTAATAAGTTGCGCCAATTATACAACCTGATGGGTTTACAAATCGTTTCAATGGAAGTCGATGAATATTCTTCTAAGTTTCAAGTTGAACCATATTTGAATGAAGGAAATCAGATCATTCAATCTTTTGGAATGGAGCGGTGGCTAAAAAGCAAATATCAGGATGTATATGAAGCCTATGAGAGTGCATTGAATTCGTTTTCTTCTGGAGACCTAGGGGCTGCAATTGAATCATGCAGAACGGCGTTGACGGGAATATTTTCTAAATATAAAGGAGTCCCATTTCAAAAAGCAAAATGGATGCTCGGCATGGCAACATTAACTGGCGACTTCACGGGAACGCAGTCTGCAGATGCTTCCGAGATGACTTCAATAAAAAATGAGATTGAGGCGATGGGAAAAAGAGATATAGCAGATTTTTTTGAAGAAAATTTAGAGGGGTCTTATAAAAAAACAAAGGCTATATACAGCATATATTCCATGTTGTCGGACTACGGAACGCATCGATTAGAGGGAACAGTAGAAGTAGCTAAGAACGAGGATGCACTAATGATGATTAGAATGACTACGGACATTCTTGTTTGGATTTATCAAAAGCATGGTATGAATGAATAACTTTATTGCAGTGTGTTAAAGTGATTATGATACGGGATATTCCAGAGGACGCGGAGGCGATTGATGTGTGCAAAGCTGTTGAGGAAATGATAAACGAGAGCGAAGAACGAGGCGAACTCAGGATGCTTGTGAAGCAGGTGAGAAAAGGCCGCATTACAATCGAGCAGGCTGCCGAGGATGCTAATATGAGCGTAGAGCAGTTCAAGAGAGTAATAGACGACACGCCGTTGCAGGCAGTATAAGACAAATACTATATAGAAGCAGATAAGCCCTACAAGGCTCAATTGGTTCACAAAACCGATTGAAAGCCTTGTGGGGCTTATTTTTTTGCGCCTTTTTCAAATTTATTTGTGAAAAAAGTTGTCCAAGACTTGACATCGGGCGGGTTGGAGTGGAAGCGCAGTAAGTGGAGTGCTCCTGCCAAAGCTTTTCTGCGGT
>ENA-UOJB01000302-UOJB01000302.1-human-gut-metagenome-genome-assembly--contig:-C48-NODE-302-length-61781-cov-20.883712_pt1 | contig 61781 bp, 47 predicted proteins | sample MGYA00242338_ERZ723885 | MGnify/ENA metagenome assembly ERZ723885
CAACTTTTTTTGAAATCTTTTCAAGTTTCTTTCGAGCTGTTGTGTTGTCTCGGCGTTTCCTCAACAACGAATCTGAGTATATCATCCGCTAGTGTACTTGTCAACACTATTTTTTGAATTTTTTGCACAAATTATCCCCTGCTACGTCAATTCCGCATAAACAGGGGATTTTTGCCATGTTTCTATTCTGTTTTTTACTATTTTACAAAGAACGGAAGCTTTTGTCCGAGCTGTTCCACCAGATATGCCAGATAGTTATTTTCATACAAACATGTAAGTATTCTGCTGTCTCTGGTATAATCTACGATCACCTGGCCCAGGGTTCCCAGGTCTCTGAAGATATTAAATGCGTATATTGTCCAAACAATTAGAACAGTTTCTAAGATTCCAACCACAATACCTAGTAATTTGTCCAGGCTATGTACTATAGGTAGTTTCACGATCATCTTTGCCGAGAAAAATACGATATTAAGAAGATGATGCACCAAACCGATCGCCGCCAGCAACAGTATTGTCAGGATCACATTGAATATCTTTCCATCAAAGTAACTGCTCAGACCATTCCCGATCAGGAACAGCACCACACAGGTAATCAGCAGGGAGATCAGAGAGATCAGAGATTTTACCATTCCCTTCTTGTAGCCGTCCATCACCATGCAGATCAATACTACTGCCATGATGACCTGTAATAAATTCAGATTCATTGGTATACTCCTTTATTTTAACTGTATCGTATCTATTGTACTATCTGTCACCAGATAATATTTGTAGGAACCTCCTGCAGGAAGCAGAAGCCGGGCACTCTTACCGAAGCTGCCATGGTATTTTTCCACACCGTCCGTTGTAAAGATCTGGCACTCCGCTTCGTTGTAGATCACCATGTCATCATCCCCGAAGAAAATATCCGTATAATCCACATCAAAATAATAGCTGCCCACCTTTGCTGCCGAAGTATTGTACACATCCATGCGGTACTTGGTCTCCGCCTGGTCCGAAAGGAATACCAGTCCTACATATTTATCACTGTAGAAAATCGACTGGATCTCGTCGTCATATAGGTATTCTCCCGCCGTCACAGGCTTCTGGGTACCCGAGTAGATCATAAGACGGCTGTCTCCTACCGCAAACGCTGTATCATTATTCATAAACTGCACTTTCGGCACGACCAGGTCGGAATAAGAATATGCGCTGACCATATAATCGCTCTGATTCTCGCCCACCGGTCCGAAATTGTAGAATGTCACATTACTTTTTACCACGCCTGCATCCACATACAGGTAACTGATCGCCAGAAGCTCTCCGTCCGGTGAAAGGCTGATGGATACCGGATACCCTCCGTCCGTCATATGTGCCTGTCCCGTATAGCTGTTGGTCCCGTCCGCTTCGTAAGTCATGATCCAGGCTACATCCGTATCTGCCAGCACCGCTGTCACTCTTCCCGTTTCCGCTACTGTGATATTTCGGATCGGCATGGTCGTTGTAATAGTTCCCAGTTGCTTGTCCGTATTCTGCACGTAGATCTCACGGCCGTTATAACTGCCGATAGCTGCCACATCGCCACAAGTAGCGATCTTCACATCCTGGATCACATAAGTCTGATTCCACTTTACATTTCCCTTGGCATCCGTACAGTGAGCGCCGTCTTTACTATATGTAAGAATACTGTTTTTCAACCGTATGTCTGTGGCATCCGATGAGACCTCCCGGCTAATGGAAGATACGGTGTCATATCCCGTATAGATATGTCTCTTTGCCTGTACCACCACAAGAGCAAGTGCCGCTCCCAAAGCCGCCACAACCAACAGCACCCGGTACACGATTTTCAGCCGGTGTTTACGGATCTTTTTCTTATAGTCATCCTGACTCTTTTGCCGCTTTTCTTTTTCCTTCAGATAATTCTTGATATCTGCTGCCATGTATCTGTTTCCTTATGTATTATCGTAACTATTAAGAATCGCATTCGCAAAATTACTGCGGCGCAGTCTGCTTTTTGCTCATGTAGTTACAGTATAACACACTTCCCCTTTTTGAAAATAAGTTTTTTACGGGAGAAGGATTTCCTGACCGATCTTGATATCATCGGGGTCAGCAATACCGTTCAGGGAACAGATCTCAGATACTTTACTGTTGCTGCCGTAGTTCCGCAGAGAAATACCGATCAGTGTGTCCCCTCTCTGGATAGTATAATGTGTGGGTTGAGCAACCGCCTCCACTGCAGGAGTCTCTGCCACTGCAGATTCTGCAGTCTGTGTCACATCCTGTGTTGTTTCCTGTGTCGTGTTCTGTTCTGTTGCCTCCGTCACATCTGTCGTATTTTTTGTGACATTGCTGTCCGCAGAGGTTCCATCCGCTACACTGCCCGTATTTTCTTCCGTCGGATCTACAGCACTGTTTCCCGTTCCATCCATTGATGCATTTTCCGTGCCTTCCGGCATCGCTGTCTCTGCTGCAGCCCCAGTAGTATTTCCCGCCGCAGCATTTTCCTGTCGCAGAGCATCCTCCAGCTTGTCCTCCGCCACCAGCGTGCTGATCTGGCTCTGTTCCTCCACCGCATCCGGCAGTTTCTGCTCCATCAGGTTGCTCATGGCCTGCCTGGCTGTCTCCCCCAGGGATTCTCCGGTGCTTTCCTGCCGCATCAATGCCAATGCCATCACGCAGAGCAGAACAAAGACACCGGCAGCCGCCATTTTCATCCGACGCAGTCCGGTCGTTGGCATGGGTATAATATTATCCGGTTCCCTGCGTCTGTTCTCTACCGCTCTGCGATATTCCACAGGCGCATTCTCCGTATGTCCGGCGGCACGGAAGGCATTTCCGCTCTCCTGTCTCTGTCTGCGTTCCTCCTGCCGTTTCTTCACCACTTCGTATTTTTCCTGATCCACCTTCTCCGGTGCCGCCTCTTCGCCCCGGTTCTCCAGCATATATGCCAGCATGCTGTCATTCTTCTCATAGAACTGCGCATACCCCGACACATAACGGCAGATCTCCTGTTCGCAGATCTGGAAGCCTTCCACCATCTCGCCATTCAGTATCTGGTAGCCTAAAAAGGTCATTTCCGAAAAATACTTTCTCCGCAGCTTCTCAATCTCCTGTTCCTGCGCCTGGGACAGGTGCCGTACCGGCTTCTGCAGGAAATTCAGCTTTGCGGAGCCATAGGCGAATAGATATGCCACACCGTCCTCTGCTGTCTTCCTGCCGTATAATGCTATGGCAATATCCTTGTTCTGTGCCATTCCATTCATTTGTTTTATGTAAGATACCACATAATCTTCCACATAGATTCTGCAGTGCTTGTCCGCCTCTCCGATCTGCGTTATGTTCTTCGGTAATTCCATACAAAAAACACCTCCCATGCCGTTTCTATCAGTTATCACTAACTATAGCATCCGCACAGGAGGTATTTTAGCGTTCTTTGTCGCACCTCTTCAAAAACAGTTCGACAAAGTTTGCACCATATTCTATGTATTCTTAGCTATGCTTCAAACTTATATACGGTAACAGAATCGTATTCTCTACCGTTCTCCCCGCCAAATACATAGGAGGGGAAATTCTCATGATGAATGGTATCCGGGAAATACTGGGTCTCCAATGCAAAACCGCAGCGGTTGCCGTAGGTCACCCCATCTTTTCCGGGCTGTACATCAATAAAATTGCCTGCATAAAACTGCACTCCTGGCAGGGTGGTGTATGCCTTCATTACTCTGCCGCTCTTCGGGCCTTTTACTGTGGCAATATGCCGTAATGTACCGTCATCGTTCCATCCATCGATCACGAAATTATGGTCATAGCCTCCGGTCAGGAGTAACTGCTCATAATCTTCCCGGATGTCTCTGCCGATCTTCTTGGGCTGTGTAAAATCCATGGGTGTGCCTGCTACCGCACGAATCTCACCGGTAGGGATCGATCCTGCTGCCACCGGAGTAAAGTGAGAGGCTCTCAGCCACAGTTCATGCTCTTCAATGCTGCCTGCACCGTGACCGTCCAGATTGAAATAGGAATGGTTGGTCAGGTTGATAATGGTCTTCTTGTCACTGGAAGCATGGTAATGCAGAGTCAGCTCATTCTCTTCACTCAGAGAGTAGGTTACGGATACCTTCTTATTGCCGGGGAATCCCAGATGTCCATCCTCATCCTCCAGAGAAAATGTCACGCTGTTCTCTCCCATCTCCGCATCCCAGAGTCTCTTATGGAATCCCAGTTGCTTATGGGTATGTAAATTGTTGGCACCGTCATTTTTGTCCAGCTGATAAGTAACGCCATCCAGCGTATACTCTGCACCGCCGGTACGGTTCGCACAGGGGCCGATCACCGTGCCGAAAAAGCTGTCGTTGCCGTAATAGCTCTCACCATTGTCAAATCCCAGCACCAGGTCGTCCACCTTGCCCGTGGCATCCGGTACCAGTACGCGCACCAGAGTAGCGCCCAGATCCGTTATCTCTGCTTTCATCCCTTGATCATTACTCAGGGTATACAGAGATATCTCTTTCCCTTCCGCACTTTTCCCAAATAAACTTTTTATTACTGCCATTGTCTTGTCCTCCCTCTTTTAACTATAATTCTACTCTACCCTCTAAGGCACGGAGTAATGTTACCTCATCAATATATTCCAGATCTCCTCCTACAGGGACACCGCTGGCAATTCTCGTCACCTTGATTCCTGTAGGTTTGATCAGCTTGCTGATATACATTGCCGTGGTCTCACCTTCCAGACTGGAGTTGGTTGCGATAATGACCTCCTCCACATCCCCCTGTAAGCGTTCCATCAGTTCCTTCAGCTTGATATCACCCGGTCCTACGCCCAGCATCGGAGAAATGGCGCCATGCAGTACATGGTACACGCCCTCGTATTTGCCGGTCTTCTCATAGGCCGCCAGATCTCTGGTGTTCTCCACCACCATAATGGTACGATGATCCCGTCTGGGATTCGCACACACCGGGCAGAGTTCCTTATCTGTCAGGGTATAACACTCCTTACAGTACCGGACATTGGCTCTGGCCTCGATCATGACATTCGCCAGTCTGTCCACACGGTCCTTCGGCATATTGATCAGGTGAAAAGCCAGTCGTTGTGCGGACTTACTGCCAATCCCCGGAAGGGCTGCCAGTTCTTCTATTAATTTATTGATCTGTCCGCTGTAGAGTTCCATTAGAAAGGAAATCCTCCCAGGCCGCCGGTCATTTTGCCCATAAGCTCTGCATTGGCTTCATCCGCCTTGCGCAGTGCTTCGTTTGCTGCTGCCACGATAGCATCCTGCAGAGTCTCGATATCCTCGGGATCCACAATCTCCTCTGCCAGCTTGATGGATGTGATCTCTTTTTTACCGTTGATGGTCACTTCCACAGCTCCTCCACCTGCGGATGCGGAGAACTCCTTTGTCTCCAGTTCCTTCTGTCCTTCTTCCATCTGACGCTGCATTCTCTGCGCCTGCTTCATCAGATTATTCATATTACCGGGCATTGCGCCTCCGGGAAATCCACCTCTTTTTGCCATGTTGCTGTTTCCTCCATATTATTTATAATTGAGTTATTATTCTATCTTACCTTATCTGCAAGTCTGCCGCAATCCCAAATTCACGCAGGATCAGTCTTCCTCATCGATCTCCATGTTGATGACCTTACTGAGATCCACATAGTTATCTTCGAATTCTCTGCTGCTTTCCACCGTCTGGATCGTCACTTCAATCTCTTTGCTGGAAAAATCGGACAACAGCATTTCCAGCTGCTGCTTGTTCTGTTCGTGGGCTTCCCCCTTGAAATAATCGGAAGCCAGTCCGTCTTCCAATACCACCATGAGTTTGTTGTCTCCGCCCAGACTTAATCGGGCGTTTTTCAGATACATCTTCATGGGATTCTCAGCATTTCCCACGATAGCCGGCCATTTCCGTACAATCTCCTGAATATCCCCGGGAACCGCCTTCGGCAACTGTGGCTTCGGCTTTGCCACACCGGCCTGCGGCACTCCCTGTGCTCCGGGAGCTCCGGCAGGCATCTGGGGCGCCGTGACTACAATACCGTTCTCGACCTTTTCCTCCACCTGGCGGATTCTATCCAGGACAGCTTCCTGATCCGTCTCCATCTCCGGCTTACACAGCTTGATCAGCGCGATCTCTACCAGGATACGCTTCTGCGCCGCATAGCGGATCTGTCCGGACAGTTCGGAGAAAATATGAATATAGCGGATAATCTGGTCCATGGACAGCATGGAAGCTTCTTCCTTCAGATTCGCCAGATTGTCCGTAGACATGTCTATGACATCCTCCAGATTATCCGCTGTCTGTACCAACATCAGATTCCGCAGATACCAGGTAAAGTCCGTGACAAACTGTACCAGCTCCCTGCCCTGCATGACGATCTCTTCCAACAGTTCAATGCAGCCTAACACATTCCGGTCCATGACGAAGCGCAGCAACCTGCTGAACACTTCCGTATCCACTGCCCCCAGCACATCCAGGGTCATATCGTAGGTCAGTTCTTTGCCCAGATGGAAGGCAATACACTGATCCAACAGGCTCAAGGCATCTCGCATAGAACCGTCCGCTACTTTCGCAATGTAGCGCAGAGCTCTGTCCTCCACCTGTACCTGCTCCGTGTCCATCAGTTCCTTCATACGATCCGTGATGGTATCAATGGAGATTCGTTTAAAATCATATCTCTGGCAGCGGGACAGGATCGTAATGGGGATCTTGTGCACCTCTGTGGTCGCCAGAATAAAAATAACATAAGAGGGCGGCTCTTCCAGCGTTTTTAACAATGCGTTGAAAGCTCCGGGGGAGAGCATATGCACCTCGTCGATGATGTAGACCTTGTATTTTCCCTCCGCGGGAGAATAGGATACCTCGTCGATGATCTCACGGATATTGTCCACACCGTTGTTGGAAGCCGCATCGATCTCGATGACATTCATGCTAGCTCCTGCTGCGATTGCCTTACAAATACGGCATTCCCCACAGGGGCCGTCCTCTGTGGGGTGTTCGCAGTTCACTGTTTTCGCAAAAATCTTGGCCACCGTGGTCTTACCGGTACCTCTTGTTCCGGTGAACAGGTACGCATGGCCGATCCGGTTCGCCCGCAGCTGATTCTTCAATGTGGTCACGATATGATCCTGACCTTTGACATCGGAAAAAGCATCCGGGCGGAATTTCCGGTATAGTGCTGTATATGACATGTTTTTTCTCTCTTCCTTGTAACTATTCAGAGCCATCAAATATTAGCAGATGCCTGGCGAAAATAGTTACTCATTAATTTTCTGTCTTAATCGCCGAAGCAGATGCCCAGCAGTTTCGCTTCCTGTACGATGGTAGCATCGGGATCCACGGTCTTTAACTTGCCCGCTACATCCTCTAACGGAACCCTTACGATCTCACGGTTCTTGTAACCTACCATGAATCCATACTGATTATCCAGGATCAGCTTGCCTGCCTCGGAGCCCAGACGGCTGGCGAATACTCTGTCATAAGGGCAGGGGCTTCCGCCTCTCTGCATATGGCCGGGTACGGTGACACGTACTTCTCTGCCGGTCTTCTCCTGGATCTGTGCAGCCACTTCGTAAGATACGGAAGGGAACGGATATTTTTCCATCTTTTTCTTGTAGTCTTTTTTGGTCAGGGCAGCATCTTCCCTGGAAATCGCACCCTCAGCCACAGCGATAATGGTAAAACGGCAGCCCTTTTTGTCCCTGTCTTCGATCTTCTCGATCACCTTATCGATATCATAAGGGATCTCCGGGAGCAGGATGATGTCCGCACCGCCTGCCATTCCGGCATTCAGGGTCAGCCACCCTACTTTATGTCCCATAACTTCCACGATAAATACTCTGCCGTGGGAAGCTGCTGTGGTATGGATGCAGTCGATGGCATCCGTAGCAATATCTACTGCGCTCTGGAAACCGAAGGTCATATCAGTACCCCACAGGTCATTGTCGATGGTCTTGGGCAGGGTCACGATATTCAGTCCTTCCTTGCGCAACAGGTTCGCAGTCTTGTGGGTGCCGTTACCACCGAGAATTACAAGGCAGTCCAGCTGCAGCTTATAATAATTCTGCTTCATGGCTTCCACTTTGTTCAGCCCGTTGGGATCCGGATCCTGGATCGTCTTGAACGGGGTCCGGGAGGTTCCCAGGATCGTGCCGCCCTTGGTAAGGATGCCGGAGAAATCCTTGTCTGTCAGCATGCGGAAATTACCGTAAATCAGTCCTCTGTAGCCATCGAGGAAGCCATAGATCTCGACCTCTTCCTTACTGTTCGCCAGGGTCTTCACCACACCTCTCATGGCAGCATTTAATGCCTGGCAGTCACCACCGCTCGTCAACATTCCGATTCTCTTCATCGTAGGATCCTCCGCTTTCTATATTTCATTAGTTTCTCTTGCGTTTGCTGTAACTATGCAAAACTGTCTTCGTTCTGCCAATACTTATTTCTATTTTAATACATTTATTTTCATCTGAAAATAGTTTGTTGTAATTTCCGGCAGATTTCTCCCCTATGGCAAAACAAACCTCAGAAGCACCGGGCCTCTGAGGTTCGCTTATCATCTTATCATACGTTATTTGAATTTAAACTTTCCTTTGATCATGGTCACGTAGACAGCTGCGCCGCCACCGCCGACCACTACGGTTCCGGCTGCTGCCGCTGCCGCCACACGGCCTGCGTTCGTTCCCTTACCGGAGGTCTCCGTTATCTGCTCTGTGCCGGATTCCTGAGAGCCGGAAGTCTGGGCGATCATGGAATCTATCCGCTCCTCCTGCGGTGCTTCTCCACTCGATTCCTGCGTGTCCTGTGCCTCCCCGGAGGGCTTTGCCGCATCTTCCTTACGGTTTTCGTCCGCAGCGGGTGTTGTCGGGGGCACGGGAATTACAGAAGGCTTTACCACACCGGGTGCGGCAGGCGTTGCCGTGGCTACGGGAGGTGTTGCCGCGTCCGTGGTCTTCTGGTCCGTATTGGACGCCTGACTGCTGTCATCGTCGTCATCATCGTCATCATCGTTACTGGCAGCAGGCTTCTTCGGTGCGATCTCATAACCGCAGATCGTACAGATTTCCGCCCGTTCTGTGGTGGCCGCGCCACCGGATGCATGCTTTTCCGTATTGCTGGTGATTCCACAGACACCACACTTATGCCAGTGTCCGGTCATATCGGACAGATATCCTTCTGCCCAGCTATGATCCGTCTTCGGCAGCACGATTTCTGCCGCTGTTATGCTCTTACTTCCATCTGCGGATGCAAAATACAGGCCGCAGACGTCGCAGGTCCAATACTCGATGCTGCCCTCTGCCTGACAGGTGGGTTCCACCCGGTCGTGGTGGGTCAGCGGGCCGTGACCGGAGTTCCGTGTCTTCGATACGGCGGGGCTTGCGTTATAATCATCGGTTTCCGCATAGCGGATCTGTGCAATCACCTTCTCGTTGTGACCGACTCCGGTGGATTTGGTCTGCCCCCAGTCCGTTCCATCAAAGCTGAACTCCACGTCAGTGCGGTCTGTGGTGATCTGCGCCGCCAGATCGTTGCCGCTGACGGTAAAGGTCATGTCAAAGGCATCCGGGTCCGGGGTATCCTCGCGGTCTGCTTTTTCGGTGCGGGTGATAGTTATGCCAAACTTAATATCTTCATAATTTTTTGACCGTAACTGAACACTTACTATCGCATTCTCGCCAATATCATCCATGGTGTTTTCACCCAGAGTGAATAGCAATTTTCCCTCGGAATATTTGATGTCAGAATCTGCTGCCAAAACGCTCCTGGAATCAGCCCGCATGATAACTTCCATCGTTGTCTCTCCCATATCCTCGGGCAACCCCGGTATCTGCACCGCCTTCTCTCCTTTGGCCGCCCAACTGTATTTGAGATCCAAGTCTTGAATCTTCGGAGCAATTGCTTTACTGATTTCCAATTTTACCTGTGCCGTCAGCGTCTGATAGTATTCCGGATGCTCCGTAGGAATAAACGTTGCCGTGTAGGTCTCACTATCGCCAACATAAGGAACCTTGTCATCATCGCTCTGGATCTGCCAAGTTCCGTCGATGGGCTCGGTTCCCAGTTTTGCCGTCAGTCTTGTCACTTTGAGTTCTCTCAGCTTATTGCCATAGGTTCCACCGGCAATGCCCTTACCTTCTACAGTAAGTAGAGCCGGATTGATATTCACGGTCAGATCCTTCGTCGTCTGCTCCGGGAAGAAAGAAGAGTTTGTCCCGGTGTAAACGAGGGTGAAAATGGTCTCGCCCACGGTCTGCGCCTTGTAAGTTGCGATGCCGTTCTTGAAATCCGCTGCGCTTACCACCGGGGTATCCCCGATCCGGATCTCAAAGCTGCCCTCCGTATCTTCCGCAGAGATGGGCTGTTCGTCTGTCACAAAGTTTACCAGTGCCTTTGCGTTAAAAGTTATATCCTGTCCATAGGTGGGCGTAACGTCATCTGCTCTCTCAAACTGCAGACCGGTGGTGTACTTCACACCAACTGCATTATTTTCCCCAAGCGAAGGATAGTAGGCTATGCCATTCTCTTTGTCGTTGGCTTTCTTCGTCCAGATGGCCGGATCAAAGCCATTGTCTTTGAGTTCTTTGAAAAAGCTGGAAGAGGTCAGTTGCAGGGTAGAATGTCCCAAATCACAGTCATCTTTTACGTTACAAATATCTTTATTGAAATAACACTTCTCCGGGTTGGGATCACCACTATTTGATATTCCCGCAAGTTCTCCATTCCCTTTGACATTTCCTATGCTAATGCAATGGTCAATAGTTCCGCCCATACCACAGATTCCTGCCGCAGAATCCTTTCCCTGCACGTCTCCTTCAAAAAAGCACTGGGAAATCATAGTGTATTGTCCACCCACGCCGCTGATTCCGCCTACCATAGACCCTTTTACCGTTCCGGTAAAGGAGCAGCCATAAATTTCGCCCGCAGACAAATTTCCACAAATTCCTCCTGTTTCACAATAACTCGAAACAATGTCTCCGTTGGCAGCCAACAGCATTACCTTACCGCTTTTTTTGCTGGGTTGGTCGCCTATTTGTGCGAACAAACCAGAACTATAAACATCATTTTCTTTTGTCATATCCACATGGCTTATCGTATGTCCGTCTCCACTGAATTTTCCTATGTATGGAGTTCCGGGATCTCCAATAGATCTGAGTTCCACTCGGCTCACATCAATATTGTTTTTTAATACATAGTTTTCGTTACAGTTTGCCGTATCCTGTCCGATGGCTGCGAATTCCTCCGCCGTGGTGATCAGGGTATAGATATCCCAGTCGTCGCCATTCGTTGTAACATAGTTGTAAACCGGTACGGAAGCAGTCTTCGTCTCTCCGATCTTTGCCACCTTTGTCAGATTGATGTAAGTCCCTGTGGCTGTACCAAATCTACTTCCTGTATCTGTAGCCTTTGCAGTGATGGTATCGACACTGCCCTCTTTCCAGATTGTAGAATCCAAGCCCTCCGGAAGTGCACCGCAAAGCTGGCTGGTAGTCAGGGGAATCACCTTATCGCTTGCTCCTTCTCCCACACCGGCATTATTCAAATCACTGTTGTAATAGCAGTTGCCGATAAAGTTCATATAATTCGAATCCGTGCTTCCAGCTATGCCACCAACATTTTTGCCATTCCCTGTAATCTTACCACAATTCAGGCAATTACTGATGTTATACCTATGCGCTGATGCACCGGTAATACCACCTACAGAGCTATCCTGTTGACGAACTGTTACAGCACCTATATTATAACAGTATTCAACTACGCCAACGGTTCTTTCAGAACTGGCACTGCCCATGATTCCACCTGCTGTAGAATTTCCACTTACTGAACTGCTATTGTAGCAGCCGGAAATATTTCCTGTCAGACTTCCGCATATACCGCCTACGCACCAAGCCGCACAAATCGTGTTTTCGATACTATAGCAGTCAGAAATATTTGCTCCTTCTCCAGCAATTGCGCCCACATGGCTATGACCAGAAATATTAGCCCCCTTTACCGTGACACTTTTTATATAGCTGGAATCAGCGGTAAAGTTGCGGCACTCTCCAAACAGCCCCACATAGTCTCTATCTCCTGTAATTGTCATTCCGGTTATTGTATGTCCGCCGCCGTCAAAGCCTCCCCAGAAAATCTTGCCATCTGTACCTATCGGCGTCCACTCCTTACCGCCAAGGTCAAGGTCAGAAACCAGCCGAAAATGCACCCTTTGATAATCCGTGCCTTCATTCACCTGCTTCGCCAGATACGCAAGTTGCGCCGCCGTGCTGATCTGATAGGGATCATTTTCCTCACCCGTACCCCCCGCAAAACTGGTTGCGGCACATTCCACCCACGAATCTCCTTCCGCTCTCGCACTCACCGGCACGGCGATCCACGCCAGTGACGCCAGTGCCAGCAGGGCCAGCCTCATCTTCATGCTCCATGCTTTTGTACTTTTCTTCATAACCCTCATGCCTTTCTATATCCTGCAAAATTTCAAATATTTCCCAACCCTTTGCAGATGTAAAATCCCAATCTTGTTTTTATACTTTCCGTATCATTTATTATACCGAAAAAGCAAAGGCATCGTCAATATTTTCCATACGATTCGTCTCATATTTTTATAAAATTTTGTCAAACAAGTGCGCCCACCGCAAAATCGAGCAGGCTGGCTCATCGTAAACACAAAAAAGGAGCCACCAGATCTCTCCGGTCACTCCTCGTTGCCTTCTCTGAAAAATATATCCAGTTTTCCCAGACATTTGATCAATGTCTTCATTTCTTCCTCGTCCAGATCCCGAATGATCGTATGGATCATTTTCCTGTGGAAATCTCTGTGGTGGAAAAAAGCTTTTCTCCCCTTCTCTGTCAGGGTCACCAGCACCACCCGTTTGTCCTGTGTGCTGCGGTTACGCTCCAGATAGCCTTTTTTCTCCAGACTGTTCATATTCGTGGTCAGGGTACCCACGGTAACGTGGAGTTCCCCAGCGATACGGGACATACTCTTTGGTTCCTCGATGCCGATAGCCTCCAGAATGTGTATGTCATTATTTGTAATATCCTTGAATTCTTCTGTTATGACCGCCTTTGCCTCTGCATCCATCACGTTATGGAACAGGTTCACCAACAGTTCATTCAGTACCCGGTTGTTGCTCTTCTCCATAGTTTTCCCAATAAATGTCTCTCTGGTATACCGGCAATACTCCCGGGCCGCAGGCTTCCTGTCTACCGGACCGCGTCCATGCCGTTGTCGTGTCCTTAGTCGTTATCAGTATACCGTCTACCAGGTCATCACGCAAGCCCCAATCGTAAGCCCGGCTCCGAATCCCGCCAGAACGATGCGGTCGCCGCGGTGCAGCTTTCTCTGCCTGTTCAGTTCATCCAGAAGCACCGGAATGGAGGCAGAGGACATATTTCCGACCCTTTCCAGATTGGTGGGGAATTTGTCTCTGTCTGCATGCAGTCTTTTCGCCACTGCATCAATAATACGTGCGTTGGCCTGATGCAATACGAACATATCAATATCCGGCACAGCAAGTCCGGCATCTGACAGTGCTTCCTCGATACACTGTGGCACCCGTCTGGTGGCGAACCGGTACACTTCCTGTCCGTCCATCTGAATATAATGTTCCCTGCCGTCCGTCGGCTGGTTTTGGTCCGTTTTTGCCGCTGAAGTCCTTGCATATGGGGTTGTCAGTTCTCTTGCTCCGCATTGCAGGACCCCGCCACCGGTGCCGTCGGAGTGCAGTGCCCGGCCCAGAATGCCTGCTGCCGGTATCCGTTTCTCCTCCGCCGTCTCCTGCATCCCTTTCTCTGTCTCCGGCAAAGCGTTACTGTATTCCACCGCCCGAGACTCCGTCCTGCATCTCTCCACAACTACCGCCCCGGCGCCGTCTCCGAACAGGATGCAGCTGCCCCGGTCCGTCCAGTCCACCAGCTTGGACAACACTTCGCTGCCGATAACCAGCGCATTTTCCGCAAGTCCCGTCCGCAGATAGACATCCGCAGTATTCAGGGCAAATAAAAATCCGGAGCAGGCCGCATTCACATCGAAAGCCAATGCATTCACCGCACCGATGGCCGCCTGTACCTGGCAGGCGCAACAGGGCAGATACTGCTCCGGAGAACAGCTTGCTACCAGAATCAGATCGATTTCTTCTGCAGTTTTTCCTGCCTGTTCCAATGCTTTGCGGGCCGCTTCTGACGCAAGTGTCACAACCGTCTCCCCCACAGACACATGACGTTCAGCAATACCGGTTCTCTCCCGGATCCATTCATCCGATGTCTCCACCAGCTGCTCCAATTCTTTATTTGTAACGATCCTTCCCGGAAGTGCACTTCCGGTTCCGGTGATTCTTATGGTCCTCACGCCATTTCCTCCATGATATCCACTGTTCTTTCTATTTTCTGCGCCCGCCAGGCATTGCTGCCACAGAACAGCAGTCCGTTATCCACATCTCCCGTTGCCGCATTGATCAACGCTCTGGTGATGCAATAAGGTGCCGTCTTCGGGTCGCAGGTCTTAATACAATGTCTGCATCCGGTCATAAAACGTTCTCCGGCCGCCACCTTTTCCAGAAAAGCATTCTGTATAGCTCTGCCCGGCATTCCCACCGGGCTTTTCACAATGACAATGTCTTCTTTCCGTGCGCTGAGATATGCCTGCTTGTATGCCTCCGCCGCATCACATTCCTCTGTGGTCACGAAACGGGTTCCCATCTGTACCCCTGCAGCCCCGAGGTACAGGCAATGCTCCAGATCCCTCCGGTCATAAATACCGCCTGCTGCAATCAGTGGAATTTCCAGTTCTGCTGCCTGCCGGATCATTGCCGTAAGTTCTCTCTCATAGTTCTCCGGTGTGTAAGCATCCAGTTCTTCCCGCTTAAATCCCAGATGTCCTCCTGCCAACGGTCCCTCTGCCACGAGAAAGTCCGGCTTTCTGTCGTATTTTTTCATCCAGTATTTCGTGACGACCGACAGGGCGCGGGTGCTCGACACGATCGGAGCCAGCATCGTCCGGTGGCTGCGCCCGGGCATTCCGTTTTCCGTCTCTGCCACAACTCCGGGCAGCTCCAGTGGCAGCCCCGCACCGGAGATAATACAGTCGGTGCCTGCCAGCACTGCTGCCCTGACATAATCCTCGTAACGCTGCGTTGCCACCATGATGTTGACACCGACGATACCGCCTCTTGCGGTCTGTCTTGCTTTTTCTATTTCTTTTCCGATAGTACGCAGATTACAGGCGATGGGATCTCTGTCAAAATCCGGCTCCCGGAAACCGATCTGGGCAGTAGAAATAATGCCGATCCCACCGGCGGCTGCCACTGCTCCCGCCAGACCGGACAGGCTGATTCCCACACCCATGCCTCCCTGGATCACGGGAATATCTGCATGTAATTCCCCCAGGATCATTTTTCCGTGCTTCATCCCACATCACCTCTCATTACCGCTTTAATACTTGCGGAACCTTTCATAACGTTCCTCTGCGATCTGTTCACCGGTCATGCCGGTATATTTTTGCAGGAATTCCTTGATATGTTCCTTGAGATACCCGCCGATGGCTTCCACGGTACTTTGGTCTGCCCCGCCGTATTCCGGTACGATCCTCTCGATCACTCCGAGGCGTTTCAGGTCCTCGGATGTAATATTCATGACTTCACTGGCTTCTCTGGCACGGTCAGCATCCTTCCATAATATAGAAGCAAAGCCTTCGGGAGACAGGATCGAGTATGTGGCATTTTCCATCATCCATACCTCATTGCCTACCGCCGTAGCCAATGCTCCGCCGCTGCCGCCTTCTCCAATAAGGATGCACAATACCGGTACCTTCAGGGCCGACATCTCCAGCAGGTTCCGGGCAATAGCCTCGCCCTGTCCTCTCTCCTCCGCCTCCACACCGCAGAAGGCTCCCGGCGTATTCACAAAGCTGATAATGGGTCTGTTGAATTTCTCCGCCTGCTTCATCAGGCGCAGTGCCTTACGATACCCCTCCGGCATGGGCATACCGTAATTGCGTCTGGCACACTCCGCAAAATCCTTGCCCTTCACATCTGCCAGCACTGTCACCGGCTGCCCGTCCAGGAATGCCACTGCACCTACCAGTGCTTTATCATCCCCATAATAACGGTCTCCGTGAGCCTCCACTACATAATCGAAAATGTAGGGAATATAGTCGGTTGCTGCCGGTCTGTCCACTCTCCGGACGGTCTTGACCTTTTCCCATGCCGTTCTGGGGAGTGTCAGTATTGACCGTTCCTTCACGATCTCCGTAGGTTCAAAATGGAAGTCAAAATTTTTCTTAAAATCCGCATAATTCCCCTCACTGCACCGATGCGTCGTGATCAGGAAATATAAGGTCTTCTTCAGATTCTCCCGGCGGACGATACCGTCCACAAAACCATGCTCCTGCAAAAATTCCGCTGTCTGGAAGCCATCAGGGAGGCGCTGTCCCAGAGTCTGCTTAATAACTCTCGGTCCTGCGAAGCCGATCAAGGCTCCCGGTTCCGCCATGATCACATCTCCCAGCATGGCAAAACTGGCCGTCACACCACCTGTGGTGGGATCTGTCAAAATAGTCGCATAGAGAAGTCCTGCTTCTCCATGCCGTTTGATCGCTGCGGAGGTTTTTGCCATCTGCATCAGTGACACGATTCCCTCCTGCATTCTCGCACCGCCGGAACAGCAGAACAAAAATACAGGCAGCCGCAATTCTGTCGCCTTTTCAATTGCCTGGGTGACTTTCTCGCCGACCACATGCCCCATACTGCCCATCATAAATTTGGATTCGCAGATGCCGATCACAGCCTTTTCCCCGTAGATCTCGCATTCACCCACGGTCACAGCTTCTTTTACGCCGGATTTTTCCCTGGCCTCCGACAGCTTTTCTTCATAGCCCTCATATTTCAGTGGATTGCTCTCTTCTATCTCCTCGAACCAGGGCTGAAAGCTTTTCCGGTCTGCCACCATGCGGATCCGGTTGTGGGTCTTCACCCGGAAATAATAACCACACTCATAGCAGACATATTTATTTTTCGCTGCCCGGTCTCTGTTTATCATTTTCTTACATTTCGGGCATTTGATCTCTGTTTCTGTATCTACACTTCCCATACCTGCACCTCTTATTCTGCGTCACTTTTATCTCTCTGTCCCACCCATAAGAAATCACTTCCGCAGACTATTTTTATTTCAACGCAAAGGTAAGCTCTGCCTTCGCTGCCAGTTTTCCGTTTACCGTGGCGATCGCTTCCCCGACACCCACCGGTCCCTTACTGCGGATAATGGTGGTCTCCAGCTCCAAGGTGTCTCCGGGGCGCACCATCTGCTTGAATTTTGCCTTATCGATCCCGGCAAAATAAGCGGTCTTGCCACGATGCTCCGGCAGAGACAGAATTGCTACCGCCCCTGTCTGTGCCAGTGCTTCCATGATCAACACGCCCGGCATCACCGGATTCCCCGGAAAATGCCCGACAAAATACGGTTCGTTAAAGGTCACATTTTTGCGTCCCACTGCCCGAACACCGGGCTCTAGCTCCTCGATAGTATCGATCAGCAGAAATGGATGTCTGTGGGGCAGAATCTCCATGATTTCCTGTGTATTATAAACTGACATTGTTCCTCCGTTCCGCGAATGCTGTCGTATCAACTACTTCCTCGCATTGTGCAATCGTCCTCGTTGATACTCTGCCTTCTATCCTGTGTCTTGAACATCTGCTGCGGTTATTCTGTGTACTTCTTCAACAGCAGACTCGCATTATGTCCGCCGAAGCCCAACGAATTGGTCAATGCATAAGGCACCTCTTCTTTGTAGCTGTCCCGGCAGTAATTCAGGTCAAGTTCCTCCTCCGTCTCACGCAGTCCCACGGTGCGGTGGATATAGCCTTCCTGAATTTCTTTTACGCAGGTGACAAACTCCACTGCTCCTGCCGCTCCCAGGAGATGTCCCACCATGGATTTGGTGGAATTGATCTTCAGGTCATACGCATGTTCTCCAAATGCGAGCTTGATAGCTCTGGTCTCGAACAGGTCATTATGATGGGTGCTGGTTCCATGGGCATTGATATAGGTAAGCTCTTCCGGTTCCACACCACCGTCTTTTAAGGCATTCAGCATGGCGGTGGCTGCTCCGCTGCCATCCTCCGCAGGGGATGTAATATGATAAGCATCCGAAGAACAGCCGTAGCCGTTCAGTTCCGCGTAGATCTTCGCTCCGCGCCTCTTTGCATGCTCCAGCTCTTCCAGTACCACGATAGCGGAACCCTCTCCCATGACGAAGCCGTTTCTCTCCTTGTCAAAAGGAATGGATGCCCGTTCCGGATCCTCACTAAATGACAGCGCTGTCAGTGCTGAAAATCCGGCAATTCCGATGGGGGTAATGGAGCTTTCCGTTCCTCCCGCTATCATTACATCCGCATCACCGTACTGGATTGTACGGTATGCTTCTCCGATGGAATGTGTACCGGTTGCACAGGCAGTAACCACATTCAGGCTCTTGCCCTTCAGCCCATAGGCAATGCTGACATTGCCTGCTGCCATATTAGAGATCATCAGAGGCACCAGCATGGGGCCTACCCTGCCGGGGCCTTTTTCCTTCAGGCGGTCATATTCCCGCTCCATGGCCTGTAAACTTCCGATGCCGCTTCCCACACTGCAGCCCACCATATAAGGATCTTCCTGTTCCATGTCGAGACCAGCATCCGAGATGGCCTGTCCGGCAGCCGCCACAGCAAACTGGCAGAACTGCTCCATTCTGCGGGCGGATTTTTTGTCCATATATTGTGCGGGATCAAAATCCTTCACTTCCGCCGCCAGCTTACAACGGTAATCCGCAGTATCAAAATAGGTTATAGGACCGAATCCGGTCTTACCCTCTTTGATACCATTCCAGAATTCCTCTACGCTGTTGCCAATAGGGGTGATGGCTCCCATGCCTGTTACTACAACTCTTCTATTTTTACCCATACAGATATACTCCCTCGCATCCTGACTTATTTTCTGTCCTGCTGTACCGTTAGCGGACATATTTTCTATTCTGCTTTACTGTTGCCGGACATAGTTTTACATCGCCATACCGCCGTCCACGCACAGCACCTGGCCGGTAATATAGTCCGAGGCATCTCCTGCCAGGAACAGAACCGCCTGTGCGACATCCTCCGGTCTTCCCATTTTCTTAAGCGGGATCTGTCCAACCGCATTATCCTGTACCGCCTCCGGAAGCTTATCTGTCATATCTGTCCGGATAAATCCGGGTGCCACGGCATTCACACAGATATTCCGGGATGCCAGTTCTCTCGCTACACTTTTCGTCAGACCGATCAGTCCCGCCTTGGAGGCGGAATAATTAGCCTGCCCTGCATTCCCGACGATGCCACTGACAGAAGAGATATTGATGATTTTCCCATATCTCTGCTTCATAAAGGTCTTCGTCAGATGCCGGATCATGTGAAATGCGCCTTTCAGGTTCGTATCCAGGACTGCATTGAATTCTTCTTCCGTCATCCGCACGATCAGATTGTCCCGTGTGATCCCGGCATTATTGACAAGGATGTCAACTCTGCCGTATTTCTCTGTTACTGCCTTTACAAAGGCTTCACTCTCTGCAAAATCTGCAACATTGCATTTCACAGCCTCCGCCATGCCGCCTTGGCTTCGGATGTCCGCCGCCACCGCTTCCGCTGCTTCTGCAGAACCGTTATAATTAATGATCACCGTGGCTCCTTCTGCTGCCAGTGCCTGTGCCACTGCTTTTCCGATGCCCCGTGATGCCCCTGTGACAATAGCAACTTGTCCTGTCAGACTTCTTCCTGTCAACATGCCAGTTCCTCCATCACCCGGTCCAGATCCTCCGGTTTCTCGATATTGTATACTTTGACATTTCTGTCAATTTTCCGTACGAAGCTGCCGAGTGTCTTCCCCGGGCCGATCTCTATGAAAGTGTCCACGCCATCTGCGATCATCCGCTCTACGCTCTGGGTGAAATGAACGGGACTGGATACCTGTTGTTTCAGCAGTTCCGCAACCTGTGACGCATCTGTCACATAATCCGCTGTTACGTTGGACACGTAAGGAATCCAGGGGGTTGACAGCTTGACGCTTTTCAATTCTTCTGCCAGCTGTTCTCCCGCAGTTTTCAGCAAAGCTGAATGGAATGGTCCGCTGACCTTTAAGGGTACACAGCGTTTTGCACCTGCTTCTTTCAGCGCTTCCGATGCTGCTGCTACTGCATCTGCCTCTCCGGTGATCACGATCTGCCCCGGGCAGTTATAATTTGCCACCGAGACGACTTTGCCGGTTTCTTTTGCTGTCTGTCCGCAGATTTTTGCCACGGTGTCTCCGTCCAGTCCTAATATTGCTGCCATGGCTCCGCCTTCCGGATAGGCCTCCTGCATATAGATACCACGCATCCGGATGATCCGGAACAGATCCGGCAGCTCCATCACACCAGCGGCAGCCAGCGCCCCATATTCTCCCAGGCTTAAGCCTGCTGCCATCTCCGCTTTCAGTCCTTTTGCCTCCAATACTTTCAGAATTGCCACTTCCATGGTCAGCATGGCGATCTGTGTGTATTCCGTAATGTTGATATAAGGATTTTCTTCAAAGGTCAGCTGTTCCATGGAGTACGGATGTCCGCTTTCCGCCTGTACTTCCCGCTTATCCTGCCAATACAGATTCTGGAGCACCTTGTCTGCCAGCTTCCATACCGCCTGTGCTTCCGGGTAAGTATCATAGAACTCCTTGCCCATTCCTATGTACTGGGAGCCCTGTCCCGGGAATAAATATGCGATCCTGCTCATTTTGTCTTCTCCTAATTACTATGTGATGCTATTGTTCTCCTCGGTTACAGCACATTTTTTATAATGCGCCGTTTTCCATATAACTACGCCGCCTGTCGCTGTTCGATATCTGTTGTCAGCGGTTACCTGTCGCTATATTTTATTTATGCTGTCCTTGTGCCGCTATGCACTCCTGCGCCTGCTGCACTGTTTCTTCAATAATCTCACGGCAGGTCTGTTCTCTGCGGATCAAGCCTGCAATCTGTCCCGCCATCAGTGTTCCGTTTACGGTATCTCCGTCCTGCACTGCCTTCCTGAGAGATCCCAGCGTCAGCTTTTCCAGTTCCATGAAATCGGCATTCTCTTTTTCCAGCTTCAGATACTCCCTGGTCATCTGATTACGTAAAGAACGCACCGGATGTCCGGTAGACATTCCCGTCACTACAGAATCAATATCCTTTGCCTTGATGATCTGATTCTTATAATTTTCATGGACGATGGATTCCTTTGATGCGACGAACCGGGTGCCCATCTGGATACCTTCCGCTCCCAGCATAAAAGCCGCCGCCATTCCTCTGCCATCGGCGATACCTCCGGCTGCGATCACCGGGATAGATACCGCATCCACTACCTGCGGAACCAGCGCCATGGTCGTGGTGGAACCGATATGTCCACCGCTTTCCATGCCTTCCGCCACCACAGCGTCCGCTCCGGCACGCTCCATCATCTTCGCCATAGCCACACTGGCTACCACCGGAATGACTTTCACTCCGGCATTCTTCCACAGTTCCATGAATTTTCCCGGGTTTCCAGCACCAGTCGTTACCGCTTTTACTCCTTCTTTCACGACAATCTTCGCTACATCCTCCGCATTGGGATTGAGCAGCATGATATTCACGCCGAAGGGTTTGTCAGTCAGTTCTTTGCATTTACGGATTTCCTCCCGGACAACCTCAGGCGGAGCGGAAGCGGCACCGATGATACCTAAGCCTCCGGCATTTGATACCGCTGCCGCCAGCTTATGTTCTGCCACCCAGGCCATACCGCCCTGGAAAACGGGATATTCTATTTGTAGAAGTTCCGTGATCTTTGTTTTCATTGTCTTTCTGATCCTTCTCGTCATTCTGCGTTATATTACATATTCTGATGATACCAGGGTCAAAAGGTCTAAGCCCACATGAGGGCAGATATGCAGTCCTTATGCATGCTCCTGAATATATCTGATAACATCACCTACTGTTGCCATATTTTCCAATTCCTCGGAAGGAATGGACACACCATATTCCTCTTCAAACGCCATTACCAGTTCAAACAGATCCAGGGAGTCTACTTCCAGATCCTCCTTGAAACGGGTTGCCTCTGTGATTTCTACATTCTCCTGATTTAACTGTTCTCTGATGATGGCTGCTACTTTTTCTAACATGTTTTTGCTCTCCTTATGCATTTCATTATTGTGTTTCTGATACCTTACTTTACTACTTTGTCGTCTCCGGCGTGTTTGCCTTTCATTTCAAATTGTTTTGACTATCAAAGTATTTATCTGCAATATACTACGCTGATGTTGTTCTGTCAACATCTTTTTTTATTATTACCGCTTACAAACTTATTATCATCACGTAAGCAGTAATAATCTCATTGCAAAAGATCCTTTTCCCGGAAAAATACTGCTACAAAAGCGTAATTCCCTTGCTAGGCGGTAAAATCCGGTGGTTTCCATCGGAAAATTTGCAAAAACTACCGCCTGCAAAAATAATTTTTCAAATCAGGCGGTAAATGCCATCGCAAACAATAGAAACTACTAGGTTTTTTCGTTTCTCCCCTTGCCAAACGGTTATTTTTCAGATAAAATAATCTACGTTGTAATCTTTTGGAGACGTATCGAAGTGGTCATAACGGGGCGCACTCGAAATGCGTTAGCCCTTCTCGGGCACGTGGGTTCAAATCCCACCGTCTCCGCACATAAAAAGCCGGTAATCTGTCAAAACAGACTATCGGCTTTTCGTTTTAGAAAAATGTGCAAAAAACGTGTTTATTTTCCAGAAAAATGTGTTATGCCTCCCGCAGAATCTGCATGATCGTATCATAATGCTCCGGATCATGCGGGAAGGTGCAGCCTGCGCAGTCCTTGATCCGTCTGCCATTTTTCTCGAAATACCTGGGATTCCCGGGGCAGTGCTCCAAGCGGTACATGGGGCAGTAGCAGAACAGGCAGTTGAAATCTGCAAGTCCCTTGTGACAGGGGAAATATTTACAATCTTTATTCTCAAAAAAACGATAGGAATTTTCCATTTGCAACACTCACATCCTTCCATAACCTGCAAAGTTTGCGCATTGGCGCAAATTTGCGTGTGAAACATAGAACTTCTTCGCGAAAGAGCCTTTGCTCTGAGTGATTAGAAGTTCTTTTCACACTTTACACTACACTTCTTCCGCCATACACATTCCATGGGCAATACCCTGCTCCTTCAGCTGTTCCTCCAGCTGGTTCAAGGCATCATCTTCATCTTCTGCAAACACCATCGCCTGATAGACTTCCTCCGGTCCTTCCGGTGCCAGTGCTGTCACCTCATACATCTGCATGGCAATTACCTCTTTCTTCCTCAAAATACGCATTCACCCTTCTCTTTATTTTATACCCGTTCCCCCGTTTTTTTGCAAGCGAAAAGCGCCACTCCGGGGAAGAGTGCCGCTTTTCAGGAGAGATTTATGTATTGAATGTTGCTGGCGAAATATTAACCCTTGACGCTTCCCATTGCCACGCCCTGGACAATGTACTTGGAAAGGAACAGGTATACGATGATAACAGGGAAGATAGAGAATGCAATCGTTACATACACCTGACCCATATCAAACTTCAGGAAGTCTGCGGAACGCAGCTGAGCGATCAGGATAGGTAATGTCTTCATCTTGTCATCATGCAGAACCAGTGCCGGTGTGAAGTAGTTATTCCAGTTCGCTACGAAAGTGAAGATCGCCTGCACTGCGATTGCCGGCTTCATCAGCGGCAATACGATGGAATTAAATGTACGGAACTCACCGGAACCATCGATTCTGGCTGCCTCTACCAGAGACAGGGGCAATGCACTTTCCATGTACTGCTTCATATAGAAGAAAGTAGCAGGTGCTGCGATTGCCGGGATGATCAGGGGGATAAAGTTATCCTCCAGCTTCATATCAGCTACCAACTGGATAAATCCGAGTGCGGTAACCTGGGTAGGAATGGTCATGATTGCCAGGATAAAGGTAAACATGAACTTCTTTAACTTAAAATCATATACATGGATCGCATATGCGGTCATGGTAGAGAAGTAGGTACACAGCACTGCACTGCAGGTTGCTACTACAAGGCTGTTGATCATACCTCTGACTACCGGCAGGGTTCCTGCCATGACACCCTTCCAGTTCTGGATCAGATGTGTGCTGGGCAGCAGGGTAAATCCCTGTGTCAGCTCGCCTTTGGATCTGGTTGCATTTACAAACAGTATATAGAACCAAAACAGGCAGAGAAAACTCATAATAACCAGTACGATATATGCAAGTGCTCTTCTGGCATGAATGCCCAGACCTTTTTTTGTCTCGTTTGTTTCTACGCTCAACATTTCTGCCACCTCCTACTTATCCTGTTTGCCGTTCGAGAACTTAAATACGATCAAGCTCAGGATACCTGTGATAATGAACAACATTACAGACAACGCACCACTCATTCCGTAGTTCTTACTGTACAAATGGTTGTTCAGGTACATGATCAGGGTCATGCTGGATCTCATAGGATCGCCCTTACCGTTGGTCAGAATCTGAGGTACATCGAACATCTGCAGACCACCGATCAGGGATGTGATCATTACGTAGATCAGAATCGGCTTCAACAAAGGTAATGTAATCTTGAAGAATACCTGGGTAGAGGTTGCTCCGTCTACCTCGGCTGCCTCGAAGAGGGAAGTATCGATACCCATCATACCTGCCATCAGGAGGATCGTTGTATTACCAAACCACATCAGGAAGTTCATCAATGCTACCAGACCTCTGGTACTCCATACGTTTGTAAGGAACTGATATGGCTCTTTTAAGACTCCGATCTGCATCAGCATTTCATTGATAGGACCACCATCAGAGAACAGCGTGAAGAACAACATTGCAAATGCGGAAGCCATGATCAGGTTCGGCAGATAGATAACTGTCTTGAAGAATCTCTGTCCCTTTAATCTAAGGCTGGGATCCGAGAACCATGCACCCAGAAGCAGAGATATGATGATCTGCGGTACAAATCCCAGTACCCACATGATCAATGTATTCTTGGTGTACATCCACAGGTCCGGATTGGCCAACAGCTTTGCATAGTTACCAAATCCGATGAAATTCGGTCCGATCTGTGTCAGTCCGGAACGGTAATTTTCAAAAAAGCTGTAATAAAATGTCCTGAATAACGGGATCAACTGGAATAATACATACACTACTACAAAGGGGATCAGGAAAATATAACCCCACTTATTATAGCGTACCACCTTTCCGCGTTTTACCTTTGCCATAATGATTCCTCCCTTTTGCCGTCATGCTCTCTTAGCGACTTTACGTTTTTCGTGCCTTTCTTTGTTTCCGATCAGGCTCGCAGCAGCTCTCTTCTTTTTGTTCTTAATTATCTTCTTCTGAAAAAAGCTTCTGCCAACCGGGAATTTTGAGAGAAAAACCGTGCCTACCTGACCAGCCAGGCAGGCACGGTTCTCAATTCCTTATTATTTCGCTATTCGCTTATCATTTCGGATTAGTGAGTAAGCTCAGGATACTTCTCTTCTACACCCTTGTAGAACAGATCCAGTGCATCATCCAGAGAAGCCTTGCCATCGAAGTAGTTCTTCATAGCATGCTGGAACTCTTCGTTACATCCCTGATCATATGCAGACAGGTTGCTCAGATCGATCTTCTCAGCGCCTGCGCAGAACATAGCCAGAGGGTTCTGTCCGCCCAATACCTTGCTCTGATAAGAGGTATCTGCTGCCATAGCTTCCATAGCGGGTTTGTTGTTTACGAAATCATCATCAGCTACAACGATCTCTTTCATGATGTCTTCATCAGTGGTCATCTTCAGGATGATATCCTTAACCAGAGAAGCGTTGTCAGTTCCGGTAGCACCGCAGATCCAAGTACCGCCCCAGAAAAAGCCCTGAGGTCCTTCAGTAGCGCCCCAGCCACCCTGATTTGCGATAGATCCATCGGTATCAGCTGCCATGGAGAAGTTGATCAGCCAAGCGGGTCCAAAGTAGCAGAATACTTTGCCATCGGGATAGAAGCCTTTGCTCCAGTCATCAGACCACAGGTCGAAGGTACCGGTCTCCTTAGCGTCAACCATCTTCTTGGAGTCATCAACCCACTTCATCAGGTTGTCATCGATTACGATCTTGCCATCCTGTACCCATTTGCTGGATACGTTGTTGGAGTATACACGATAAGTATCGTTTACGGAAGATACCATGTTGTAACCGGCTGCTTTCATCTTCTCAGCGGTTGCGGTGAAGGTATCCCAATCAGATACAGACTTCTGAACCTCTGCAGGATCATCGGTTCCCAGAACAGCCTTAGCAGCCTCACGGTTGTAAATCAGAACGCCGGGGCAGCCCTGCCATGAAACACCCTTCAGATTGCCGTTGGAGTCGGTAACAACATCCTTGGTGTACTGATACTGGTTAGCCAGATCTGCATCGGTGATGCCCAGATCCTTAACAGGCATTGTGTAGTCGGTATCAACATATTTCAATGCGTAGTCAGCCTCAATCAGGAACAGGTCGATCTTGTCATCAGCTGCTGCATCAGCCTGCTTTAACAGTGTTTCATCCAGATTGTTCTGATAAGCGTTGTCATCAGAAGGAGTGATGTTCCACTTTACAGTGATGTCACCGATCTTACCGGTGGTTCCGTCTACTTCTTCATATCCGGGATAATGATCTGTCAGACGGCTCTTGAACTCTTCGTTCCAGCAGTAGATGTTGAAGACTTTGCCTTCCTCTGCTGCAGGCTCTGCTGCCTCGGTGGATGCAGGCGCCTCGGTCTTAGCTTCGGTGGAAGCTGCGGGTGCCGCATCGGTGGATGCTGCAGGAGCTTCATTGCTGCTGCCACAACCTACCAGCATGCTGGCAAGCATAGCAGTTGTAAGTAAAGCACTAAGTACTTTTTTCTTCATGTTTGTTTCCTCCCATTTTTTGTTGAATGTTTGTTGTAAGTGTTTGTTGCATTTATATTCATATGTCGGCGGTTGCGTCGCTTCCATATAAATGCCTGATTAATTGTCTGTCGGAATTCTGGCCACCGACTTGCCTTCAGCAACTTTCCCGGGTACGATGACCTGTTCTATGATGGTAGTCTTGGGTCTCTCAATGAGACTGATCAGTTCTCTGGCTGCCAGGCAGCCGATCTGTTCTGTGTCCTGTTGGACTGTGGTCAGTCTGGGTTCCAACTGCCTTGCTGCCTGTATGCCATCATAGCCTGCTACCGAGATATCTTCAGGGATCTGTAATCCTCTCTGTCTGATAGCGTTGATGCCTCCGAAAGAAGCAAAGTCATCCGGATAGATGATGCATGTCGGTGGATTCGGGAGATCCAGCAGTTCATTGGTCACACGATAGGTTGTTGTTGTGTCTCTGTAAGCTGCTTCTCTGATATACTCGTCCGGAATCTCCAGTCCCAGACGTTCCGCCGTCCGGTAGAAGCTGGACAACCGTCCCGAGGTAACCGCTGACATTGCTCCGTGAATATAAGCAATTTTCCTATGTCCTCTACTATATATGTACTCCAGCAGTTCTTTCATTCCCGCAACATTGTCCGACATGATTGCGATACGATTGTTGAACAGGTAGTCAATGGTGACTACTGGGATGGAACTCTGTACCAGTTCGATGACTTCGGGATCTCCGAAATCAATACAGGCGAGCACCACTCCGTCAAAGCCTCTGTACCTGCTGTGTTCCAGGTAGGACATCCGATCCGGCCGGTTCTTGCAGCTATTAATGAATGTAATGTCGTAACCGCTCTTCTCTGCCGTCCTCTTGAAACTATCCAGCACACTGGAAAAGTAATCGTGGGTAAGACCGCTTCTGGCTTCATCTGCAAAGAGGACTCCGATGCCGTAGGTCCGGTTCGTCTTCAAAGCTCTTGCGGAAAGGTTCGGGGAATATCCCATTTCCTTTGCGACCCGTCTGATATTTGCTTTTGTTTCTTCTCCAATGTCCTTGTGGTCGTTCAGTGCCTTGCTGACAGTTGCAACGGAGACTCCACAAATCTTGGAAATGTCTTTCAGTGATGCCATATCTTTCTCCTGTTCCATGTCTTCGTCATTCCGTCCGACCTGTTTTGTAACTTAATCGTTTTCGTAGTTTTAATATATAACACCTTTGAGCATTTTGCAATACTTTTTTGCAGTTTTTTTCAAAAAAGTATCCACTTTGTCTATAATTAACAATTTCAGATAGGCTGTTTTGTACATTTGGCTTGTACATAGATTGTGTTTCTTCTATATAAAGGCAAAGTGTGCGATAACGTTTGCTATTATTTTGTTTCGTAAAACCGGTGTTTCGAAGGTTCTTTCATTTTGTATCTTCTGCCCATGTTTCCCCACTGTTTTTGTATACATTGCGCATTTTACGGGCTTTTTCAAGATTCGTATTGCATTTTTTCATTTGCTTCTGTATAATACAAATCAGAAATCCGGAGAACTTAATCGTTTACTTAACATTAAGCACTTCGCAGCGAAAAAACAAACACTCAACATACAACAACATGAAAGAAGGAGATTTTCTTATGAAGTATGGTCATTTTGATGATGTGCATCAGGAATATGTCATCACCACTCCCAAGACTCCGCTTCCCTGGATCAACTACCTGGGCTGCAATGAGTTTTTCAGTCTGATATCCAACACCTGCGGCGGATATACTTTCTATAAAGATGCAAAGCTGCTGCGTCTGACCCGTTATCGTTATAATAACGTACCGGCCGACATCAACGGTAAATATCTGTACATTAAGGACGGAGATACCGTATGGAACCCCGGCTGGCAGCCTACGAAGACTGAACTGGACTCCTACGAGTGCCGCCACGGTATCGGTTACAGCCGCTTCACCTCTTCCAAGAACGGTGTCAAGGCTTCCGTGCTCTCCTTCGTTCCTCTGAACGATAATTGCGAGATCTCCCAGCTGACCCTGACCAACGGTAGCTCCGAGGACAAGAAGCTGTCCGTATTCTCTTATGTAGAGTGGTGTCTGTGGAACGCTGACGATGATATGAAGAATTTCCAGCGTAACTTAAGCACCGGTGAGGTCGAGGTACAGGATTCCACCATTTATCACAAGACCGAGTACCGTGAGCGTCGTAATCATTATGCGATCTATTCCGTAAATACGAAGATTGACGGTTTCGATACCAGCAGAGATGCTTTCCTGGGTGCTTACAGGGGGGCTGATTCTCCCGAAGCTGTAGAGAACGGCAAGTGCACGAATTCCATGGCAAGCGGCTGGTCTCCCATCGCTTCCCATCAGATCAACGTGGATCTGGCAGCCGGTGAGACCAAGACCTTTATCTTCGTTCTGGGCTACATCGAGAACCCCGAAGACGAGAAATGGGAATCCTACGGTGTGATCAACAAGACCCGTGCCAAAGAAATGCTGGCAAAATACCAGACCGATGCACAGGTAGATGAGGCTTTTGCAGCATTACAGGCTTACTGGAAACAGCTGCTGGCACGCTACACGGTAGATTCCGCTGACGAGAAAGTCAACCGTATGGTCAACACCTGGAACCAGTATCAGTGTATGGTTACTTTCAACATGTCCCGTTCCGCTTCCTATTACGAATCCGGAATCGGCCGTGGTATGGGTTTCCGTGATTCCTGTCAGGATCTGCTCGGTTTCGTACATCTGATTCCGGACCGTGCAAGAGAGCGTATCATTGATATCGCTTCCACCCAGTTCCAGGACGGCAGTGCTTACCATCAGTACCAGCCTCTGACCAAGAAAGGCAACTCCGATATCGGCAGTGGCTTCAATGATGATCCTCTGTGGCTCATTGCAGGTACCAGTGCTTATGTAAGAGAGACCGGCGATACCTCCATCCTGACCCAGATGGTTCCTTTTGACAACGATATGAGCGTAGCTGCTCCTCTGATGGATCACTTAAAACGCTCCTTAGACTATATCATCAACCACAAAGGCCCTCACAATCTGCCTCTAATCGGCCGCGCCGACTGGAATGACTGTCTGAACCTGAACTGCTTCTCCGCTCATCCCGGAGAATCTTTCCAGACCTTCGGTCCCAGTGAAGGACCCGTTGCAGAATCCGTATTCATTGCCGGTATGTTCGTAAAATACGGCGAAGAATATGCTCAGCTGTGCGAGCTGATGGGTGACGATACCGAAGCAGCCCGCGCACGTAAGGAAGTACAGGCAATGTACGATGCGATCCTGAAGGATGGTTGGGACGGCGATTGGTTTGTACGTGCTTACGATGCTTACAGCCACAAAGTAGGTTCCAGGGAATGCCGCGAAGGTCAGATCTACATCGAGCCTCAGGGCTTCTGCGTACTGGCCGGTGTCGGTGTGAAGGAAGGACTTGCCGAAAAGGCATTGAATTCTGTAAAAGAGAGACTGGATACCAAGTATGGTGTCATGATCTTACAACCTGCATACACGGAGTATCACCTCGAACTTGGTGAAGTATCCTCTTATCCCCCCGGATATAAGGAGAATGCCGGTATCTTCTGCCACAACAATCCCTGGGTATCCATCGCAGAGACCGTTCTGGGCAGAGGTGACAGAGCTTTCGAGATCTACCGCAAGACCTGTCCCGCATACATTGAGGATATCAGTGAGATCCATCGTACCGAGCCTTATGTATATTCCCAGATGGTAGCCGGTAAGGATGCAAAATTCTACGGCGAGGCAAAGAACAGCTGGCTGACCGGTACTGCTGCATGGACTTTCGTAAATATCTCCCAATACATACTGGGTGTATATCCCACTCATCAGGGATTGTCCGTAGATCCTTGTATTCCCAAGGGCTTCGGTGATTTCTCCATCACCCGTAAGTTCCGTGAGGGCATCTATCACATTCAGGTGAAGAACCCTCAGAACGTGGAAAAGGGTGTCGTATCCATGACCGTGGACGGCAAGGCAGTAGACGGACACATCATTCCTTACGAAAAGGGCAAGGAAGAGTACAACGTAGTTATTACCATGGGTTAATAAACCTGATGTACATAGTTTAAAACGATTTCTATCCTCCTTAAAACCCCGGCAGTTGTTGTAGCTGCCGGGGTTTTGCATTGGATATTCGTAGTTTGCGCTACAACATCTACACCATAAGGACAAGCAGGCCGTAAGCAGACGTCGGTACTTATTGACCGTATTGGGGTCAATTATGTACCGCTACGTTCTGCGCCAGAGCGAGAGCGTGCCTGCGGTTCTTATGGTGTAGATGTTGTGGACGTTTTTGCGGCTTCCTTCCGGGACTCGATCACGTGCCGGATGGCTGTCAAATGATATTATTTTCTCCATTTTTCTGAAGCAGCTTCCGGTATGTGGCATCCATTCCCAGTGCTCCCAGCGGGGCTGTGATAAGGATGGCCAGCACAGCCACGGACAGAACGATCTTGCCGCAGGACAATCCCATCGATAACGGCACAGAGCCGATAGCAGCCTGCACTGTGGCCTTCGGCAGATAGGCTATCACGCAAAACGTCCTCTCCTTCTTATTGAGATCCGTTCCCAACATGCACAGTGCTACACCGGCGGAACGGAACAGCAGCGCCAGCAGGATCATCCCCACCGCTGCCGGTCCAGCTTCCATAGTATAGCGGATATCCACTGCCGCACCCACCAGCACGAACAGCACTACCTCCGCTGCCAGCCACAGTTTACCGAATTTAGCAGACAGTCTGCCGGCGACTTCCCTAGGTGCCCGTATTTTCAGCGCGCAGGCCATGCTCACCACCGCCAACAGGCCGGAGAACGCCACGGTCCCCTTTAACAGGGTTTCCAAAGCCATTAATAAGAAGGACAAACCCATGATGATAATAACTTTCATGCTGTTGCGCACATAACTGCCCTTTCGGTACAACAGTTCAAAAAGCTGCCCCAGCAGCCAACCCACCAATGCACCGAACAACACACCCGTCAGGATCGATACCGGGATATTCACAAAATCCAGGGCATTGACCTGTCCACCCTGTGCCATTCCAACAAAAGTGGAAAACAATACTATGACATAGATGTCATCACAGGATGCCCCAGCCAGAATCATCTGCGGAATGCTTTTCTCCGTACCATAGCCACTTTCCATAAGATGTACCATCCGCGGCACCACAACCGCAGGTGACACTGCTGCCAGAACTGCTCCCATGACCGCTGCATCCACTCTGCTGATGTTAAGGATCATGGGTGCAAATATCACAAAAGCCAACAGTTCGCAAGTGGCAGGAACACAAGCCAGCATGACTGCGGAGCGGCCCACTTTTTTCAGATCCTTCAGATCCAATGATAATCCGGCCTTCAACAAAATGATGATCAGCGCGATCTGCCGCAGTTCTGATGAGATATTCAGGATTGACACATCCAGCAGATCCAACACATAAGGCCCCAGAATAATACCCGTAAGCAGCATCCCGATAATACGGGGCAGGTGAATCCTCTGGCAGACCGCCGCCATGAGTAATCCCAGTAAAAAGATCAGTCCCAGTGATGTAAGCATAAAAATTCCTCCGTTTTCTCGCAGCAGGACATTTTGAATTCCAACAAAAAAAGCTGGTGTCCCCTGCATATTCTGCAGAAGTCATCAGTCAAATCGAATTCATATGTTCAAATTCCGGCGGTTCGAAGCCTGTGCTTCCGGGAGAACCTCATTCCCGATGTTCTTATTATATACACGGTGCCCGCCCATGTAAAGTCCTATATTTTGCAAATATACCCGCCAGCATCCTGTTCTCCATTAAAAAATATCTGCTGTGAGATCATCCCCGAAGTCTGCTGCCGGAATCTCAAAGTCAACAATTCCAACTGCATAGGACTGTAATACATACTGGCCGGATTCAAATACAAAGCCGTCCTCTGTAATGTAGAATGTAGGGTCTGCGGGGCCATTATCCGTACCTGCAATGTCCGGCCCATAAATTTCCTGATAGATAGCATTCAAATCTTCCGTACCATCCAACACCACCAGTTTGATACTCTTCTCGTAATCGTTAAAGAAGCAGTCCTCCTTTGCCTGCATTTCCGCTGCCTTTGCTGTCACCAGTTCCAGTGCTTTGTCGCGGAATCCGCTCCCCAGACTGTCAAAAGTAATTCTCTCTCCGGTCTGCGTATAATAGTTCATATAATACAAAGTATACCATCCATGAGCCCCCTGATCATACCCTTCCAGCCCCCACGACAGGCTGATCACCTTATCATCCGCGCGGATCACATGGAAAGTAAGATCCTCATAGCTCTGCTCATACACCGGCATATCCTCATAAAGTGTACCAAACTCCCCGTTCTTGATTCCTTCTACAAAACTGTCTACATATTCATCCAGCTCTTTCTGAATCTTCATCTGCACCGTCTCATTGCCCGGAATCGTCACTGTAACTGTTGGATAGTAATAGGTATAACTTCTGGTCTTGTCTTCGGGATCACTGCTACCCTCGTGATCCTCTGTGGTAAACTGCACCCATTCACTTCCCTGTATTTCACTCTGGCCTTCTGTCGGTTCCGTCTGTGTGGACACTTCCGCAGTCTCCTCAGTCCCGGCCGTCGTCTCTTCCGTCGTCTGACCGCTCTGTGTCTCCTTGATGCTGTCTATAACCGTCTCCATCTCCGGATCCGTCACCATCTCCCGGTTTCCGCAAGATGTAAAACCTAACAGTGCTCCTGCAAATACTGCTGCAAAAAATATTTTTTTCATAATCCTCGCCTCCTGATGCCAGTATATCTGCCGATTGCATCATATCTGCATCATTTTTATAATTTTTCTCGATTTCACTTTTTAAATATGATAGACAATTCCTATATTTTGAGCTATAGTAAAGCCAAATCTGGGTATGATTAAAAATAACGATACACATACTATAAAAATCAACCCGAGGAGGACTGTTATGAAAATATTATTTTATGATACCAAAAGCTATGATAAAGAATCTTTCGAGGCAACTCTGGCAAAATATCCCGGCATCCAGATTGATTACATCCGGTCGGATCTGGATCCCCGTACTGCTGCTCTGGCTGACGGCTTCGATGCCGTCTGTGCTTTCGTCAGCTCCAATGTGAGCGAAGCCACATTAAAAATTCTCCACGAAAAAGGTGTCCGTCTGGTCCTGCTGCGTTGCGCAGGATACAACAACGTGGATCTGGAAAAGGCGTCCGAATATGACATATGTGTCATGCGTGTCCCCGGTTATTCTCCGGAAGCTGTCGCAGAGCATGCCATGGCTCTGGCTCTGGCCTGCAACCGCCGCCTGTACAAAGCCTATAACAAGGTCCGGGAAAATGATTTCAGCCTCGCCGGACTCATGGGCTTCAATTTCTATGGTAAGATTGCCGGAATCATCGGAACCGGCCGGATCGGTGCAGCTATGTGCCGGATCTGTAACGGTTTCGGCATGAAAGTCATCGCCTACGATGTCTACGAGAACCCGGATCTGAAAGACTTCGTCACCTATGTGACCTTAGACGAATTACTGGCGCAAAGTGATCTGATCTCCCTTCACTGCCCGCTGATGGATTCCACCTACCACCTGATCCAGCTTGACACCATCAAGAAAATGAAGGATGGCGTCATTCTGGTAAACACTTCCCGGGGTGCTCTGGTCAAGACCGAGGATCTTATCGAGGGCATCCGCCTGCACAAGTTTGCCGGGGTCGGTCTGGATGTCTATGAAGAAGAGACGAAAAACGTCTTCGAGGATCGTTCCGATGAGATTCTGGAGCATTCTACCACCGCAAGGCTTTTGTCCTTCCCCAATGTCATGATCACATCCCATCAGGGATTTTTCACAAAAGAAGCACTGGAAGCCATTGCAGAGACTACCTTGCAGAATGCTCTGGATTTCGAAAGTGGAAAGAAGAACCACAATCAGGTGCAATAAAATATTTCCAATCGAATAGGCTGACTCATCGTATACACAAAAAACGGATGGCCCTCCCAAGCCATCCGTTTTTCTCGTTTTTCAGTTTCCCGTCTTGTCCTTTTTCTCTATCTCTTACAGTTTTTACGATCAGTCCAGATTCAGTTTCTGACCAACTCTGATCACATTCTGGTTTGTAATCTGTACATTTCTGCGAAGCAACTGTGCCAGAGTCATGTGATTTCTCTTAGCGATCCTGGAAAGCGTATCACCACTCTTTACCGTATAACCGCCCTCTGTATACCAGAGGCTCTCGGAAGGTCTGCGGTCAGTAACAGTTACCAGATAATTGCCGCCGCGCTTCAATGCGAACATGGACTGTCCGGTGGAAGTTACGGTAAAGGATCCGCAATACTCCAGGCGTCCCTTCTCTGTATTATAGCGATACAGGTTTGCACTCTTGCCGGAATTGTCCTTGCCTACATTTACATGAATGTTGACATTCACTCCGAAGCTGCCGGTATCTCTGATACCCAGCTGTCTGTTCACGGTTCCGGACTTTGCGGATACCACATTTGCCGGGATTGTGTTGCTCGTCTGGTCTACTGTCAGATCAATATTCTGAATCTTTGACAGATCTTTATTCTTCAGATCCTGTCCACTGATGCTCAGTGCCACACCGTTTCCGCTGTGGAATGCCACCGTCAGCTTCGTACCTTTAATGGTATTCAGTACATTCTGAGGCACCTTGACTTCACCGCTGCATACAAAGTTCATGTTGACACTTGCAATAGCAGGATTTTTCATCATCTCTGCCACCTTATCCTGTACAGAGTTGCTTACATCCGTCCAGTCTACTGCAGGTGCTGCAGAGGAACCGCTGTTGTCATCATCATCGTCATCGTCATCATCGTTGTTCACCACATCTGCCGCTACCGTAAATACAGCAGAAGGGGTTCCGGTCATTCTGGCTCCAACACCTGATGGTACTGCGGAAGTCACTGCCAGGAAACCGTTCATATTGATGGTACCGTCCGTATTTCTGCGAATGCCTCCGTGGATTGCACTGTTCATATCCATGTTCTGGAACCATTCTGCTGTAGCTGCTATTCCTTCACTGTTGGTAGAGTTTTCGCCTCTCCAATAATAGTTCATTGCATTTTCGTAGGCACTGGTCTCCTGAGTTCCTTTCGGTTTGAACTGTTCTGCAACCGTCTGCCCTGCTGCATTGCTGCTATCCTTAAAGGACAGGATTCCTTTTGCTATAAATGCAGTATTCTTTGCGTCATTTGTATAGAATGCCACGTTAAAGGACTCATTGTTATAACTGGTAGAAGAATATGCCTCAATATCCGGACAGCTGTTGGAATCAATACCCTTTGCCTTATTGCCGAATGATACACTGTTGCGCAAAATATGATGTCCGCTGATGCTGGAACCACCCATCTTGAAGCCGTTACCGTTACCGGCATCTACTTCCTGTCCGTTCTCATCCAGTACATAACCGTTCTTGAATGCCACGCAGTTCTGAATGACCACCTGACCGATAGCTCCGGTCTCTACCTTGGCGAACAGATCCCAACCGTCATCGGCATTGTATGCTGCGATACATCCGTCAAATACGTTGCCGTCTGCTACCGTCAGTTTAGCCGCAAATCCATCCGCATCCTCATATCCCGCATCTGCATTCAGATAAGAAGTACAGTTCAGCATCAGGTTGTGGGACGGCCAGTCTTCCCAGTTATCTGTGCTCTTATATCTGCTGATCTGAAGACCGGTATTACCATTTTTGTAGGTCATTACGTTGTCCACAGTGTTGTAGCTTCCGGATACCTGAATACCCTTCTGCGCATTTGCGGATCTCGTAACATCAAATCCCTGGAAATACCAATAATCGCCTGCCAGGATTATACCTGCACATCTTCCCTGGAAATCCAGTACCGGGCGTGTGGCAGCTTCCGGATCTGCGATCATGTAAATCTTCGCATCTGCGGTTCCGTTAACACCTCTTTCTACAATGACTGTCTTGTCCAGTGCATAAGTTCCGCCCTTTAACAGGATCGTCCGTCCGGGAGCAGCACTCTTCACTGCGGTATAAATATCTACAGGATCATCCTTTGCACCGCTTCCATAGCTTCTGCCGTCGGGACTTACATAAATATAACTTCTGTCTTTTACATTATAGGTTACGTTGAAATCAAATTTCACAGTATCATAACTGCTTAAAAGAGAATACTTTGCAGGCTTGTAATCTGCATCCGGTGTGAACTCCACTGCAAAAGTATTGCTGCCCTGCTCCAGAACCGTATTGACACGGAACTTGGTCTTGGCATCCACATGCTGTCCGGATACCACTGCCTCTCCCTTGCTGTTCGTAATACTCAGAACGCCATCGGCATTGCCGTAGTATACCATCTCATAGTTTGCATTGTTGGCAACCTTGGCAGACTCAATGCTGAAGTTCGGGGTTACATAAGTAATCGGTCTTGCTTCTGCAGGTGCATCGTTTTCCGGAGCCACTGTGGTCAGGCTCATATTGCTGAAGCTTACCTTAGCACTTCTGGAAGCATAGAAACCTACATAAATATTGTTTTCATCCAGTCTGGTCAGTTCATCACCGTTGTCACCGTGGTAATATTTGTTGGTCACGGTCTCTCCGGTAGCTGCATTGGTATAACTTAAGAAATATCCGGTATTGTTTCTCTGGATCGTCATATGGAAGGTTGTCTGTGGATTGACATCTGTGATATCCTTTAATGCTGCCTCATATCCGCCTACCATATTATAAGTTCCGGCACCCTGCCCACTTGCTACGGCACTGGTCTCAAGTGTTCTCATGGCCGTCTGGAAATCATCTACTACAGTGTCTGCCGCAAGATTCTCCGGTGTTACACCGATCTTCTCCTGAGATCCGACACCCAGCTTCATGGTGTACTTATCTCCGGCATCAGATACCTGACCGGCCTCTGCATCCCAGAAATATTCCACCTTGGTCGCACTTACCATATAAGAGTTGTTCCAGAAAGAATTACCGGAACCGTTCTCTCCCACACGGTCTGCTGCCATCAGGCCGAAGCCTTCCTGACCATTGGTAAACTTCCAACTATCTACGGTTACATCTGCGGACAGCGTAAAGTTCTCTGTCTCAGGATCAATGGTGGTATAGTAGAATGCCACACCATCGGTGGAGTTCGGTACCAGCTTACCCTTGCTGTTCATACTCCATACTTTCAGATCCTGGGTATCATAACTTCCGCTGAAACCATTGTTCTTGCCGCCTTCTGACATCGTATCTACGCTGGAACCGAATGCGGAATAATTCCAGGTCTTTACTGCATCTTCTGTTATCGTAAATTTCACCTCTGCCGGTTTGGAAATATCATTTCCTCTGACTGCCGCAACTCCGAAAGTATATTCCTGTCCTACGGTCAGTCCTGAAATTTTCTGTAATAACTTTGTCACACCCTCTGCATATACCTTGTCATCCACATATACTGTGTAGTTCTCCGCTTCCGGAACAGCCTGCCAGGTCAGCTTCACGTTGCCATGGCCTTTGTTCTCGGCGTTTAAGCCTGCGGGAGTTGCCATAGGAAGGACAAAGTTAACGCTGGTTGTCGTATTACTTACCTTAGAAGCTTCGCCGGTACGGATCAACTCTGCTTTAAAGCTGTAAGTACCGGATGCTGCCGGTGTGAATTCTGCTACTCCGGATTCTCCTTCGGTAGTTATAGACTGTTTATTTACCGCCTTACCATTTGCATCGTACATAGTCACATCCAAGGTCTCTGCATAAATTCCACCTACCTGTGCAGTGTAAGGAACAGAAATTGTTCCTCCCTTTACAGAAGGAGTTCCAAGTACGGGAGTCTCGATTTTGTTCCAATCCAGAGACGTTTTGTAATCTACGGTAATTCCATACATCTTGATTTTGGATCCGTGTGTATATAAATAATAAGTTTTTCCTGCTTCTACCGGAAGAATCAGAACCTTTCCACCAGTTTGTGTATTTGTTGTATTATCAAATTTCAATACTTCCTTGGGACCGTTTGCAGTCTCTTCCAGGAAATAGTAAACTTTGCTTACAAGGGATACTGTAACCTTCAGCTTACCCGCCTTTTCTGCAACCAGTTTCACCGCAGCACCGGTAGTAGGGATTGCTCCATTATTTGGTGAAGGATTCTCTTTCGGGGTCTGTACGGTTCCCTCATATAAAACACCACATGCCTCTAACGTATTCGATGTATAAGGCATATCTGCCAGAACAGAAATACCGCCTTCATAGGTCTGTCCTTTTAACAGTCCACCGCTCAGATCCAGTTCATGCAAATCTGCATCTTTTGCACTTATAACCACATTTGCATTTGTAGTTTCTCTTGACGCTTTGTATATTGTACTGTTATTGATCTTAATAATTGCGTTGTTTACTGCGCAGCTTACTTTATATACCTCTCCAATCGTCAGAGATACTGCTTCTCCACTCTTAAAGCTATGTACGTCGGCAGTATCTTTCATATTGGTCAATGTCACCGCTCCATCACCCAGCAGACCATCTGCATCTTTCACAGTGATCGTTGTCGCTACCTGTGTGGATTCTATAGAAATGATCAGCTCTGTAGTTTCTTCTGTAACAGTAACCGTTTTTTCACCATTTACTTTCGCATCAGCTAATGCCATACTCGTAGAAATCTCGTAGGTTGCACCTACCTTAAGGGGTACTGTTCCATTAGGTGTCAGCTGAACAGTATCACCAGCATCTGCTGTATTGATCAATGTTAAAGTCGCACCATTCTCCAGTTCAGAACCTTCTGCCAGTTTTACCAGTGCTTCTACTTTTGCCTTACCTAAGGTAATGGTAGTGCTAAAAGCTTCCGTACCGGTGGTAATGGTGGTCTTACCGTCTTCTGCAACAGCGCGGACATTCTCGTTCGGAGCAACGATGTTGTACTTAGTTCCGGCACTCAAGGTAATATCCTCATTTTCAACTCCTACAGCTAACTCTACTGTATCTTTGTTCTCTGCTGCGGTCAGACTAACCTTTTGGCCTTCCTGCACCAATCCGTTCGTGTTATCTACAACTGCAATGTTACCAGAAACGGTTGCACCTGTGGGAACATCCTGCGATGTCTCTGTTACCTTAATACTTATGATTCGAACGCTTCTCTCCGTAAATCCTTCTGCACTAATGATTGAGTAAGTACCTGTAGCAAGGTTCGAGTAAGTTACTGTTTCACCAGTTGTTCCTGTAGCTTCCTTCACAGAATCTGCTATCTGTGTTCCATCTTTTTTTAATGCCAGTTTCGAGGTTTTTCCACCACCAGTACTACTAAATTTCACTTCCAAGGTTGCCGTTCCACTAACCGTAAAATTTATGGCAGATTTTCCTTCCTTATTTGACAGTTCAACAGCTTTTACTTTTGTTGCTTCACTGTTTAATCTACACATTGCACTTCCAACAAGTGCATAATAGCTGTCTGCCATCATATCATTTGTAAATGGATCCGTATCTTTTTTTCCTTCTACAGGTAGCTTTGTAAAGTTCACCTCATGGACCGTCTCCGCAGCCTTCACACTGGCAATACCGCCCAGCAGATCCACCGGCATGACACCCAGCAACATAGCCACGGTCAACATAAATGCCAGAAATCTTTTTCTCTTACATCGACTCATACAATCCTCCCATTTTTTACGGTAGCGCTCTAATCTCCGTAATTTTTTGCGCTGTTTTCTGTTCTTGCTCTTTGTTGTAAACGATTACATTTGTAAGCTCTTACAACACTATGTACTGTATATTAGCACTATCGCTTCACATTAGTAAACTGTTTTTGTGTATTTTGAATATTTTTGGAAGTTATTCATATATTTTTTGAGCAAATTTTAGCTATTATTTTTGCGCAACATTTATTTTTTATAAAATATGCACATTTTCTCATGAAATGTCTATTTAGGAATAGTAAGTGTTTACATTTTCCTTCTGCATTCATTTCACATAGCCGCAATATCTCTTGCCAAAAGTTATATAAACTTATATAATAATTACAAAGTTATATACACTTATATAAAGTTATATAAGATTTTAAAAGTTATATAAACTTATATAAGAAAAGGAGGTTTTCATTATGAGTGCCAATCCGTTTACGTTATCTTTTGGAAAAAAACCATTGCAATATATCTCCCGTCTCACGGAAACAAACCAAATTCTGGAAAGCTTTTGTGCCGAGATTCCATCCAATCAGATCTACATGATCACCGGTGTCCGTGGCTCTGGCAAGACTGTAATGATGACAAATATTGCTTCGGAATTACGAAAAAGAGAAGGCTGGATCGTTGTGGAACTGAATCCTACCAGAGATTTACTGCAAAGTCTTGCTGCAAAAATCTACAGCATTCCCGAATTACACACGCTGTTCATTAATGCAAAACTTGACTTTTCTGCTTTTGGTCTGGGAGTATCCATTGAAAACGCTGCTCCGGTCACGGATATCGAAAACGCTCTGGAACTCATGTTGAAATATATCCAGAAAAGTGAAAAAAGGTTGCTGATCAGCGTTGATGAAGTGACGAATTCCGAATATATCCGAATCTTTGCAAGCTCCTTTCAGATTTTTTTACGAAACGACTATCCCATCTTTTTACTGATGACGGGATTATATGAAAATATTTATAATCTTCAAAATGATAAAGTACTGACCTTTTTATACCGTGCACCCAAATTAATCCTGGAGCCACTCAATTATACCGCTATCCGCAAACAATATATGGATATCTTTTCTCTGGATATAGATGCTGCCGGAGAACTGGCTTCACTGACCAAAGGCTATCCTTTTGCCTTTCAGGTACTTGGTTATCTCTACTGGGAAAATCGCGATAAAAAGACTTTGGAACAGATTTTGCCGGAATATGACCAATATCTGGATGAATATGTATACAGTAAAATATGGTCGGAATTATCCGATCTGGATAAAAAAATCGTAACTGAAATGTCTCTCAGCGGAGAGACTCAGGTAAAAGCTCTCCGTGAGCGATTAGATATGAAATCTGAACTTTTCTCTGTCTATCGTGAGCGTTTAAAGAGAAAAGGTGTCATTATTTCCAAAGAATACGGGAAAGTCACACTGGCCTTACCTCGCTTTGATGAGTTTGTAAAAATACAACAGCTTATGTAGCTGGGAGGCACAGCGTCTATTCCACGCCCCGCAGGATAACTTTCCCCACATATTTCCGGGCCAGTTCCTCCATCTGTTCCAGTTCCTCTCTGGAAAATGCGCCGAACGGATCTACACCGCCCGGTTTCACATCGTCACATTCCGCTGTCTGTATCATCCGGTACAGGCAGTTTTCATTCTCTTCGTAATTCTGAAGATAATACGCAGGGCATCCAGCGATCCATTTACCGATTTTCTCAAATTCCACCACGGTATGAATTCCCTTTACCACGGTAGTTCGGAATTCATAGGGGATACCGCTGCTTTTCAGGATGCCGATACTCTCCTCGATGCGGGAGATATCCATATGCGGCAGTCCCGCCGCCCGGGCATAATTATCTCTGGACGCCTTGATATCCATCGCCACATAATCAATCAGATGCTCCTGCATCAGATCCCACAATACTCCCGGCATATAGCCATTGGTATCCAGCTTGATCGGATATCCGAGTTCCTTGATCTTGCGTAAAAAATCCTTCAGATCCTTTTGCAGAGTCGGCTCTCCGCCGGTGACGCAGACCCCCTGGAGAATCCCCTGCCTTTTTTTCAGGTAAGAGAGTACTTCTTCCTCCGGAATGAGCGGCTGGCAGCCGGGATCCAGCACCAGTTCCCCGTTGTGACAAAACGGACAGCGAAAATTGCAGCCCCCTGTAAAAACAGTGGCTGCAATATGTTCCGGATAGTCTAATAAAGTTGTCTTGTTAAAACCATGTATCTGCATAGTTTAAGTCCTCGGCATAGTGGAATCCCGCACCACCAGTTCTCCGTCGAACACACAGTGCTGGTGCTTCGCCTTTTTCCCGATGATGTCGAACAGGATCCGGGCCGTCTCTCGCGCCATGCTGTCCACCGGCTGCTTTAAAGTCGTCAAGGACGGGATAACATATTTCCCGATTTCCACACCATCAAAGCCTGTCAGGGAAATATCTTCCGGTACCTTATATCCGGCATCAGACAATGCTTTTCCTGCACCGATTGCCAGCATATCGGAGATTGCGAAGATCGCCGTGCACGGAATCTGCTTCTCCAGGAATTCCTTCGTCACCATATAGCCATTCTCCAGGGAGTAATCTTCCAAATCACTCCTCATAGGCAGGATCAGTTCTTCTCTTACTTCTATTCCGTTATCTTTCAACGCCTTTTTATAGCCCTCCAGACGCAGCTTACCGATGGAAGCATCCGTTTTGCGGGCACAGAGGATTGCAATATCCTTATGTCCGTTCTTGCACAGATAGTCCACCATCTTGTAGCTTTCCTTGGTATCATCCACCGCTACGGAGGAATAGGTGTTGCGGCTGAAGCCCTTGGGTAGCATTCCCGTGGTACTTAAGATAAACGGCACATGAAGCTGTGCCAGCTTTTCCTCACTGTGCACCAGATAACCGCCGAGGAAGATAATGCCGCGAAGTCTTTTTTCCTTGACCAGCTTCAGTGCCACTTCCACTTCGTCCTCGTCATAGTCTACATGCTGCAATACCATGGCGTAAGATTTTTCCTTGATCTCTTCTTCCAATACCTTGATCATCTGGCTGAAGAAAGAGTTGTTAATACCTTTGACCAGTACTGCAATTGCCTTGGCATCCTGACGTTTCAGGTTTCTGGCACTGTTGTTGGGTACGTAGTTATTCTCTTTGATCACCCGCATGATCATTTCCTTGGTCTCAGGATTGATGTCCGGGTGGTTATTTATGGCACGGGATACCGTGCTGACACCGACACCGCAGATTCTTGCGATGTCTTTGATCGTGATTTCCTCCATGGAGCGCAAACCTTTCCAAGCCTACAGACCTATCTGCCGTACAGCTTCGTCATACTGCGGATCCGTCCTGCAAGCTCCTTTGTAAAATCTCCGTTCCCCATTCTCCACTTCCAGTTGATGCCCAGTGTGGAAGGAATGTTGATGCGGGCCTCCGATCCCAGTCCAAGATAATCCTGCATGGGAATGATCGCCAGATCCGCTACGCTGGACATTGCGGCACGCACAAATTCCCAGGGAAGCTGCTCTCTGGGAATCGGCTCTCCGTCCGCATTTTTCAGACGCAGATAGTCGTCACAGAGCTTTTTGTCAGCTCCCTTCAAGGTGTCATACCACCCCATCACAGTATCATTATCATGAGTTCCCGTATATACCACGCAATTATGTGTATAATTATGCGGCAGATAATCACTTTCCTCACGGGAATCAAATGCAAACTGCAAAATTTTCATACCTGGATAACCGGATTTCTTCACTAATTCTATCACAGATGGTGTTAAAAAGCCAAGATCTTCTGCAATAACTTCTTTTTCTCCCAATTTTTCCTTCATGGAACGGAAAATATCATATCCCGGGCCATGTTCCCAGTGGCCGTGCTCCGCAGTGGATTCCCCATAGGGAATCGCATAATAAGCATCGAATCCACGAAAATGATCGATACGTACCACATCATAGCGTTCAAAGCAGGCTGCCAGCCGCTGCATCCACCAGGCATAACCGGTCTCCTTGTGATGTTCCCAGTTATACAGAGGATTGCCCCACAGCTGTCCGGTGACGGAAAACGCATCGGGAGGGCATCCCGCCACTGCTACCGGCTCACAATTCTCATCGAACTGGAACAGCTCCGGATTCGCCCAGGCATCTGAGCTGTCAAATGCCACATAAATGGGAATATCCCCAATAATCTTGATGCCGTTATCGTTGGCATAGGTCTTTAGTTTCTCCCACTGTACCTGGAACAGATACTGCTGGAACTGGTAAAACATAATCTCTTTCGCATATTTTCTGCGATATTTGTCCATGGCAGCCGGGGTTCTTAGCTTGATATCCTCTTCCCAGGCTGCCCAGCAGATGCCGCGGAAACCATCCTTGATGGCCATATAAAGTGCATAATCCTCCAGCCAGTATGCATTCTTCTGTACAAACTCCTGAAATCTCGCATCTTCTTCAATATGACTGTTATCAAACGCTTCCTTCAACAGGCGGAAACGGCTCTTATAGATTTTGCCGTAATCCACGGAATGGATATCCGTGCCGAAGTCATAGGTATTGCACTGCTCTGTGGTCACATAGCCTCTCGCCACCAGATCCTCGGGATCAATAAAGTAGGGATTACCCGCAAAAGTGGAAAAAGACTGGTACGGAGAATCTCCATAGCTGGTGGGTCCTAATGGCAGAATCTGCCAGTAGGCCTGACCGGCTTCTTTTAATCTGTCAATAAATTTATATGCTTCCTTGGAAAAGCAGCCGATTCCGTAGCGGGACGGCAGGCTGCTCACCGGCAGTAATATTCCGCTTTTTCTCATATTAATAACCCTATCTTTCTATTTTTTAGCCCTTAACTGCACCGGCTACCACGCCCTCGATAATGTACTTCTGACAGGTCAGATAGAAGACGATAATAGGAATCACGGACAGTACCAGCAGTGCCATCATGGCACCCAGATCCTTTGCACCGTAAGAACCTACCAGGTATTGTACTACAACCGGTATGGTCTTGTAATTAGTACTCAGGCCGATCACCAGATAAGGCAGCAGATAGTCGTTCCAGATCCACATGGCATTCAGGATGGCTACGGTAATGGCAGTAGGCTTTAAGATCGGCATTACGACACCAAAGAAGGTCTGCAAAGGGTTGCAGCCGTCGATCATGGCTGCCTCTTCGATGTCCAGCGGAATTGATTTGATGAATCCACAGAACATGAATACGGACAGGCCGGAACCGAAACCCAGGTACAGAAGCACCATTCCGGGAGGGTTGTTTAAATGGGTCATATTAGCCAGCTTAGACATAGTGAACATTACCATCTGGAAAGGCACGATCATGGAAAATACGAACATGTAATACAGCACGTTGGTCACGCCGGTTTTCACTCTGGTCAGATAGTACGCAGTCATGGAAGTGAACAGAATGATCGCTGCCACGGAAAATACAGTGATAAATGCAGACCACCCGAAAGCTGTGAAAAAACCGGTTTTTTCAATACCGTTCACATAGTTGGTCAATCCCACAAAGGTCTCTGCGGTAGGCAGTGCAAACGGATTGTTGCTGATGAACAGTTTTCCCTTAAAGGAGTTGATCAGCACGAAGAAAATAGGTGTTAAAAATGCAACTACCAGCAGACACAGGATACAAAATATGATCACATTGGAAGTTTTTTTCTTAGTCATTATTGTTCTACCTCCTTACGTCTGGTAAGTACCAGCTGTCCCAGGGCTATGACTGCCACAACGATGAAGAACAGTACTGCTTTTGCCTGACCGACACCTTCGTAACCGTTTCTGCCGTAGAAAGTATTGTAAATATCCAGAGCCAGCATTGCGGTCTTTTTGCTGGGAGCACCGGCAGTCAGCGCCAGGTTCTGGTCAAAGAGCTTGAAACTGTTGGATACAGTAAGGAACAAACATATAGTAATAGATGGCATAACCATCGGAATTTTCACTTTGAATAAAGTCTGTAACGAAGTAGCTCCGTCAATCTGTGCTGCTTCGATCAGGTCTGTAGGTACATTCTGCAGTCCTGCTACATAAATGATCATCATATAACCGATCATCTGCCAGTTCATCAGGATAACCAATCCCCAGAAACCATAGGTAGGATTAGCTACCAGTGTGGTCTCATATTTCAACAATACCGCATTGATCATCTGCTGCCAGATATAACCCAGGATGATACCACCGATCAGGTTCGGCATGAAGAATACGGTACGGAACAGGTTGGTTCCTTTGATCTTTCTGGTCAGCGCCAGTGCCAGAACGAACGCAAATACATTAATGGTAATGATAGATACAACAGAAAACTTTAAGGTAAAACCGAATGCGTTGACAAAATCTTTGTCCGCAAAAATTTTGATATAATTTTCCAGGCCTACAAATTGTGCATTTGTAATCGTTTTAAATTTGCAAAAGGACAGATATACGCCCATAACAAACGGTATGATAAATGCAAAGGAAAATGCGATCAATGTAGGCAGTACAAAAATGGGAAAATATCGTTTTAATGTCTTTTGCATAAGCCTTCTCCTATTAATTCCTTTTTACATGATATTCCGGGTTTTACAAACACGGGGGCCGTGGTACCACCACCGCCCCCTGTGTCTGAAGTTATATAAGATGGATAACGATTCAGAATAGTTATAAGCTGAGATCAATTAGTTAGCTGCGGTTGCGGCCTTTTCAGCTGCCCATTCGTCAACTACTTTTGTCTTTACAGCGTCCCAGTCGATGGAACCGGAAGCATACTCCAGAAGAGCTGCACCGAAGTCATCCTTGAACTGCTGGCTGGGGAAGGAAGTGAAGTTCCAGGATACAGATGTCTTGGAGGTATCTGCCATGTAACGAAGAACTTCCTGTGCCAGAGGATCGGTGGGCTTTTCATCATCGCTGAAGGTATCGAAAGGAGCAATGAAGCCAAGGTCATTGGTTACTGCTGCCTTACCGGTTTCAGAAGAGAACAGCCATTCAACGAATGCGATAGATGCTGCCTGATCCTCAGCAGAAGCTTCCTTGTTGATGCAGAAGAAGTTCTCAGTACCGGTGCACAGTCCCTGGTTCTCTTCACCTTCAACGCCGGTATAAATAGGAAGGAACTTAACATCCTCAGCCTTAACAGTGTTACCGTCTACGCCATTGATCTGGCTCCAACCCCAGTTACCGTTCTGTACCATTGCTGCCTGACCCAGAGCGAACTCAGCCATGGAGTCGTCTACAGACTTGCTTCCCAGCAGACCGGGTGCTGTGCAGGAGTTGTTGATGTACAGATCAAAAATGTTCTTGAAGTTATCGGAGTAAGTGAACTCCAGGTTATCGGTATCGGTGATACCCTTGTCCTTGAACTCGTAGTATACAGGGATGTTAGCCAGATGAGTCTGCCATCTCCAGTCTTCACCGGGAGTCAGGGATGTGGAAGCGAATACGCCTTCAATACCCAGTTCATCTTTCTTAGCCTGCATATCTTCTACAACCTCTTTTAACTTAGCGAAGTTGTTGATCTCATCCATACTTGCTGCCTTAGCACCATCCAGTGCGAAGTACTTCTGCATGATAGCGTCGTTATAAATGATGCCATAACCCTCTACTACGTAAGGGATTCCGTATACACCACCGTCTTCACCGGTGATTGCCAGGCTCTTATCCATTAACCAGCTGTACAGGTCTGTATCCTTTAAGTCTGCACAGTAGTCTTTCCAGTTCTGATAACCGATAGGTCCGTTGATCTGGAACAGGGTAGGTGCTTCCTTGTTAGCGATCTCAGACATCAGGGTCTGCTCGTAGGTACCGCTTGCTGCAGTTACAACCTTTACAGGAACACCGGTCTCCTCGGTATATTCCTTAGCCAGCTTCTGCCATACTTCGTCAACTTCAGGTTTGAAGTTCAGATAGTATACAGAGCCTGCTGCCTCTGCGGTCTTCTCTGCGGTCTTCTCTGCCGCCTCGGTAGTTGTTGCTGCGTCCGTCTTGTTGTCGGTAGCAGGGGTGGTTGCTGTTGCATTGTCAGCATTTCCGCAACCGGTCAGCATGGAAGCTGCCATTACTGCACAAAGTAAAACACTTGCCAGTTTCTTCTTCATAATCTTACCTCTCCTTTTTTGTTGGAACGGGAACCCTTCATAATTCTTGCTATACTCCCGTCAGGTTGTCGGAAACGGTTTCGGTATTGTTCCCGGTAACGTTTCCGTTGCTGTAATTAGAAAATAGCACATTCACGAACTGGTTGCAAGTGCTTTTCTGTAAATCCCTGGAAGTTTGTATATTGTTCTCAAAATACTTCTCGCAGTTTTGTGCATTTTCACAATGACTTTATAATTCTTCTGCCGCTTATATTCTTTTTTCAAATAATTAACCCCTCGAGCGGACTGTCTCCTACTCGCTTTTTATACTTTGTACACCATCTCGCTTAAAAGCTCGATGATGTACATTCGCCAGGTACAGATTCTTGTGCAAGCACAAATCTGTACCTGGCTCATTGTATACACAAAAGGAGGTGCCGCCTCATCCTTCTGCAGCACCTCCCGGGTTCTTTTTTCTATTTTATTTTTACAGATACTTTTTCCAGCCTTCCGGCAGATATTTTGCCGTGCTGCGGAGCATATCCCTTACCAGCTCTTCCACCTGTTCTCTGGAAGCTCTTCCTTTCACCTGCGGATCCTCCAGGAATGCTTCCACCACCAGATCAAAATCACACAGAATAGCTGCTTTCAGAATCCGCTCATGGTTTGCCACATGGGGATCCACCAGCTCCTTGATCTGCTCCGGAAGCTCTCCGGCATACAACGGGCGGATGGCATCTCTCTCGAATACCGCATTGGTCTCTACAACCGCACTTCCCGGCAGATTGGCAATCTGATGTCCGGTATTGGGAATATTGACATTGCTGATCTTGCGGGTCAGTCCGCAGAGTGCCTTGATCAGCTGGATACCTTCCTCCCCGGTAGGCTTCAACTCGATCTCTTCCTCACCGGCTGCCAGTCTCGCGCTCTTTGCCAGACGTTCCTGCAGATCCTTCTTTCTCCAGTCTACGGTAGTCAGACCGAATTTCCATCTCTTTACCGTCTCGGGATCTTTCAGGTAACTGTCACCCACACCGGGCATGAATTCCACCAGATGCCTGTCGCCTGCTGCTGCGATCAGACCATATTTGCGGAACAGATCAAATTTCACAATATGGGCACACTCGAAAGTAGAGTTCGCCCAGTTTTTATCTGCTTCTTTGTAGCCGTCTTCCTTATGCTCCCCGGTATATTTCCGGTAAATGGGGAACAGATCGATTCCCTTATAGGAAGCATAGTCAAACCAGGTGAAATGGTTGATACCCAGTACATTGACCTGAATATCCTCACGTTTCACATCCTTAAGCCCCATGGTCTCTTCCAGAATACCCTTTAACACTTTCTGGGTACCGAATACTTCATGGCAGCATCCAAAAGCTTTGATCTCCGGAAAAACATAGTACAAAGTCTTCACGCACAGGGACATGGGGTTGGTGTAATTAATGACCCAGGCTTTCGGTGCATATTCCCTGATGGCCTGTGCGATCTCCACATACATGGGAATCGTACGCAGTGCTCTCATGGCACCGCCGGGGCCTGCGGTATCTCCTACAGACTGATAGATTCCCAGTCGTTCCGGCATATGTACATCCACAGCCATCTCATCAAAAGTTCCCGGCAGAATAGAGATCACGATGAAATCCGCACCGGTCAATGCTGACTGTAAGCTGTCAGAAACAGTATAGTTCCATTTGCCCACCACATCCTCTCTTGCAGAAAGTCTGTTGCCGATGATCTCATTGTGTTTTGCCGCCTCCGCATCAATATCATACAGGCGGATGGTTCCGGACAGTTCTTCATCCATTGCCAGATCCGTCATAAATGTCCATGCCCACCCTCTGGAACCGCCGCCGATATAGGCGATCTGTAAATCTTTTACCTTTCCGTCTGCATACTCCATTTTTGTATCCTCCTTATGTGTTTCCGGTCCTTGGGATCCTCTGCTCCATCGGCCCGTACTGCCTTCTCTATATTGCACATTATAGCCTATGGCTGTATAATAATCTTGCTATTATTTGCGTATTTTTTGCCATTTTCGTACTATATTGACTTTTGTTTTTATACAAGCCCATAGATTTGTAATATAGCCTGCGCATACTGTTTTTCAGAATGCAGTCTAATATAGCACTAATATAGCATAGGAAAAAGGAGATCACTATTATGTTTGAAACAGGGGATTTTCAGACACCGGCTCCACCGGAATCAGGCGTTGCGGACAATGCTGTTGCTTCGACGCCTCAGGATCACTGGCTCTATAATGAGCTTGTAGACGGATTCCACATCGACCGTGTTGTACGGGACTATAATTATTCCATGGATATCCGTCACATTCACGAAGAATACGAGATTTATTATCTTTTAGAGGGGGAACGGTATTATTTTATCAACCAGCAGACCTATCTGGTCACCCCGGGAACGCTGGTCTTCATTGACAAGGAGCAGATCCACCGCACCGGTATGGCTTCCGCCGGACCACATCACGACCGGATCGTTTTAGGAATCATGGAAGAGCCCTTTTCTACCTTTCTGGCATCTTTCGGAGGATTGCAGCTGCAGAGTTTTTTCACGGAGCAGGGCAGTATTCTGACACTGCCAGAAGAAATGCGCCCCTATATCCAGTCTCTGTTGCAGGACATTGCCTCTGAGCTGATCCACAAAAAGCCCGGCTATCTTCTGGCCGCCATGACGAAGCTGGCAGAATTTTTCATTGCCGTGCTGCGCTTGCAGCCCGAGGGTCCCGTTGTCTCATCCCCGGCCAGACATTCGAACCCGAAGTATCAAAAGGTCGATGAAGTGGCGCACTATATTGTAGAACATTGTACTGAGCGGATCTCTCTGGAGGATCTCGCTGGGCGGTTCTATATCAACAAATTTTACCTGAGCCGTATTTTCAAAGAAGTCACCAGTTTCACCATCAACGATTACCTGAATGTCAACCGCATCAAAAAAGCCCACCGGCTCCTTCTGGAAACAGATGACAGCATCACTTCCATTGCGGAACAGTTGGGCTATGAAAATATTACTTATTTTGAACGTGTGTTTAAAAAATACCGGAATATGACACCGTTAAAATACCGGAATTATTATCGGTCGGAGACGGAGTGACCTATGAATCTGCAGCTGTCTGAACGTATACTCCTTGTCTGCTTCATGATAAGTCGCTCTACAACAGATCACTCAGTCTTGCGAACTGCTCCAGTGTCAATGCCTCACCTCTTACGGTAGGGGACAGGCCCATCTGTGTCAGGGCTGCTGCCGCGGATTCCTTGGTGATGCCTGGGAGGCCCGCATTTCCCAGACCGTTCACCAGGGTCTTACGGCGCTGGTTGAAGGAAGCCCGTATCAGGGCGAACATCTTCTTCTCATCCTTCACCTGTACCGGCGGTTCTTCGTAGCGGGTCAGGCGGATGACCGCGCTGCCCACATTCGGTCTCGGGATGAAGCAGTTGGGCGGTACATTCGCCACGATTTCCGGCTTTGCATAATACTGCACCGCCAGAGACAGGGCGCCGTAATCCTTCGTGCCGGGGCCTACCTGCATACGGTCCGCCACTTCCTTCTGCACCATGATAGTGATGCTCTTCAGCGGCACACGGCTCTCGAATAAGCCCATGATGATCGGTGTCGTTATGTAATAGGGCAGGTTTGCCACCACCTTGATGGGGCGTCCTCCGTTTTTCTCTTCCACCAGCCGGTTAATGTCCACTTTCAGGATATCGTCATTGATGACCGTGACGTTATCATAATCCTGTAATGTCTCTTCCAGAATAGGGATCAGTGCCTTGTCGATCTCCACGGCCACCACGCTGCCCGCGCGCTCCGCAAGATACTGGGTCATGGTACCGATGCCCGGCCCGATCTCCAGCACGCAGTCCTCCTTCGTGATCTCCGCAGAAGAAATAATCCGGTCCAGAACCGTCGTGTCTATAAGGAAGTTCTGTCCGAATTTTTTTTGAAAATTGAAATGGTACTTCTGCAGTACCGCAATGGTATTCTGGGGAATGCCCAAATAAGCCATAATAAGCCTCCTTAATAATACTTAAAATCCTCTAAAAAATGAATACAATCATACAACACCAGCACATCCATTCCCTGTTCCGGTTCATACTGCTCCATCAGTTGGAACAGTTTCCCGTTAAAATACCGCAGATCCACCACGTAGATATTCTCATAATGGGCCGTGAGCAGCGGAATCAGGCTGTTGGCATAAGAATCCTTGATGACAAACAGCGTCTTACCGGGATTGTATCCCGTATGAATCTCAATAAATGCATGATTGTCATTCAGGAAAAATCCATACTGGTTCTTGGTATCCAGATAATCCGGTGCATACAGAGAATCAGCCGTGTCCGCAAAATCATACGTCACCGATACTGCTTTTTTCTCCGTCTCCGGGAAATACTGTATGCTATCCTTCGTCCAGTCCACATTGATACGGGACTGCAGGGTTCCCTGAAAATTCTCCGACACCGTCTTCATGCCGTTTACGTCATACGGGTAGGGGAAACGTCCCACACTGTCCGCCCAGGCCAGAAAACCGTAATATGCCCCCAGACTGGTCCAATGATGATCCGTGCGATAATAGATGGGCTCCTGTGCATGCTCCTGCAAAGCGTGATACACATCTATATAATGCTCTTCTCCAATAGAATTCCTTACCTTCGTAAGCAGCCGTTCTTCGTCATAATAAGGTGCAAATGCCGGCAGCTTATCCGTGAGAATGTTGTCCGCCGTCGGCACCAGCATCACCTTGGCATCCCAGTGGTTCACCAGTTTTGTCAACGATGCCACACGGGAGTTCTCCATCTGTTCCGTATATTCCCCGGGATCGTTCACTCCGATCAGATAATGATCCGCTCCCAGATAGACCCCATTGATCTCTTTTTTCCGGAAACGGATATCTGCCCCGGTCTTAAGTCCTACCCATTTATCCCGTCCTACAAACTGGTCGGACATGTATTCCTCATAAGCATCCCCGTATTCTCCCGTGAAAAGACTCTCCCAGGAAAAGGCAGGGCGGGAAGCCAGCACCCGGTTCTCCGCTTCCGAATATACTCTGTCACTGTTCCACAGATCTGCCACTCCCAGAACCAGAAGTACCGCACAGACCAGTCCGATGGTCAACAGCGAATTTCTTTTATCATCCATATGCGGTTCCTCCTTCCCGGTCAGAATCGAAAATACAAAAAGGGATTATACGACGCATCCACAATATACGCCACCGACAGAAGCAGCAGTACTGCCGGAATCACCTTTTCTCCCAACCGGTACAGTGCCATGGCGGGGCCTGTCTTACTGCTTTTCAAAGCATGCACCAGTCTGCTGCCCAACGGAAGACATGCCACCAATGCGATCACCAGAAGCACCAGATACTCATTGCACAAAAACATTGCCAGCGAATTCACCGGCCCTATTCCGTTCATTCCGAACATAGCCTGGAGATAAGCCAGGATCTCTCCGGGACTTTCCAGTGCAAAAAACACCCAGCTGATCAGTACTACCGCCAACGTATAGATCCTGCCGAACACCTTGGGCACACTTTCCAGAATATCTCCTAAGAATAATTTCTCCAGGATCAGGAAAAATGCAAACCACAGCCCCCAGAACAGGAAATTCCATCCTGCACCGTGCCAGATACCGGTCAGCATCCATACCACCAGAATATTAAACAGCTGTCTCGGCAGCCCCTTGCGATTGCCGCCCAGCGGAATATACACATACTCCTTGAACCAGGTACTCAGAGAAATATGCCATCTGTGCCAGAAATCTTTTACCGAAGCAGCAATGTATGGATAATTGAAGTTCTCCGGAAAATGGAAGCCCAAGACTGCCCCCAATCCGATAGCCATGTCGGAATAACCCGAAAAATCAAAGTAAATCTGGAGTGCAAACGCTGCGATTCCCAGCCATGCCATCAGAATACTCATCTGCTCATTTCCCAGTTCCGTTACCTGTTTCCACAAAAGTCCCAGGTTATTGGCCAGCAGTACCTTTTTGGCCAGTCCTGTCACGAATCGTTTTACCCCGTAACTGATGGCATCCAGATCGGTCCGCCTGTCCTGCAGATACCGCTCCACCTGATGATACTTTAAGATGGGCCCGGCGATCAGCTGCGGGAACATGGTCACATAGACACCGAACTGCAGAATATTACGCTGCGCTTTTGTATCCCCCCGGTACACATCGATCACATAAGACATGGTCTGGAACGTATAAAAGGAAATTCCGATGGGCAGCGGAAGCTTTAACAGCGGAATTGATGTTCCAAATACTGTATTCACCGTCTGTAGCAGGAAATCAGCATATTTAAAAAATCCCAGGATAAAAAGATTGATGCCAATGGAACATAGCAAAAAGATCCTGGAGTGATCCTTCCCTCTGTATTCTTCGATCAGCCTTCCCCACACATAATCGGATATGGTAGAAAAAAGCATGAGGAAAATATAGACGGGCTCTCCCCAGGCATAAAAGACCAGGCTCCCCAGGAAGAGAACCAGATTCTTCATCTTCCGGGGAACCAGGAAATAGCAGATCATAAAAATCGGCAAAAACCGAAAAAGAAACAATACACTGCTGAATACCATTCACTCTACTCCGTATTTACTCCAGAGTCTGTCTGATAGCCTCCAGGGCAAGTTCATTCTGCTCCTGACAGTAAGTGATCACGGCCTCATCGCCCTGTTCTTCCACAGAGGAAGTGTCCGCACCCAACTGTACAAAGCATACATAATCGCCTATCCGTTCCACTCGGGATGCCTGAATCTTGCCCAGATTCATGGGATACTGCATCGTGTCATTCACCAGACTGTCACGGTAGGCGTTCAATGCATTTTCTACCTCTTCTACCTTACCATCTTTTGCATGAATAATCAATAAAGTATCTACATTGGCGCTGATCATGGGTGCCTCTCCCAGGTAGGCATCATAGAGCTCCGCACTGACACCGTAGGTCTCGTTCAGCATTTCCCCGGGTATCTCGGAATCCGGCCAGTAATTGTCTCCCAGTGCATCCGTAACTGCCTTTTTTGCACTCTGTAACGCTTTCGCAGCGTCCTTCGGATTCTGTGCAGCGGTTGTACTACCGGCCTCGCCGGTCTCCTGTCCCGCTGCGGTGCTCTCCATGGTGGACTGCTGGTTGTCTGATGCAGCACCGTTATTATCCTTGCCTCCGCAGGCGGTCATAGAAAGTGCCAGAGCACTCATAAGTAACATACATGCTAATTTCTTTTTCATAAAATCTCTCCTCGTTTTGCAGGGATATTTCCCATGTTCAGTTGCAGTATCCCCTTTTTGGGGATCCCTATTCTATCAGACGACAATCCGGTAGAAAAAGTTTCATTAAATTTTCAACAGCCAGAACAGAAACGGCATTGTAGCTACGGACAGCACAGTGGTCAGCGCCACGCCCTTAGAGGTCAGCCGGTAATCACCGTCATATTGCTGCGCCAGCATGACTGTCATGCTGCCGACAGGTGTGGCCGTCATGACCAGACAGACACCCAGAAACATGGGGTCTGTAATGAAAAAACGCAGTCCCCACAGAAGCAGTGCCGGCATAAGCAGCAGCTTCACAACAGAAAAGAGCAGCAGCCGCACATCCGTAAACAGATCCTTTAACCGGATCTGTGCCAGCGAATCACCGATTACCAGCATACTTAATGGTCCGGTGACAGCTCCGATCCGGGTGGCAGTATCTTTGAAGACCATCGGAACCGGAAGATTACTGATATACAGGGTCACTGCAATGAGGCAGGAGATCACCCCCACATTCATCAGCTGCTTCCAGTTCAGCTTTTCCCGCTGTCCGGAGGTCTTCATCCTGTTAATGCCATAGGTATAGATCAGCACACTGTAAAGCAGATTAAAAATTGCAGCATGGATCACTGCTTCACCGCCGTACATGGCATCCAGCAGAGGATAGCCCATAAAGCCAATATTGGCGAAGATCGTCATGACCTGATAAGAACCATAATCTTCTCTGTCTGCCCGAAGCAGTCTCGGAATCAGCTCTGCAATCACAAACATGATAGCAAAAAAGATCAGCGCCACAGCCAGCGTAACCAACAATGCCGCCTTATTTTCCAATGTTTCAGGATTCATGCCGGAGGCAATGATCAGCGCCGGATTGCCGATATTAATGACGATACCGGAGATCATCTTGCCGGTATTTTCCCCGAATACTCCGACCTTTCTGCAGATGTACCCGATCAGCATGATCAGGAAAAAAATCACCATTTGTTGAAGTAAAAGCACACGCTGCCTTCTTTCTGTATTTAATCAGGAAATAGTAACTATTCAGAACCCCATTCGCAAAACCGCGTACATCATAGCACATATGTGCTCTTTTTCACAACAAAAATTTATTGTTTTCCACCCTTTTTGCTTTCTTTCTTTACAAAACTACGGACAGTACGCTATACTTGCAAAGGACTATTGATGGAAACGACGCTGCAAAGCAGCAGAATGTGAGGAAATATGAGCATATTAAACGTAGAACACCTGACCCACGGATTTGGAGACCGTGCTATTTTTAACGATGTATCGTTTCGCCTGCTGAAGGGGGAACATATCGGTCTCATCGGTGCCAACGGCGAGGGAAAATCTACCTTTATGAATATTATCACCGGTAAACTGATGCCGGATGAGGGCAAAGTGGAATGGGCGAAGAATGTCCGCGTCGGCTATCTGGACCAGCATACAGTGCTGACCCCCGGTATGACGATCCGTCAGGTACTGGCTTCCGCTTTTGATTTCTTATACGATATGGAAGCACAGATGAATGAAATCTGTGACAAAATGGGAGATGCCACCTCGGAAGAACTGGAACAGTACATGGAAGACCTGGGAACAATCCAGGATCTGCTGACTATGCATGATTTCTACATGATCGATGCCAAAGTGGAGGAAGTGGCAAGAGCTCTGGGACTGATGGATATCGGCCTGGACCGTGATGTGACAGAGTTGTCAGGTGGTCAGCGTACCAAAGTTCTGCTGGGCAAACTTCTGTTGGAAAAGCCCGATATTCTGCTGCTGGATGAGCCGACCAACTATCTGGATGCGGAACATATCGAATGGCTCAAGCGTTATCTGAATGAATATGAGAACGCATTTATCCTGATCAGCCATGACATTCCCTTCCTGAACAGTGTCATCAACCTGATCTATCACATGGACAATCAGGAGCTGACCCGCTATGTGGGCGATTACGACAAGTTCCAGGAAGTCTATGCCATGAAGAAATCCCAGCTGGAGGCCGCATATAATCGTCAGCAGAAGGAGATCGCCGATTTGAGGGATTTCGTAGCAAGAAACAAGGCCCGTGTATCCACCCGTAACATGGCCATGTCCCGCCAGAAGAAGCTGGATAAGATGGATGTCATCGAGCTGGCTGCGGAGAAGCCGAAGCCTGAATTCTCTTTCAAGGAGGGCCGCACCACTGGTCGTATCATTTTCGAGACAAAGGATCTGATCATCGGTTATGACGAGCCGCTGTCCAAGCCCCTGAATCTGTCCATGGAACGTGGCGAGAAGGTAGCGCTGATCGGTGCCAACGGTATCGGTAAGACCACACTGTTGAAGAGCATTCTGGGACTGATCCCGCCTCTGTCCGGCGAAGTGGAGCAGGGGGATTATCTGGAGATCGGTTATTTCGAGCAGGAAATGTCCGGTTCCGGTGACAACAGCTGTATCGAAGAGATCTGGCAGGAATTTCCCGCGTTTACCCAGTATGAGGTGCGTTCCGCCCTGGCCAGATGCGGTCTGACCACAAAGCATATTGAGAGCCGCGTAAAGGTACTCAGCGGTGGTGAGCAGGCAAAGGTAAGACTCTGCAAGCTCATGAACCGTGCCACGAACGTTCTGTTACTGGACGAGCCAACGAACCATCTGGATGTGGATGCCAAAGACGAGCTGAAACGGGCACTGAAAGAATACAAGGGAAGTATTCTCATGGTCTGCCATGAGCCGGAATTCTACGATGGCCTGGCTACCCAGGTCTGGGATCTGTCCCAGTGGACCACAAAGCTGTAAATAGAAAGTTAGTAAAGAAATGCTATCAAATCCCCGTAGCCCTTGGCAGGGTATAAGAAACGCGGCACGCTCGTACTTTAGTACGATGCGCTCCTGTCGCAGAGCGTAGCGGTACATAAGCGGTCACAATACGACCGCAATGCGTCCCTTGGGACGCTATGGTACCGACGTCTGCTTACGGCACTGCTTATTCTTATACCCAGCCGGGGCTACTGGTTTCTTGAAAACTTTCCAAAACGCAGAACACCCACGGTGGACGGAATGTCCTTCCGAGGATGTTTGTCGGAGGGTGTTGACATTTTCTTGAAAAGTGTTGAACATCAGGGGGAAAGCGGACACGATGTCCGCGTCAGCCGATTGACGCCATGGATGGCGTCTGTAGGCGGCCCCGTCATAATGAAAAAAACTTATTCACTTTTCGTAGAAAATTCACACCCGGAGACCTTACATCGAGGAAGGATGTTCCGTTTGCCATGGGCGTTCGTGGATTTGAAACTACCATCCGCAATGAGCCACACTATTCATAAGATTGTCAGCATAAAACGCTGCCAATCTTATTTCATATCGCGGCGTTCGCCGCATCTCGGCATAAGTAAAGACAGCGAATCGTGCGCAAGCGCTCATCGCTGTCTTCACTATGCCTATGCGCGGCTCATTGCTCGCGTAACTTTCCATTTATTTCAGCTTCCAGATATCTCTGTTGTACTCTGCAATAGTTCTGTCGGAGGAGAAGAATCCGGCCTTGGCGATGTTCACTAACATCATCTTCTTCCACTTCTGCTGATCCTCGTAATCAGCAAATGCCTGATCCTTTACCTTGATGTAGTCCTCTAAGTCAAGCAGGGTCATGAACCAGTCTTTGTTCAGCAGCTCGTTGTACAGACGCTCCAGGTTCTCCTTTTTGCCGACCTTGAGCACTTCTTTGCTGACGATGAAGTCTACAGCCTCTTTGATCACAGGGCTCTTCTTGTAGTAGTCCTTAGAGACATAATCTGCCTTCTCGTAATGCTTGATCACAGTGTCGCTGTCCTTACCGAAGATGTAGATATTGTCATCGCCTACCAGCTCATGGATCTCTACGTTTGCACCGTCACTGGTACCCAGTGTTACGGCACCGTTTAACATGAACTTCATGTTACCGGTTCCGGATGCCTCCTTGGATGCCAGGGAGATCTGCTCGGAGATATCGCAGGCAGGGATCAGCTTCTCAGCATAGCTTACATTATAGTTCTCTACCATAACAAGCTTCATGTAAGGGCTGACTTCAGGATCGTTATTGATAATGTCGGACATTACCAGCAGGAGATGGATGATATCCTGAGCAATCACATACGCAGGCGCAGCCTTTGCACCGAAGATAAAGGTCAGTGGAGTAGAAGGCTTCCTGCCGCCCTTGATCTCCAGATATTTGTGAATGATATACAGTGCATTCATCTGCTGACGCTTATACTCATGCAGACGCTTTACCTGAATATCGAAGATGGAATCGGGATTCAGCTCCACGCCCTCCTTCTCCTTGATATAGGATACCAGTTCTGCCTTCTTGGTCTTCTTGATGTCGTAGATGGCATCCAGTACGGCCTGATCGTCCTTATGCTCTAACAGCTTCTGTAATTCATCCGCATCCTTCTTGTAGCCGTCACCAATGGTCTGGGTCAGGAAGGCAGCCAGCTCATGGTTGCAGGACAGCAACCATCTGCGGAAGGTAATACCGTTGGTCTTGTTGTTGAACTTCTCGGGATAGATCTTGTAAAAATGATTGAGTTCGCTCTGCTTCAGGATCTCGGTATGGATCGCTGCCACGCCGTTGACACTATAGCCATAGTGGATGTCGATATGTGCCATGTGCACTCTCTTGTCCTTGTCAATGATCTGAACTTTTTCGTCCTTATATTTCTTTGCCACACGGTCACTCAGCTCCTTGATGATGGGAACCAGCTGAGGCACTACTTCCTCGATATAAGCCAGAGGCCATTTCTCCAGAGCTTCTGCCAGAATGGTGTGGTTCGTATAAGCACAAGTGTGGCTTACTACGTCGATAGCTTCATCCATAGTGAAACCTTCCTCTGTGGTGAGAATGCGGATCAGCTCGGGGATAACCATGGTAGGATGGGTATCGTTGATCTGGATCGCTACATGCTCGGGCAGAGTATGCAGATCATAACCCTTTTCCTTTACTTCCTTCAGGATCAGCTGGGCACCGTTGCATACCATGAAGTATTCCTGATAGATACGCAGCAGATTACCTGCCTCATCGGAATCATCGGGATACAGGAACAGGGTCAGGTTCTTCTCAATAGCTTTCTTATCAAAAGTGATGCCCTTCTTTACCAGACTCTCGTCTACGGTCTCGACATCAAATAAATGCAGCTTGTTCAGTCCATTCTCATAACCTACGACATCAATATCATAAAGTACGGAAGTCACCTTGCGGTCACCGAAAGATACTTCGAATTTTGTGCCGGTATTGTTCAGCCAGGAATCCTTCTGGATCCAGTCATTCTTCTCGGCGTTCTGCAGGTGATCCTTGAATACCTGCTTGAACAATCCGAAGTGGTAATTCAGACCGATACCGTCCCCGGGAAGTCCCAGGGTAGCGATGGAATCCAGGAAGCAGGCTGCCAGTCTGCCTAAGCCCCCGTTACCCAGAGAAGGTTCGGGTTCTGCCTCTTCGATGTCTGCGATGGTTTTGCCGTTCTTCTTCAGGATATCGCTCAACTCCTCATAGATGCCTAAATTGATCAGATTGTTGGATAACAGCTTACCGATCAGGAACTCCATGGAAATATAATATACCTTCTTGTCTCCTGTAATGGCGGGAGTCTCTGCCATCTTCTCTTTGGTCAGCTGCAATACTCCGGTGTACAGCTGTGCATCGGTGCAGGCACCGATATTCTTGCCATATAATTTGCCGGTGATCTCATTTAAAGTCTGCTCTAAATTCATTTCAAACTCCATTCTGCACGATAGTTTTATTTTTGCCAAAATGAATGTACCGTGCCACACTCATTTTTTCATATTCTTTTTCTTTGTCTGGGTACTATACTTATTTTTGGTATCCCATCCCCTTGTCTCAGCTGTGCCTTGGGTATTTTCTATCCTTTTCGGCCTCCATACCCTTCCTGCCGCTGCGCCCTGGGTATTTTCTGCACTTTTCGGCCTCTATACCCTTTTTCCCGCTGCGCCCGGGTATTTTCTGCACTTTTCGGCCTCTATACCCTTTTTCCCGCTGCGCCC
>ENA-UOJB01000305-UOJB01000305.1-human-gut-metagenome-genome-assembly--contig:-C48-NODE-305-length-61649-cov-7.923272_pt1 | contig 61649 bp, 56 predicted proteins | sample MGYA00242338_ERZ723885 | MGnify/ENA metagenome assembly ERZ723885
GGCGCCCTTGTCGGGGCGGGGCTCTGCTCCGCCCGCTGTCCCGATGCGATCAGCACCCACGGGCGGAGCAGAGCCCCGCCCCTACAGAACGTACCATCCAAGTCTCTCCTCCCAGAGGAGGTGTTGGGCTGCTTGCCCTCAGCTCTCTTTTGGCGCTGCCGGGCCGGGGGTTTGGGCGCGGCGGAGGGCTTCGAGGCCGAGGAGCAGGCAGATGCCGAGGATGAAGCCGAGCCAGTCAAAGCTCTGCAGGCTGACGGGCGGCTGCGGGGCGTCCAGCCCGGCCGGGCCCATGACGATGGCGTAGAGCGAGCCCGCCATCAGCCCCAGGATCAGCCAGTCCATCTGGCTGCGGTATTTTCTGAGCGCGGCGCGGATGGCGTGGATGGAAAGTCCGATCCCGGCGATCACGCCGAGCCCCAGCGCGATCAGCCCGGGCATGACCGAGAGGTCCAGCCCCAGAAACGCCTTGATCGCCCCGATGGCGGGCAGGTACACGCCCGCGATGAGCAGGAGCGTCGAGCCGGAGATGCCCGGCAGCACCATCGCGGTGATGGCGACGGCGCCGGAGACGAAAATGTAGCCCAGCATCCAGACCGGCGCGCCGGCAAAGCGGATGGCGACGCCCGCGGCGTTCGTCCGCAGCAGCGTCAGAAGCACGACGAGCAGCAGGCCGAACAGGGCGAAGGGGCAGTTGCGGACCTGCCCGTGCAGCACGCGCCGCTCCGCCCGGATGACGAACGGGAACGAGGCCAGCGTCAGCCCCAGAAACAGGCTGCTCATAAAATAGACCTGCGACGCAAACAGCTCCGCGAGCGCGGCCACGCTCGCGACCATCCCCACGACCCAGCCGAGGCCGAGCTGCAGAAGATAGCGGACGGCGGCTCTGCGCGCGTCCTTGTCCTTCCCGAACAGCTGATGCAGCGCGTCAAGAAACCGGTCGTAAAAGCCCAGAATAAATGCGATCGTTCCGCCGGATACGCCGGGGACGCTGTCGGCCAGCGCCATACAGAACCCATGAAATGCTGTCAGACCCATAAAGGCTGCTCCTTCCCGGCGGTCCGGCCGCCGTGTGATCGATCTCGGGCAACACCGCACAATTGCGTCTGCGCGCTTCAGCGGATCTTTTCCGCCAATCCTGCGCTTTTCAAATCTTTGCTTGGCGAAAAATCTCTCGCCGAATCTGCTTGCCGAATTGTGCGGTGTTGCCTTTACGCCTCAAAATAGACCACACGCTTAAAAACAGATAAAGGATTTTCAAACAGAGTTTAAACTGCGTCCGCACCGCTTCATCCTTCGCCACGCCGTCGAGCAGCCCCTCCGTGTAGGCGCGGATGGAGGTCAGCGGGCTTTTGAGGTCGTGCGACATGCCCGCGATCAGCTCCTGCCGCTGCTGCTGGCGGCTCTGCGCGTCGAGCGAGGCTTTGAGCCGCGCGGCCATGGCGTCCACCGCGTCGCACGCGGGCTTGAATTCATCCTCGGCCGTATAGCCGATGGGGCTTTCCAGATTGCCGCCGCGGATGCGTTCGACGCCGGCCACCAGCGTCTGCAGCGGCGCGGAGATGTGCCGGAACAGGCTGCGCGTCAGGTAGAAGTTCGTAAACGCGACCGTGGCCAGCAGCGCCAGGATCACCGTCCCGGCGTAGATGGCGGCGAGGGCCTTCGCCCCGGCGAACGCCGTCTCCAGCTGCTCGCCGGTCTCATGCAGGGCCGCGAACGACAGCCCCAGCCGGGGCAGCCACACCCGCTCGAGAAGCAAAAGCGCAAGCCCGCCGCCGAGCAGCAGCAAGACCGCCGCGATCGCGACAGGGATCAGGATCATCACAAGATTCGAGCGCGCAAGGCGCCTGCGGATCGTCATAAAAACGCACCTCCGGCCATTTGCTGCGACCAGTATAGCATATCCCGGGCCGAAAGTTAAAACTGTTTTGAAACAATCCGCGACGGACGGAAAAACTGCCGGTTTTTCCGCAAAGAGACACCGGAAAACCGGCGATTCGACGTATTGACAATTTTTCTGCCCGTGTTATAATGTGGCTGTCTGAAAAAAATATAAAATTGTAGCGTCTGGGTGTCCGCCGAGAGGCGGGTGAAAAGGGAATCCGGTGTGAATCCGGAGCGATGCAGTCACTGTGTACGGGAGCTGGACTGTAAAAACCACTGGGAGACCGGGAAGGGCAGGGCAGCGATGATCAAAGTCAGGAGACCTGCCCAGACGTGGAATTTCAATTCCGCTGTCTACGGATTGACCTTCCTGCAAGTTTGTAAGCATTTTCGCCCTTTTTCCGGGGCGGAGCGCGGACATACGATACGGTTAGGGAGAACGGCTGCGGAGACGCAGCCGTTTTTTAGCGTCAGCTGACAAGAGCCCACATGGTTTTCCCGGGCCTGAACAGCAGCTGGCGTCGTTATCCTCGTTGATGGGCGTCAGCCCATCTGCCTCGTCTGCCTTGCCATCTGCCGTCCATGCTCCGGGAAAACTCGAAGACCCACCGGGCGCTCCGGCGCGTTTTTGTAAGGCAGAGAATGCAATCTTGCTGATGCAAGTTAAGGACGATAACGTAACGAAAGGCGGGCCGGAACGTCCGGCGGGCATGTGTGCTCTTGCCAACTGACGCTATATTTCTTTCAGAACATTTTTGAAAAGAGGTAGATCCCCATGAAAAAGACCATCGCACTCCTGCTCGCAGCCGTGATGCTGCTGAGCCTGCTTGCTGCCTGCAGCAAGACCGAAGCACCCGCACAGGAAGAGACCCCCGCCGAAGAACCCGAAGCACCCGCACAGGAAGAGACCCCCGCCGAAGAACCCGAGCAGCCCGCCGAGGAGCAGCCCTCGCAGGAAGAACTCGATCAGGAAGCCGCCGACAACGTCGCCGCGCTCATCGACGCCATCTACGTGCAGGAGCGCACCGATGACACCGACGCGCAGTGCGAAGCGGCCAAGGCCGCGTGGGACGCGCTGACCGACGCGCAGAAGGAACTCGTCGAGGGCGAGGAAGCCAGCCCCGAGTACTTCGGCCGCGACACCGGCGACGCCTCGCTGGATGACGCCCGCAACCAGGACGAGATCGGCGAAAACGAGCTGTTGGTCGTCTCCTTCGGCACGTCCTTCAACGACAGCCGCGTGGCCGACATCAAGGGCATCGAAGACGCCCTGCAGGCCGCGTACCCCGACTGGTCCGTCCGCCGCGCCTTCACCGCGCAGATCATCATCAACCATATCCAGGCCCGTGACGGCGAGAAGATCGACAACATGACCCAGGCGCTCGACCGTGCGGTCGCCAACGGCGTCAAGAACCTTGTCGTCCAGCCGACGCACCTGATGCACGGTGCGGAGTATGACGAGATGTGCGAAGCCATCGAGGCATACAAGGATCAGTTTGAATCCGTCTCCATCGCAGAGCCGATGCTCGGCGAGGTTGGCTCCGACGCCACCGTCATCAACGCCGACAAGGAAGCTGTCGCCAAGGCCATCACCGCCGCTGCCGTCTCCGAGGCCGGCTTTGAGAGCCTCGAGGCTGCCAAGGACGCCGGTACCGCCTTCGTCTTCATGGGCCACGGCACCGCGCACGTCGCCAAGGTCACCTACAGCCAGATGCAGACCCAGATGCAGAACCTCGGCTATGAGAACGTCTTCATCGGCACCGTCGAGGGCGAGCCGGAGGAGACCTCCGCAGAGGCCGTCATCGAGGCCGTCAAGGCTGCCGGTTACACCAACGTCGTCCTGCGCCCGCTGATGGTCGTTGCCGGCGATCACGCCAACAACGATATGGCCGGTTCCGACGATGATTCCTGGAAGACCGTGTTTGAGGCTGCCGGCTTCACCGTCGACTGCCAGATCCACGGCCTCGGCGAGATCGCCGATGTCCAGGCGCTCTACGTTGCCCACACCAAGGCTGCGATCGACGCGCTGAACGCATAAATATCCTGATCACCCGGCTCCGGGGCGGCAGCGGCCGCCCCGGAGCGAACTGCGCTCTATGGAGGAGATCCCAATGAAAAAGCTGATCGCACTTGCCCTGTCTGCGCTGCTGCTGTTTGCCCTGCTGACCGGCTGCGCACAAAAACCGGCCGAGCCTGCCGCCGCAGAGCCGGCGCAGCCCGCCGCCGAAGCCCCGGCAGAAGCCCCCGCGGACGAAGAAGCTTCCGCAGCCGAGCCTGCCGAGGAGCCCGCGGAAGAACCGGCTCCCGCCAAGCCCGCCCTGCCCGACGGCGTCTATACCGCTGAATTCAACACTGACAGCAGCATGTTCCACGCGAACGAAGCCTGTGACGGCAAGGGCACGCTGACCGTCAAGGACGGCAGCATGACCATCCACGTCAGCCTCGCGTCCAAGAGCATCGTCAACCTGTTCTATGGCCTTGCCGAGGATGCGCAGAAGGACGGCGCGGAGCTCCTGCAGCCCACGACCGACACCGTCACCTATTCCGACGGCCTGTCCGACGAGGTCTACGGCTTCGACATCCCCGTCCCCGCGCTGGATACGGAGTTTGACGTCGCCCTCATCGGCAAGAAGGGCGTCTGGTACGACCATAAGGTCTCCGTCACCGACCCCGTTCCCGCTGCGGAAGCCGGGAAGACCGTTCAGGACCTCGGTCTGGCCGACGGCGTCTACACGGCCGAGCTCACATTCGCGGGCGGCTCCGGCAAGGCGCAGGTCCTTTCGCCCTGCACCCTGACCGTGCAGGACGGCGCGGCCACCGCCGCGATCGTCTGGAGCAGCAGCAAGTATGACTATATGCTGGTAAACGGCGAACGCTATGACGTGTTGTCGACGGAGCCCGGCTCGACATTCGAGATCCCCGTCGAGGCCTTTGACACCGACCTGACCGTCATCGGCGACACCACCGCCATGAGTACGCCCCACGAGATCGAATACACCCTGAACTTCTCGTCTGCCAGCCTGCAGGCGGCGGGCGAATGAAGCCGCGGATCCTTGCGCTGCTGCTGGCGCTTTTGCTGCTGTGCGGCTGCGCCGCCCCGCAGAAGGCCCCGGCCGAGCAGCCCGCACCGGAGCAGCCCGCAGCCGCAGCCGCGTGGGACAGCCTGACGTTTGACCGCGCGCTGCCCCTCTCCTACGCCGAGCAGTTCACGGTTTCCTACGCGGGCGAGGACTATACGCGCATCACCATCGGCGAGGATCAGACGTTTCTGCTCGTGGCCGAGAGTGCGCCGGTCCCGGCGGGCGTGCCGGAGGACGTGACCGTCCTGCAGCAGCCGCTGGACCATATCTATCTCGTCGCCACGGCGGCGATGGACTTTTTCCGGGCGCTTGACGCCGTGGACCGCATCGCGCTCAGCGGCCAGAAGGAATCGGACTGGTACATTGACGAGGCGAAAGCCGCCATGCAGGCCGGGACCATGGTCTACGCCGGAAAATATTCCGCGCCCGACTATGAGACCATCCTGGCAGAAGGCTGCGATCTTGCGATCGAAAACACCATGATCTATCACACGCCGGAGGTCGTCGAGCAGCTGGAGTCGGTCGGCGTGCCCGTGCTCATCGAGCGCTCGAGCTACGAATCGGACCCCCTCGGCCGCATAGAATGGCTGAAGCTCTACGGCGCGCTGGTCGGCAAGGAAGATGCGGCCTGCGCGGCCTATGACGCGCTGCTGCAGGATCTGCAGCCCGTGCTCGCGCAGGAGCCGGCGGGCAAGACCGTCGCCTTCTTCTACATCACCACGAGCGGCGCGGTCAACGTGCGCAAATCCGGCGATTATATCGCCAAGGCCATCCGGATGGCGGGCGGCGACTACGTCTCGTTCGACGAGAGCGGCGAGGAAAACGCCCTCTCGACCATGACCATCCAGATGGAATCGTTCTACGACGCCGCGGCGGACGCGGACGTGCTCATCTACAACAGCACCATCGATGGCGAGCTGGACTCGCTGGACGCTCTGCTGGCCAAAAGCCCGCTGCTCGCGGACTTCCGGGCCGTGCAGACCGGTAATGTCTGGTGCATCACCAAAAACTTTTATCAGGAATCGCTCGCGCTCGGCGATCTGATCCTCGACGTCCACGCCGTTCTGAACGACAAGGACGCGGGCGATCTGCGGTTCCTGCGGAAACTATCATAATACAGGAGGAGCAGTATGGAAAAGACCCGGAGACTACGGACATGGGGCGGTTTTCTGCTGCTCCTTCTGCTGCTTTTGATTTTTTTGATCTGGAACATCCTCGCGGGGAGCGTCCGGCTCCCCGCGTCAGAAATATGGACGATCCTGCAGGGCGGGGGAGAGCTCTCGCAGCGCAGGATCCTGCTGCAGATCCGCCTGCCGCGGCTGCTGGCGGCGCTGATCCTCGGCGGGGCTTTGTCGGTCTCGGGGTATCTGCTGCAGACGTTTTTTCATAACCCCATCGCGGGCCCCTTCGTCCTCGGCATCTCGTCCGGCGCGAAGCTGACGGTGTCGGTCACCATGGTCGCGCTGCTCAGCCGGGGGCTGGTGTCCACGTCGGCAGTGCTGATCGCGGCGGCGTTCGCGGGCGCGATGCTCTCGATGGGCTTCGTGCTGGCGATCTCCAGGAAGGTCCGGCGCATGAGCCTGCTCGTGGTCTGCGGCGTCATGATCGGCTATATCTGCACGGCGCTGACCGACTTTATCGTCACCTTCGCCGACGATTCCAACATCGTGAACCTGCACAACTGGTCGCTCGGCTCGTTCTCCGGCATGAGCTGGGAGAACGTGCGGACCATGGTGCTGGCCTGCGGCGCGGCGCTGGTGCTGGCCTTTTTCCTCTCGAAGCCCATCCGGGCCTACCAGCTGGGCGAGGTGTACGCGCAGAACATGGGCGTCCACCTGCGCGCGTTCCGCACGGCGCTGATCTTGCTCTCGAGCGTCCTGTCCGCCTGCGTGACGGCGTTCGCCGGGCCTATTTCCTTTGTCGGCATCGCCGTGCCGCACCTCATGAAATCCCTGTTCGGGACGGCCGAGCCGCTCATCCTCATCCCGGCGTCCTTCCTCGGCGGCGGCGCGTTCTGCCTGCTCTGCGATCTGATCGCCCGCACGGCCTTCGCGCCGACCGAGGTCAGCATCAGCTCCGTGACGGCCGTGTTCGGCGCGCCCATCGTCATCTACATGATGATCCACAGAAAGGCGGGATAACATGGAAGCCTATCTGCAGACAGAAGACCTTGCCGTCGGCTATCAGGGCAGGACCCTGATCGGCGAAATTTCACTTGCCGTGCAGCGCGGGAGAATCGTCACGCTCATCGGCCCGAACGGCTCCGGCAAGTCGACCATCCTCAAGACCATCGCCGGGCAGCTGCCGCGCATCGGCGGCGCCGCGTATTTGGACGGCGAGGAGCTGCGCGCGTGCAGCCGCAACGCCATCGCCCGCCGCATGGCCATCCTCATGACCGCCCGCATGGACCCGGAGCTCATGACCTGCCGCGACGTGGTCAGCAGCGGCCGCTATCCCTATACGGGAAAGCTCGGCATCCTGACCGCGGAAGACAGAAAGATCGTGGACGAGAGCCTGCGCCGCACCGACGCGGAGGCCTTTGCCGACCGGCCCTTCCAGGCCGTCAGCGACGGGCAGCGGCAGCGCATCCTGCTCGCCCGCGCGCTCTGCCAGCAGCCGGAGCTCATCGTGCTCGACGAGCCGACGAGCTATCTCGATATCCGCTATAAGCTGGAGCTGCTGACCATCCTCAAGCGCATGGTGCGCGAGGAGGATCTGGCCGTGCTCATGTCGCTGCACGAGCTGGATCTGGCGCGGCGCGTGTCCGACACCGTCGTGTGCGTCGCGGGCGACCACATCGACCGCGTCGGCCCGCCGGAGGAGATCTTCACGCGCGACTACATCGCAAAGCTCTACCACATGGAGCCGGGGCGGTACGACCCCTGCTTCTCCACGCTGGATCTCGTACCGTAGGGAGGACCATGGGAAAGAAAACAGGGACTTTTTATGCTGTCAGCGTCGGCCCCGGCGACCCGGAGCTGCTGACGCTGCAGGCGGTCCGGACGCTGGAGCGCTGCGCTGTCATTGCCGCGCCGCAGACAGCCTCCGGCCATATGCTTGCGCTGGATATTGCCCGCGCGGCAGTAGATCTTCGCGGAAAAAAGATCCTGCCGCTGGCCTTTTCTATGTCGACGGATGCCGGGACGCGCGAAGCTTGCTGGCGTGCGGCCGCGGATGCCGTGGAAGCAGCGCTCGACGCGGGGGACGACGTTGCGCTCGTAAACCTCGGCGACGTTTCGCTCTACGCAACGGCGTATTATATTCTGGACCTGATCAGGGCCGACGGCTACGTCGCTGTCATGCTGCCCGGCGTTACGAGCATCTGCGCTGTCGCAGCACGTCTCGGACGCAGCCTGACCCGGATGGAGGAGCCGGTGCACATTCTCCCCGGCAGCGCCGATCTGGCTGACGCGCTGCGCCTGCCGGGAACGAAGGTACTCATGAAATCCGGCCGCGCCATCCGCGAAGCTGTGGACGCGATCGCGCAGGCGGGGCTTCTGGACCGGGCGGCGCTGGTGGCTGACTGCGGCCTGCCGACAGAGCAGGTCTGCGAAGATCTCCGGCAGCTGCCGGAGCAGCTGAGCTATTTTGCCACGATTCTCGTGCGCTGAAAGGGAGAACAGATGGAACAGAAGCTACCCCGGCTCGTGATCGCCGGGACGAACAGCGGCTGCGGGAAGACGACCGTGACCTGCGCCGTTCTGCAGGCGCTGGTAAACCGGGGGCTGAGCGTCGCCGCGGCCAAATGCGGCCCGGATTACATCGACCCCATGTTCCACAGCCGCATCATCGGCGCAAAAAGCGCAAATCTCGACCCTTTTTTCTTTGACGAGGCGACGCTCCGGTATCTGCTCGCGCAGAACGCCGCGGGCTGCGCCGTCACCATCATCGAGGGCGTCATGGGCTACTATGACGGCCTCGGCCTCACCACCACGCGCGCGAGCACCTGGGAGACTGCGCAGAAGACCGCCAGCCCCACCGTGCTGGTCATAAACGCGCGCGGCGCGGCGCTGTCCGTGCTGGCCGCGGTGCAGGGCTTTCTGCAGTTCCAGCCGCACAGCGGGATCTGCGGCGTCATCCTCAACGGCTGCACGGCCATGAGCTACGCGCCGCTGGCCAAAGAGCTCGAAGCGCGTTTCGGCATCAAAGCCTGCGGCTATCTGCCGCGCCTGCCGGCATGCACGCTCGAAAGCCGCCATCTCGGCCTCGTCACGGCTGCGGAGGTGGCGGACCTGCGCGAAAAGCTGCAGCGCCTCGCCGCCCAGGCGGAAACGAGCATCGATCTGGATCTGCTTCTGCGTCTGGCAGACGAAGCGCCGCCCCTTGCCGTCTGCCCGCCGCCGATGCCGGAAGCGGGCGAGCCCGTCCGCATCGGCGTGGCGCGCGACCGGGCGTTCTGCTTTTACTATGAAGACAGCCTCGCGCTGTTATCGTCGCTCGGCGCAGAGCTCGTGCCCTTCAGCCCGCTGGAGGACCCGGTGCTGCCGGAGGGGCTGCACGGGCTGTACCTCGGCGGCGGCTATCCGGAGCTTTCCGCCGCGCAGCTGAGCGAAAACGCCTCCATGCGCGAAAGCGTCCGCGCCGCCGTGCAGAAAGGCGTGCCCTGCATCGCCGAGTGCGGCGGGTTCATGTACCTGCTGGACGCCATCGGCGATCATCCGATGGCCGGCGCGATCCCCGGCCGCAGTTTTGACGCCGGGAAGCTCACGCGCTTCGGCTACCTGACGCTGACCGCGCAGCGGGACAATCTTCTTTGCCGCGCGGGCGAGTCGATCGCCGCGCACGAATTTCACCGCTGGGACGCGGACGACCCCGGCGGGGCCTTCCTGGCCGAAAAGCCCTCCGGCCGCCGCTGGCCCTGCGTCCACGCGACCGGGACGCTCTATGCGGGCTACCCGCATTTCCACTTTTATGCGAATCCGGCCTTCGCCGCGAATTTTCTAGCCGCCTGCCGAAAGGAGAAGCACCGCTATGCTTGAGACCTGCAGACCCATGGACATCGAAGCGCGCAGCTTCGAGATCATCACCGAGCTTCTGGGCGACCGGAAGCTCGACCCGGAAAACGCGCCTGTCATCAAGCGCGCCATCCACACCACCGCGGACTTTGACTACGCCGACAACCTCGTCTTCTCGCCCCACGCCGTGCAGGCAGGGCTCGAAGCCCTGCGGTCCGGCTGCGATATCGTCACCGATACCCAGATGGCGAAGGCCGGGATCAATAAGACCATCCTCGCCTCCCTCGGCGGCGAGGTCCACTGCTTCATGTCCGACCCCGACGTCGCGGCCGAGGCAAAGTCGCGCGGCGTGACCCGCGCCTGGGTCTCGATGGAGAAGGCCGCGCAGCTCAAAAAGCCCTGTATCTTCGCTATCGGCAACGCGCCGACGGCGCTGGTGTCGCTCGACGCGCTCATGGCGGCGGAGCTGCTCCGGCCCGCGCTGCTCATCGGCGTGCCGGTCGGCTTCGTGAACGTGGTCGAGAGCAAGGAGCTGATCATCGAGGGCGGCCGCGCGCCCTATATCGTCGCCCGCGGGCGCAAGGGCGGCAGCAATGTCGCTGCCGCCATCTGCAACGCCCTGCTCTACCAGATCCGGCGATAGCATGGAGGAATACATCGTCAAGGACGGAAAAAAGCTCCGTCTCGGCTATACGACCGGCTCCTGCGCCGCCGCGGCGGCAAAGGCCGCGGCCTATATGCTGCTGACCGGCCGGGAGGCCCCGACGGTCGACCTGCTGACGCCCAAGGGCATCGCCCTGACGCTGCCGGTTTTGCAGACGACCCGCGGCGCGGACTTCGTCTCCTGCGCCATCCGCAAGGACAGCGGCGACGACCCCGACGTGACGCGCGATACGCTGATCTTCGCCCGCGTGCAGAAGACCGACGCGCCCGGCGTCACGATCGACGGCGGCGCGGGCGTCGGCCGCGTCACAAAGCGCGGGCTCGACCAGCCGGTGGGCGCGGCGGCCATCAATTCCGTCCCCCGCCGCATGATCGAGGAAAACGTGCGGGCGATCATGCGCCTGTGCGAGTTTCCCGGCGGATTGTCAGTCGTCATTTCCGTGCCGGCGGGCGAGGCACTGGCCCAAAAGACCTTCAATCCCCGCCTCGGCATCACCGGCGGCATCTCCATCCTCGGCACGACCGGCATCGTCGAGCCCATGAGCGAACAGGCGCTCGTCGATACCATCCGCGTCGAGCTGCGCCAGCGGCGGGCGGACGGGGCCGACTATATCCTGCTGACCCCCGGCAACTACGGCGCAGACTACATCCGCGGCTCCATCGGCCTCGACCCGAAGACGGCCGTCCTGACCAGCAACTTCATCGGCGACGCGCTGGAAAGCTGCCGGGAGCTGGGCTTCCGGGGTGCGCTGCTCGTCGGGCATATCGGCAAGCTCGTGAAGCTCGCGGGCGGAATGTGGAATACGCACTCCCGCTTCGGCGACTGCCGCATGGAGCTGCTGGCCGCCCACGCCGCGGCGCTGGGGCTGCGGCAGGAGAAGACGCAGGAGCTGTTGTCCTGTGTCATGTGCGACGACGCGCTGCGCATCTTGCGAGAGGAGGGGCTGTATGCGCCGCTTCTTTCCCGGCTGGCAGAGCGCATCGAGGTCCAGCTGCAGCACAAATGCGGGCCGATGGCCGCCGGCGCGATCGTTTTTTCAAAGGAATACGGCTGCCTGTGCCAGACCGCACAGGCGCAGGCTCTGTTGGAGAAAATAAAGGAGAACTGAAATGGTACATTTTGTCGGCGCCGGGAGCGGCGCGGCCGATCTCATCACCGTGCGCGGGGCAAGGCTCCTCGGCGAGGCGGACGTGGTCATCTACGCGGGCTCGCTGGTGAACCCGGCGCTTTTGTCCTACACGAAGCCGGGCTGCGAGATCCATAACAGCGCGAAAATGACCCTCGAGGAGGTCATCGCCGTCATCCGCGCCGCCGAAGCGGCGGGGAAGACGACCGTCCGCCTGCACACCGGCGACTCCAGCATCTACGGCGCGGTGCGCGAGCAGTTTGACGAGCTGGAAGCGCTCGGCATCGCCTATGACGTCTGCCCGGGTGTGAGTGCCTTCTGCGGCGCGGCCGCGGCATTAAAAGCAGAATACACCTTGCCGGATGTCAGCCAAACGGTTATTATAACAAGAGCGGCGGGCCGCACGCCCGTCCCGGCGCGCGAGTCCATCCGCGCCCTGGCCGCCCACCGGGCGACGATGGTGCTCTTCCTCAGCACCTCGCTTACCGAAAAGCTGCAGGAGGACCTGCTCGCGGGCGGCTATGAAGCGCAGACCCCGGCCGCCGTCGTGTACAAGGCGACGTGGCCGGAGGAGAAGATCTTCCGCTGCACCGTCGGCACGCTCCACAAGACCGTGACGGAAAACGGCCTGACCAAGACGTCTTTGATCGTCGTGGGCGGGTGTCTGGGAGATACCTATCTGCGGTCGCTCCTGTACCACCCGGGCTTCACGACCGAATTCCGGGAGGCGACGCAATGAAGCTCGCCGTCTTTGCCTACACCCGCGCGGGCTGCCGGACGGCTGGGCGCGTCTGCCGGGCTCTGCCGGAGGCGGAGCGCTGCTGCTATGCGCCGCCCCGGCTCGAAGCGCCGGGTTTTGCCGCGCTGGACGCGGGCGTCTATGGCGAGGCCTTTGCCAATATGGACGCGCTGATCTTTGTCGGCGCCTGCGGCGTCGCGGTGCGGAGCATCGCGCCCTTCGTCCGCGATAAAAAAACGGACCCGGCCGTTTTGTGCCTCGACGAGCGTGCAAGCTTCGTCATTCCGCTCCTCTCCGGCCACATCGGCGGCGCGAACGCGCTGGCCGCGCGTCTGGCCGGCGCCCTCGGCGCGAAAGCCGTCATCACCACCGCGACGGACGTGAACGGAAAATTCGCCGTCGATGCCTGGGCCGCGCAGAACGGCTGCGCGATCGAAGACTTTGCGCTTGCCAAACGCTTCGCGGCTGAAATTTTGGAGCACGATCTGCCGCTTTGCAGCGAGTTTCCGGTCTGCCCGCCTCTGCCCGGCGGCGTGGTTGCCGCGGCGGAGGGTCCGTTCGGCGTCTACATCGGCTGCCGGACCGAATCGCCGTTCGGCGTGACGCTCCGTCTCATCCCCAGAAAGCTCCGCGTCGGCCTCGGCTGCCGCCGCGGGACCGAGCAGGCGGCCATCGAGACTGCCGTCCGGCAGGTCTTCCGGGAGAACCGGCTGGCGCTGGCCGCCATCTCCGGCGTCTCGTCGATCGATCTCAAGCAGGACGAGCCGGGGCTGCTCGCCGCCTGCCGCGCAAACGGCTGGCAGGCCCGGTTTTATTCCGCGGCGCAGCTGCGCGCCGTACCGGGCAGCTTTACGGGCTCGCGCTTCGTCGCCTCCGTCACGGGCGTGGATAACGTCTGTGAGCGCGCGGCGCTCTATGGCGGCGGGCGGCTGCTGGTGCAAAAACAGGCGCTGGGCGGCGTGACCGTCGCCGTCGCCGAGGAACCTTGGGAGGTACGCTTTGGGTAAGGTACAGATCGTGGGCATCGGCCCCGGCAACTTTGAAAATATGACCATCCGCGCCGACCGCGCGCTGGCCGCGTGCGACGTGATCGTGGGCTACCCGGTCTACGTCGACCTGGTCAAGGACCGCTATCCCGGCAAAGAGCTGCTTGCCACCCCCATGACGCAGGAGGCCAAACGCTGCCGCATGGCGCTCGAGCTGGCCGCGGCAGGGAAAACTGTCTGCCTGGTCTGCTCCGGCGACAGCGGCATCTACGGCATGGCCGCGCTGGTCTATCAGCTGCGCGGCGAGGCGCAGGAGCCGGAGGTGGAGGCCATCCCCGGCCTCACCGCCGCGTGCAGCGGCGGCGCGCTGCTGGGTGCGCCGCTGACGCATGATTTTGCCGTCGTCAGCCTTTCCGACCGCCTCACGCCGTGGGAAACGATCGAAAAGCGGCTGCTGTGCGCCGCTGAGGCGGATCTGACCATCGTCTTGTATAACCCCGCCAGCCACGGCCGGCCGGAGCACCTGCACCGCGCGTGCGAGATTTTGCTCCGCGTACTGCCGGAGGACCGGCTCTGCGGCATCGTCCGCTGCATCGGCCGCGAGGGCGAGAGCCGCCGCGTGCTGACGCTCGGCGAACTCAAAACGGCGCAGGCCGACATGTTCTGCACCGTCTTTATCGGCAACGCCGCCGCGCAGGCGGTCGACGGGAATTTTATCACACCGAGGGGATACCGCGATGTATAAGCTCTGTGTCTTCGGCGGCACGACGGAGGGCCGCGAGCTGGTCGAATTTTTAAATACGCAGCCCTGCCGCGTGACGGCCTGCGTCGCCACGGAATACGGCCAGACCCTCCTGCCGGAGGGCGAAAACCTGACCGTCTCAGCCCGACCCCTGCCGGTCGGGGAGATCGGAGCTCTGCTGCAGGCCGAACGCTTTGATCTGGTGATCGATGCCACGCATCCCTACGCCGCGTCGATCACCAGGAGCATCGCGGCCGCCTGTGAAGCGGCCGGAGTAGAGCACTGGCGGCTGCTGCGCGGCGCGTCTGAAGCGCCGGAGGACGCGGTGTTCGCAGAGAATACGGACGAAGCCGTCCGCTTCCTGTCCGGCACGGAGGGGAACATCCTCCTCACGACCGGCAGCAAGGAATTATCGAAATTTGCCGCCCTGCCGGACTTTGCAGCGCGCTGCTGGGCGCGCGTGCTGCCGCTGCCGGCTTCGCTGGAGGCCTGCAGCGCGGCGGGGCTCAGCCCGTCCCATATTTTTGCCCTGCAGGGCCCGTTCTCCCGGGAGATGGACGAGGCCATGCTGCATAGGACCGGCGCGCGCTGGCTCGTTACCAAAGACGGCGGCGCGGCTGGCGGCTTTCAGGAAAAGGCCGCCGCGGCCAGGCACGCCGGGGCGCGTCTGCTCGTCATCGGCCGCCCCACGCAGGAGACGGGAAGCTCGCTTCCTGAGACCATCGGCGCCCTGTGTGCCCGCTTCGGCTTTTCCTGCCGCCCGCAGGTGACGATCGTTGGCATCGGCCCCGGCAGCGAGGCCGCGCAGACCGGCGAGGTCCGCGCGGCGATCCGTGCGGCGGACGCGCTGATCGGCGCGCGGCGGATGCTGGAGGCCGTCGCCCGGCCCGGCCAGCTGGCGCTGGACGCCATCGCGCCGGATGCAATCGCGGATCGCATCCGCGAGCATCCGCAGTGCCGCCGCTTCACCGTCGTCATGTCGGGCGACACCGGCTTTTTCAGCGGCACGAAGAAGCTCCTGCCGCTGCTGCAGGACTGCGAAACGACCGTCCTTCCAGGCCTCAGCTCGCTCAGTTATCTCTGCGCCCGCCTCGGCGTCAGCTATGAGTCCGTTGTGCCCGTCAGCCTCCACGGCCGGGTGCACGATATCGTCCCGGACGTGCGCCGGAACAAAACCGTATTCGTCCTCGTTGGCGGCGAGGGCGGCATGGCTGCCCTCTGCCAGAGGCTCACCGGAGCCGGACTTGGTCAGGTCCGCGTCAGCGTCGGCGAACGGCTGAGCTACCCGGATGAGCGCATCACCCGCGGCACGGCCGCGGAGCTGGCGGAGCGGACGTTCGACAAGCTCAGCGTCGCCCTGCTCGAAAATCCGTCGCCCGACGCCGTCGTCACCCACGGCCTGCCGGACGAGCGCTTTCAAAGAAGCCTCGCCCCCGGCCACATCGTGCCCATGACCAAGAGCGAGGTGCGCAGCGTCTGCCTGTCCAAGCTGCAGCTGACGGCGGACGCCGTCTGCTGGGACGTGGGCGCGGGCACCGGCTCGGTCGCCATCGAGATGGCGCTGCAGGCTGCGCGCGGCAGCGTCTGGGCCATCGAGCGCGAGGCGGACGCCCTGGCGCTTCTGGAGCAGAACCGCGCTGCCTTCGGCGCGGAAAACCTGCGCCTCGTCTCCGGCAGCGCGCCGGAGGCCTGCCGCGAGCTGCCCGCGCCGACGCACGCCTTCCTCGGCGGCACCGGCGGGCAGGTGCGCGAGATCCTGCAGCTGCTGCTCGAAAAAAATCCGCACGTGCGCATCGTGGCGACGGCCGTCACGCTCGAATCCGCTGCCGCGCTGACGGCGTGCATGCGGGAATTCGAGTTCTGCGAATGCGTCTCGCTGTCCATCGCCAAAGCCCGCGCGGCGGGGCCCTATCACCTGATGGCCGGACAGAACCCCATCTACATCTTTACGCTGCAGAATGGAGGAAACACGCCTTGAAATGGTCCCTTTTCGCCCTTTTGATCGGCTTCGGCATCGATCTCATCGTGGGCGACCCGCATGGGCTGCCGCACCCCGTTGTCGGGATCGGCAAGCTGATCTCGCTGCTCGAGCGGCGGTTCCGCGCGCTGTTTCCCAAGACAGCGCGCGGCGAGATATTCGCGGGCGCGTGCATCTGGCTGTGCACGGTGCTCGTCTCGGCGGGGCTCCCGGCGCTCATCCTCTATGGCGCGCAGCGGGTGTCCGTCTATCTGCGCCTCGCGCTCGAGAGCGTGATGTGCTGGCAGGTCCTCGCGGTCAGATCTTTGCGGGAGGAGAGCATGCGCGTCTATGCCGCCCTGCAGACGGGAAGCCTCTCTGCCGCGCAGCAGGCGGTAAGCATGATCGTCGGCCGCGATACCGCGCGGCTGGATGCCGCGGGCGTCACCCGGGCCGCCGTCGAGACCGTGGCGGAGAACACGTCCGACGGCGTCATCGCGCCGCTTCTGTATCTCGCGCTCGGCGGCGCGCCGCTGGGCTTTTTCTACAAGGCCGTCAACACGATGGACTCGATGCTCGGCTATGTGGAGCCTCCGTATAAAAATATCGGCCTCGTCCCGGCGAAGGCGGACGATGTGCTGAATTTCATCCCCGCGCGGCTGTCGGCGCTGTTTCTGCTAGCCGCGGGCGCGATTCTGGGCTTGGACGCGAAGAACGGCTGGCGCATCTTCCGGCGCGACCGGTACCGGCACGCGAGCCCGAACTCCGCGCAGACGGAGTCGGTCTGCGCGGGCCTGCTCGGCCTGCGCCTCGCGGGCGACGCGTGGTACCACGGCGTCCTGCACAAAAAGCCGTATATTGGCGACGAGCGCCGCGCCATTGAGCCGGACGATATCCCGCGCGCCTGCCGGCTGATGACGGCCGCGGCCATCCTTGCCCTGCTCGCGTGCGCAGGGGTCAAAGCGCTCTGCATCTTCCTCTGTAACCGCTGACGAAGGAGACCAGCCTATGCTCTACAACACGCAAAATCCGCATGGCGGCGACGTCTACGGCGCCGCCGTCACGCTCGATTTTTCCTCCAATGTCCATCCGCTCGGCACACCGCCAGGCGTCGTCGAGGCGATCCGCGCCGCGGCCGCACAGGTGCGGCAGTACCCGGATCCCTACTGCCGCGCATTGACCGCGGCCATTGCCGCGCATGAGGGCGTGGCGCAGCCGTATGTACTCTGCGGCGGCGGTGCGGCGGAGCTCATCTATGCCTACTGCGACGCCCTGCGCCCGCGTCTGGCGGCAGAATTCGCGCCGACGTTCTCGGAATACCGCACGGCGGCCGCGCATTTCGGCGCGCAGCTCGCGCAGCATCCCCTCCGCGCGCCGGATTTCCTGCCGGACGAGGGGCTGCTCGCCTTTTTAAAGGAGCGGAAGCCGGACGTGCTGTTCTTGTGCACGCCCAACAACCCCACTGGCATGACCCTCCCGCGAGGGCTTTTGGAAGCTGCCCTGCGCATCTGCCGCGCGCAGGGCACGTGCGTGCTGCTCGATGAGTGCTTTCTGGACTTTACGGACGCGGCGAGCGCCAAGGACCTGCTGGAGGCATATCCGAACCTGCTGATCCTGAAGGCATTCACCAAAAATTACGCCCTTGCGGGCGTGCGCGCGGGCTACTGCCTGACGGCGGACAGGCAGCTGCTCGAGAAAATGTCCGCCTGCTCGCAGCCGTGGAACGTCTCAGTCCCGGCGCAGGCGGCGGCACTTGCCGCCCTGCGCGAGCCGGACTGGCCGGCAAAGGCCCGCCCGCTGATCGAGGCGCAAAGGGCCGTGCTCACCGCGGACCTCACGGCCCTCGGCCTGACGGTCTGCCCGTCGCAGGCCAATTATCTGCTGTTCCGCGGCCCAGCCGGGCTGGACACCGCGCTGCTGCGGCAGAAGATCGCCATCCGCAGCTGCGCGAATTACCCCGGACTCGGCGAGGGCTGGTACCGCACGGCGGTGCGGCTGCCGGAAGAAAATGAAGCGCTGCTGGACGCTCTGCGGCGCGGGATGGAGGAACTGTCATGGCGCTGAATCTGATGCTGCAGGGGACGATGTCCAACGCGGGCAAGAGTCTGCTTGCTGCCGCCCTCTGCCGGATCTTTAAGCAGGACGGCTATCGTGTCGCGCCCTTCAAGAGCCAGAATATGGCCCTCAACTCGTTCATCACCGCCGCGGGCGGCGAGATGGGCCGCGCGCAGGTCGTGCAGGCCGAGGCCGCGGGCCTCGCGCCCGACGTGCGCATGAACCCGATCCTTCTGAAGCCGACGACCGACGTCGGCAGCCAGGTGATCGTGAACGGGCAGGTCGTGGGCAACATGCGCGCGATGGAGTATTACCGCCGCAAGCGTGAATTCCTCCCGGCCGTGCTGGATGCCTACGCGGGTCTGGACAGGGAATACGACGTGCTCGTCATCGAGGGCGCGGGCAGCCCGGCGGAGATCAACCTCAAGCAGGACGACTTCGTCAACATGGGCCTTGCGAAGCTGGTGGACGCGCCGGTGCTGCTGATCGGCGATATCGATCGCGGCGGCGTCTTCGCCCAGCTCTACGGCACCATCGCCCTGCTGGAATCGGACGAGCGTGCGCGGGTCAAGGGCACCATCATCAACAAATTCCGCGGCGACCGCGCGATCCTCGAGCCGGGCCTAAGGCAGCTCGAGGCGCTCTGCGGCGTGCCGGTGGCGGGCGTCGTGCCCTACACGCGGGTGGATATCGATGAGGAAGACAGCCTCACCGAGCGTTTTTCCCGAACCGCGGGGCGCAAGCTCCTGGACCTGGCCGTGATCCGCCTGCCGCGCATCTCCAATTTTACTGATTTTTCTCCCTTTGAGCGCTATGCGAACGTCTCGCTGCGCTATATCTCCTCCGTCGGCGAGCTCGGCACGCCGGACATGATCCTTCTGCCCGGCACCAAGAGCACCATCGCCGACCTCAGCTGGCTCCGCCAGTCTGGGCTCGAGGCTGCCATCTGCAAGGAGGCTGCGCGCGGCACGCCCGTCTTCGGCGTCTGCGGCGGCTATCAGATGCTGGGCCGCAGCGTCTCGGACCCGGACGGCGTGGAGGCCGCGGGCCTGACGCAGATCCGCGGGCTGGGGCTTCTGGACATGGATACCGTCTTCCACGGCGAAAAGGTCCAGCGGCAGACTGCCGGTACGTTCTCCGGCGTGCAGGGGCTGCTCTCCGGCCTCAACGGCCTCGGCTACGAGGGCTACGAGATCCACATGGGCCAGAGCGCGTCGGCCATGCCGCCGCTGGCCGGGTCCGGCAGCGTCTACGGCAGCTATATCCACGGCGTGTTCGACGCGCCGGGCGTCGCCGATGCCATCCTCCGCGCGCTCTGCGCGCGCCGCGGGATCGACGCGTCGGCCCTCGGCAGCTTCGATGCGCAGGCCTACAAGGAGCGGCAGTACGACCTGCTGGCGGACGCCGTCCGTCAGGGCCTCGATATGGACTACGTCTACCGCGTCCTGCACCGGAAGGCATAAACAAGCGGCGCACCCGCCGGGTGTGCCGCCTGCTTTTGTTATTCCAATGCCACGTTATCCCAGTGCCACGTCCAGCACCATCATCAGGCTGAAGCCGATGGCGAAGAAAATGGTGCCGACGTTGGTGTGCGTCCCCTGCGACATCTCGGGGATCAGCTCCTCGACCACGACGTAGAGCATTGCGCCCGCCGCAGAGCTCAGCAGATACGGCAGCGCCGGGATGACATGCCGCGCCGCGAGGATCGTGAGGACCGCCCCGATCGGCTCCACCACGCCGGAGAGCACGCCGTCCAGAAACGCCTTGGACTTTTTCATCCCCTCCGCGCGCAGCGGCAGGGAGATGATCGCGCCCTCCGGGAAGTTCTGGATGGCAATGCCGAGCGAGAGCGCCAGCGCGTCCGCCGCCGTGATCTGCGCCTGTCCGGACAGATATCCCGCGTACACCACGCCGACCGCCATGCCCTCCGGGATGTTGTGGAGCGTCACGGCCAGCACCATCATCGTCGTGCGCTGCAGGCGGCTCTTCGGCCCCTCGGCCTGCCCGCTTTTCGCGTGCAGATGCGGGATGATGTGGTCCAGCGCCAGCAAAAACAAAATGCCGACCCAGAACCCCAGCACCGCCGGGAGAAACGACCACCGGCCCAGCGCCGCCGACTGCGCAATGGCCGGGATCAGCAGACTCCACACGCTCGCCGCCACCATCACGCCCGCGGCAAAGCCGGTCAGGGCGCGCTGCACCGCGTCGCTGAGCGTCTTCCTCAGAAAGAACACGCACGCCGCCCCCAGTGACGTGCCGAGAAACGGGATCAGGATCCCATAGAAGGCTTCCATGACCATTGCCTCCTTTTTCGGTTAAATATATTTAACCACAGTATAGCAGACGCCCGCCCGAAAGTCAAACCGCCGCACCCCGGCGGAGCTCTGCATATTTGAGATAGCAATGCCAGCGCCGCTGCGCTATAATACAAAAAAGCGGCGATATGGTTTTTCTATCGGATTGGATTTCCGTTTTGCAAAGCATTTCACAGAAAAGCATGATACAATGTGAAAAGACAGAGGGGCAGCGATCATGTACTTATGGATCCTCGCGGCGGTGGCCGCTTATTTTATCAAGGGCCTGTGCGGCTTTGCCAATACGCTGGTGTTTACGTCGATCCTGAGCTTCGGCGTAGCCAACGCCAATATTTCTCCGATCGACCTGCTGCTGGGCTATCCGACCAACCTGATCCTGACGTGGAAGAACCGCAGGAGCCTTGACCCGAAGGTCTATCTTCCGCTGGCGGCGCTGGTGCTGGCGGGCAGCATCCCCGGCGCGTTTTTGCTCAAGCATGTGGACGCCAGAGCCGTCAAGGTGCTGTTCGGCGTGGTTGTAGCAGTCTTGGGCGCGGAAATGTTTTCGCGGGAGTACAGCAAAAAGCGTCTGCGCTCCTCTAAAATCGTGCTGGCGATCATCGGCGTGACGGCGGGCGTGCTGTGCGGTCTGTTCGGCGTGGGCGCGCTGCTGGCCGCCTATGTCAGCCGCGTGACCGAGGACGGCGGTTCGTTCAAGGCAAATATCAGCGCGGTGTTTATCGTGGACAATACGTTCCGCATCGTGCTTTACAGCGCATTGGGCCTGCTGACATTCGACACCCTGAAAACAGCCCTGCTGCTGCTCCCGTTCGCGCTCGCAGGGCTGTTCCTCGGCATGAAGTGCAGCAGCCGCATGAATGAATCGCTCGTCAAAAAGATCACGTCCATCCTGCTGGTGCTGTCCGGCATTTCGCTGATCCTGAAAAATCTGTAAGGGGTGACAGCTATGGTTTTTGCATATGGAGAGACGGAGCTTGCCTGGCTGCGGAAAAAGGACAAGCGGCTCGGCGAGGTCATCGACCGCATCGGGCACGTCGACCGCGCGGTGGATCCGGACCTGTTTTCCGCCGTCATCCACCACATCATCGGTCAGCAGATCTCCATGAAGGCCCAGGCGACGATCTGGCAGCGGATGCAGGATGCGCTGGGGGCAGTCAGCGCGGAAACGATCTTAGCTGCGGGCGTGCCAGAGCTGCAGTCGCTCGGCATGACCTTCCGCAAGGCGGAATACATCACGGACTTCGCTGAAAAGGTTCATACCGGCGCATTTGATCTGGACGCCGTGGCGCACATGCGCGACGCAGACGCCATCCGGGCGCTCAGCAGCCTCAAGGGCATCGGCGTCTGGACGGCGGAGATGATCCTGCTGTTCTGCCTGCAGCGCCCGGATATCCTGAGCTACGACGATCTTGCCATCCAGCGCGGCCTGCGCATGGTCTACCACCACCGCGCGATCGACCGCCGGCTGTTTGAAAAATACCGCCGCCGCTACAGCCCATACGGCAGCGTGGCCAGCCTCTACCTCTGGGCCGTCTCCGGCGGCGCGATCCCGGAGCTGAAGGACTACAAGCCGAAAAGCAAACGGGAGGCGCATTGACATGGTCTACACAACGGAATACTCCTCGCCCCTCGGCACGATCACGCTGGCGTGCGACGAGGAGGCCATCATCGGCCTCTGGTTCAACGGGCAGAAGTATTTCGGCAGCATCCTGCCCAGGCAGACCGAGCGGCAGGAGCGGCCGCTGTTCCAGGACGCCCGGCGCTGGCTGGACGTTTATTTCTCCGGCCGCGAGCCAGATCACCTGCCGCCCCTGCGGTATGACTCCACCCCCTTCCGCAGGCGGGTCTGCGAGATCATGCTGACGATCCCCTACGGAAGCACCATGACCTACGGCCAGATCGCCGCCGAGGTCGCCAGACGGCATGGGCTTGCGAACATGTCCGCGCAGGCCGTCGGCGGCGCGGTGGGGCATAACCCGATTTCGCTGATGATCCCGTGCCACCGCGTCGTCGGTACGAACGGCAGCCTGACCGGCTACGGCGGCGGGATCGCGCGGAAGGTGAAGCTGCTGGAGCTGGAGCATGCGGACATGCACCGCTTTTTCGTGCCGAAGACCGGCACGGCACTTTGACAGGAGGGAACAGGATGAAAAACGTTGCGGCCGCGACCCGGAAAATGATCGGATTTTACCACGGAAACAGGCACGATATCGCCCATTTCCTCAAGGTCTGGGCTCTGGCGAAGACCATCGGCGAGCTGGAAGGGCTGGACGGGCACACGCAGGAGGTGCTGGAGCTGGCCGCCGTGGTGCACGATATCGCCTGCCCGCTGTGCCGGGAGAAATACGGCGATACCAACGGCAAGCATCAGGAGCTGGAGAGCCCGCCGCTGGTGGAGGCGTTCTTTGCCGATCTGCCCGTCAGCCGCGCGGACGTGGAACGCATCAGCTGGCTGGCTGCGCACCACCATACCGATACGAACGTGGACGGCCCGGACCACCGGATCCTGCTCGAGGCGGATTTCCTCGTCAACGCGGATGAGGGCGCCTGCGCCCGCCCCGCCATCGAGACCATGCGCGAGCGCGTCTTCCGGACCCCTTCTGCGATCCGCCTGCTCGATACAATCTATTTGGCATAACAGACGCAGCGCCCGCCCGGCTCCCCGGGCGGGCGCTGCCGCTCGATCCGCGTCGTTTTTCTTCAAATTTTGGCGCAGATCGGGCGTTTTCCGTCTTGAAAAGTGCGTGCGGCGGTGCTAGAATACCCTTGAAAAAACGGTCCGGAGCGGGGCAGGCCTGCGGCGGCTTTTTTGTGCCACGCTGGTTAGAAATATCTAACTGAGAAACAGCGGCTGCCGCAGGGGCCAGAACAGCGGGAAAATGAAGACACAGGAGGAAACGGAAATGATCGGCCAGGTACTTTTGGAGGGGCTGGGCCTTGGCGTGCTGCTGGTCCTTGTCTGCGCGGTCGGCATCCGCAAGGGGCGCGGTGGGCATGGTCCACCTCTACCATGCCGACGTGCAGGAGCGCTGCGTCGAGCTGGGCCTTACGACCCATGAAGCCATCCGGAAAAACAGTCTGCGCTTCAAGTGCATCTGCATGCCGGGGTATATCGCCTACGTGCTGATCTGCGTGTACGCGGTCAACGGCGCGCGGGGCTTTCTGTCCGGCTTCTGGCAGCTGCTCGTCATTTTGTCGGTCATGAACGTGATCGACCGGTTCCTCATCGACGACTGGTGGGTCAGCCATACCAAAGCCTGGACCATCCCCGGCACAGAGGACCTCAAGCCCTATATCACCGGCAAGGACAAGGCACGCAAATGGCTCTTCGGCACCGCCGGGATGGCCGTGATCTCCGCGATCCTCGCGGGCGTCATGGCGCTGCTCGTGCGCTGAAAAGGAGGGCCGCATGGAACAAAAAGAAGCGATCCGCAGCGCGTACCGCCTGACGAGCAGCAGTAGCTTTTACGACGGCATGATGACCTGCTCCACGCTGCCGGGCAGGCTGGTGTGCCGTCTGGACTACGATTTTTCCCTCGCCGACAAGGACGCCGCCATGCACAGCGGCGTCATCGCCCGCACCATCGTGCTCGACCGGCTGGTGGGGGAATACCTGGCGGCGCATCCCGGCGCGACTGTCATGAATCTCGCCTGTGGGCTCGATACCCGCTGCTACCGGATGCAGGGCTACGCCCACTGGTATAACCTCGACCTGCCCGAGACCATCGCGGTGCGCGAAGCGCTCCTGCCGGAGAGCGGCAGCATCTCGCAGCTCGCCATGTCTGCCATGGACGATTGGGGCGCGGCGGTCGAGGGGCCGTCCGGCCCGGCGCTCGTCATCATCGAGGGCCTGACCATATGTACCTGACGCAGGCGGCCGCACTGAATGCCGCCTTCGACGCGCGTCTGCAGGCCCTGCGGGCAGATAACGCCGCGGCGGGCAAGGAGAAGCAGTTCCATCTGGAAAACCAGATCCTGCCCGGCATCGCAGCCTATGAGACGCTGCAGACCGTCATGCCGAAGGAAGAAGCTCTGCAGACGGTCCACGGCTACGTGGAGCAGCGCGCCTGGAAGCTCCGGAAGCTCTTCCTCGCCCTGATGCACGTCCCCGGCCTGCCCCGGAAAACGCCGGGGATCTTCACGAAGCAGACCCGGCGGATGTTCGGTGAGGCGGCGGGCTTTGAGGCCCGGGAGATCGAGACCACCGGCGGCGTCTGGCGCATCGACATGATAAAATGCCCCTATCACGACGCCTGCGTGCACTACGGCTGCCCGGAGCTTTGTCCCTGCTTCTGCGACAGCGACGATATCACCTACGACGACCTGCACCCCGACCTTCTCTGGCGCCGCACCAAAACCCTCGGCCGCGGCAACGACTGCTGCGACTTCTGCCTGAAGCTCCGGTAGGTGCAGGGGTTCCAGTTCTTTTTTACCGGAAGGAGGCATACCCATGTCATTTTTGGAAAATACCCGCAGCCCGGCCGGGCTGGGCGGCAAGCTCATGGTCCGCATGATGAACGTCGGCCACCGCGCGCTGGCGCGCTGGGGCCTGCGGTTCCTGCTGCTTTCTGCGGACGCAAAGGTCCTCGACTGCGGCTGCGGCGGCGGGGCGAACATCCGGACGCTCCTGAAAAAATGCCCGCAGGGCATCGTCAAGGGCGTTGATATTTCTGACGTGAGCGTCACGACGGCGCGGCGCGTCAACCGCAGCGCCATCGCGGACGGCCGCTGCGCTGTATGGCAGGGGAGCGTGGACGAGCTGATCTTTGCCGCGGACTGGTTCGACGCCGTCACGGCGTTTGAGACGGTCTATTTCTGGCCGGACCTGCCAAAAAGCTTCCGCGAGATCCGCCGCGTGCTGCGCCCCGGCGGCACGCTTCTCATCTGCAATGAATGCAGCGGCGACGCGCCCGGGGACGAGGCGTGGACAAAAAAGATCGCCGGCATGCGGATCTACCCCGCCGCCGAGCTGCAGCGGCTGCTGGAGCAAGCCGGCTTCCGCAGGATCCAGATCCATAAGACCTCCCGCTGGCTCTGCCTCACCGCCCAAAAGCCTGATTGAGGGTACCGACCCGACGAACGGCAAAGCCGTCAGACACCCGGCTGACGGCTTTTGCTGACGGACGCGCCCGTCCACGCGGAAAACGCCAGCCGGACCGGCGCGTCCTTGTCCGGGGAGAGCGCCTTGATGGCCTGCAGGAAGCGGAAGTATTCCTCCGCGCCCAGGCACGGCGCCTGCCGCGCGAACAGATCCTCCGGCAGCCCGGCCTTTTTCAGGACCTGCTCCACGCAGAAGCCCATAGCGGAGAGATAGTCCCGGTAAGCTCTCCGATCAGAAAATTTGTCATGCGAAGCCCTCCTTCTGGCCTTTATCATACCTGAAAACCGTGCGCGCCGCAAGCGCCTTGCCGCATCAGCTGAATGTCCGGAGGACCCAGTCGAACACGCGGTCGCCGAAGAGCCGGTGGGTCCAGACCATCGGCTTTGCGCCGAACCCGACCAGATAGCGCGTGCGGGGCCGGCGCTTGGTGACGGCCTTGCGGACCGTTTTTGCGATCAGCGCTGGCTTGGAGAGCAGATCGCCGCTGTAATTCTTGATCATGTCGTCTGCGGCCTTATTTGCCATTTCCGCATATGCACCGTTTGTCGACGTTTTTTTCAGAGGTATCATAGAGGCACCATCTACAGGAGAACTGCCATGTCCGGTTTTACAAAGCAGGCCATCCAGGCGAGCTTCCTGAAGCTGCTGGATACCTATCCGCTGCGCGATATCACCGTCCGGATGATCACCGAGGACTGCGGGATCAACCGCAAATCCTTTTACTATCACGATCGGGATATCCCCGCCCTGCTCGAGCAGATCCTGGCGGACCAGGCCGCTGCGCTGGTCGCTTCGTACCAGTCGGTGCGCTCGCTGGAGGAATGCCTGAGCGCCGTGCTGGAAAAGCTGATCGCGAATAAGCGGCGCGTGCAGAATATCTACTGCTCGGTCAACCGGGACGTGTTCGAATCGGCGCTGATGCAGGTCTGCGGCTATCTGACCGGGCTGTATGTCGATTCGGCCGCGCAGGGCTTTGCCATTTCCGCGCAGGACCGGGAGCTGGTCGCGGGCTTCTACCGCGGCGAATGCTTCGGGCTCATCATGGACTGGGTCATGCGCGGCATGCCCGACAATGTGCTTGCCTATTTCCACCAGCTCTGCACCCTCCGCCAAGGCATGACCGAACACCTCCTCCGCCGCATCCACACCGACACGGAATAAAAGCCAAAGCAGCCCGGCTCTGCGAAGGAGCCGGGCTGCTTTGAGGTGGAATCAGGGGGCGGGGTGGGTGGTTGACCAGAGGGTCTCGGCGGTGGGCTTCCAGCATTCGGCGTAGGACTTGCACTTTTCGCACAGGTGCTCGGCGCTTTCCGGAGCTTCGAGGTCGGTGGAGTGCGCGCCGCTCTGGGCCACCATCTTCGGCAGCAGCTCCGGGTTTTCCAGCATGGGGCAGGGGCGCAGATGGTTGCCGTTGAAGGGCTGGCCCTTGCGGTAGAGCTTGAACAGCGGCTGCTGCAGGCATTCCAGGAAGCTCTTTTCCCGGATATTCGCGCTGGAGTAATGGATGAACACGCAGGGCTCCACATCACCCGCGGCGTTGATATGGCAATAGATCCGGCCGCCGGCCACGCAGCCGCCGGCAAACTCGCCGTCGTTCTGGAAGTCGATGCAATACAGCTCCTTGCCGCCGGTCACGCCACGGATCTCGCGGACGCGGTCTTTCATATACGTGCGCTGCTCCGGCGTCAGCAGCAGATCGGTCGAGGCATTGATGCCCACGGGCATATAGTGGAAGTACCACGCGAAGACGCAGCCCTTGGAAATCAGCAGATCGAGGAAGTCGTCGCTTGTGACGACCTTATAGTTCTGGCTCGTATAGCAGATGGACACGCCGAACGGGATGCGGTGGCTGTGCATCAGCTCCATCGCGTCCAGCGCTTTCTGGAAATGTCCATTTCCACGGCGGCCGTCGTTGGCTTCCTCAAAACCCTCGACGCTGATGGAAACAAAGAAGTTCCCCACGCGCAGCATCTCCTGACAGAAGTCCTCGTCGATGAGCGTGCCGTTGGTAAACGCATACACCCTCGCCTCCGGCGGCCCGTACTGCGACTGCGGGTACAAGAAAAAACCGGCGGCAGGCACAAAATAACGCTGCAGACTGGAAAACAGGGACATGAACAGATACGCCGCGATCTGCGGGCAGGAGAGAAGGAAAACGATATGCTGTATTCGGAAAAAATGAAAGCCACGGACAAGGGCGGCTGCCGGCCGTCTTTCAAAAAACGAAAGGAGTATCAGACATGGACAGGGTCAAAAAGAACTTCGTCTTCGGCTGCATGCTTCTGCCGATGCAAAACGGCGAGATCGACCTCGCGGAGACAAGCCGCATGGTGGACGCGTTTCTGGACGCGGGCTTCAACTACTTCGATACCGCCCACGGCTATCTGCAGGGCAAGAGCTAGACCGCGCTGAAGGCCTGCCTCACCAGCCGCTATCCCCGCGACCGCTATGTCCTGACCGACAAGCTGACGGCGAACTTCTTCAAGACCGAGGCGGACATCCGCCCACTGTTTGAGCAGCGGCTCGAGGCCTGCGGCGTCGAGTATTTTGACTTCTACCTGATGCACGCGCAGGGCGAGGGCAACTATCCGCATTTCAAGGCCTGCCGCGCCTATGAGACGGCCTTTGCCCTCAAGGCCGAGGGCAAGATCCGCCATGTGGGCATCTCGTTCCATGACCGCCCGGAGGTGCTCGAGCAGATCCTGACGGACTATCCGCAGATCGAAGCCGTCCAGATCCAGTTCAACTACGCGGACTATGACGATCCCGCTGCCCAGAGCCGCGCCTGCTATGAGGTCTGCCGGAAATATGACAAGCCCGTCATCGTCATGGAGCCGGTCAAGGGCGGCAACCTCGTCCGGCTGCCTGAGGACGCGAAGGCCGTATTGGACGCGCTGCACGGCGGCAGCCCGGCAAGCTACGCCCTGCGCTTTGCCGCGGGCTTCCCCGGCATGCTGATGGTGCTCTCCGGCATGAGCAACATGGAGCAGATGCAGGACAACATTTCCTTCATGCGGGACTTCCGGCCGCTGAACGAAGCGGAAATGGCCGCAGTCGAACGCGTGCAGGAGATCTTCCACAGCAAGCACCTCATCCCCTGCACCTCCTGCCGCTACTGCACCGACGGCTGTCCGCAGCACATCTCCATCCCCGACCTGTTCGCCATCATGAACACCAAGCAGCTCTATCACGACTGGAACGCGGACTATTACTACAGCGTCGTCCATACCGTGCCCGGCCGCAAAGCGTCCGACGGTCTCAAATGCGGCAAATGCGAAAAGGTCTGTCCCCAGCATCTGCCCATCCGCAAGGTGCTTGAGGACGTGGCAAAGGAATTTGAAAAAGCCTGATATTTTCCGGCGGGAAAACGACCCGGAAAACCGACCAGCGGCGCTCAGGAGCGCCGCTGATCCTGTTCTTTTGGGGCGCAGACCTCGGTGCCCGGGGACGGCTCACCGCGCCCAAATTTCAGAAGATTGTCGACGGTCACGGCGGCGATGTTGTTGAGCGCTTCCTTCGTCAGAAACGCCTGATGCGAGCTGACGATGACGTTCGGCATGGCGATCAGCAGCACGAGCGTGTCGTCCTCGATGATGGCCTCCGAACGGTCCTCATAGAAAAGCTCGGCCTCCTCCTCGTACACATCCAGACACGCCGCGCCGATCTTCCGGCTGCGGAGCCCCTCGATGAGCGCTTCCGTGTCCACCAGCGCGCCGCGGGACGTGTTGACGATCACGACGCCGGGCTTCATGCCGGCGATGGCCGCCGCGTCGATCATGTGCCGCGTCTCGTCCGTGAGCGGGCAGTGCAGCGAGATGACGTCCGCCTGATGAAAAAGCTCCGGCAGCGCCGCATAGCAAAGACCGCTGCCCGGGTCCGGGAACTTGTCATACGCAAGCACCCGCATCCCGAAGCCCCGGCAGATCTCCGCGAACACGCGGCCGATCTTGCCCGTGCCGACCACCCCGGCGGTCTTGCCGTGCAGGTCGAAGCCCGTGAGGCCGGACAGGCTGAAATTGAAGTCGCGCGTGCGGATATAGGCCTTGTGCGTGTGCCGGTTCACGGTCAGCAGCAGCGCCATTGCGTGCTCCGCCACCGCGTAGGGCGAGTAGGCCGGGACACGGAAGATGCGGAGCCTGCCGCGGCATGCGCACGTATCCACATTGTTGAAGCCCGCGCACCGCAGCGCGATGACCCGGACGCCGAGCCGGTACAGCTCGTCTGCGACCTTCGCGTTCACCGTGTCGTTGACGAACACGCACACACCGTCAAAGCCGCGCGCGAGCTGCACGGTGTCCTCGCCCAGCTTCGTCTCAAAGTACCGGATCTCCAGCCCAGTCCCGGCGGCGTGGGCGTCAAAGCCGGGGCGGTCATAGGGTTTTGCATCAAAAAAAGCAAGTTTCATAGCGATCCCTCCAAGCCTTTTATGGCACCGCCCGCCGCTTTCTATACATGCCGCAGCATGCAGCTGCCGCCGATGGCCGGAAAGACGCAAAAAAATCCCGCCCGCCCGGCGTCGTGCAACGCCGGTGCGGGCGGGAATCGGTTTTTATTTTGTTTCCGGGTATCGGATGAGGTCGTAGAGCAGACCGTGCGTGCCGAACCGGCGCGTACCGGCAAGCTTCATGCCGAGATGCAGGTATTTGTCGCATTTGGACCGGGCGTCGGTCTCCAGGATCACCGGAATGCCCAGCCGGTCGCCCTCGGCGAAGGCTATCTCCATGACCTTGCGCATATAGCCCTGCCCCTGATACGCCTGCCGCACGCAGACTAGACCGACGAAGATGTATGGCTTCTTTTCCCGGTCCAGCCGCTTGTCCAGCCCCGGGCCGCCCTGCGCCATGATCCGCGTGAAGCGGACGAGCGAAGGAATATCCATGGCGCCGAGAAATCCCTTTGCCAGTGGGAGCATCGCCCGCAGCGAGAGCTTCTGCCCCGGGCGCTTATAGGCAAGGTAGCCCTCGCCGCGCGGGCTCGTCGTGTGCAGCATCCCGCCCTGCAGCGCCATGCGCACATAGCCGCAGATGAAGGCCGCCGCAGCGTCCCGGCTCGGGAAGGCGTCGATCAGCCCGTGCTCTTCTCCGTAGTCATAGCAGCCGAAGGCCTGCCCGATGTCCCGGATCGAGGCCTCATCCAGTGTCGTGACCTTCATGCCGTCGCCTCCTCCCGCTTTTGCAGGACCGCCACCGCGCAGGGGATGCGCCCTTCGCAGAGCGTATAGCGCGCGTCCGTGTATCCCGCCGCCGCGAAGAACGCCTGATAGCTCTCGAGCGTGAATTCCCGCTTGAAATCCGCTCCGGCCCTGCCGATGGCGCCCGAGACGCGGTTGGTCGTTCCCTTGTCCGTCCGGTTCATGTACGTGGGGATGATGAGCCGCCCGCCCGGGCGGCAGACCCGGTCCAGCTCCTGCAGCGCCTGCAGCGGCTCGTCCAGCAGGTGGATGACGTTCGCGGCCACGACCGCGTCAAAGCGCCCGTCCGGGTAGTCGAGCTTCGTGATATCCGCCTGCGCGAACCGCACGTTGCGGCAGTTTGCATACTTTCGTTCTGCCTGCGCGAGCATCTTCTCAGAAAAATCCGTCGCCGTCAGCGCCCTGCACCGCACCGCGATCACACCGGTCAGCAGCCCCGTGCCGCAGGCACATTCCAGCGCCTCGTCCTCCGGCCCGATGTGCGCCGCCACCGCCGCGCACATCGCCCGGTTCGCCCGCCGGTTGATCCCGTTCGCAAACACATCATACACCCAAGCCACCCGATCCCAAAACATCGCGTATCCTCCCGAACCTAAATTAGATATCTCTAACCAATCCCTTAAAAAGCGGCCCCACCAAGGGCCGCTTTCAGTGTATCACAGCAGCCGCCGGAGCGCAACACTGTTTCCGGGAAACCGCCGAAGGTGTGAAAAACTACTTCCAAAGGCCGGAAAAGAATGATACAATGGGGGGAGAGGTGATCAAATGCTGAAGGTTTTTCTGGTGGAGGATGAATGCGTCGTGCGGGAAGGGCTGCGCGAGTGCATCGACTGGGCGCGGTACGGCTTTGAATTCTGCGGCGACGCGCCGGACGGCGAGCTGGCGCTGCCGCAGATCCGCAAGCTGCGCCCGGACATCCTGATCACGGACATCAAAATGCCGTTTATGGACGGGCTGGCGCTCAGCAAACTCGTCTGCGCGGAGCTGCCGGAGACAAAAATCATTCTCATCAGCGGCCACAACGACTTTGAATTCGCGCAGGAGGCCATTGAGATCGGCGTGGAGCAGTATCTGCTGAAGCCCGTGACGAAAAGCTCCCTGCTGAAAACGCTGGAGGATGTCAGCCGGAAGATCGACGAGGAACGCGAGCAGAAGGCCTATCTGCGCCGCTTCCAGCAGGAAGGGCGGGAGTATGAGCAGTATGCCCGCCGCAAGTTCTTCGAGCAGGTCACCTCCGGCTCTTTGCGCGTGTCGGAGATCTATGAGCAGGCCAAAAAGCTGCAGATCGATATCGACGCCGAGGGCTACACCGTCATTTTGCTGACGCTGCAGAGCCGGGGCGCGGCGGAATATTCCCAGACGCTGGCCGACCGGCTCGAGGAGCTGATGGCCTACCTGCTGCGCTACGGCGAGTATCTGCTGTTCCGCTGCAACCTCATGACCTACTGCATCATCATCAAGGGCAGCGGCGCAGGCCTGAACGACGCCGTACACCGCTGTCTGGAAAACATCCAGCGCCGCTGCGGCGGCGACGAGGCGCTCGCCTGGTACGCGGCAGTCAGCGACCCGGTCGCCCGCCTGAGCGAGCTGCCCGGCTGCTACGCCCGGGCGCACACGATCCTGTCCTACCGGCATCTGCTGCCCGAGCAGCATGTCCTGACGGCGGACGTGCTGAAAAAGCCGCAGCGCGGCGGGCTTTCGGAGCTCGACGAGGTCGACGCCAGCAAGGCCGACCCCGCCATCATCCGCAGCTTCCTGCAGACCGGTATGCGTGAGGAGATCCCGGATTTCGTGTCGGAATACCTCTCATCCTTCGGAAACGCGCTCAACTCTCTGCTGTTCCGGCAGTATGTGCTGCTAGAGCTGCGCTTCAGCGCCATCCGCGCGGCCAAGAGCTTCGGCTATTCGCAGGAGGAATTCCTGCGTCCGCTCGAGCCCGCGCAGGCGCGCGCGGTGGACGCCGACCTGCCGGAGCTGAAAAAGAGCTGCGCCGCATTTCTGCGCCGCGCCATCGAGCTGCGCGAGGAGGAATCCGGCAACCAGTATAAATCCATGCTCAAGCGGGCGCTGCACTATATCGACCAGAACTACACCGACGAAAATCTCTCCCTCAACGCCGTGGCGAAGGCCGCCAATATCAGCCCCAACTATTTTTCCGGCGTTTTCAGCCAGGAGATGGGGCAGACGTTCGTCGAATACCTGACGGAAAAGCGGATGGCCCGCGCGAAGGAGCTGCTGCGCTATTCCGGCAAGCGCTCGAGCGAGGTTGCCTACGAGGTCGGCTACCGCGACCCGCGCTACTTCAGCTTCCTGTTCAAAAAGACGCAGGGCTGCACGCCGAGCAGCTACCGTGCGGGAAACGGAGACGGCCATGAGGCGAAGTGAGGCCCATTGCTCGCTCGACGGAAAGCTGCGGCGGCTGCTGTGGAGCATGCTGCTGCTCGTCTGCGTGATTTTGGTGGCGACGCTGGCGATCTTGCTTCTGCACAACCACCAGTATTCCATCGTCACGGCCAATATCGTCCGCGCCTCCCAGTTCAACCAGAACTTCAAGGAGGACGTCGACCTCAAAATGTATTACTACGTCATCGACAGCACCTACGGCGAGACGCTGCCGCTGCAGGAGGTCGACGAGGCGACTGCGCTCGCGCAGGAGCTGCTGGCCGGCACGCAGGACCGGCAGAGCCGGAAGGCCATCACGAGCGCGATCAATCTCTGTGAAAATCTGCGCGAGCGCATCCTGCAGATCACCGAGACCGAGGGCTATGACGCCCGCATGGAGCAGCTCGAGTCTAACGTCTATATCCTCACCGAGCTCATCCAGCAGTATTTCTATACCTATCTCTACCACGAGGCCGGGTATCTCGATTCTCTGCAGGCGGCGCTCACGGCCAGACTCTGGCTCGAGCTGGGGCTGGTCGCCGTGGGCGCGCTGGTGCTCGTGGGCGTGCTCATGCGCCGCTCGGCGGCCATCAGCCGCAGCATCACGCAGCCGATCTACGCTCTGCGCGAGCGCGCGCAGTCGATCGGCCGGGGCGACATTGCCGCGCGGGAGCCGGTCGTAGCCGAGGATGAGACGCTGCAGGCGCTCAGCAGCAGTCTTGAGCACATGGCGCAGCACCTGCAGCAGCAGATGGAGCTCAACCGGCAGGAGCAGGACAAGCTCCGCGCGATGGAGCTGGCCCTGCTGCAGAGCCAGATCAACCCGCATTTTCTCTACAACACGCTCGATACCATCATCTGGCTCGTGGAGACCGGGAAGAACGAACAGGCCGTCGAGATGGTCACGAGCCTTTCGAATTTCTTCCGCAGTTCCCTGAGCCAGGGCCGCGATATCATCACCCTCGGCGAGGAGGAGATCCACGTGCGCAGCTATCTGGAGATCCAACAGGTGCGCTACCGGGATATCCTGCGCTATGAGATCCATGTCCAGCCGGAGCTGCGCGGCTGCATGCTGCCGAAGCTGACGCTGCAGCCGCTGGTGGAGAACGCGCTCTACCACGGCATCAAGCTCCGCCGCGGCCTCGGCTGCATTCTGGTCGACGCCGCGCAGGAGGATGATCGCGTCTGCATCACGGTCCGCGACGACGGTGCGGGCATGCCGCCCGAGCGCCTGCAGCAGCTGCGGCAGAGTCTCGACACTGAAGAGCCGGTCGGCTTCGGCCTGCGGACGGTCTACCGGCGGCTGCGGCTGCTGTACGGGGAGCAGTGCTCCATGGAACTGGAAAGCGAGCCGGGCGCCGGGACGACGGTCACACTGCGCTTTCCCATCAGAAAGGAGGCCGGGGCATGAGGCGGCTGATACTGCTGCTGTTGAGCCTTGCGCTGCTGCTGGGCCTTGGCGGCTGCATGCCCTACGTCCGGCAGACGCCGGAGGAGGAGACGACGCTCATTACCGTCGGCTTCTCGCAGGTCGGCGCGGAATCGGACTGGCGCGTGGCCAATACTGAGTCCATGCGTGAGAGCCTGAGCGAGGAAAACGGCTTCGAGCTCCTGTTTGACAACGCCCGGCAGAAGCAGGAAAACCAGTTCAAGGCCATCCGCACCTTCATCCAGCAGGACGTGGACTATATCGTCCTCGCCCCCGTCACCGAGACCGGCTGGGAAAGCGTGCTGGAGGAGGCCCGCGCGGCCGGGATCCCGGTCATCATCGTCGACCGGCAGGTGGAGGTGGACGACCCGTCGCTCTACACGAGCTGGGTCGGCTCCAACTTCCGCAAGACCGCCGACGCGGCTGTCGACTGGCTTTCCGAAAAGCTCAAGGCGGACGGCAGGGAAGACGCCGTGCAGATCCTGCACCTGCAGGGGACGCCCGGCTCCACGGCGCAGCTGCAGCGCAGCGCCGCGCTCGAAGCGGGCGTGGCCGCCCACGCGGACTGGACCATCGCCGCGCAGCTGAACGGCGATTTCACGCAGGCAAAGGCGTATGAGGAGACGATCGCCTATCTGCAGAGCAGCCCCGCGCCGGACGTGGTCTACTGCGAAAACGACAACATGTGCTTCGGCGTCATGCAGGCGCTGGACGAGCTGGGCATCGCCTACGGCGATGGCGGCGTGACGCTCATTTCCTTTGACGCGGGGCGGACGGCGCTTTCCTACTGCAAGGACGGGAAGATCGACCTGTGCGCCGAGTGCAATCCGCTCCACGGCCCGCGCGTGCGCGCGCTCATCGAGCAGCTCGCGCGCGGCGAAACGCCAGAAAAGCTCTCCTACATGCCCGAAGCCCTCTTCACCGCCGACACCCTCACCGCCGAGCTCCTCGAAAGCCGCGTCTACTAAGGCTCCCCTTCCAGGGGAGCTGTCAGCGAAGCTGACTGAGAGGCTGCAGCAAATTTGCAACTAGTTGCCTTAGAATATTTGCCACAAATAGAAGGTGCAGCCTGAATTTGTCAGGCTGCACCTTTTTGCATTGGATTTCTTATGGATTTGCACGCGCCCAAGGCTCCCCTCTCAGGGGAGCTGTCACCGAAGGTGACGGATGAGGTGGGGGCAGTCTCGTTTTATCCGCTCTGCCGCTGATACAGTGTCCACGGCAGCTTCACGCTCTGGCAGGGCTGGCGGCGGATCTGGGTGAGGAGGTTTTCGGCGGCGGCGCGGCCCATGGCGTGCGGCTCGTGACCGGCGGAGGTGATGCTGACGGGGCCGAAGGTGCTGTAGTAGCTGTTGTCGAAGCTCACGATGGCGACGTCCTCCGGCACGCGCTTGCCCGCGCGCAGGAGCGTCCGGATCAGGTGGAACGCGATCTCGTCGTTGTAGCAGACGACCGCCGTGCAGCCGCCCAGCTGCTGGCGCAGAAAGGCCCGCAGCAGCTCCTCGTCCTGCAGCTCCACGAGCTGATGGCGCTGGAAGCTCGAAAACCAGAGGAAATTTTCATCCAGCGGAAAAAGCCCCGCGTCGCGCATCGCGCAGACCACGCCGTGATACCGCTCTGGCCCCTGCGCATCGTCGGATTTGAAGATCCCGGCGATTTTTTTATGCCCGCTGCGGATCAGATGCCCGGCCAGCAGATACCCGCCGCCGTAATTGTCGTCGCCGACGCAGAAGGCGTCGGTGATCTCCCGGCAGCTCCCGTGCAAAAACGTCATCGGCAGCCCGCGCTGCCGGAGCGCCTGATAGAGCTCCGCGTTCGGGTTCGGCAGCGCCGTCTTGCATCCCTCGACCAGGATCCCCGCCGGGGGATCGAGCAGCAGCTGCTGCAAAATATCCCGCTCGCGGCGGATGGAGTTTTCCGTGGCGTGGATGACGACGGAGAAGCCCTGCGCGGAAAGGCAGGCCTGCACGTCCTTGAGAAGCGAGGGGAAGATGTAGTCGCTCAGCGAGGTCGCGATCACGGCGATCCGCCGGTCCTGCCGCGCGGCGGCCGGGCAGAGAAAGCTGCCGCTGCCGCGCCGCTTTTCGATGAGCCCCTCCTGCTCCAATACGGCCAGCGCCTGCCGGAGCGTCTGGCGGCTGACGGAAAGCTTCGCGGCAAGCGCCTGCTCGCCCGGCAGCTTCCGCTGCCCGTCTGCATACCACTGCGGCAGCGCCGCCCGCAGCCTTTGCACCAGCTGCTCATATTTTGGCGTCATCGGGATCCACCTCCTATGCTGCCTCCATTGTATCACAGGCACGGGGCGGGGAGCGGGACGGATTTGTTCGTTTTCTTTGGAACCTCCGGCGGCCGGGCGAAAGAAATCCTGCCTTTTCGCGGACAAGCTGAGAATATTCCAAAAATTTTTCGGAAATTTTCAAACAGACCGAGGAAAATTTTCAACAGATGCCCCAGAAACACCGTCGTTTTGTCCGGAGCGCACAAGCCGCCGTTTCCCGTGCCCGACACCCGGGAGCGGAAGAAATCAAACAAAACAGGCCCAAAAACCGGAGAAAAACAAAATGTTCCGCGCAAGATCTCGCGGTCGGCCGGAAAAGCTGTCCGTTTCCGGCCGGGAAGCTTCCAAAGCTGTCTGCGCGCTGCGCCGAATTTGTGCCGGGACTTGTTCGTCAGATTGATTTCCGCCTGTCTGCACGCTTAAATAGAGTCATGACAGGCGAAAGCCTGCGGCAAACCGACACAAATTTTGAAAGCGAGGAAAACACAATGAAAAAGATTCTTGCTCTGCTCCTGGCGGTCGCCATGATCGCCGCCTTCTGCGCCTGCGCGCAGCAGTCCGCCGACACGGCCCCGGCCGCCTCCACGGATACCGCCACCGAGACCACCACCGACACCACTGCTGAGACTCCCGCCGCCGAGACCACCACCGACACCGCTGCTGAGACTCCCGCCGCTTCCGACGGCGCGCTCATCAAGGTCGGCATCATCAACAACGACCCCAACGAGTCCGGCTACCGCACCGCCAACGACAAGGACCTGAAGGCCATGTTCACCGAGGAAAACGGCTATGACGCTTCCTTCGCCTACAGCCTGAAGAACGACGAGCAGATCGCTGCCGCCCAGAAGTTCATCCAGGACGAGGTCGACTACCTGCTCATCTCCGCTGCCGGTACCTCCGGCTGGGATTCCGTCCTGCAGGACGCGCAGGCCGCCGGCATCCAGGTCATCCTCTTCGACCGCACCATCGACGCTGACGAGAGCCTCTACGTTGCTTCCATCGTCTCCGACATGGCCAAGGAAGGCCAGACCGCTGTTGACTGGCTCGCTTCCCAGAACCTCGAGACCTACAACATCATCCACATCCAGGGCGTCATGGGCTCCGCTGCCCAGATCGGCCGCACCGGCGCGCTCGACGAGCAGGTCGCTGCCAACGACAACTGGAACATGGTGACCCAGCAGACCGCTGAGTGGAACGCCGAGACGGCCCAGCAGATCGTCCAGTCCGTCATCGACTCCGGCAAGGAATTCAACGTCATCTACGCCGAGAACGACGACATGGCCAAGGGCGCTGTCGCGGCTCTGGACAAGGCGAACATCTCCCACGGCGTGGGCAAGGACGTCATCGTCATGGGCTTCGACTGCAACAAGTGGGCGCTTGAAGAGCTGCTCGCCGGCAACTGGAACTACGACGGCCAGTGCAACCCCTTCCAGGCTTCCTACATCGACGCCATCATCAAGGACCTGCAGGCCGGCAAGGCTCCCGCTGAAAAGACCATCATCATGGACGAGAAGGGCTTCGATGCTTCCACCATCACGCAGGAAGACGTCGACAACTACGGCATCTGATCTGACACACAACATCGCATAATCAAAAATTCGGCTGCGTGCGGCACGGCGTATATGGAGCATTCCGTGTACCCGCGCTGCACGCAGCATGCCACTATGGAGGCGAATACGATGCAGGAAACAGCTTTACTGGAATTGCGGGGGATCTGCAAATTCTTCCCCGGCGTCCGCGCGCTCGACGGTGTGGATTTTACCCTGTGCAAGGGTGAGATCCACGCGCTGATGGGCGAGAACGGCGCGGGCAAATCCACGCTCATCAAGGTGCTCACGGGCGTGTATTCCAAAGACGAGGGCACCATTTCCATGGAAGGAACGCCCGTACAGATCCGCACGACGCAGGACGCGCTCAAGGCGGGCATCAGTACGGTTTATCAGGAGATCACCCTCTGCCCGAATCTGACTGTGGCGGAGAATCTATATATCGGCAGGACCAAGGGCGCCTTTACCAACTGGCGCAAGATGAACGCGGGTGCGAAGAAGCTCCTCAGCTCGCTCGGCATCCCCGCCGCGCCCACGCAGCAGCTGTCGAGCTGCTCCATCGCCGTGCAGCAGATGGTCGCCATCGCCCGCGCGGTCGATATGGAGTGCAAGGTGCTCATCCTCGACGAGCCGACGTCGTCTCTGGACGAGCAGGAGGTTGAAAAGCTCTTTAAGCTCATGCTCGACCTCAAATCGCGCGGCGTCGGCATCATCTTCGTCACGCACTTCCTCGAGCAGGTCTACGCCGTCTGCGACCGCATCACGGTCCTGCGCGACGGTAAGCTCGTCGGCGAGTACAAGATCGCGGAGCTGCCGCGCGTGCAGCTCGTGTCCAAGATGCTCGGCAAGGAGCTCGACGATCTGTCTGAAATCAAGACCGAAGGCGCCGAGGACGCGCTGGAGAACGCAGAGGTCGTCTATGAGGCGTCCGGGCTTTCCAGCGCGGCCGGCGTGCGCCCGTTCGATTTCTCCATCCGCAAGGGCGAGGTCAACGGCTTTACGGGCCTGCTCGGCTCCGGCCGCAGCGAGTCCGTCCGCGCGATCTTCGGCGCGGACCACGTGTCCAGCGGCACGGTCAAGATGGGCGGCAAGCAGGTGAAGATCACCTCGCCGCTCGCGGCCATGAAGCACGGCATCAGCTACCTGCCCGAGGACCGCAAGCGCGACGGCATCATCGGCGATCTTTCTGTGCGCGACAACATCATCCTCGCCCGCCAGGTGCTCGACGGCTTCTTCCATCCCATCTCCAAGGCCAAGGCCGAGAAGTATGCCGAGGAGTACATCAGGCTCCTGAGCATCAAGACGGCCTCGACCGATACCCCCATCAAGTCGCTCTCCGGCGGCAACCAGCAGAAGGTCATCCTCGCGCGCTGGCTGCTGGCCAATCCCGTCTATATGATCCTCGACGAGCCGACGCGCGGCATCGACGTCGGCACGAAGGTCGAGATCCAGAAGCTCGTGCTGCAGCTGGCCGCCGAGGGAAAGAGCGTGACATTCATCTCGTCCGAGATCGACGAGATGCTCCGCGTCTGCTCCCGCCTCGTCGTCATGCGCGACCGGCAGGTCGTCGGCGAGCTGCGCGGCAGCGACCTCAACCAGAGCAGCATCATGAAAACCATCGCCGGAGGTGAACAGGCATGAACGAAACGACACAGAAGCGGCAGGGGAACTTCCTGACCCGCCTGGTGCGGAAGCAGATCTTCATCCCGCTGGCAGCGCTCTTGCTGCTGATCGTATTCAACCTCATCGCGGACCCCTCCTTCTTTGCCATCACGCTGAAGGAAAACAGCCTCGGCGATCTGGTCCTGACGGGCAACCTCATCACCATCCTTGACAACGCCTCCGAGCTCGTCATCCTCGCCATCGGCATGACGCTCGTCACCGCGGCTTCCGGCGGACAGGATATCTCCGTCGGCTCCGCCATCGCCATTGCGGGCAGCGTCGTGCTGCGCGTGCTGTGCGGCACGAATTCCCGCCCGGATACCCTGCAGGCGCCCATCATCGTGGCGTTTTTGGCCTGCTGCGTTGTCTCGATGCTTTTCGGCGCGTTCAACGGCACGCTCGTCGCCGTCTTCAAGATCCAGCCGATGGTCGCGACCCTGATCCTCTATACCGCCGGCCGCTCCATCGCCGCCTGGATCAACAACAACGAGCTGCCCATGATCTCCGACCCGTCCTTCGCCTACTACGGCAACTTCCTGCCGGGCGTGGCGGTGCCGACGCCGATCTTCATCGCCGTCATCTGCATGATCCTCGCCTGGGCGCTGCTGCGGTTCACGAACATCGGCCTGTACTCGCAGGCTGTCGGCATCAACGCCAGCGCCGCGCGGCTCAACGGCATCCACCCGCAGTTCGTGAAGTTCCTGACCTACGTCATCCTCGGCCTGTGCGTGGCCGTGGCGGGCTTTATCAAGGTCAGCCGCTTCTCCACCATCAACTACTCCGTCGTGGCCAAGGACATCGAGATGGACGCGATCTTGGCCGTCGCCCTCGGCGGCAACGCGCTCTCCGGCGGCAAGTTCAACATCTGGGCCTCCGTCCTCGGCGCATATGTCATCCAGTTCCTCACCACCACGCTCTTTAAATTCAACGTCGTTTCCAGCGCCCTGCCCGCCTACAAGGCCGTCGTGGTCATCATCCTCGTCGTGCTGAGCGCGCCGACCGTCCGCGAAAAGCTCGAGGCGCTCAAAAAGCGGCACAGGACTGAAGAAAAGAAGGAGGCCGGCACCCATGCGGAATAAAACCAACCATACGCCGCTCACGCGCGGAAGCCGCCTGACGGACGCAAAGCTGCTGCTCATCATCACGATCTGCGTCTTCGTCGTCATGTATCTGTGCGCGGTATTGTTCCTCGGCTCGGGCTTCAAAAAGCCGCAGACCTTCTTCAATATCCTCAACGAAAACGCGGCCCTGCTCATTCTTTCCTGCGGCATGAGCCTCGTCATGATCACGGGCGGCATCGACATCTCCGTCGGCACGCTCACCGCGCTCGTGTGCATGAGTTGCGCGGTCAATCTGGATTTCCATGGCGGCACGGTCCTGACGGCCATCCTGCTTGCGCTCGGCATCGGCACGGCTTTCGGCCTCGTGCAGGGCTTTCTGATCGCGTATCTGGAGATCCAGCCCTTCATCGTCACCCTCGCTGGCATGTTCTTCGCCAAGGGCATGACGACCATCGTCAACGCCACGCAGTTCAACGTGGAAAACGAGGCCTTCAAGGCCCTCAAGGAGACGCGCATCTATGTCCCCGGCATGGGCTCGGTCAATAAGCTCGGCGCGTATGTCCCGGCCTATGTGGAGATCGGCGTCGTCGTCGCGCTGGTGGTCGTGGCAGTTTTGTTCGTGGTGCTCCGCTGGACGAGGTTCGGCAGAAGCGTCTACGCCGTCGGCGGCAACAGCTACAGCGCCAACATGCTGGCCATCAACGTCAAGCGCACGAAGTTCCTCGCGCACCTGATCTGCGGCATCCTCGCGGGCATCGGCGGCTTCGTCTATTTCCTGCACGTCGGCTCCGGCTCGCCGTCGCACGCCAGCGGCGCGGAGATGAACGCCATCGCGGCCTCCATCATCGGCGGCACGATGCTCACCGGCGGCGTCGGCAACATCATCGGCACATTTTTCGGCGTTCTGTCGCTCAGCACGATCAAAAATATCGTTTCTTCCCTCGGTTTGGACGAAGCATGGTGGACAAATATCACCGTAGCTGGTATGATATGCTTGTTCCTTGTAATTCAAAGTCTGGTCCTTTCCCGCAAAAATAAGGATTCTTGAGGTGACAAGTATGAAACAGTATTTTCTCGGCATCGAATTCGGCTCGACACGGATCAAAGCAGTGCTGCTTGACGAGAAGCATGCGATCGTAAAAAGCGGCGACTATACCTGGAAAAGCAGTCTGGAAAACGGCGTGTGGACGTACCACATGGAAGACGTGCAGGAGGGCCTGCGCACGGCGATCCGCAACCTCGGCGAGCTGCCGGGCAAGATCTCCGCGATGGGCGTCTCCGGCATGATGCACGGCTATCTGGCCTTTGATAAGGACTGGAACCTGCTCGCGCCCTTCCGCACCTGGCAGAACACCATGACCGGCGAGGCCGCGGACAAGCTGACCGAGGCCTTCGGCTTCAACATCCCGCAGCGCTGGTCCGCCGCGCACCTGTATCAGGCCGTCCTGAACGGCGAACCGCACGTCAAGAACATCGCCCACGTCACCACGCTCGCGGGCTATGTCCATTACCTGCTGACGGGCGAAAATGCCCTCGGCGTCGGCGAAGCCTCCGGCATGTTCCCCATCGACAGCGAGACACTGACGTATGACGCGGCGATGCTGGACAAATTCGACGCGCTGATGGCGAAATACGGTTTTGACTGGAACATCCGTGCAGTCCTTCCGGAGGTCCGGACTGCTGGTCAGTCGGCTGGCCTGCTGACGCCGAGCGGCAGTGAATACCTCGGCGGCCTCCTGCCCGCGGGCATCCCCCTCTGCCCGCCTGAGGGCGACGCCGGCACTGGCATGACGGCGACGAACGCCGTCGCGCCCCGCACCGGCAACGTCTCGGCCGGCACGTCTATCTTTGCCATGGTCGTTCTGGAGAAGCCTCTGTCGAAGCTCTACCCCGAGATCGACATGGTCACCACCCCGACGGGCAAGCCCGTCGCCATGGTCCACTGCAACAACTGCACGAACGACATGAACGCCTGGGTCTCCCTGCTCGGCGAGACCGCGCAGCTGTTCGGCGCGGAGGTCTCCACCGGCGAGCTGTTCACGAAGCTCTATCAGAAGAGCCTCGAGGGCGAGACCGACTGCTCCGGCGTCCTGACCTACAACTACATGGCGGGCGAGGGCGTCACGCACCTCGATGAGGGCCGCCCGATGGTCGTCCGCAAGCCCGAGAGCAAGTTTACCCTGGCCAACTTCCTGCGCTCCCAGCTCTACGCCACGATGGCGACCTTGAAGCTCGGCATGGACATCCTTGCCGGGGAACACGTGGCGATCGACAGCCTGACCGGCCACGGCGGCCTGTTCAAGACGCCGGTCGTCGGCCAGAAGTACATGGCCGCGGCCTGCCATGCGCCGGTCACGTGCATGCAGTCGGCAGGCGAGGGCGGCCCGTACGGCATGGCCCTGCTCGCATCCTACATGGTGCAGGGGAAAGACGGCGAGACGCTTGAAGACTACCTTGCGGACGAGATCTTCGCCGGAGTGCGCAGCACGACGCTCGCCCCCGACCCCGAAGACGCCGCGGGCTTCGACCGCTACCTTGCCAGCTACCGCAGCTGCCTCGCAGCGGAAAAGGCCGCTGTCGCAGCATTCTAAGGAGGATATCATGAAACACTATGAATTCTGGTTTGTCGTCGGCTCGCAGACGCTCTACGGCGACGACGTTCTGACCACCGTCGCCAACCGCGCGGAGGAAATGGCGCAGAAGCTCTCCGCCGTGCTGCCATATCCGCTCAAGTATAAAGTGACTGCCAAGTCCAGCGCCGAGATCACGCAGGTCGTAAAAGAGGCCAATTATGATGATAATTGCGCCGGTATCGTGACATGGTGCCACACGTTCAGCCCGTCGAAGATGTGGATCAACGGCCTTGATCTGCTCCAGAAGCCGTGGCTGCATTTCGCCACCCAGTATAACCGCGAGATCCCCAACGAGGAGATCGACATGGACTTCATGAACCTCAACCAGGCCGCCCACGGCGACCGGGAGCACGGCTTCATCGGCGCACGCCTGCGCAAGCCGCGCAAGGTCATCGCCGGTTACTGGCAGGACGCAGACGTGCAGGCCCGCATCGGCAGCTGGATGAAGGCCGCCATCGGCGTTGCCGTCTCGAAGGACATGAAGGTCATGCGCTTCGGCGACAATATGCGAAACGTCGCCGTCACCGAGGGCGATAAGGTCGAGGTCCAGAAGAAGCTCGGCTGGGAGGTCAATACCTGGGCCGTCGGCGATCTGGTCAAGGAAATGAACGCCGTCACCGAGGCGGAGATCGACGCCCTGATGGAAACCTACCGCGCAAGCTACGACATTGCGACCGACGATATCGCCGCCATCCGCTATCAGGCGCGCGAAGAGATCGCCATGAAGAAAATGATGGACGCCGAGGGCTGCAAAGCCTTCTCGAATACCTTCCAGGATCTCTACGGCATGGAGCAGCTGCCGGGCCTCGCTTCCCAGCACCTGATGGCGCAGGGCTACGGCTACGGCGGCGAAGGCGACTGGAAGGTCGCAGCGATGACCGCGATCCTGAAAGCCATGGGCGAGAACGGCAACGGCGCGTCCGCGTTCATGGAGGATTACACTTACCACCTTGTCAAAGGTCAGGAATACTCCCTCGGCGCGCACATGCTGGAGGTCTGCCCGTCCGTCGCTGCCGGCCGTCCGCGCATTGAGACGCACTTTCTCGGCATCGGCATGAACGAAAAGGACCCGGCGCGCCTTGTCTTTGAAGGAAAGCCCGGTAAGGCGGTCGTGGTCAGCCTCATTGACATGGGCGGCCGCCTGCGCCTGATCGTGCAGGATATCGAGGCCGTCAAGCCCATCATGCCCATGCCGAACCTGCCGGTCGCCCGCGTCATGTGGCGCGCCATGCCCGACCTCACCACCGGCGTTGAGTGCTGGATCACGGCGGGCGGCGCACACCACACCGTCCTCAGCTACGACGTCACCGCCGAGCAGCTCCGCGACTGGGCCCGCATGATGGAGATCGAATTCGTCCACATCACCAAAGACACCACCGTCGAATCCCTGGAGCACGAACTCTTCCTCAACGACCTCGCGTGGAAACTGAAATAACCCCCGACCGCCCCTCTCAGAGGGGCGGTCTTCTTTTTCTGCCGGCAGAGGCCGATGCAAACGCATCGGCCCCTGCTGTTTTTTTACGCAAAAACACCCGCGAAAAAGAAAAAATTGCAGATCCCCGGCTGCATTTCAGAAAGATTTCAGGCTGGTGCTGTAAAATGAAAACGCAGCAGCTGCGCCCGCGCGTGCTGGTGTCCTACGTGCGCGAGCCGTATGTCTATGCCGCCGGGAACGTCCGCGTGACCTTCGATTCCAACATCCGCACGAGCCTGTTTCAAAGAGAGTTTTTGAACGGCGCCCTCCCGGATATCATCGCCACGGACGCGCCTGGCGATATCATTCTGGAAGTCAAATACGACGCCTTTTTGCCGGAGGTCATCCGCCCCAAGGGCAACACCAGCCTGACCTCCATCGCCAGCGACCCCACGACCGACCGCTACAGCTTCAAGCTGGAGTTTGACCACTACGTGGACGGCCAGACCTGCTTCGGTCTGGATAAGCTCATCCTGAACAACAACTATGCCGACGCCACCAATATGAAAGAGGCGCTGATCTACGACATGTACCAGTACCTCGGCGCGGACGCCTCCCTCTACAATTACGCCAAACTCTCCGTCAACGGCGAATACTGGGGCGTCTATCTCGCGCTCGAGGCCGTGGAGGACAGCTTCCTGCTCCGCAATTACGGCGTGCAGGACGGCGAGCTCTATAAGCCGGACAGCATGAACATCGGCGGCGGGGGAGAACCCGGCGGTGATTTCAAGGCCGATGATATGGATTTCGGCGATCTGGATCTCGGCGACATGACCCCGCCGGATAGGAATGCCGCGCCTGCGGAACAAAAAACGGCCGCCGCCGGAGAACGCCCTGCGGACGATTTCGGCTTTGGCGGCGGCAAGGGTGGCTTCTCCATGAGCGGAGGCGGCGCGGACCTCAATTATACAGACGATGAGCTGGACAGCTACGAGACCATCTGGGACGGCGAGAGCACAGATACCACAAAGGCCGACCACAAGCGCGTGGTCACCGCCCTCAAAAACATTTCGGAAGGTAATGCCCTGGAAGATTATATGGACGTCGACAACCTGCTCCGCTATATGGCCGTCCACATCTTCTCCGTCAACGAAGACAGCCTGTCCGGCTCCATGGCGCACAACTATTACCTCTATGAAGCCGGCGGAAAGCTGAACCTCATCCCGTGGGATTATAACCTCGCCCTCGGCGGCATGGGGCGCAGCAATGACGCTACCAGTGTTGTGAACGATGCCATCGACAACGCGTTCTCCGGCACGACCTTCTTTGATACCCTGATGGAGAACGAGACATATCACAGCCAATACTACGCCTATCTGCAGCAGCTCGTAAGCGAGTATATCAACGGCGGCGGATTTGACGCTTTTTATGAGCGGGTTCGCAGCCAGATCGACACACTTGTAGAGACAGACCCCACCGCGTTCTACTCCTACGATGAATATCTGACGGCGGTCGATACCCTCTATCAAGTGGTAAAACTGCGGGGCGAGTCCATCCAGGGCCAGCTGGACGGGACGATCCCCTCCACCGAAGCCGCGCAGCGCACCAGCGACGCGCTCGTGGACGCCTCCGCGCTCGATCTCAGCGCCATGGGCTACATGAACAGCGGCGGTGGCGGCGGCTTCGATGCACCAGCTGCTTCCGAAACGCGGACCGCGCCGGACATGTCCGACGGGCCTGAACATGCGCCGTCCGCAGGCTTTGACCCGTCCCAGTTCAGCGGGGAAGGGCAGAATGCTGACGACCCGCAGCAGACAGCTGAAGATGCACCGGCTTCCGGCGATGCCGCTTCCGGCGGCCGGCCGGATCCGGGCAGCTTCCCCGGCAGCTCCGCAGACACGTCCGCAGCGATCCCCACAGACGACCTGCTCCTGTACGCCCTTTCCCTCCTGCCCCTCACCGCCGCCCTCCTCTTCGCCCTCCTGTACCGCAGAAGGCCGCGAAAGCAATAACGCTCCCAGCCGCAAAACGCCAGACGGGACCCGTCTGGCGTTTTCCATAACTTGAAAAATCTGCTGGATATCCTTTTACTTTTGCCGCATGTATGCTATAATTTTGATAAAACGAGACACAGCAGAAAAGCACACGCGCCCGCTGCCGCAAAGGGCTGCGGGAGAATCCGGAAAGGGAGGACTACCTATGATGAGATGGAAAGAACTTCTGGAAAAGAAACCGCATGCCTGGGTCAAATGGGGCGTGATCGCGGCCTGTCTCTGCATTGTGATTGCCGTATTTTTTGTAATCAGACAGCGTGCGGCAGCCCTGCCGGTCGAGCAGGTGGAAAACCCCGTGTTCGTCTCGCGGGAGGAAGAGCCGGTGATGCAAAGAGACGACCTCAAAAACATGCTGGTGAACAACATCGTCGTATGGGGGACGGTACAGGACTGTTCCTACCTTCGCATCCGGGCCGGGGATTCGGTCTGGTATCTCACCACGATGCGCGTCGCCGTGGACACGGTGATCCGCGGGGAAGCGGATGCGCCGACGATCGACATCGTCTCCGGCGAATGCTATACGGGGGAACCTGTCCCGGAAGAAGAATTTCCCGTCCGGCCCGGTATCGCGGACTGCATTCCGGGGACGGAAGGGATCTTTGCGGTCAGCCCGGTGCAGGCGGGCGCTGTATGGGACATCGGCGGCCGGAGCACGGCTGTCTGCGAATTTGGCGACTATATCTACCGCATCCGCTGCAGCCTGCAGGAGGACAGCATCGTCTATGACGATCTTGTTCTGCCGATCAGCGAAGTGGAAACCGCGGGATCGTGAGGAAAAACCATGGATATCGAATTATTTTATCGGGAAAAGGGGGGCGGCGAGCCGCTGATCCTGCTGCATGGCAACGGGGAGGACGGCTCCTATTTTGTACACCAGATCGAGCATTTTCAGAGCCGTTACCGCGTGATTGCGCTGGATACGCGCGGGCACGGAAGGTCCCCGCGGGGCAGCGCACCGTTTACGATCCGGCAGTTTGCCCTTGATTTATATGACTTTCTGCGCGCGCACGAGATCCCGTCCGCGGTGCTCCTTGGCTTCTCGGACGGCGTTTCGGCGGAAGCATCGGCGGATGCGGTCTCGGCTTCCGGATCGTCAGCCGTAGCGTCCGCCGCGATGCTGCCGCAGGCCGTGAGTGAGAGCAGCATTGCTGCCGCCAGTATCATTGCAATCAGCTTTTTCATAAAAAAGCAGCCTCCTTATTTCGTTTTGTGCCTGTATCATAGCGCCGGAAGCTAAAGGGAACCTACACCCATGTCACGGCAGGTATGAAAAAAGAAGCTGCACAAAAAATCAGCGGTTTCATGGAAAGCGTCGGATGAAAAAAGCGAAAAAAGACTGCGCCGGCTGTCGGAAATGCTCCGATAGGCGGCAATTTTTTATTTCCGGCGCTTTCCGCTCCGAATTCCGCGCTTGGGTCACGGTTTGGGTCAGGGCAGGGAACCAGCGGCGCAGAAACTGCGCCGCTGTAAACAAAGAATAGGCGAAGATACATATTTGTTATACTCGCATGAATTTAGAGTTTTATTATCTGATCTATCGCATAAAGCGGCAGATTCACAAGCCATTCTTCTTTTTTGTAGTCTGCCATAGAGGTGCGGACAGAAACTTCAGGTGAAAATTTTTCCTGATATGTTTTCAGGCTTTTTGCTCGGAGGTTTACTTCTGCCTTTACTTCAACAGGTACAATTCGCTTGCCTGTATCAACGACAAAGTCGATCTCGCAGGAGCCTCTGTCATTGGTGTAGTAATATACATCCAGATCTTCGATCGTTTTTAGCTGCTGACAAACATACTGCTCGGTAAGAGCGCCTTTAAACTCAACAAAAAGGTCATTGCCGTCAAGTAGAGTACGCTGGCGAAGTCCAGCCATGCAGCCCAGAAGCCCGACGTCCACCACAAATAGCTTAAATGCTTTCAAGTCCTCATAAGCCCGCAGGGGAATGCCAACTGTATTGACGCGGCTTACCTTATGAACAAGGCCACAGTCACTGAGCCATAGAAGGGCGGTTTCGTAGTCTTTTGCACGTGCACCTTCACGCACGAGGCCGTATATGAACTTTTTGTTTTCTTTTGCCAACTGAGAGGGGATACTATTCCATAACATACGCAGTCTTGGAACGATTTCATTGGGAGCGTGCTTGGAGAAATCCTGTTCATAGGCTGCAAGGATCCGCTTCTGAATATCACGAACTTCATTAAAGTCTTTGTTTTCGGCAAAGCTTTGTACGGCTTCAGGCATCCCGCCGACAAAATAATAGTGCTTCAAAGCATCAATATATGTTTGCTTGAAGCTCGTGATCATTTGGAAGTCTTGGCTATCCAGAAGTGCGGCAAATTGCTCTTTGCCGGTTGCCATCAGAAACTCTTTGAAAGAAAGGGGATATAATTTTAGGAAATCTACCTTGCCAACAGGGAAAGACGTGCCTTGATGCAAGGCGATACCGAGCAAAGAACCGGCGCATACAATGTGATACTGCGGAGCATTTTCATAGAAATATTTGAGAGATGCCAAGGCTCGTGGAACTTCCTGCACTTCATCAAAAACCAACAGAGAATTGTTGGGGTCAATTTTATGGCCTACATACAGCTCCAAGCCCATAATTAAACGATCTGTATCCAGATCAGAAGCAAACAGCTCAGCCATTCTGGAATTGGAGTCAAAATTGATATATACGGTATCTGCATATGACTGCCTGCCAAACTCCTTCATCAGCCAAGTCTTACCGACCTGCCGAGCGCCTTCAATAATCAAAGGTTTCCGGCGTTTGCTTTGCTTCCATTTTAATAGCTTTTCTATTGCAATTCGGTACATATATGCACCTCCATCCTTATAATTCAAGGATAGTATAGCATAGAACCGCAAAAAATACAACGAAATTTAGACTGATAATCACACTTTTTGCGACGAATTAAGGCTGAACGTTTCTAAAGGCGTTTTCTATGCGTGCTTATGTAGTTGGCGCTGAAAAAGAAGGCCTGTTCTGAATATATTACAGCGGCGCAGATTCTGCGCCACTGTAAACAAAGAACAGGAAGAAATCACAGGAGACACGCTGCCTGCCAGCTCTCGCCCATACCGGCCAGATGCAATCCCTCTTTGCCGGTGTTGTGCATCAGGTCGCGCAGATCGAGCAGCAGCGCCTTGCGCAGATACTCGATTCCTTTTTCGCGCAGCCCGTTTTGCAGCGCAAAGAGTGCATGACTGGCAAAACTCAGCGTAGAGTCGTGCAGACAGAGCGGTTCAAAATCGTTCCATGCCTGCATTTTTTCTTCCTTTGTGAAAAACTCCGGCAGGCGCGTCATGAGAAGCAGCACGTCGGCCTGCTTCACAACTTTATATCGCTGTAACCGATCGAAGCAAACATGATGATAGCTTGCGCCAAGATCTGGCTTTAGTGCTGCAATATCCACCGGTTCAAGCAGATGGAACGTCTCGTCCTGCGCAAGATGCCCGCTGTCTGGGTCGTGCGGCCAAGGAATTGCATCGTGAAGCGTCTGCCACGATGCAGTTTCTTCTTCCGACAAGCCGAGATCCAGATATGCAGGTTTACCTTGAAGCGCCTTCGCCGCATCTATGGCAAGCGCCAGATTATGCTGCACCATGACATTTGTGAAAAGGTTGTTGCGCGTGATACCGCAGTATTCATCAGGTCCCTTACAGAACATCAGATCCGCCTGTGTGTGCGCACGGTTCCATGTGTATCGGCTGGCCCAGAAGCGGGCGGTTTCAATGAATACGGGTGCGGCCTTATGCAGATAAAATTCTTCATCTCCGGTTTCCTGGCAGTATTCGCCCAAAGCATAGGCTACGTCCGCCGTGATATGAACCTCGCTGCACCCAATGTCCCATGTTTCGCACTGTTCGCTGCCATCGAGCGCCGCCATCCAGGGATACCGCGCTCCGGCAGCGTTCATCTTTTTTGCATGATCTCTGGCCGCGTCCAACGCATTTGCACGGTACAGGCACAGATTTTTTGCGGCTGTTTTATCATTCTTCAGGAAGAACGGGAGCATAAACAGGTCTGTATCCCAGAAGTAACAGCCTTTATACCGCGCATGGGTCAAACCCCTTGCACCGATGGAAACGGTCGGATCATGTGCAGCACAGCTCGCCATAAGCTGAAACATCGAATAGCGCAGACCGGTTTGCAGCTCCGCATCGGGAAGTGTTCTGTCGCAATCCTGCCATGTGTGCAACCACGCGGCAGTATGCGCGTCCCAAAGTGCGCGGAAATTCCAATCACTTGGCGCAGCCGCAATGCGCTCATCCGCATCACGGCTTGTACGGATGCAGACCAGTTTTTCGACTACCAGCGTCTGTCCGGCAGCTGCATGAGCGGTCAGCGGACAGGTGACTTCTGCACCGCTGTTCTGCACGATTCCCTGCGTAAAATCTGGCGCGTAGAATCGGACTTCCTGTTCAATGCGTAAGCCTGTTCCGACAGTTTCAAACGTGCAGGAGAAAAGGTTGCCATTGTCCGTCACAAATTGCAGCGGAGCAAGCTGTACCAGCTCCGTATTTTCCTTTACCTGATCGTCTGGAATTGGGCTGTTGCAGCTTGAAAGATTGATGCCGCTGCGCAGTTCAAGCTCCACATCACTTTGAACATGAATTTCAAACCGCTGCATCAAAAGCGCAGGCAGCTCTTTCGGGAAAAAGCGCGTGTATCGCACGTCCGCGCGCGTATCTCCGGCTGCCAGTGTAAAATCTGCATAGAAGCTGGCTGATTTCAAATCAAGCGTCCGATGAATCGAGGAAGCGAGAACGGCGGGTACACCATTCAAAAGAAGTGTTTCGCAGATTGGAGACGGAAGATTCACAAAGTCCGTAATCCCATCCTTGATTTCCCCGAAAATTCCCGCAAGAAACAGTCCCTGCTGCGTCGGACGCGAATCCGGTTCAAAAGGCAAATACCCTCGAACACCCATACGCCCGTTTCCAAGAAAAAAGACGCTCTCTAAAAACTCGTCATTCCAGCCGGCTGCCTCAGAGCAAATCTCCCATGGCAGCAGCTTCAAATCGTTCCGCATGATGACCCCTCCTTACAAGCCGTCAGCAGCGCATGACACAGGAAGCCTGCACAGGTGGCAAATGCGCTGCCTGTCGTACACTCGCCGGTATCTGCATCAACGCTCTCACAGGCAATCCCATTATCCATCGGCATGATGGTCAACTCGCGTAGCGCCTGCTCTGCGTGACCGCAAAGAAGGCTGTTGCACAAGCTCAATACCCAAGGCCAGGGCGCGTGCGGGCAGCCGATCTCTGCAATGGGCTTTCCGGCAAAGCTGAATTTATAATCTGCCGAGCGGATCATGCGAACCGTATTTTGCCAGATCACATCCGTTCTTTCGCAAAAGCCGTAATACGGTAAGAGCTGCAAACTTCCGGGCGGCTCATCATAGACATCGTGATGCCCAGCCAGATCGACCGACCATGCAAAATACGGCTGTCCGTCTGCATCCTTTTTGACGCAATGCGTGAAAATCGCCGCGCGCACAGCGGCTGCTTCCGCAAGCAGCGATCCGCGCTGTGCCGGCCGCCAGTCTGCCAGCAGCTGCAATGCGCGCCAGACAAGCACGTTGTCATACGTCAGGTACGGATGCACGATCTCATCATCCGTTGGCTGCAGGAATGTTTCATAAAGCGCAGTATCCGGGTGACGCGCTTCCCGTAGGCGCGCCAAAATCAGCGAAAGACCATCCTGTACAAAGCGTTCCTGCAAAAATGCTTCATCGCGCGTTTCGGAAAGGTACGCCTGGAGCGCCAGAACCGGCGCGACCAGCTCATCCAGCTCGAACCCCGGTTCCAGCATGGTCCCGTCGATAAACCGGGAATGTACGCCGATGTTCTGCCGCTGGCGGGTGAAAACATAGGTCAGCACTTCTTTTGCAAGCGCAGCGTCCGCACGCAGGATCGTCGGGAACGCCCACAGGAGCGAATCCCTGTCCCAATAAGCGGCGCTGACATAGTAGCGTGTGGATCGGCTTGTCGCGCAGATCAGTTCCTCGGTATCGAATGTCCGGCCGGTCGCATAAAACAGGCAGAAGAACTGGTTGACGTTGTAGACCTCCGTCAGCTCTGTCGTCGGGAGCTGCACGGTGCGCTTGTCCAGCCAGTCTGCTGTTTTCCGATACAGCCAATTCCAGCCGCGGCGAAGCTGCTCCTTCGCGCTGGTCGCAGCGGCGACTTCTTCAAAGCCAAGACCCCAGAAAATCGTAAACGCTTCTTCCTGCCCGGCTTTGGCGTCAAGCGCACAGGAAATCTGATAGGAAATGCCGTCCTCCGTCTGCGCCCATTCACTTTTGCCTGCATGGTCCGACATAGGCGCAAGCGCAAATGCCGGGAAACCGACGCGGTAATCCATGATAAAGCTGCTGTTCCACGCGCTCTCATAAATGTACGCCTGACCGGTCAGTTCTTTATCCTCGTTGACGCAATGAACACTTTTACTCCATAGACCGCGCGCACCAAGTTTTAAGCGGCAATCTGTTCGCGCTGTGACAGACAAGCGCATCGCAAACCCGCGCTCTCCAACCGGCGTCAATACGGTGAATTTGACCGTGGCCTGTTCGGTTTCCTTATGACCGGACGGAATCCAGAAGTGTTCCCGCGACCATTGCAGACCTGTAAGCGCCAGTTCTTCCTGATCGATCTGGATAAACGGCTGCATCAGCGGCACATTTTCCGTTCCACAGAGCTCGATCATGCCGCGCTGCTGCATGGAGAGAAAAGTCAAATCCTCGATTGCCGCAGTCTGCTCATTCAGCTTTGGCAGCGAAATCATTTCGTTTCCGGTTGGTAAATAACGTTCCATACGCATCCCTCAGTTCAAAATTGGTTAATCGCTTAAATATGCCTTCCTGTTAAATATAACAAAATTCATGGTCTTGTCAAGGAGAATTTAGAGAAAATCAAAAATGGTATTGACAGACGTGACAAGATTCGCTATAGTTTGAATAGAAAAATGATTTAAGCGGTTAACTGAACTGAGGTGAAGATATGGCACGCGCGACGCTCAAGGATGTAGCACAGGAGGCTGGCGTTTCATCGGCTACAGTATCGTATATCTTGAATGGAAAACGTTCGATTTCTGAAGAAACAAAAGCCCGTGTCATGGAGGCAATCAAAAAACTGGATTATGTACCTGATCTGAATGCACGCGGCCTGACGATGCGGGATTCCAAACTCATTGGCGTCGTTGTTCCACAGACGGAACCCGGCGAGCGTCTGATGTTCCAGAACAGTTTTTACAGTGAAATTCTCGGCAGCATTGAATACTATGCCCGTCTGAGCGGCTATCATATTCTGATTTCTGCAACGGACGCAAATGAAAGCTATCTGACGCTGGCCAAGAAGCGGAATCTGGATGGAATCATTGTAATCGGTATGTATCCGGACGAATTTTACCAGCAGATGAAAAAGACGCAGATTCCGATCGTCCTGATCGATAGCTACTGCGGCGACCACTATTATCACTCCATCCGAATCGATGATGCGTATGGCAGCTATCTTGCCGCGAAGCACCTCCTATCACACGGACATCGGGAAATCGCGTTCTTCTGCGGCCAAATCAAGGAAAACGGCGTTATGAAAAAACGCCTGCTTGGATTCCAGCAGGCATTAGAGGAATATGGCGTTCCGTATCAGGAACAAAACATTTTTGAGGGACAGATCGATTACCGCAGCGGTATCGCTCTTGCAAAAGAACTCGTTTCCAAAAAGCTCCCGGCAACGGCGATCGTCTGCGCGGCGGATATTCTGGCGATCGGCGCCATCCGTGGGCTATATGAAGAAGGCTTGCGTGTGCCGGAGGATTTCTCTGTGATTGGCTTTGATGATCTGGAGGTTTCACAATATCTGACGCCGGGACTTACGACTGTCCGGCAGCAAATTTCGCTGAAAGGTCAGAAAGCCGTTGAGCTGCTGCTCAAGCACATTGAAGATCCGACGCTTACAAAGCAGGAGGAAATTTTGCCGCTCCAGCTTGTAGAGCGCGAATCCGTCCGCACTATTTGATCGTCTTTCATCAGGAGACGATGATATAGTCGGCAAGTGCTGTGGGCGAGAGATTTTGGCACAGATCGACGTTTGGAAGCGCAGGAATACTGGATGTATTGCAAGCTTCCGAACGGAAGAACTGGGGCAAAAGATCCGACCACAGCCGCAGACGGCTGTATCATCGGCTCCTGCAATAAAAAACGGCCTGCATCTACTTTGACGAGACGATACAGGCCGTGGGAAAGAAACTCTGCGAAAGTCCTTCCCGTACTCTATATTCTAAGCGAGAAGGGCGAAAAAATCAACATTACAGGAGGAACAACAATGAAAAAGACCCGGATTTTTTCGCTGATTGCACTGGTTCTTGCCATGCTGATGGTGTTTGCAGCTTGCGCACCCGCAGCCACTGACACAAAATCGAACGACAGCGAACAGACCACCCCCGCCGATACTCAGCAGACTGAGGAACCGGCAAAGACGGATGATGCCGCAGCCCAAACCCCGGCAGAGCCCGTGACGATCACCTATTGCAACTTCAATTCGTCTGGCGGCAATGAGGAAACGCTTCAGAAAATGGTCGAAGCCTTTGAAGCCACCCATGAGAACATCAAGATCGAAGTTGAAACGATCGGCTACGATGATTATTTCACGCAGATGCAGACCCGTGTTGCTGGCGGCACCGCGCCTGACTGCTACGAGCTGAACATCGAGAACTTTGCAGCCTATGCAAACAAGGGTCTGCTTGCAGAGATCACCGGTCAGGACCTTTCCGGTCTGAATGAAACCGCCCTCGGCGCGTTCAACGTGAATGGCAAGCAGTACGGCCTGCCGGAGAGCTTCTCCAATGTCGTCCTGATTTACAACAAGGATCTGTTCGATCAGGCTGGCGTTACATATCCGACGGATGATTGGACGCAGGATGATGTTCAGAATGCTGCTGAAAAGATTCGCGCGCTGGGTGACGATATTTTCGGTATCTGGCAGCCGATCACCTACAACGAGTTCTTCAAGGTCGTTGCACAGTACGGCGGCAGCCTGCTGAACGAGGATAAGACGCAGTTCACGATCAACTCCGAAGAAAACATCAAGGCAGCACAGACGCTTGTTGACCGCGTTCTGGTCAGCAACGTGCAGCCGAACTCCGTCCAGCAGGGCGGCATGGGCGACTGGGATATGTTCATGAGCGGTCGTCTCGGCATGATCCCCACCGGCATCTGGGCATTCCAGACCTTTACGGAAAACTGCGATTTCGCATGGGACATCGCTGTTGAGCCGGGCAGCACGCAGAAAGCTACCCACTTCTTCTCCAACTGCGTTGTTATGAACCCCGAAACCGAACACCCGGAAGAAGTTGCCGAGTGGCTGGCATGGCTGACCTCCAGCACGGAATCCGCTGATATTCGTCTCGCGGCTGGCTGGGATCTGCCTGCACTCAAGGATCTGAACGCTCTGTCCAGCTATCTGGAGATCACGCCTCCTGACAACCGCAAGGCTGTTTTCGAGAGCCTTGATTATCTGGTCATGCCGCCCGTCATTGAGGACTACGCCCTCATGAGCGACATTATCGGTCAGTACCTCTCCGCAGCGGCTGACGGCACCATGACTGTCACCGATGCTCTGAACGCGGCGCAGGCTGACTGCGAAGCACAGATCACCCTTGGCTAACAACTTTCTTGGCGGGCGCTTATGCGCCCGCCAAGTCTGCCAAAAAAGCTGCGGCTTTTTTGGCAAAAGGCTGCGCCGCCTGCATCGCAAAGTTTTGTGCGCCAATGGCGCACAAAATTCACGTTTGGCGACGAGCGGTATTTTTGCCGAGAGCGGGGGCTCCCGGCAAAAATGGATTTACATCGATTTGCGTCTGCGGGCGCAAACTCTACGAGGTTTTAGGTGCTCGAAAGATAAAGGAGGCAGACAGATGAAAACAAGTAAAACTGGGCCTCGGCTGAAAAAGCCGGGTGGAGAGGGTCTGCTGCGAGCGTCGCCGTTTTTGCTTCCCAGTCTCATCGGTCTGGCAATCTTTTATCTGGCACCGATGGTCGTTTCTATCTTCATCAGCCTGACAAACTGGAATGGTCTTGACCGACTGTTTGCGGATGGTTTCATGCAGGAGCATTTTATCGGCCTTGATAATTACAAGGCGATTCTGACAAGTCAGGAATTTTGGAAAGTCTTAAAAAACACGCTGACCTATATCGTTTTGTATCTGCCGCTTATGATGGCCGTATCACTGGCTGTTGCATCGCTTCTGTCGCAGCAGCGGCGCGGCGTCGGTGTGTTCCGCGTGCTGTACTATATTCCGGTCCTGACCTCCTGGGTCGCGGCATCGTTGATTTGGAAAAGCATTCTGGCCCCGCAGTACGGTGCTATGAACAACATCCTTGCTTTCTTTGGGATTGAGGGCCCCGGCTGGCTGCTGGACGAAAAATGGGCGATGCCCGCAATCGTATTGGTGTCCGTATGGAAAGACATGGGCTTCTTTGGCCTGATTCTTCTGTCCGGTATGGTTGGCATCAACCGAACCTATTATGAAGCCGCAGAAATTGACGGCGCAGGCGCTTGGACGCGCTTCTGGAAAATCACGCTGCCGCTTCTCACACCGGCGATTTTCTACGTCCTGATCGTCAGCCTTATCAACTCGTTCCAGCTTTTCCCGCAGATCATGATTATGACGGACGGCGGCCCGAACGGGGCAACTCAGGTTATGGTAGAACGTATTTATAAGTACGGCTTCCGCTATTTCAAGATGGGTTACGCTTCAGCGTTCTCTTGGATTTTGTTCCTGATTATCATGGTTTGCACAGCAATTCAGATGCGCGGACAGAAACGGTGGGTGAATTATGACGCATAAGAAAAAAATCGGCACAGCAGCCTATTACGTTGTCGGCATGCTGATTGCAATTCTGGCGATCATTCCGTTCCTCTGGATGGTCAGCACGTCACTCAAGGCGCGCGGCGCGCTTATGAGTATTCCGATCGAATGGATCCCAAAAGAACCGACGGTCGCCTCCTATGTGAAGGTGTTTTCAAAGTTTCCGTTCTTCAGCACCATCGGGAACAGCTTATTTATCTCCGTGACCTACACGTTCATTACGTTGATCTCGGCGTCTATGGCGGCTTTTGCTTTTGCAAAGCTCAAGTTTCCAAAGGCTGATCTGCTGCTCAAGGTGTTTCTGGCAACGATGATGATCCCGACGCAGGTCACGATCATCCCGCTGTTTGTCGTCATGAATAAAATGTCGTTGATCAACAGCTATGCCAGCGTCATTCTGCCGTCCATTTTCCGCCCGTTTGCCGTGTTCCTGCTCGTTCAGCAAATGCGGACGATCCCGAACGACTATCTGGATGCAGCCAGCATTGACGGTGCATCAACCTTTACGGTTTACTTTAAGGTTGCACTGCCGCTGTGTGCGCCGACACTTGCAACTCTGTCGATCACAACATTCATGGAGTCTTGGAATGATTATCTCTGGCCGCTGCTTATGCTGACAGACAAGACGAAAATGACGCTTCCGATTGCCCTTTCGACGCTGAACGGCCAGTTCGCAACGGAGTATAACGTCCTGATGGCAGGCAGCCTGATTTCCATGATCCCGATTATTCTCATTTATTGCTTCGCGCAGAAGTATTTCCAGAACGGCATGATGGCCGGTGGTATCAAGGGGTAAACCATGCAAAGATTTGAAAGTTCTGCATTCCAGGCACATATATCCTGCCCACGCACCGATGTGCAGCTTGTGCGTCACGGCGCAGTCCTGACGGTAAGCCTGTCCTATCGAGGCGCATACGGAATGGGCGAGAAATATGACGCGCTGAATCAAAAAGGACATGTCGTTGTCAATCAGGTGGAAGAAAAGTTCTGCTTCCAAGGTGAAAAAACATATTGCCCGACCCCGTTCTTCTGGACAGACAGCGGATTCGGTCTGTATGTTGACACCTGCGAAACAACAACATTTCATTTTGACGAAAACTCTGTGACGATCGATCTGCCGGAATCTGCCCCCGTTGTGGCCTTTTCCGGCGAACCGGCGAAAATCGTCAGCGCATATATGGAGCTGTTCGGAAAGGCTGTTCTGCCGCCTGAATGGGCGTTCGGCGTGTGGGTTTCGGCAAATCGCTGGAATTGCCAGAAAGACGCGGAGCAGCAGATCGAGAACCTGAAAAAGCACGATTTCCCGGCCAGTATTCTGGTGCTGGAGGCATGGAGCGACGAAGCGACGTTTTATATCTGGAACGGGGCGAAATACCAACCGAACCCAGACGGAGCTGCGCTCCAATATGACGATTTCGATTTTTCGGGTTCCCCATGGCCGGACCCCAAGGACATGGTGGATGCACTGCACAAGGCCGGGCTGCATCTTGTTCTCTGGCAGATTCCTGTCTACAAAAAGCAGGGGCCCGACGAGATCCCGAACGTACAGAATACGCTTGACCGTGAGGATGCTGTGCGGCGCGGCTTATGCGTCCGTCTCGCAGATGGAACGCCATATACCATCCCTGACGGACATTGGTTTTCCGGTTCCATGATCCCGGATTATACAAACCCGGAAACCGTTCAGACGTGGTTCGCCAAACGTCAATATCTTCTCGACATGGGCGTTGACGGCTTCAAAACCGATGGCGGCGAGTTCATCTATCGCCCGGACGTGCGCTTTTGTGATGGCAGCGACGGGAAATCCGGAAAGAATCGCTACGCACGGGACTATACCTGCGCATACCGCGATTTTATCGGTTCGCAGCGGGTTTTGTTCAGCAGAGCTGGATTTTCCGGGCAGCACACTGTCCCGATGCACTGGGGCGGCGATCAGCAATCACAGAACGCAGAACTGCGAAGCCAGCTTCACGCCGGGCTTTCGGCCGCGGCATCCGGTATTCTGTTCTGGGGCTTTGATATTGCCGGGTTTGCAGGCCCGCTTCCGACGCTGGACCTCTACCGCCGCGCAACACAGATGGCCTGCTTCTGCCCGATCATGCAATGGCATTCAGAGCCGGACGGCGGGCAGTTCAAAGAGCTGATGCCGGGCGGTGAGGGCAACAACGAACGCAGCCCGTGGAATCTGGCTGCTGCCTACAACACGCCTGAATTTGTCGATGAGATGCGCTTCTGGCACAAGCTGCGTGAGCGGCTGCGCCCGTATCTTTGGGAGACTGCGCAGGCGTGTGTGGCTGGCAATATGCCGATGATGCGGCCGCTGGCGTTCCTCTGGCCCGAAGATGAAGCTGCACTTGCCTGCGAGGACGAGTATATGCTTGGCGATGCACTGCTCGCTGCGCCGCTTCTGGAGGAAAGCGCAGAAAGCAGGCAGGTCTATTTGCCGGAGGGTGAATGGATCGGATTCTTTGATCGAAAGCCATACCAGGGCAAGCAGATGATTTGTACGGACTGCGACGGAAAGATCCCGGTTTTTATCCGAAGCGGATATGAAAAACAATTCTGAAAGGACGTGCCGGAGCTGATTCAGCTCCAGAATTTGCTAAAATTATGAGAAGATTTACTGCATATATTTTTGATTTGGATGGTGTGCTTTGCCATACCGACAAATTCCATTTTGCGGCGTGGGCTGCGCTGACAAAGAAACTTGATCTTCCGTTTGATGCGTCTGTCAATGACCGGCTGCGCGGTGTCAGCCGTATGGAGAGTCTTGACATTGTCTTGGGTGAGAAGAAAGACGCTTTCACTGCGGAGCAAAAGAAGTTGTTTGCAGATGAGAAGAATGCAATTTATCGCGGCTGTCTGCAAACTATGACACCGGCCGATCTGGACGAAGATGTGCGCAGTACACTGCTGAAGCTGCGTGCGGACGGTCATAAACTGGCCGTGGGGTCGTCCAGCAAGAACGCACCGCTGATTCTGGAGCGCATTGGGCTTGGCAGCTTTTTCGATGCAGTTGCCGACGGAACACAGATCACCCACTCCAAGCCAGACCCTGAGGTGTTCCTTTTGGCGGCAAAGCTCCTTGGCGTAAAGCCGGATGATGCGCTCGTTGTGGAGGACGCTGAAGCTGGCATACAGGCGGCAAAGGCCGGCGGTTTCTGCGCTGCGGGCATCGGTCCCGCGGCAAATTCCTTGCTTGCGGATTTCCGTTTGCAAAAGCTTTCCGACCTGCTGAAAACGCCTGCGTAAAAGGACTGAATTTTGCTCCGCTATAGACAAATCATAACCACCGGCACGGCCGGTGGTTATGATTTTTCGTCCAGTTCCAGAAACGTCAGCAGACTTTCCAAAAACGGAAGTTCCAGCTGCCTGGACGGCACGCCCTGCATTCCGAACGCATCGTTTTCAAAAAATTCTTTCTCACCGGAGAAATACATCTTTGCATACCACATGGTTGTCACCTCAAATACGGACTAATTGTAAATTTGTATTTATAAGAAAGCTCGGCTGCTGCAACAGTCGGAC